>Ga0222662_1000482_pt1 | contig 31628 bp, 33 predicted proteins | sample AntAcemetagen600_FD_179821 | JGI IMG/M metagenome (GOLD analysis project Ga0222662, IMG submission 179821) | Saline water microbial communities from Ace Lake, Antarctica - #600 | ecosystem: Environmental > Aquatic > Non-marine Saline and Alkaline > Saline | place: Antarctica: Ace Lake... | reverse complement strand
GGCTGTCGTGATACTCAGATACGGTGAACTCGCCTGCACTCAAATCAAAAAGAAGGGATGATCAAGCCCCTCGACGACAGAAAAATGGTGACAATAAAAAAACAGAATTTATCTCACTGATTCAGGTCTAAGTAAAAATAGCTAATAGTCTCAATTAGCGCGGTGCTTATTTTATGAGATTGATTCTCAAGGATTATTTTATGGTTGATTTGTGACCAAGGCTGTCGTTCATAGCCTACTGTCGGGTGCAGGTAGACTCGAACCACTAATCATCGATTAAAAAATAATATAATGAAACTTACTGTAATCTCGTTCATCGGAATATCTGCGTCGGCTATTTTGCTGAACGCCGCCCTAAATATTGGCTTCGAAGACCTATCTTTTACGACAGGTAATTATGAAAACGGTGCAAATCTACCGGGTTCCGAGGTCGTCACTAATGATCCTTGGGGGGATGGCTCGGTGCCCAGCCAAGGGGTGAAGGATCCTTCCTTCTCCTCTGGGAGTGCGACCTTCTCAAATTCGCACACGAATGTGTATTCCGCAGCGGATGCGGGCGGCGTCGTTTTGTACGACTACTGGAGTGGTTGGGCTTATTCCAAGGATACGAATACGACCACACCCGGTTCCGCGAATCAGTATAGTGCGATCGCGGGCACGGGGGCCGATGGTTCGGCCAACTATGGGATCGGTTTTAATAATCTAAGCCTCTCATTCACAGGTGCCGTCGATTTCACGGGGCTCGGGATCGAAGTCAACAACACGACTTACGCCTATCTTAGTATGCGCGACGGCGATGGTTTTGCCAAAAAATTCGGCGATGATATCGCTACCGAAGGCACGGTCGAAACAAACCAAGCGGACTGGTTTTTGCTTTCGGTCGAGGGCAAACTGTCAGGTGGCTCCACTGGGACTGTCGATTTCTATCTGGCGGATTATCGCTTCGCCGACAGTGCACAAGACAACATCGTGAACGCATGGGAGTTCGTCGACCTGAGCGCACTGGGCTCGGTTGATGAGTTGAGTTTTAGCCTATCTTCTAGCGACAACGGAGCATTTGGCATGAACACGCCGTCCTACTTCGCGATTGATAATATTGGGGTCGTGCCGGAGCCGTCTGCTTACGCATTGATCGCCGGATTGCTCACTCTCGGGCTGGTTGGCTCGGCTCGTCGGCGCAGGTAGTTTTTTATGAGAGCCCTTATCGTCGCTCTCCAAGCGGAGGGCGGCGGTTCTTAATATGAAGTATATGAACCCATCCGAAAGTGTCGCGCTATGGAGCAGGCGTTTGCCGTAAGTCGATGATCCGGCATTTTGAGCGCACGCTCTTCGTCTGCGGGGTAATGGCCGTTGCTACGCTTGCGCCGGTGACTGGAAAAGCCGTGGAGCAATTGCCCGAATACGTCGTCCGCGCATGGCACTTCGAGAATGAGAATCTCGATATCCCCGCCGATGTCACTTTAATCGACCGCGAGGCGATCGACCGCTCCTTGGCCACCTCGGTTCCCGATCTTCTGGAGGCCGAAGCCAATCTTTTCTTTTCGACTGTTTCCGGTGTGACCAACGTCTCCATGCGCGGATTTGGCGAGGGGAGCGGTCTGCGCAGCTTGATCTTGATCGATGGGCAGCCTCTCAATCCATCGGATATGGGGCGAATCAATTGGGAACAGATCCCGCTCGATTCGATCGAGAGTATTGAGGTGCTGCGGGGTGGCCACAACGTGCTCTACGGCGACAAGGCCTTGGCCGGTGTGATCAAGATCGAGACCCGCCGGACGGGCGAGGAACGCCTGGATTTAGAAGGTCGTATCGCCAGTTTCGGCACATCGCAAGCTTCAGTCAGTGGTGGATTCGGTGGTGATCTTTGGAGCGTTTCCGGAGGCGTCTTTAAGCATGAGTCAGATGGCTACCGTGAAAACTCGGCCAGCGAGACCCGCAATGGCTATCTTACTGTGGGACGGACTTTTCTCGAGGGTGATAACCTCGATATTCGTGTGGCGTTTGGAGAGTCTGAGCTGACTTATCCCGGTGGTTTGATTTATCAAGACTACCAATCCGACCCTCGAGCCTCGGGCAATCTAGGCGACGAAGGCAGCGAAAATCGCTATGCTACCTTGACCGCACGCTGGGAAGGGCAGCGCGACTGGGGCAGTTGGGAAGTGCTTTCGGGCTACGATGTCAACGAAATCGATTGGACTTTTGGTGCAGGCTCTTATGGGAGTAACGATCAAGCTGGCTACAGTCTCAAACCGCGTGCCCGCTTCGAGTTTGCTAGCCTAGCGCTTGTCTCCGGCTTTGACCTGCTCTATGACACGCTTGATTTTACCAAATATCTAGACGAAGCCCGCACCCTCGTTCCTTCCGAGTCAGAACTCTCGGAGCGGCGGATCAGCCCGTATTTACTAGCTGAGCACGAGTGGACGGATCGGCTCACTCTGAGCGCGGGTGCGCGCTACGAATGGGTGCGCTACGAAGTTGATTCCGTCACCTACGATCAGAGCCAGTTGCAAGCCTTTATCCAAACGAACCGTGGGCCACGCCCGAACCCAAACTATAAAACCCCGCCCGATATTTTACCGGATCAGTCTTTTACCGAAGTCATTCATCAAGAGGGGATGGCGGCGGAAGCTTCGCTCAACTACCGCCTCAATGATACCCTCAGCCTGTGGTTGGGCTACGACCGCGTCTACCGCTACCCCGTGTTTGACAAGCGCGCATCCTATCAGGGTTTTGAACTTGCCGAAAACATCAGCCAAGACCTCGAAGCGGAGGAGGGCGATAGTTATGAACTCGGCCTCAAATATGTGAATGGTTTACACGAGTTCTATGCCACTGTATTTGTCTTGCTGATGGAAAACGAGATTATCTTCGATCCTGCTGTGGCGAGTGTAGGCTCCACGGCCAAAGGCTTGAATGTAAACCTCGGCCCCGTCCGACGTTTCGGCGCTGATGTCGCCTATCTCTACACGGCCGAAGATTGGGGTTATTCCATACGACTCGCTTATGTGCAAACCGAGCAGCGAGCGGGCGTCGGTCGTGGCTATGAGGTGCCCCTTGTTCCCAAGTTCCACACTGTCAGCCAAATTTGGTGGGAGCCGGTGGATTGCTTGCGCTTACGCTGGGTTCATCGCTATGTTGGCGAGCGCTTCGAAGGTGGAGACTTCACCAATCAGCTCCGCAAAATCGAAGCTTACCACCTTTTTGACGCGCAAGTTGAAGTGGATGCTTCGCCAAACTGTCGCGTATTCGTGAAGGTGGATAATGTTTTTGACCGCCTCTACGCAGAGAGCGCATTCTTCGGCAGTTATTATCCAGGCGATGGCCGCTCGATCAGCCTCGGAGTGAAACTCAATTTTTAATTCTTCAAATTTCTATGCGATACTTTGCTTTGTTTTTCTATCTTGTCTCATCAATCTCGCTGGGGGCACAGGAACCAGCTCCCGACCCACCCATCTATCCCGGGCAAGACCGCACCTTTCCCTTCCACGGTGCCGCAGGCACGGCTGACACCAGCGCGATCTTCAAAAGCGACGCAGCTGTCGTCGCTTGGGCGACCGGCTATCAAGACCTGCAGTATGGTATCGGCGTGGCGGACAATTGGAAGACACCAGCCAAAGCCCTCGGGGCTGCCGAAGGGCAGGCTTTCGAGATCGTCTGTTTAGGCCGCGGGGGGCAGATCACGCTGACCTTTGCCAATCCGATTACCAATGGCGACGGTGTCGATTTTGCCGTCTTTGAAAATAGTTTCAGTGATGGGTTTCTGGAACTGGCCTGGGTCGAGGTGTCGAGCGACGGAGTACACTTTGTGCGTTTTCCAAATATTTCCTACACTGAGGCGGCTGTGGGGCCGTTTGGAGCCGTGGTTGATCCGACTAAAATCCACGGTTTCGCGGGGAAGTACCGCGCTGGCTACGGCACACCCTTCGACCTCTCGGAGTTGCAACTGGCCTACGATGCGGCGATTGCCGACACAGACGTTTCGTTTACCGCCGCATACGAAGCTTCGCTTGAAGCCAATTTCCCTTTTCTAGACCTCGCTGATATCCGCTACGTGAGGCTCATCGATGTCGTCGGTGATGGCACGGCAGGCGATGTCGATGGTAATGTTGTCGATGACTCAGGTGTCGAAGGCGCTATCATTTACGATCCCTTTCCGACGAGCGGCAGTGCTGGCTTCGACCTCGATGCGGTTGCAGTTTTAAATCAACTCGAGCCCAGCGGGATCGCTCAAGCAATCGATTTCCCTGAGCTCGGAAATCGCCGACTCACCGATGGTGCCGTCCAATTGTCCGCCACCGCGACAAGTGGTTTGCCTATTACTTATGTTGTGATGGAAGGCCCCGCTACGGTCTCTGGCACGACGCTGTCTCTGAACGGGCTTGGTCAAGTCATCGTCCAAGCCACGCAAGTCGGCGACGCTACATACGCACCCGCAGCTCCAGCAACTCGGAGCTTCTTCGTGGCCGACGAATTGCAGCATATCTTTATACTGCCCGCAGCTAATCAAACGCTCGACGCCTCGAATGTATTCGTCGATACAGTTTCCAGCAGCGGATTGCCCGTCAGCCTGTTTATCGATAGTGGGCCGGAGAATGCAGTTGTTACGGAGCTGACGCATTTATTCTCCAGTGGTTCCGTTGAAGGCTCGGTCACACTGCGAGCCAGTCAAACTGGTGGTGAGAGCGGTGGTCTGACTTACGCGCCAGCCGCAGATGTGCTGATCGTGTTTGAGATTGTCGCCGCTGGCTCACCTCAGGCACCACGAAGCTTCAGCCAGTGGCAGGCGGACAATAGCATCACCGAAATTCCCAGTTTTGACAGCGATCTCGATGGTGCCAGTGACCTTGAAGAATACGCTGCCGGGACAAACCCCAATAGCGTAGGCGAGCGCCCTGGCTATGGCTTTGAAGCGAGTGAATCGCCCAATTACTTTATCCTCTCATTGACGTTAGATGCGCGTGCTTTGATAGATTTCGATGTCGAGGCAACAGATGATCTATCAAACCCACTCGCTTGGGGGCAGGTCGTCCCGGAGATGATCTCTATTATTAATCAGGCTTCCTCTCGGACGATTCGTCTACGGGTGCCGAAGGGGGCGAGTGTGCGAAAGTTTTGGCGCTATGATTTCAATGCCAACTAATTTATCTAATGACTCAACAACGTGAAGTAATCATGAATGTGCTCGAAGGTGCGGGGAGACCTTTGACGCGCGACGAAATCGTCCGACTTGGCCGTCGGCAGATCGCTCGCCTTGGCTCAGCGACGGTTGATCGAGCGATTCGAGATTTAGTGAGCAACTTCCAACTCATCGGAGTCGAGTTCCCCGGGCAGCCCAGGCGCTACGAACTACCCGCCGAGTCAGAGCATCCCCACTTTATCTGCCGCGAGTGCGAGCGGGTCTATGACCTGCCCATTAAAATGCAACTGCCCGAGATTAAAGCACCCAACGGCTTCGAGATCTATGGTGGCGAAGTGATCTATTCAGGCAAGTGCCCCGATTGTCAGTGAGGCTTTTCCACTGTAGTGTGCGGGTGTATGCCCGAAGGATGCTTGCTCGCGCCAGTGTTAGTTATGAGTCGTTCTTGGGTGCTAGCACCCAGAGAGCCTGAGGCAACTCAGACACTACTCGCAAGCGAGCACGCCACGGTTCAACCCCGCCAATCAACCCCGCGTATCCACTCGATTAGCGATTCAATATTATCGAAAAGTTGAATCAGTCCAAAGCGCTCAAGCTCCCAGGCACCTGCGCTTACTTTAATTGAAAACGCCACAGTGTCACCTTCCGTCGCGATTCCAAATCCTAGCCGCTCCAGCGCACGCTGCGTCCAGACGCGCTCTAGACCGCCTCCTTCGATTTGCACATTTAAGCACGGTACTGGGTGCGTGCGGAAGCTCCCCGTGGCGGCGTCCCAGTCCAAGTTTTCACTGGCAAAGACTTCCGCAAATTGACCATCCAAGGCCAAGGCCTCCGGTGCACCTTGGATTAATCTGCCGTCCGTCGTCATCAGCCAGAGCCGATCCGCAAAGCGTAGTGCCAGATCCAGATCGTGAGTCGAGAGGAGCAACGCCAGATTTTCTCGTTGCGCCAAACTGCGCAGAATCGACATCAACTCGACCCGTCGCGGTAGATCAAGAAAGGCGGTCGGCTCATCCAGTAGCATGAGCTTCGCTTCCTGTGCGAGCGCACGCGCGATCGATACCTTTTGCCGCTCACCATCGCTCAGTTCCGCCACTTGGCGATTGGCCAGCGGCATCGCGCCGACCGCACCGAGCGCCCATTCGATTCGTTCACGATCTTCTGCGGACAGACCGCCAAACCAGCCAGAGTAGGGGTGCCGCCCCAGTGAGACCATCGAGTAGGCATCCATCATGCCAGAGGGCATCGTCTCCGTCAGCACCACGCTGACCGCCCGGGCGCGTTCGCGCGGAGCGATGGCATTCAAGGCTTTGCCCCTGAGTGTAAGCTCGCCCGAGAGCGGCGGCTGCATCCCCGCCAGCGTCCGGATCAAGGTCGATTTGCCCGCGCCATTCGGCCCCAACAGACAGACAAATTCGCCCCCACGCAACGAGCAATCGAGCGCCCGCGCCACCGTCGTGGTTTCCGCGCCGTGTTGGTAGCCGATGCTGAGTTGCTTCGCCGTCAGTTGTGCCTTCGTTGCCATCTTAGAAGAGTCGCTTCAGTTTACGTTGCTTGACCAGTGCCGCGATAATCACCGGTGCGCCGATCAGTGCAGTGATTGCATTGAGCGGTAGCACTACGTCGAGCCCAGGGCCACGTGCCACGAAGTCGGCCGAGACCGAGAGCAGGGCGCCGACTAAGATCGATGCGGGGATCAATACCCGGTGCTGACTGGTTTGAAAGAGGTAGCGGCTCAAGTGCGGCGCCGCGATTCCAAGAAATCCAATCGGGCCACAAAACCCCGTCACCGTGCCCGCCAGCAGTGACGCACCTAGCAGCACGAAGAAGCGCACTTGCTTCGCCCGCGTGCCCACGCTCTGCGCGTAGCGCTCGCCGAGCAGTAGGGCATCGAGCGGCTTCATAAACAAACAGCTCAAAGCAATGCCTCCGAGTATCGCAGGCGCGAAAAACTGCATCTGCGCCCAACTTACATTCCCATAGTCGCCAAACGACCAATTGATAAAGGACTGCAAACGCTCCGCCATACTGAAAAACATCAAGATACTGACGAGCGCACCAATCGTGTAGCTGATCATCAGCCCAATGATCAGCACCGACATGATGTCCACCCGTCGCGAGAGCAGGAGCACCACAAAGAGCGTCGCCGCCGCACCCCCGCTCGAGGCCAGGATTAAGAGCATCTGCCCCGAGCCATCGAGGCCGTCGGTCAGGCTCAAGCCGACCGGGCCGATCACCAACAGCACAATGGCCACGCCCAGACTCGCGCCCGAGTTCACCCCGAGCACAAAAGGATCGGCCAGCGGGTTCCGGAAGACCGTCTGCATCAGTAGCCCCGCCGTGCCCAGCGCCGCCCCCGAGAGCAAGGCCGTCACCACCTGCGGCAACCGGAAGTCCACAATGATCTGCCGGTGCACCCCATTCATCTCTTCGCTCCCCAGCAAAGCCCGCAAGACCTCACCCAGTGAGAAATGCACACTGCCCAAACAAACGCTCAAAGTAGCCACGACGAGTAACCCCAGCCCAATCAAAAGAAAGAGCCCGAGTCCACGGTTGGATGGTTTGTTCGTCGCAGTTGTCACAGTAAACAAAGCACTGTGAGCCTTCACTCACCACTGGCGAACCGAAAGTGCCGCTCAGGTAAGATTCGAGGTTTAGAGAATGACCCCATTTCTGGTGCCTTCTTAATTAAGATTTTAAGAGTTTCCAGATATTATTCTGGGAGTGAGCTACTTGGCTGCGAGCCGGATCTCTAGGGCGCGCGCGACTTCCTTCTTCGCCGGATAGCGCAGTGCATGACGAATGATCCAGCGGCGCTCCTTCGCTTGCGCAGAATCTTGCATCGCTTGGCTTTCTTCGAGCCAGCGGTCGCAGATCTCTAAAACGAGCTCGAGGTGATCTTTGGCGAGGTCGCCGAGGTGGTTGGCGACGGAGCGGCGGACGTAGAGTTCGGGGTCGTCTTTCAGCTTTTTGAGTAGGGCGAGGCTGAGGCTTGGTTTGGCCTGAATATTATTGAGGCGCATCGCCCACGGTAGACGCGGGCGGCTGCCTTCGCTCACGAGCCGGCGGACGTGGGGGTTGGGATCCGTGCACCATGCCTTGAGTTGTTTCAGGCAGGCGGCTTCGTGCTCTAGAATAAAGGGGCGAATGCTGAACTCGGCGGTGTAGCGTTGAGTCAGCTCGTAGTTGGCGCGCATCCCGCTCCTGAAGTCTGCGACGGCGTAGAGCCCGATCCATTCGGAGTGGGGCATGTAGAAGAAGGGGGCGAGGCCGTAGTCTTTCGTCACTTCCAGTTTTGCGCCGAAAGATTGGATGACGGTTTCGCAGGCGCTGGGGATGTCCTTCGGTAATTGCGCGTGGAGCGCATGAGCGATCTGTCGTGCGCGGTCTTTCAGCTCTAGGGCTTCGAGTCCTTGAGTGGCCTGTGTGCTGAAGGCTTTGGCGTCGAATTTAGAATCGACTGCACTGAAAGACTCCGCGATCAGCGCGACTAGTTTGTCGTCGATTAAATGCTTCAGCGGCACACCAGTCAGGATGGTGTTGGGGGCAACGAAGCGTTTGGAAGGATGCATTTTTTGAGTGGGTAGGTAGCGGCGTTTGAGACGAGCAGTCGCTAGCTATTTCAGGTTTTCGTAGTAGATGAGTTCATGCTCGGGCATTAGCTGGGGGTGGAAGATATTGATCAGGTCGGCCAAGACCTCTTCGGGGTGGACGATGCCGCGCTCCCAGATGTTGTTGCCGCCATAGTCACTGATCTGGCGGGTGTGGTTATAAACTTGGCCGATCTGGGTGGCGCGAAATTTGGCAAAGCGCGGGTCAGCCCCGAAGAGTTCATTCAGGCTCCGGTAGTGGCTGGGGTTGATCCAATAATCGGCCTTGGCGGCTTTGAGAAAGACGCGCTCCGTATCGAGTGGGATGCCGCCCTGCGTGGTATCGTCTGACCAGAGATAATCGCCTCCCGCATCTTCGATGAATTGGGCGAAGAAGCTCTGGCCACCCGGCACGTGCCAGACCCCGGAATAGGGCGCGCCGCAAAAAACGCTCGGCTTACTTTCTAGGGTTCGAGTGGCTTCTAGCAGTCCTTGATAGGCTTGCGAAATCTGTTCAAAGGCCGCATCCGCCTGCTCTTCAGCTTCGAAAAAGACAGCGAGGAATTTGATCCATTCGGTGCGCGCCAAAGGGTTCGGTTCCATGTAGCCTGCGGTCAAGACTACGGGCAGTCCGGAGCGCTGTAGCTGCGGTGAAAGCTCGAAGCTGCCGTCGCCCAGACTGGTGGTGAGAATGAGATCGGGCTGTAAAATAAGTAGGCGTTCGATGTTTAGTTTCTGACCCGACTGGAGGCTGGGTATCTCGCCGGATTCGATTTTGGCACGTACCTCGAGGAGGCTAATGTAGTCGGCCGTGGCAGCGCCTCGAATCGTGTCGAGCTGATCGAGTGCGTCGAGGTAGCCGACATAGACGGTCTCCATTAAGACGACACGCTGCACGGGTGTGCGGATGACTGTAGCGAGCTTCGGTAAGTCGTCCGGCAGGGCTTGGTCACGCGGCACGAGCGCGTATTGATAGTGCTGTTTCGCATTTCTATAAGCGTTGCGCACGGTTAAGACCTTGTGGGTGGCATATTCCGTAATCGTGAAATTTCGAGCGTAGTCCAAATCCTTCGATACGGGCTCAGATCCGAAGCCAGTGAGGCCGCAGAGAGTGAGAAGAACTAAGCTGGTCAGGATTAAGCGCATTTTTTTGCTTACAAGAGAATGGGGGAATATATCTATCACAGCCATGACGCCCGAGGAAAAAGACTTAATCAATCAAATCCGCTCAGAAGGTCTCGACATAAAGAGCCGTGAAAAAGCCATGCAGCGCCTCGGCGAGCAACTGGAGGAGACCTTTATCCTCGATTTGCTGCCATCGAAGGCGGTCATTCAGGCTCTGGAGAAGATCGCAGCCTCCAAGGCCGCCCCCGCAAGTCTGAAACGAAAAGCGAAGTCGCTGGTCAAGGCGTATAAGATCTGAGGCCTTTCGTCTACAATCTTGAGTTGCTAAGGGGCTTCGATTGATTAGATTTTTATATATGGACTATATGGATCGGATTACAGTAGAGCCGGATAAACGCTCAGGCAAACCGTGTATTCGCAACATGCGGATTACGGTTTACGACGTATTTGATTGGCTGGCAGCAGGCATGAGCCAAGAAGAGATTCTAGAGGATTATCCCGAACTGACCATTGAAGACATTCAGGCCTGCTACAAATTCGCGGCAGACCGTGAGAAGCGTTTGATTTCTGCATAGGGATGAAGTTGCTCTTTGATCAGCACTTCTCATTTCGCATGGTTAAGTCGCTTCGGGATGTGTTTCCAGAGTCGCACCATCTTCGTTTCTATAACTTAGAGCATTGTTCTGATTCGGAGATATGGGATTTTGCGAAAAAGAATGCTTATTCGATTGTAACCAAGGACTCGGATTTCCATCAGAGAAGCCTAGTTTATGGAGCGCCGCCCAAAGTCATTTGGCTAAAACTTAAAAATGCTGCTCGATCTACCGAGGAGCTGTTCGTTCGAGAAAAAATGGAGACGATTCGAGAGTTTTTAGAGGAGGAAGCTTCTTCATTATTGATTTTCACTGAGGAATCGAGTTTCTGATTTCTTTTAAAAGATAAAATCATTCGTCATGCTTCCTTGGTTTCAAAACGGGCAATTCCCACTGTATCTCGCGCCGATGGCTCGTTTTACGGACATCGTCTTCCGCGAGTTCTGCAAAGAACAGGGCGCAGATGTCATGGTGACGGAGTTTGTCCAGGCTGATGCGCTCACTCGGGATGACCCCAAGCTCTGGGAGACGGTCGACTTTACCGAAGCGCAACGTCCGATGGGCGTGCAAATATTCGGCTCCAACCCGCAGTCGATGGGGCTGGCGGCACGACTGCTCGCGGATCGCCTGAATCCTGATTTTATCGATATTAACTTCGGCTGTCCGGCCGACCGTGTCATTTGTATGGATGCGGGTTCCTCTATGCTGCGTAACCCGAAGAGGCTCGGCCAAGTCACCGCCGCTGTGGTCCAAGCGGTGCCAGAGACGCCTGTCACGGTGAAGATCCGCACGGGCTGGGACGATAGCACGATTGTGGCGCGCGAAGTCGGCCACATTGCAGAATCTGAGGGCGCTCAGGCACTCGCCATACACGGCCGCACGAAGGAGCAGGGCTATCGGGGTGAGGCCAACTGGCCAATCATCGCGGAGGTGGCGGAGCTGTTAAACATCCCGGTGATCGGCAACGGTAACATCAGCAGCGCGGCAGATGTGATTCGTATCCGCGAGCAAACCAATTGCGCGGGTCTCATGATCGGGCGTGCTGCGCTCGGCTACCCGTGGATCTTTCGTGATATTAAGCATTATCTCAAACACGGCGAGGTGCCTGAGCCGCCGAGCATTGCGGAGCGCTGGGAGACGATCATCAACTACACGCGCAAGATCATGGCGCGCCCCTTCCGCGAGCAGCGCCACAGCGACCTGCGCTGGATGCGCCCGAAGTTTATAGCACTAACCAAGGGGATGGAGGGCTCACGCAAAATCCGCGGTTCGCTCGGTCAGGTCAACCAGATCGAAGATCTCGAACGCGTCGCACAAGCACACATCGCGCAGTATGAGGGTGGGGTAGAGGTGCCCTTAAATGACGCATCCTTGTAGCCTCCGAACTCAGTTCGGGGGTGCGCGTCATCCTCGTAGGAAAAATGCGGCCATTAAATCTGCGGAGTATGCATCTCTTGAGAGCAGGTAGCGCGGCATGCCTCCGACAAGTTTAGAACAGGAAGGCCATGCCACGCGACCACTTTCTAATCTATTGAAATAATTGTGACCAGAAAGTTGATGGTTGAAAATGCATTGATTCCATACATCGTTAGCTCTCTCCTTTCAACCACCCGTCACTACGAACTCACAATGCACCGTATCCTCTTTCTTTGTATGGGAAATATCTGCCGCTCGCCGGCGGGGCATTGTGTGATGCAATACCTAGTCGATGAAGCGGGGCTGAGTGATCAATTTGAAATCGAATCGGCTGGCACGATTGGTTTTCACGTTGGCTCGCCGCCGGATCAACGTATGCAACAAGTCATGCGGGAGCGTGGTATCCCTGTGATTGGCGAATCGAAGCAACTGGAGAGTTCCGATCTGGAACACTACGATTTGATCCTAGCCATGGATACAGATAACTTATCTGGAGCCCGTAGCCTAGACCGTAAGCGCCAGTCTTTGGATAAGATTAAACTCTTTTGCGAATATTGTAGCGATCACGACGAGACCGAAGTGCCTGATCCCTATTATGGTGGCGATCGCGGCTTCGACCACGTCATGGATCTGATCGAAGACGGTTGCCGCAATCTATTGAAAGAGCTGACCGCTCAAGCGTAGCGCGATGGCGGAACGCCAGTGTAGCATTTCAGTCTGAATTCAGACGGCGGTCTGCTTCTTCCCTGCTCTGTTGTTACATTGATACGTCTCTACAGCCACAAAAGTTACATTTCAGTATTTAGGACTTTGGTAAGCTACCAGACCCATCTAGCCTAGGACTAGAAATTGAAGCGTATGCCCTTATTCGCGTTGTGCCCATGGTGGCCTAGTGCGATGCCATGCAGACAGACGATGTCGTAGTCGTATCCCTTAGACGACCACTCGGCGGCGTCACGAACCCAAGTCAAAAAGCTTTGAGCCGAGTAGGTGGCCGGGTCTTGTAGGGTGCCATTGTCTAATTTTCCGGAAATGTAGTGATCCGCAGTCGCCAATTCGCTTTCCAAGCGAGATAGCTGCGCACCTGTCAACCCGCTGCGCACCTCGGCGACGAGACTCGCCGCATCGGCCGATCGGTCGGTAGAGGCGGTACCAATGATGCTATCTAGATACTTTACCAATGCAGCCGCTTGATCGGTGTTCCCTTTGTGAAGCGCAAGAATGCCAAACTGCACAGCCGACTGAGTTACGACGACGATCTCCTCGTTCTGAATGAACTCCTCGGGAGTCTCCGCTCCCGTATGAGAGCCCGTAAACTCTCCACTACCTGTATTGCTCGCGCACCCTACCAGAAGAAACAGCGTGAGTATTGAAAGAAGAAACTTTGCGTGAGTGTATCTCATAACTTATAAGGATTTGATTGTTGGCAGCAGTTAACGCCGGGGGTGAGGGTAGAACAGTGAGGGTAGAACGGTGAGTGTAGTCAGACAACCGTCGATTATAATGCTGAAAAGTCTGATCTGTGACGAATTTTCCAGATTAAAAGCCGAGTTTTAGAATCACTCTCTCTTTGCTAACATTGCAGGTCTAGATGGCAACGGTAAAACCGAGCCTGCTCCTGCTCATCGAAATACTGAATCAGGGACAGGTTCGCCGGGTTATGGTCATAATCGGACAATAAAAGCGTCCGAATGCCGCTCATGGTGCTTTGCCCAATGGCGGATGCGTCTACGCTCTTCGAGCTACGCCGCACATGGAGGGAGGGATTGGTGCCTGCGGCATCGCTGTGCGATCATCCTGCGGATGCCCCATCTCCAGTCGCGTTCGCTCCTTCCGTCGAACAAGCTCTCATCCCTATCTCGCTACGCGAGTGGTTTGATTGGGCTTTGCCCAATGGCGGATGCGTCTACGCTCTTCGAGCTACGCCGCACATGGAGGGAGGGATTGGTGCCTGCGGCATCGCTGTGCGATCATCCTGCGGATGCCCCATCTCCAGTCGCGTTCGCTCCTTCCGTCGAACAAGCTCTCATCCCTATCTCGCTACGCGAGTGGTTTGATTGGGCTTTGCCCAATGGCGGAGAGGGAGGGATTCGAACCCTCGGTGCCGTTTCCAGCACACGTCCTTTCCAGGGACGCACGATCGGCCACTCTGTCACCTCTCCTTGGGAATCTGTGGAGGAAATTCTCCACGGCTTATAGGTCAATCTATAAATAAATTTCTTTTTCGACTACAGGCGCACGGGTAAGCCCTTGGACTGTAGGTGCTCCTTGGCTTGCTTGATCGTAAAGGTGCCGAAGTGAAAAATGGATGCGGCCAACACGGCGCTGGTTTTGCCTTCTGTAATCGCATCCGAAAGGTGTTCGAGCGTGCCTGCGCCGCCGGAGGCGATGACGGGGACTTCGACCGCTTCGCTGACTGCGCGGTTAAGGGCGTTGTCGAAGCCTGCCTTGGTGCCATCAGAGTCCATGCTGGTGAGTAGGATCTCGCCGGCTCCGAGGGAGACGACTTCCTTTGCCCATTCAATGGCGTCGAGCCCCGTTGGCTGACGGCCGCCGTGGCTGTAAACCTCCCATTTGGCTGCTTCGTTGACCACGCGTTTGGCGTCGATCGCGACGACGATACATTGATTGCCGAAGCGAGAGGCGGCTTCCTTAATCAAATCTGGATTGAGGATCGCGGCCGTATTGAGGCTGACTTTGTCGGCACCGGCGTTGAGCATTTCGCGGATGTTCTCCACGTTGCGCAGGCCACCGCCGACGGTGAGTGGCATGAAGCACTCGGAGGCGGTGCGCTCGACGACGTCGATCATGGTATTGCGCTCATCGCTGGATGCGGTGATGTCGAGGAAGACGAGTTCGTCGGCACCTTGCAGCTCGTAGGCTTTGGCTTGTTCGACGGGGTCGCCTGCGTCGATCAGGTTGACGAAGTTGACGCCTTTGACCACACGCCCGTCATGGACGTCGAGGCAAGGGATGATGCGGACGGATAACATGATGGCGGATGGCGAATGGCGGATGAATTGGTCAGCAAGTTGAATCAACTTTCGCTATTCGCTATCCGTCCTTCGCTATTCTCTTTATTCGTCGGCAAACGCGATGTCGGGCTCAAAGGAGAGCGCTAGGCGATATTGCGTGCCGGGGCGCATGACGAGTGGGCGATCGCGCTGAAGAATTTGCAGGTAGTGCATGTTGCCGTAGTAAGTGCGGAATTTGGGATCGTCGGTCACGACTTCGAGCTCTTTCCACTCGGCTTGGAAGTCGTCTTTGATCACTTCGGTGCGGTGGCCGCCTTCGCCTAGGGTGAAGGCTGTGGCTACGCGGTAACGGCTGTGAGGCGCCGCGATACCTAGGATATAGCGCATCTTATCGAGTGTAACTTGTTGTTTCACGCTGAAGCAGAACTCGCAGCTGATCTTACCCTTGAGGAAAGACCAGATGACTTTGCAACTGCCGAGACCGTTGACCAGCTCCTCGTCTTTAGTGATGAGCTCGGGCTGATCGTATTTGAAATTGAGTGTGTTACGCATGCCCATGCTGGTGGTGCAGTTCTTCCCGTAGAAAGAGGGCACGATGACTTTGTCACCAAAGGTGAGTTCGGGCTGCATGATGGGCAGATACTGATCGACCGGCCAGTCGAAGATACCGGGGGAGTGTGGGAAGGCGAGGTAGTCGGAGGTGCCTTTGCCGAGCTTACTGGAGCCAACCAGTGGTAACTGAATCGCGAGGCCAGAGTCGGGATCTTGGTAAACGAAGAGGCCTTGCTCCTTGCGGTGCGACTTATCGAAGCTGACGTAGCGAGCCACCTTGCGGGCAGGGACGGGCGCGGAGGGCTTGGCGTTACCACCAGCGGAGCGTGCGAGGCGCGACCACTGGCAGAGGTAGCGGGCGGCGTCGAAGTTAGCCATCCGCGTGGTGTGGTAAGGCACGGTGTTACGCTCGTCGTCGCGGATCACGAGGTAGCCGTGTTCCTGATCGAGGTAAGTGACGAAGAAATTCATGAAGAGGCGACGAACCGCATCTACGTAGAGGTCGCGTTGATTCGCGGGCACCCAGCCATCGCGGAGGGCTTGCAGTGCGAGGCTGATGCAGTGCATCTGGCCATAGGCACCGAGCGAACGGCCATAAGCCCAGCCGACACCGTCTTGGCGAGCCAAGTCGGGGATCAGCTTGAGATATTTCTCCGAGTAGGAACGCAGGCTGGGGAGTTTACGCTCACGCAGGTGCAGGTTGGCGTGGAGTTGAAGTGCTTGGCGGATAAAGACGAAGCTGTGCACGCCGTAAATGTCGAACGAACCGCCTAGGCGGCTATCGTCGCCAGCCGCATCGTCGATGTAGCCGTTGGAAGATTTAGCATCAATGCGCTCGAGGAAGCGGTCGATCAGGCGGCCGGTTTCGTCCTTCTTAGAAAGACCGAGGCTGAAACGTGTGACGGCCTTAGCTATGTTGAAAGCTTGATAGTGATTCTCGTAGTCGCTGCGCTCAAGGAGGAGCTTGTCGAGTTGCTCGCGAGTGGGGTCCATGAGGCGCTCCCAGACGGCGTTGCGGTCTTTGGCCGGGCTGAAAGAGAGGAGGCCGAGTGCCGCGTAGGCGAGGCCGTTTTCCATCTCTTCCGGGGCGAAGGCCTGAGCAGTCACGGTGCGCGCGGCGAGGTCGATGAGATCGTAGTCTCCGAGCTTCGTTTCGTTTGTGGCGCGGTAGTATTCACCGATGGCGAGGGCTGCGTGGCCAGGCTCGTCCATGCGGCTATTTTCGCCAGCTACAGGGGTAATTGTGCCCTGCTCGGTGATTGATTCTAAATTATGACCCAAGATTGATTGGGCCATGTCGAGGCATTGATCTGCAAAGTTTTCCATTATCGAAAAGCGCATCCTTTCAGCGCTGTAAACAGTCCATGTAGCTTCCGCCAAGTGAGCTTGTCAATAGCTTTCAAGCAATCTGAACGGGGAAGTGACTGATTGTAAAAACGAACAGTTTTTTAAGTGTGAAATCTGAAGGGTCCGGGCTGGTAGCCCTTGTTCCGTCGGGGTGTAATTAAATGTGCGGGGAATGAATCTCTTGAGAATAGGTAGCGCGGCATGCCTTCGGCAAGCTCAGGCTAGGAAGGCCGATGCCGCGCGACCGAGTTCTACCGTTGAAATAATTGCACCCGTGCCGCAGAGAAGCACAAGCACTCAGGAGTCGGGCTTTTGGTCCTGGCCAGCAGTGATACAAAGGCAATCGCACCTGAGTGCACAGTCCGCCAGAGCGATTCCTGTCTTCAGGATGCCTATTTGGCAATGTGCTCTAAATATCCGAAAAGCGGGCAATCGGCTGTGGGTGCACCTTGGCTTTAGTTGTTTTTTGCAGCGTTTTGATTTCAGCTTCGGCGGCACGGATTGCTTTTTTAGTGTCCAATGCCTCGATCACGAGCTTCGTGGTGCGTGACTCGCCCCCAGCCAGAGTGAGGACGCGCCCTTTTTCTCTTTCGAATTTGCGAGAATTGGGATAGCTCGTCGCGGGTTCCAGACCAGTCACATAGCCGTCGGCTTTACCGGCGGGATTCTTCCAAAGGGTAAAGCAAGGGAAGTGCTTGAGCGTGAAACGTAGCAGGGACGCTTGGTCGCCTTTGGCGTTACGAAGCATGGCCATGGTTTCGCGGCTGCCGCGTTTGCCGACCAGTTCATAGAAGTAGGCTTGCTCGACGAATCCGACCTCTGGAGCCGTGTAGGTATCGAATGCTTCGATGCCCTCGGCAGCACGCGGGTCGCGAGGGGCGACTCGCTTAAACGGTGCCAACATGCGGGCACCTTTCTCTAAGAGGGGCTCCCCGTAGTTGACGTGATAGAGGAGCTCGTGCTCGGTCGGATTGCCGCCGAGATTGGTCACTGTATCGGTGATAGTCAGCGCGCCGGAGCCGAATTCTGTGCGGATCTCGGTGTTGAGCCTTAGGGCGGGGCCGAACATCATGGTTTCGTCGACTTCGCCCCTTAGTATAATAGCTTCGTCGGTGATCTCGATGGAAACCGCCCGCGCGGGGATGTTGGCGATATTGCCGTGAAGGGTCAGAGACACATCGAAGGCGTTACCGCTGTAATCGAGCACCGTGTCCGTGCAGGGTGCCCCCATACTGTTGAGGCCGCAGCGTACAATCCACTCGTTGAAGCCCTTGAGCCAGCCGATGCCGCCGCGCTCCAGCTGATTGATAAATGCCGGGTTGACGGGATCTTTGACTGGAGAGTCCCAGCCGAGGGAGATGTCGCCGCATTGTCCCTTCCAGATGCCCATTCCTCGTGTGGGGAGGACAGCGAAGGAGAGCTTGCCGTTATAAATTTCGACTACATCAACGCCTTCTTGTAAGCCGCCGCGCAGGGTGTAGGTTCTGACCGACCAACCGGTTCCATCATCCAGATCGACGACTTTAAAGCCTTCTGTCGTTTCTGGGTCGAGTAGGGGTAATTTGTAGAGTGTCTTCATTTTTTCATCCTTATTTTCTAATACTGTAATCAGGTAGCGCCGAGTGGCTCACTCGGCACGATTTGGACGTTGGCAGCTCAAGGTGACGCATACGGTGTGAGCCACACCGCGCTACCCATGAAACGGTTTTAACCATTTAACCCTTATAGAATTACTTGTCCGAGGCTTTTTCGATTTGGGCGATCAATTCTTCTTTGGTCGGCCCTGTAGCATGAGTCACGAAGAAGGCGGTTGTCGCGTTGGCCATGACGAGGCGCTCTTTGATCGGCAGATCTCCGAGTGATGCGCACATGTAGCCGCCGTTGAAGCTGTCGCCTGCGCCCGCTGAGCGGATGACATTGGATTGGCGCTCTTGGATGGCATAGGCTTCGCCATCCGCAACGCTGGATGCGGCCGCAAACTCCGGCGTGTGGACAACCAGTTCATCGAAGCCGATCTTCTCACGAGCGACGGTTAAAGCGGAAGCGATCGTTGCAGGGGTTAATTCTGGAACTTCGACTCCAATCCGTGAACACAGTTCTAATACTTCATGTTCGTTCAGGCTGAAAGTCATCGGGATCTTGCTGTTGTAAGACCCAATCAACTCCAATGACTTCATGAAGGACTCGCTGGACTTCTTCTTGATGTCGGCGAAGTCGAAGAACATCCGGCGCGGTGGGGTGAGAGTTTCATACTGCGTCATAAAGCCCGCAAAGAAACCATCAAAGTCTGCCGTGAGCGACCAATAGCCTAACCCTAGAATATCCACGTCGGTGAACAATTCTTTGAGTTGCTCTTCTGTGAAATGCTTTTCGAAGTCTCCCCAAGTCAGGCTGGAGACCGCCTCGAGGTTAGTCATTAAAACTTTTCCATCGCCGAATTCTATAGCAATTGTTAGCGCAGGGTCACCGAGAGAGTAAAGGTCGCAGATCTCCTCAAACTCAACAAAAGCAGGGTCGATTGCTGTTTTGCCATAAAGACCCGGTAGTCGGGGCTTAAGACCCAAGATAGCGGGGATTCGACCTGAATTGATGCCAAATCCGCCCTCGCAACGACGCTTCGGCACGAGCTCAACACCGACGCCGCCGTCTGCTCGTTCAACGAGCAGCTCGCCGAATTGCTTAAGGTGTTTCATCGCGGTAAACTCGGTCAGACTCTCCCGGACGTCGACAATCTCGTAAGTCTCGTCCACGAAGCCGTCGCATCCGAGTAAGATGTTTCCGCTGAGCTTGTTTAGGTAATCACTATATATTTTCATATTATTTAGCGCAGTTTAGAGTTTTGAAGGCTTCTTCACTTAACTCGCGTTGGCGTGCGGCCATTTCGGGTTGAGTCAAATCTTCGTCATAAGAGGGAACCATGGCTTTCATACGTTGGTGCCCTTCGGGAGTGGCGAGTGAATCGGCGAAGCAACGTTTGATCACTTCAAGTATGATATTGGTCGATACGGATGCGCCAGGCGATGCACCGAGGAGCGAAGAGAGCGAGAGATCCTCTGCCGTGAGCACTTCAGTGCCGAAGTGGACGATGCCTGCATCGCCGTCTTCCTTCTTGATCGCTTGCACGCGGATGCCTGCGTCGATCAGCCTCCAGTCTTCTTCTTTGGCGTCAGGGAAGAAGGCTTTGAGCTCCGCCATCCGAGTCTTCATGCTCTGAGTGCCTTGTTGGATCAGGTAGCGCACGAGTGGAATATTGTGCAGGCCGACTTTGATCAGCGAGGCAATGTTGTCGGTGCGGATAGAACCGGGCAGGTCGGTCAGCTTACCTTCGATGTGGAGGAACTTCGTCGTCCAAGCGGCGTAGGGGCCGAAGAGGATCGATTTCTTGCCATCGATGATCCGGGTGTCGAGGTGTGGCACGGCCATGGTGGGCGCAGCGCCGGGCGACAATCCGTAGACCTTGGCAAGGTGCCTTTCGACGATCTCGGGCTTCTCGGAGATCAGCCATTGTCCGCCGATGGGGAAGCCGCCGAAGCCTTTGCTTTCTTTAACGCCTGACTTCTGTAAGAGCGGGAGACTGCCGCCGCCAGCGCCGATGAATACGAATTTTGCTTTCGTGCTAAACGATTGTTTCGTCTTGAGATCCTTTACGTCGATCTTCCAGCCTTTGCCGTCTTTCGTGAGATCAGTGACACGATGGCTGGTGGCGTAGCCGCAGCCTTCTTGCTGACCGAGCCACTCGATGAATTTCGCGGAAAGGGCACCGTAGTTAATATCTGTCCCGCGTTCCATTTTGGTCAGTGCCAGCGGTGTATCATCGCGGCCTTCGAGCAGTAGGGGCGCCCATTCGCGGATCTGTTCGCGGTCTTCAGTGTAGGTCATCTCCTCGAAGAAGTGATGCTTCTGCATCTGCGTAAACCGAGACTTTAGGAAGTCGACCTGTTTTTGCCCGTAGACGAAACTCATGTGGGGCACTGGGTTGATGAAGTCGTTGACGTTTTCGATCATACCAGTGCGCGCTGCGTAGCTCCAAAATTGCTTGGAGTGCTCGAACTGGTGGAAAATCTCGAAGGCTTTGCTCACATCGACTTCGCCGTCCGGGCCGTAGTCTGGCGTGTAGCTAAGCTCGCAGAGTCCTGCGTGCCCGGTGCCAGCATTGTGCCAGCCGTTGGAGGCTTCTTTGCCAAATTCCTCAGTCATCTCGTAGAGCTGGATGCGAAGCGCCGGATTTAACTCCTTGAGCATAGCGCCGAGCGTGGCTGACATGATACCGCTCCCGATCAAAATGACGTCGGGGTCTTGAATCTGATTTGTACTTTTCATAGTATGTTTGCGTGTTTTGAAAAATGACTATTGCAGCGCTGCGAATTTCTCTTTGACCGCGTTCCAAGATTCTGTGTCGGTCGGTTCGTAGGTTTCGACGGGGAAGGAATTAGCCACGATAGCGCGTCCCTCGGCCAGTGTGCTAATGACGCCGTCGGCCATCATTTGCGCCATGATGTTTCCTAGGCCAGTGGCTTCGACCGGGCCGGCTAGGACTCTAGTGCCAAGCGCGTTGGCAGTGAATTGATTGAGGAGCTTATCTTGGCAACCTCCACCCACGATGTGGAGGCAGTCGAGCATTTCGTCTGTATAGTTAGGGAGCTTTTGCCAGATTTCTGCGTAGCGTAGGGCTAGGCTTTCGTAAATGCAGCGGATGGTTTCTCCGGGAGTTTCAGGGACTTGCTGCTTGGTTTCACGGCAGTAGTCTTGGATCTTTTCCGGCATGTTTCCGGCCTCAGTGAAGCGTGGATCGTCGGGGTCGATGAGCGACCGGAAGGGGGCGACCTTCGAGGCTAGGCCGGCCATGTCGGCATAGCTATAGTCGTGACCATTATCTAGCCAGTAGCGGCGTGACTCTTGAATCAGCCAAAGACCGCAGATGTTTTTTAGAAAGCGGATGGTGCCATTGACACCGATTTCGTTAGTGAAAGCATCCTTAAATGACTGTTCCGAAATGATTGGTTCGGGCAGCTCTAGCCCCATCAGTGACCAAGTGCCACTACTAAGGAAGGCGGGCGTCTTCTTCTGGCTTGGTACCGCAGCCACTGCACTGGCGGTATCATGGCCGCCAACAGTAATGACTTTTAGCTTTTTCAGGCCAGTCTCCTGTTTGAGGCTCTTGCGTAATTCCCCGAGAGTGTCTCCTGGGTCGCTGATTGTATTAAAGAGCCGTTTAGGTAAGCCGAGGCGTTCGATCAGTGAATAGTCCCAATCTTTTGTGTTCGGATTGTAGAGTTGTGTGGTGCTGACTATGCTGCGCTCCTGAGTTTTGTTACCGGTCAGCCAGTAGCCTAGCAGGTCGGGAGTGAAGAGTATGTCTTCAGCCACGTCGAGGATTGGACTGCCTCGATCAACCTCGGAGAGAAGCTGGAAAATCGAATTAAAAAACATAAACTGAATGCCGGTCGCTTCGTAGATCTCTTTTTTGGGAACCATCGAGAATGCTTTTTCCATCATTCCTTCGGTGCGGTGGTCTCGGTATTGAAAAGGCAGACCCAGCAGATGCCCGTCTTTATCGAGAAGTCCATAATCCACGCCCCAGGTGTCGATGCCGACACTGATCGGCTGTCTGCCGTATTTCTTCGCGGCATTTTTGAGACCGTCGAGGATGTTTAGATAGATCCCCGTCACGTTCCAGTGGCGACCATCAGGTAACTCCAGCGATCTATTCTCGAAACGGCTTAACTCGTGCAACTCGATGCTTTTGCCATCGTATTCTCCGGCAAGAACGCGTCCGCTGCCGCCACCTAGGTCGACTGCGAGGTAGATTTTTTTCTCTGACATATTTTGGTGATTTATGTTTTGGCGATTGTTACGGTACAACCCTGTGCCCGTAAGTCTTCGACGAATTCGGGGTCGGCACCGCTATCGGTGATAATTTCGGAAATATCGCGCAGACTGGCGAAAAAGTACTCGGAGTTCTGATTAAATTTGGTGGAATCCACCAATAGCACGACTTTTTGCGCCATTTGTATCAGTGTCTCTTTAAAGACGGCTTGTTGCTCGAAGCCCTCGCTAGGGCCCCGATTGACATCGAGGCCGATGCAGGAGACGAAGGCGCAACTAATATTGTGCCGACGCAGCATACCGTAACTGTCACCACTTATAAATGTTTGCGTTTTCGAGTGGTAGGTGCCGCCGGTCGAGATTAACTCGATTTGCTCCATAGAGACGAGTTGATCGAGCACGGCATACGCATTCGTCAGAACTCGGTAGGGTAGGTCGGGCAAAATCGTGACCAGTGCGAAACCGGAGGTGCTGCTGTCGAATGCATAGGTCTCGCCAGGTTGTATTCGGTCTAGGGCTACTTTTGCTATGGCTTGTTTCTTCTCAACTTCTAGGAGGCGACGCTCTGAGAAAGACTGAAGCTTCGGGCGACCGTTCAGGCTGCTGGCACCCCCATGGATGCGGCTCAGTTGTTGGTTTTCCGCCAGTATCTGTAAGTCCCGCCGAATCGTCTCATCAGTGACTTGAAATTCCTCTGCCAGATCGATCGTGCGCAACGTGCCGCGCTCTTCGAGTAGAGTGAGGATCTGGAGTTGGCGTTCAGGGGCAAGCATTCGTATAAATTCTTGATTATTTTGGTAAATTGCAAGAAATATGTTGACTTGAGGGGGATAAAAGTTGGTTTTTATTGGAAATACCAAGAATTTCCCAAATATTTGTATGAGTCAATCATCCCTAAATCGAGCCCAAATCGAGCAATTAGTACGTCAAAGCCTTGCTCGCAATGCAGGGCAAAGCAGCGTTTCTAAAGCACAAGGCCCGAACCCGCTGGTCGTCAATATCAGCGCGCGCCATTGCCACCTTTCTCAGGCTTCCGTCGAGATTCTATTTGGTAAAGGCCATCAATTGACTCCTAAAAAGGCGTTGTATATGGACGGTCAATTCGCGGCGCAAGAGTCCGTCACATTGATCGGCCCACGCAGTCGTGTTATCTCCAATCTTCGTATTCTCGGCCCTTGTCGTGACTTCGATCAGGTCGAGCTCGCGGCGACTGACGCGATCTCACTAGGCTTTAAGATCCCCGTGCGCAACTCGGGCGACATCGCAGGCACACCTGGCTGCATGCTTATGGGGCCTGCTGGTTTCCTTGAGATGAAAGAGGGCGTTATTCGTGCCGCACCACACGTTCACATGGCACCTGATGATGCCAAGTTCTACGGCGTCGAAAATAAATCCTTTATGAAGCTAAAGATCGGCGGCGAAGTCGGCCTGACCTTTGATAAGATTTTCGTCCGCGTCGATCCGTCCTTTAAACTCGAAGTCCACATCGATACCGACGAGGGTAACGCATGCGGCTTTACCCAGCAGACTCCCTGCGAACTAATTAAATAATCACTTGCTAGAATTTCAGTCTCTCCGCTTTTCAGCGTTTTATTCAAACCCACCACAAATCAACCCACACATATTATGAGTGAATCCATCGGATTAATAGAAACAAAAGGTCTCACCGGCTCGATTGAAGCCAGTGATGCCATGGCTAAGGCAGCTTCGGTTAGCCTTGTAAAGCAAATCTCCATCGGCGGCGGTTTTTTGACCGTTCTCGTTAAAGGAGATGTCGGCAGCGTAAAAGCAGCCGTTGAAGCGGGAGCCGAAGCGGCTAACCGTGTTGGCGAACTCGTCGCCTCCCACGTCATCGCGCGTCCGCACGATGATTTGTTGAAAAACTTTGAAGCATAACCCCAAACAATAGGGAAATTAATATTATGGCAAAACAAGCAATTGGAATGATCGAATGCAAAGGGCTAGTCAGCCTCATGGAAGCATCCGATGCCGCACTTAAATCAGCCGACGTCGCAATGACAGGCTACGAAAAAATCGGTAGTGGCCTCGTCACTGGATTCTTCACTGGCGATGTCGCTGCGGTGAAGGCTGCAGTCGAAGCAGGTGCCGACGCCGCCGGTCAAGTCGGTGAAGTGGTCGCTGTTCAAGTGATCCCTCGCCCACACGACGACCTTAGCAAACTCGGTAACTGGATCGCGTAAACCAGTTTCGTCGTAGCACAGGCATCCTGCCTGTGTCCGATCGAAAACTATAAACAGGCAAATGCCTGTGTTACTAAGATAATGAAGATCCTCATCGCCAATCTCGGCTCCACCTCGTTCAAATATCGTCTTTTCGATATGAGTGACGACAACGCTGCGCAACTCGCCAGCGGTGGTTTCGAACGCGTCACCGACTACACTAGCTGCATCGAAGAGATGCTGGAAAGTTTAGTCGGGGAGGGACATCTTCAATCCGGTGAAGAGATCGATGCGGTCGGCTTTAAAACCGTCCTTGGTAAAGATCTCAGTGGCTGTGTTGATGCGGATGCGCGCGTCCTTGAAGCCCTCGAAGGCTTTAAGGAGGTCGCGCCCGCGCATAATCCAGCCTACGCCACCGGTATCCGCTGCTTCGCAGAGAAGCTACCAACCGTCAAGCGGGTCGCACTCTTTGAGACGGCCTTTTATCAATGGATGACTCCAGCCGCTTACAGTTATGCGATCCCGCAGGCTTGGCGTGATTTGGGCATTCGCCGTTACGGCTTTCACGGAGCCAGCCACAAGTTCGTGGCCGAACGTTCCGCTGAAATACTCGGCAACGATGCCGTGGTTGATCGCGTTCGTCAGCTCTATGTCGACGGGCCTGGCGATTATAACGGTGCACCGCTCCGCGTGCTCTCTTGCCACCTCGGCGGTAGTAGTTCCGTGACCGGTATCCACAACGGTGTCGCTATCGGCACCAGCATGGGCTTTAGCCCACAAAGTGGCTTGCCGCAAAACAACCGTGTCGGCGACCTCGATTCGATGGCCATCCCTTACGTCTGTAAGATGCTCGGCCTTTCGATTGAAGAAGCTGAACGTCAGCTTAACAAAGAGAGTGGTCTACTCGGACTCTCCGGAGTCAGTAATGACGCCCGCGATATCCGTGAAGCTGCCGAAAAAGGCAATAAAGACGCCAAACTCGCGACGGAGGTTCTGATCGACAGCATTCGCCACTGGGCAGGCTCCTTCTTCTTTAAAATGGGCGGCGCCGAAGCGATTGTCTTCACCGCAGGCATCGGTGAAAACGACGATGCGCTTCGTGCAGCGGTTTGCGCTGGCCTCGAAGGTCTTGGGGTTCAAATCGATCCCGCAGCCAACGCAAAAGCAATTCGCGGTGCCGAAGGCATCATCAGTACCCCCGATTCCAAAATTAAAGTAATCGTTATCCCAGCAAATGAAGAGCTCGTCATCGCACGAGAAGTCTTCCGCAAAGTCAAAGTAGACTAAGTGTTTTTTAACCACTCAACCATAACCACTCAACCACTCCCTGTCCGCCGTAGCTCGTAGAGCGAAGGAGGAAGCTTTTTAACAACATCAACCCAACAAAATATTATGGCAAAACAAGCAATTGGAATTCTCGAAACTAAAGGCCTTATCGGTCTCGTTCAAGGCACAGACGCTATGCTCAAGTCAGCAAACGTTGAACTCGCCGGCCCTATGAAGGGTGTCGGTAGCGCACTTGTAAGCGCAATCGTCACTGGCGATGTCGCTGCAGTCAATGCGGCGATCGAAGCGGGTGCGGATGCTGCGGGTCGCTACGGCGAAGTCGTTAGCGCACACGTCATCGCACGTCCTCACGAAGATGTCGAAGCCGTCGTGCCTGCTCTTAAGTCCGCTCCCAAGCGCGCTGCTAAGTAAACTCCGATGTATCTCGGAAAAGTCATAGGGTCCGTCGTCTCGACGAAAAAGGACGAGTCCATGCGGGGGCGTAAGCTCCTCATGATTCGCCCCATGCTCGTCGATCCGGCCGATCCCTCCAAATTCAAGCCCGGTAGCAACACCATCGTTGCCGTCGACACACTCGGCGCAGGCGAGGGGGAGCTAGTCATGTTTTCGCAAGGCAGCTCCGCACGCCAAGCCGAAGGCTTGAAACTGCTTCCCGTCGATGCCGCCATCGTCGGACTGATCGATACGGTCAGCATCGGAGGCAATAAGACATACGAAGCTAAGAATAGCTAACCAATAGAAAGATCTTTACATGAGTCAGTTGAATGAAGCCGCGATACGCGATGTCGTTAGTGAAGTGCTAGCACAGCTCCAATCCAAGGGGTCGTTTGCGATGCCGACGATCCAAAATCGTCCAGGTAAGCACGGTGTCTTTGACGATGCCGACCAAGCCGTCGCCGCTGCACGCAGTGGTTTCGAGCAGTTGCAGAAAAAAGGCTGGGCCGCACGTAATAAGATCGTCGAGATCGTTAAGCAAATGTGTGTCGATAACGCTGAGCGTTGGGGCGACATTGAGTTTAATGAGACCAAGATCGGTCGTCGTGCCCACAAACCTCTGAAACTTCAGGGTATTAAGAATGTGCTCGGCCCCGAATATCTCGTCCCTCAGGGCATGAGCGGTGATTTCGGTATCACAATGGATGAAGCCGCTCCTTGGGGCGTCATCGTCGGCGTGACTCCACTGACTCACTCCGTACCCACTATTGCCGGTAATATCGTCAACATGGTGGCTGCGGGTAACTCCATCGTATTCAACCCGCACCCAGGTGGTGCTGCGGTGGCTGCACTTGCGATCGACGAATTCAACGAAGCGATCAAAGCCGAAACCGGCATCTCGAATCTGCTCTGCACGATTGAGAAACCTTCGCTCGATTCTTTCAACGCCCTCTGCACTCACGGAGATGTAGATCTGCTTTGCATCACCGGTGGTCCTGGTGTGGTCGACGCTGCGATGAAGACCGGCAAGCGCGCTATCTGCGCGGGCCCAGGTAATCCTCCAGTATTGGTTGACGATTGCAATGCACTCGATTTCGACCGCGTCGCTCGCGACATCATCGCTGGTGGTGGTTTCGATAACAACTTACTCTGCATCGGTGAGAAGCAAATCATTGCAGTCGGTGATGCGTATCAGAAGACGCTTGCAGCGATGGAGCGCCAAGGCGCTGTCTTGCTCAACTCACAACAACTCGCCGCGATCAAAAGCGAAGTCTTCGACTTCAAAGATGGTGTCGGCTGTGGCAGTGCTGTTCTAAATCGTAAGTGGGTCGGCGCAAATCCCGACGCACTCGCTCGCATTGCAGGTCTTAACATCGACTCCAGCGTTGAAATGCTCATCGCTGAAACAGATGCCGACGACCCATTTGTCCAAGAAGAACAAATGATGCCATTGCTGCCAATCGTTCGTGCCAATGGCTTCAGCGAAGGCCTTCGTATTGCGAAGCAATCCGAGCACGGCGACAAGCACTCCGCCATGATTCACACCATGAATGTCGCTCGTATGACTGAAATGGGGCAAGCCATGGACACCACGATTTTCGTCAAGAACGGCCCCTGCGTCGCTGGTCTTGGTATGGGCGGCGAAGGCTTTATCAGCTTCTCCATCGCCACGACGACAGGTGAGGGCATCACGACGCCTCGCACCTTCACCCGCTACCGTCGCTGCACACTAGTGAATAATTTAAATATTGTTACATAAGAAACAATGATTCTCGCCCGCATAGACGGTCATGCTGTGACCAGCATTGGCCACCCAAGCCTAAAAGCTCAGAAGATCGTGCTCTGTACGCCGATCGATGAGCACGGCGTGGATGCGGGTTCACCCTTTGCAGCGCTCGATCCGATCGGAGCAGGGCAGCATGCACGGGTTTTTATTACGACCGACGGCTCGTGGACACAAGACACCGTCCACGATGACACTTCACCGATTCGCAACCAGGTCATGGGGCTGATCGACACACTATGAAAGTAGGTAAGGTCATCGGCAACGTCACGCTCAGTCACGCAGACTCCGGTTTTCGCGGCGGGCGCTTTATCGTGGTCGCACCACAAGGCGCCAAAGAATTGAAGGGGCAAAACCCCAGCGGTTTATCCGACGCTTGGACGCTCGTTGCCTACGACAATCTCGGAGCCGGAGTCGGGGACGACATCCTCTACGTCGAAGGTGCTGAAGCCATGCAGCCTTTCGATTATCGCACACCGCTCGACGCTATCAGCGTCGCACTTCTCGATACATTTAAATACGCACCACCCATTAATTAAATCAAGGACGGGCTGCTTTAGCTGCCCCCCACATCCAAAGGCAACGCGGCAGCTAAAGCAGCCGATCTCAGTCTAATAAATTCTTAACTTCCAAACATCATGAGCAAACTCTACACCGCAAAAGATCTCGAAAAAATGATCGAGCAAGGCCAGTGCCTCGCCACTGTCCCCGCCAATGCGAAGCTCACGCCCATGGCGCGTGACATTCTTCGCAAGCACAAGGTCACACCCGGCTCCGCTGCCGCTGCACCTGCTGCATCCGGTTCAAGCAGCCCACGCATCCACAGCCCTGAGCTGCCTGATGCCGAGTATAACTGGAAGCCAGGCGGCGACCCCAAGACGGCCGGTGAGCTCGAAAAGTTCTTCTACTCACCAGAGATCCAAACCATCAAGGATCGTATGTGTGGTATTGGTCAGCGCATCTGGAACAAGGGATATGTCGACGGTAACGGCGGTAACATCACTGTCCGCGTCGGTGATAACATGGTGCTTTGCACACCGACTCTTATCTCCAAAGGCTTCATGGCTCCAGACGATATCTGCATGGTCGATCTCGACGGTAATCAAATCGCTGGCACGCGCCCACGCACCTCCGAGGTTAACACACACCTTGCGATCATGAAGGCCGAGCCTAAGGCAAAGTCCTGCGTTCACGCACACCCCATTTACGCAACTGCATTTGCCGTCGCTGGTGTCACACCGCCTTCCTGCCTCATTCCTGAGCCAGAAGTTTTCTTGGGTGTCATCGGTTTAGCCAGTTACCAAACACCAGGCTCTCCCGAGAATGCTCGTGAAGTCGGTGCCTTGGCTAAGAAGCACCAGTCCATCCTTATGCAAAATCACGGTGTGATCTGCTGGGGTAAGGACGTCGAAGACGCTTACTGGAAGATGGAAAATACGGACGCTTTTTGCCAGACGGTCGCGGTCACCATGCAAATCGGCGGCCCCAAACAATACGGCCCCGACAAGTTGAAAGAGCTTATCGAAATTCGCAAGAAACTCGGCATGCCAGACTCCCGCCTTGAAGAGTTCAAAGAGTGCGAACTCTGCGATGCTGGCGAAATGACTGTTCACACACAGCCTCAACCAGCTGCTTGCGCTTGCAATGTAGGTGGCGCACCCGCTGGCGATGTCGACGAAGCACTCGTCCAGAAGATCACTGACATGATCATGCAGAAACTTAAGTAACAAGCTTCGCCTCGAACGTCCAACATTCGATGTGGCGTAGCCGAATTCGTAAGAATTTGGACGTTCAACAGCAGCCAGCTGAATCCTCCAAAGTCTCACGGTTTCGGCTACAAGAAAAAACCTATTTTGTATTATCTAGTTTAAGGCTCCATTCAGACGCGGCAGCTAAAGCAGTCGACCCCAGTTATTTTTAAACGAAAATCACTCAACTATTCTCCAATGAAATCCAAATCTCCCATCAGAATCGCCGTCACAGGCGCAGCCGGTAACATTGGCTACGCGCTTCTTTTCCGTATCGCATCCGGCCATATGTTTGGTCCCGATCAGCCTGTTGCGCTTAACTTGATCGAAATCGAGCCTGGCATGGCCGCCCTCAAGGGGGTCGCGATGGAGCTCGATGACTGCGCTTTTCCTTTGCTCACCGAGATCGTGCAAACGGACGACCTCACAGTTGGCTTCAAGGATGTCGATTGGGCACTCCTCGTCGGTTCCGTGCCGCGTAAAAAGGGTATGGAGCGCGCTGATCTGCTCGGTATTAATGGTAAGGTATTTATTGGCCAAGGTAAGGCGATCAATGACAACGCTAAGCCAAGCGTTCGTGTCGTTGTGGTCGGTAACCCTTGCAACACCAACTGCCTCATCGCGATGAAGAGTGCACCCGATATTCCTAATAACCAGTTCTTCGCCATGACTCGTCTCGACGAGAATCGTGCGATGTCGCAACTCGCTCAAAAAGCAGGCGTGCCGGTCAAGGAAGTCTCTGAACTTTGCGTGTGGGGTAACCACAGCCCTTCCATGTTTCCCGATTTTTATAACGCAAAGATCGGCCGTCAAAAAGTAACCGACGTCATCACTGACGCGGACTGGCTCAAGAACACATTCGTTCCCGATGTCGGAACGCGTGGAGCGGCGATCATTGCGGCTCGTGGTGCCTCTTCGGCAGCTTCTGCAGCCAACGCGATTGTCGACACCGTCCGCGATCTCGTCACACCCAGCTTCGGCAGCTTCCACAGCGTCTGTGTGATTTCCCGCGGCGAATACGGCACACCTGCTGGTATTATCACATCGATGCCGATCAAGGTCGACGCGATTGGCAACTGGCGCGTGGTCGAAGGCATCAGTCTGAGCGACTACGCCAAAGAAAAGATCGCCGCTTCCAACCAAGAACTCCTCGACGAGCGTGAAATGGCCTTCGGTCAACTTGGGCTTTCGATCTAAACGGGAATCAAATTTATCAATTCAAAAGGCGTCTCCTCTGTGGGGCGCCTTTTTCGTGTGTTCATTGAACCTAAAAAGATGAGTGGAACCGTTAATTAACGTTAATGCACGTTAATATCATCTCAGAACTAAATGAGAAATAAGGCTTTATAAATCTCCGTAACCATCTGCTCTATTTTCACTCTATCGCCAATTTGGCGGCCTACTTGATTATACTGCCGCGCGTCATGTTTTGTGATTTTGGAAGACTTGAAAATTGCTTGCCCCGCGCGGAACCGCAGGCCAACAAGCACCCCACGATGAAGTCTCGCGCAGAGGCGCGGAGGCGCAGAGTTTTCTAAGATGAATCAAATCAAAACTGAAATATCACAAAAGAACTGACACTGAGGAAAGTGCCCAAGTCCACAACCTGCTAGCTCTGCGCCTCTGCGCGAAAA
>Ga0222662_1000480_pt1 | contig 31756 bp, 19 predicted proteins | sample AntAcemetagen600_FD_179821 | JGI IMG/M metagenome (GOLD analysis project Ga0222662, IMG submission 179821) | Saline water microbial communities from Ace Lake, Antarctica - #600 | ecosystem: Environmental > Aquatic > Non-marine Saline and Alkaline > Saline | place: Antarctica: Ace Lake... | reverse complement strand
GCCAGCTTGTCCTCTTTGCTGAATTTTCGTCTGTTCATGTCCATGATATTACAGTCTTTAATGTAGAATCATGTCCGAATTTCTAGGGGGCTGTTACAGAGAGTCCGCACGAATCTGACTTAATCTGTCGAAAGTTGATTTGGCAACTTCCATTTGAGCCACCGCTTGCTCCCTTGCTCTTACCAGTTCTGGATTGGCTAATTCAGCAATCGTTTCTCCTTTAGAAACTTTAGCGCCAATATCAACAAGCATCTTGCTAACCACACCATTTTCCATGGCGTGAAGCATCACTTTTCTATTCGGAATAACGGTTCCTACAATGCTGATTTCCGCAATAAAACTGTTCTCTTTTGGATGAACCACTTTAACGGTAGTAATCTTCTCAGTAGCTGTTTCGCTGGTTTCAGTTTCAGCGTTTTCTTGTCCGCAGGAAACCAACATTACAAGTGTTGCTAAACCTAGAAATGCTGAAAATGGATGGACTTTCATCATGATGCTTTGATTGGTTTAGAAATCATAGAATAGAGTATTGGAATGATGTAAAGGGTGAGTAAAGTTGCCATGAATGTTCCTCCAATTACCGCTATAGCAAGTGGAACATTTGCGCCTCCACCAGTTATTGCCCAAGCTGATGGAAGTAATCCGAAGATGGTTGTGCTTGCAGTCATAAGCAATGGTCTGAAGCGGTCTAATGATCCATTCACAATAGCATCAGAAGTAGACTGACCTTCTGAAACAAGGCTGTTAATTCTATCGACAAGAATGTTTCCGTACGAAACCGAAATACCCACCATCATGATAATTCCCATGATGGATTGAATGTTCAGGTTGGTATTTGTAATCCACATTAAAGCGGCTACACCAATAATTCCCAATGGGAATGTGAAGATGATAATCAACGGCTGACGGAACGATCGGAATAGCGGGGTTATGATGAGAAAGGCGAGTAGAACTGCCAGAATTAATCCCATTCCAAGATTAGCAAAAGACTCCTTTATGATACTTACTTCACCCTCGAAATTGAGCTCGTAACCCTTAGGAAGCGTTGGCCTTATTTTCGCCAGCATAGCTTCAATTTCATCAGAAGTTCTTCCAATGTCTTTGCCCTCAATATTGGCGTATACATTGAATTCTCGCATCAGATTATGATGGTTGATTTCTACAGGTGCGGTGGTTCTTCTAATCTTAGAAAAGTTCCTGAAAGGAACAGGTTTATCGTGGGTAGAACTTGTGCTCAGGACATTGCCAATTGTATGCTCATTATCAATCAAATGTTCGGGATACGTTACCCCAACGTAGTAGTGATTTCCATTTTTCTCATCAATCCAAAATGACTTCTGGAAAGTTGCTGATGAGTTCATGGCCGAAACAATATTCTTAATGGCATCGACAGGTTCTACGCCCAATTCTGCCGCTTTAATTCTATCAAGGTCAATCTCTTTTGTAGGCTGATCCAATCGTTGCATTACACGAACATCGCGCGTTGCTTGGATGGTGTTCAGCGTATCGCGCATTCGCTTCGCAATAGTCTGTAACTGCTCCAGTTTTGGGCCTTTAACTTGAATGTCGATAGGTGCAGTTTTACCCTCATTCAGAGCCGCAGTTATCAATCCGCCCGTATTGAAACTTACTTCAACGCCTGGAAATTCTGAATGGAAACGCTCGCGCAGCGTAGTTACATAATCGTCCGTTCCAGTAATGTGATCTTCCTTAAGTTGAACGAGAATAAATGCATCCTGCGTTCCTGAGTTTGGCGTGTAAGCCGCAGGTAAATCATAGAAAACGCCAATATTAGAAATGACTTGATTGAGGTCTGAACCAAGCTCTTCGGAAATCGCACCTTCCATTTGGGCAATGACAGCTTCGGTTGCTTTGAGTGGTGTACCTGACTCCAACCGGACCTCAATTTCCATTTGACCGACATCCGTCTTAGGGTACAATTCATAACCAGAATTGCCAAGTGACCACAATGATCCCGCAAAAAGCAAAACGGTTACTAGCAACACCAAATATTTCGCCCGAAGGGCTACTTCTAAACTAGATGCATAACCGCGTTTAACCCATTCTATAAATCGTTGGAATGCTGTCAGTTTTTCCGGTTTGTTTTCTGAATTAGGAAGTTTATTTCGGAAGAAATACGCAGCCGTTAGCGGAATTAATGTTAGTGAGAAAATGTAAGAACCAATCATGGCAAAACCAACAGTAATTGCCAAAGGTGAGAAGAGGTATTTAGCGATTCCCGTAAGGAACATGGTTGGAATAAACACCACCATAATTACCAATGTGGAAGCAAGGACAGGCGTGGCAACTTCAAGCGCAGCATCCATGGCAGCTTTAGATGCTTCTTTACCCATTTTCAGGTGTCTATCCACATTCTCTAACACAACAATTGAGTTGTCTACCAAGAGGCCAAGCACCATAGCAATTCCACCTAGCGTAATGCTGTTGATGGCCTGACCCGTGGCGTATAATCCTATGAAAGCAAACAGCACCGAAAGCGGTAAGCTGATGGCAACTGCAATTGCTGAACGAAAGTTGCCTAAGAACAAAACCAGCACAACAATTACCAGAAGTAATCCACCAAACCCAGCGTATGCAAGTCCAGAAATTGAATTCCGCACGTAAACAGATTGATCAAAAACCACATTCAGATTTACATCATCTGGCATACGGTCTTTCAGTAGAGGAAGAGATTTTCTGACGCTTTCTACAGCTGCAATTGTGTTGGCTCCGGGGCGCTTGAAAATCGGCAAGTAAACCTGCTCTTTCCCATCAACTCGGGCAATATTTGTTTGAATAACACTCGCATCTACGGCTTCGCCAATGTCTTTCACATAAATGGGATTCCCATTCTTATATGTAACCACAATGTCATTGAAATCTTCCACTTCCTTGATCATCCCTTGGGCATCAATTCCGTAGTTGATATCTCCAATTTTGGCAATCCCAGAAGGGATCATGGTTGTGTTCTTCTGAATGGCATCTGCCACCTGAGTTTGAGTCAGGTTGAGGGCCTCCAATTTATCTGGATCAACGTAGATGTAAATCCGTCTTTTAGAACCACCGTAAGCCGCTGGCGCGATGATGCCTTTTACACCACTCAGCATTTGTCTAAGGGCATAATATGCTAACCCGTAAAGCTCTTTTCCACTCTTCTCATCGCTACTTACCGTAAGCAACATCAGCGGTTTAGAAGCCGTTGGGTCGAATGGTTGAACCATTGGCGGGAGCGTGCCGGGCGGCTGATAATACATATCAGACATGGCGTAAGAAGATGTGTTGGCCATTGCCTCGGCTGGGTCAATATCCTCGCGGTACGTATTAGTTACAATGCTCACGCCCATCAAACTCTTCGATTCCTGCTTCAGAATTCCGTTAGACTGACCCGTCCAACGCTCCATTCTACTGGTAATATCCTTCTCCACAACCTCGGCAGGCATTCCTGGGTAAAGCGTAAGTATCTGCATAGCAGATTTCTTAAACTGAGGAAGTAAATCGACAGCCATTTGCGGAATAAGCACACCTCCCATAACGATTACAATTATGGCGAATACAAGAACCAGATAAGGGTTCTTAAAGGAAAGTCGAATCATATATAAATTGGATGGATTGCTAAACTAGGCAAACGGTTAGGACTAGCCAATCCACTAATAGTTTGTAGCGGTTCGCTTTAAACTCATCCGTAGCTGGTTCAGCATTTGTCCTTTCCGCTCCACTTAATCAAAAAGGCCCCGTAATTGCGGAGCCTTTTGTTTCAAATCAAATCGTAAAATTCAAAAATACTTGATGGTCAAGTTTATAAGTGTTTGTGAGAACTTGGTGTAAGGAGGCAACAACAACTCCAAGGCATTTGGAATGTGCTGTCTGAAAACACCACGAGCGTTAGAGAATGCAAGGAATCCATCCTTTCCGTGACCTTTTCCAATTCCACTGTTGTTAGACCCTCCAAAAGGCAAGTTTGTGTTGAAGAAATGTACCGCATTATGATTGATACAGCTTCCTCCTGCCCGTGTGTTGTTCAATAAGTAGTTGATGTTTTTGTTCTTGTTACTGAAGATGTACAACGCCAAAGGTTTCTCCCTAGAATTGACTTCTGTAACAACTTCATCTAACGTGTTAAATGTAAAAATTGGCATCACAGGCCCGAAAATTTCATTCGTCATAAGAGTAGAATCCTTAGAAACATTCGTCATCACAGTAGGTGGAATGAAGTTCTGATCTTCATCTAGTTTACCACTAGATTCAATCTTCGCTCCTTTTGCCACCGCATCTTCAATGTATCCTTTCACACGGTTGAAGTGATGTCCGTTTACAATCCGCGAATACGAACTTTCTTCTGATACGTTTTCGGTATAGAACTTATCGATGTATTTGTTTACACCCTTAATAAACTCGGCCTTTTTGCTCTCGTGCACCAAGACGTAATCTGGCGCAATACATACTTGCCCATTATTCAAACATTTCCCCCACGCAATTCTGCGTGCAGCCATATCTATATTGGCGGTTTCATCCACAATTGTGGGCGACTTACCACCCAATTCCAATGTAACTGAAGTCAGGTTTTTAGCGGCCGCCTGCATAACTATTTTACCAATACTTGGAGCGCCAGTAAAGAAAATGTGGTTGAACGGTAATGCTAAAAGCTCCGTAGATGTGTCTTTTCCTCCTTCCAAAACTGCTATTTCATTCTCGTCAAAGGCTTCGGCCAATAACTCCTTCATCAACGCAGATGAATGTGGTGTTACCTCAGACGGTTTAATCACCACTGTATTACCCGCAGCAATGGCAGAAACCAAAGGGCCAAAAGTGAGGTTGAATGGAAAGTTCCAAGGAGAAATAATCAGCACCACGCCCTTAGCCTCGTACTTTATGTAAGAGCTTGAGCCCAACAATGCTATCGGTGTAGAAACACGCTCATCTTCCATCCAATTTGAAAGCTCGCTTCTAGCGTGTTTGATCTCTGTGGTTATTGGATAAACCTCTGTCAAATCCACCTCGCTTGGGTGTTTTCTATAGTCGTTATAAAGAGCTTCCTTAATACGCGGCCTGTATTTCTCCACCGTTTGATGAAGCTTCTTCAGCTTTGCTCTACGTTCGGAAACAGTCGTGCTTCCCACTTTTAGGTGGTTTTTTTGCTGTGCTTCAAATATCTTATGAATTTCAGACACTTGTGCTTCCTGCGGAGCTTCTAATACTGCTGTTGCCATAACGATAGTTTTTAGTTGATTAATTCAATTCTTTCTTTAAAATTTTACCTGTTGCACTCATTGGCAACGCATCCATAAACTGGATTATACGTGGGTATTTGTATGAAGCAATATGCTCTTTGGTCCATGCCATAAGAGCTTTTTCAGATAGCTCGTGTCCTTTATTAATTACTACGCAGGCTTTTATTTCTTCTCCTGCTTCCTCATCTGCAACGCCTATCACGGCTACCATCGAAACGGCTTCGTGCTTCATCATTACCTCTTCAACTTCTCGCGGATAAACGTTCAAACCTTTGCGAATAATCATCTCCTTGGTTCTATCCACAATGAAGAAAAACCCGTCTTCATCTTTGATGGCAACATCACCCGAATGCAACCACCCATTCTTCAACGTTTCCTTATTAGCCTCGGGTTTATTGTAATACCCTTTCATCACATTATGGCCTCTATACACGAGTTCTCCTTTCTCTCCCGTGGGCACCTCATTGTCTGAATCATCCACAATTTTCACTTCAACTCCCCAAACTGGAGTACCCACACTACCAGGTTTACAACCAACTGATTTTTGATTAAACGTGACCACCGGAGAGCCTTCAGACATGCCGTAACCTTCTAGTATGGATACGTTGAATTTCGCTTCGAAATTTTCCAACACATTAACAGGAAGCGCTGCTCCTCCCGAAATACAAGCCTTTAGGTTTTTTGCAATTTCTTTAAGGTCGAATTTGGTGTTCTCATAGCTAAGTAAACCCCAATACATAGTTGGAACTCCCGCAAATATGTTGATGCTGTGTTTCTGCAACAACCCAAGGACCTCCTCCGCATCAAACCGAGGTAAAAGCACGCTTGTTGCTCCTTTATAAATTCCCGAATTCATCAGCACCGTCATTGCGAAAATGTGGAATAGCGGCAGAACTATAAGCTGCTTGTCTTTTGTTTCTAGGTTAAGAATACCGTTAGAGATGATGGCATTATGAATCAGATTGGAATGTGTCAACTCCGCTCCTTTGGGCTTTCCTGTTGTACCTGATGTGTAGATAAGCACCGCAGTATCATCCGATGAGGTTCTTACAGTCTCAAAATCAGCGGATTGATTAGCCATCAAAAGGCCCATTGTCTTTGTTCCTTCAATGGGAGATGAAGATGCAGGCTGAGGTGTGATTACATAGAACTTTTCACATTCCGAAGCTTCTTTAAAGCCAGCAAATCCTTCTTGCGCCATTGGCAACTCGGGCGTACCCTCAAAACAGAAATATGCTTTTGCTCCGGAGTCTTTTAGATGATATGCAATTTCATCCCGTTTTAAAAGCACAGACAACGGAACTACAATGGCTCCAGCCTTCAGAATTCCAAAATACACGATTGGGAAATGTGGCAAATTGAGGCAGCTTAACGCTACCCTATCGCCTTTTTTAATCCCCGCCCCTAGTAATCCGTTGGCTACTTGGTTGGCCGCTGCATTAATTTGCGCAAAGCTTAAATGACTATCAGAAAAAACGAACGCATCTTTCTCTGGATACTTGCGTGCGCTGTCTTCTAGTATTACAGAAAGGTTGAACATATGAACGAGGGATTATTAACTATTCAGTTGATTCCGGTATGCCAAGTAAGGTAGGATTAAATACGTTTTTCAGATGGCATCTAATGAGAGTTTGAACTGCCATCAAATGCGCCAAAAAAACACCAAGCACGCTTAATTGTTCGTAATTGATATTCCGAACGCAATATGAATCAATATAAATTACATATTCTATTGGTGATTTGATTAGTGCACACTTTAACCAAATACATGGCTTAAGGCGAGAGACTTAATCAGACCTCTTGTTGGCCCTGTTTACTCTGCTTTCAAGACTTTCAGCACAAACTGACCATTCTGAGTTGCGCCTTGTAGGAAATAAACGCCATTTGCCCAGCCTTCTGTATCAAGCTCAAATCTGCTGGTATTAGGCTGATAACCGAACACCATTCTACCACTTACATCAACCACCTCCACTACTTGGATTGCTGTCTCTGAGGCAATCACAAGTTGATTGCTGAAAGGGTTTGGGTAGACACTCAAATCAAAGCCCAGCTCTGCAATTCCGACCGTAATCCAGTTGTAAGGTTCGGAGATTGAAGAACAACCGTTTCCATCCGAAATCTCGACTGTATAATCACCGGCTTGAGTAGGCAAATACGTTTGGTTTGTCTCGCCCTCAATTGAATTTCCATTCAAATACCATTGGTAGCTAGAGCCAAAGGTTGATTCCAACCCTGATCCGTTCACAGAAACGACAGGTTGTGTTGGAAGTGGGTTTACAACTACTTCGATATCCTCCAAAACCGATCCGCAAGAATTTGTAGCAGAAACGGAATAGGTTGCTGTAATGGTTGGATCAACAGTGATATTATCAGTCGTCTCCCCGTTTGGTTGCCACTCAATCGTTCCTATTCCAGAAGAGGTAAGTGCCACCGATTCGCCTTCACAGATTTCTTCATCAGCCGAAGCCGTAATAGCAGGCGCTGGGTTTACTTCAATCGTAATTTGATCGGTAGCATCTCCGCAATTATTACTTGCTGTAACCGAGTAGGTGGTCAAATCCACAGGACTGACAGTAATATCAGCTGTTGTTTCGTTCGTATTCCATGAGTATGAATCAGCACCCGTAGCTGAAGTTGTCAGAGCAACAGATTCCCCTTCGCAAACCGATGTGTTACCAGAAATACTCAGCGTTGGAAGCGGGTCAACAGTAGCAATTACCTCTGTTCTCGCTGTAATGCAGCCTTCTTTTTGTACTTCCCAATCGTAGAAGAAATAGTAGTAGTCCTCGCCAGCCGTACTACTGGTAATAGATAATACATCAGAAATATTGTATGGATAACTCGAGCCTGAATTATTCCTGTAAAGCGCAGGGGCAGCAGCCGTGCCAAGCTGAAGTTCCGTGCCTATTGGCAGGTCAAAGTTGAGCGTAATTCTGCTTTCCCCATTCGGGATATTTACCGTTACACTTTGAAGAATCCCGCCATTGTTATCGCGTAGCTCAACCGTTCTGTTCGCAGCGCTAAATGCATAGACTTTTACGGAAACCAGTGTCGATTGCTCGTAACAATCAAACAGTAAACTCTGAACGTTATTAAACTCGCTTCCCGTACCAATGTTGTTGTTTGCTGGCCCGCCATAAACAGACGGAGGAAGAATTTCACTTTCCACGAAAAAAGAAGTTGTTGTGCTAATAGATGGCGTATTAAAGCTTGCTCCCACATTAACCTGGTTTCCACCAGTAGCAGCATCAAACCAGTTGATGTCGCCCAATCCTGCGGCTCCAAGAGCCACGGAACCCGTTCCGCATCGCGAAGCATTTTGACCAGCTGGTGCAGCAGCTATTTCAGCAGTTACTGCTGTTCTTTCTGAAGTACAACCTGGCGTTTCAATCTCCCAATCGTAGAAGTGGTAGTAGTAATCGGTTCCTGCGCTGCTGTTTTCGATAGATACCACATTGGCAATTTGATAGGGGAATGAAGAGCTATCGTTGTTACGATACATGTTCGGAACTCCGCTTGTTCCTAATTGAAAATTGGTTCCGGGCTGAACGCTAAAATTCAAATTCACTACCTGCTCGCCATCCGGAATATTCACCGTCAGAGATTGCAAAACCGTTCCCGCATTATCGCGTAGCTCGATTGTCCTGTTTCCTGCACCTTCGGCATATACTTTCACCGTTTTTAGTGTGAACGCTTCGAAAGCATCAAACAACAAATGTTGGTCGCCTTCAAAATTTCCTCCTCCACCAAACGTATTGTCTGCCGGACCAACATTATACGTAGATGGAGAAACTTCATTCTCCACATAATATGTAGCGGATGCATTTAGAGAGGGCGTGTCGAACGTGCTGCCCGTTCCTACCTGCGAACCTCCACTGGTTTGATCAAACCATTTGAGGGTTCCGTTTCCATTTGCCGTCAAGCTCAATACACCTGCATCACAACGGGAATTTCCGGAACCGGCTGGGCCATCAGGGCGGTCAACCGTGATGTAGTTGTTCTGCGAAACGGCATCGCTACCAAAATTATTGGTGGCAGTAAGCGAAACGGAAAATGTGCCCTCACTTTGATATGTATGTATTGGGTTTTGAGCTGTTGACGTGTTGCCATCACCAAAATTCCATAACCAAGTTGTTGCTCCGTTAATGGATTGGTCAGAGAAGCTAACTTCTCCATCACAAGAAACCAATGCAGAAGCAGCAAAATTGGCGGTTGGTGGTGAGTTTGGCTGAACGCATTCCCAAGTGAGAGCGAAACCAGATTCACTCAAAAAGACGTCTGATGATTGTCTAATGGTAATCGAGCCTCCAGAAGAAGCAATCGTTCCTCCCTGTGGCAATCCGTTTCCATCGTACTGTCCAATAAGTGGGCTGTTGGTAGTGGGACCATCGTAGATGTAGATGTAATCGTACCCTTCTTCGAAATCAAATGAGCTAAAGTTGAGTGTGAGGGAAGTTGCTCCTGTTGGAGAAATAGTCGTTACAACATCGCCATTATCAAGGTAGTTTCCTGTTGGGCCGCCATCATCATACAATGTTCCAGTACACCAGGTAAGCGTTTGACTTCCGCTACTTGGCATAACTCCCACACACGGGTTATTCTCATCTAAGCTTACGTAGTTTGGTCTAACTTCTGAAGCATTTCCGCAGTTGTCGCCATCAACCAAAAGGGTAACCGTATAATCGCCAAGCGATGAATACGTATGCGTTGGATTTACATCCGTGCTCGTGCTGCCATCACCAAAGTTCCACTCAAAGGATGAGCCATTCATACTCAGGTTAGAGAAAGAAACCGTGGCTGGAGCTTCGCAATTTGCAGTGATAGATGCGGAGAAATCGCCAACTACCGTTGGATCAAACTCATCACCAACACCAACCGCATACCATGCATCTGTAGTTGCTATTACTTGAGGCGAACAACCACCAAAAAGATCAATTGCCGATTGAATGGCATAGAAACGAGCATCAGCATATTCCGAAGTTTGCCCGAGATAAACAGTGAGGTTTCGGTACGCGATAGCCTCTGCATCAGCTAGGCCAATTCCAGTAACGTTGTACGAATCTCCCAACTCGTTGGTGGCAGTTTCACCTTCCACCAAAATGTAATACCACTTGTTCTGAACACCGCTATTTATGTGAACACCTCCATTGTCTCCAGCACCTGTAAACCAGTTGTCTCCATTATACGTGTCTGGATCTCCGAATTGATTTGGGTTAATCATGGACCGCAGTGTTCCCACATCTTCGCCCACTAGCCAATCGCCAGAAGACGGGTTTTGAACAAACTCAACCGATGCACCGAAAATGTCCGAGAACGATTCATTCAAGGCGCCATATTCATCTTGGTAAATAAGACCCGCGCTGTTTTCGGTTACACCATGCGCCATTTCATGACCACAGATATCCAAAGCCGTAAGCGGATTGCCGTTTCCATCACCGTAGGTCATGCGTTGCCCGTCCCAAAAGGCATTGAAATAATCTACATCATAATGGATGTAGCTATTAATCTGCATGTTATTGTTGTCAATGCTTTGTCTACCGTGCTCGTTTAGAAAATAATCGTAGGTCATTTCTGCTCCCCAATGCGCATCCGTAGCGTACTGGTCTAGGTTGGCATTTGCATTGTTCCAGTTGTTATCTGCATCAGTAAAATCCACTGCATTTCCGTAGTTGGTTCCTTCATTCATATCGAATGTTCGAACACCATTTCCACGACCCGTTTCTCGTAATCTAAATCCGCCATTAAAGCTGTCGGCTACAATGTCTTTTTGTCCGCTATAACCCGTTTGAGCTATTGCCTGAACATCTACAATATGAATCCGATGGTTCTCAAAAAGCACTTCGCCTGTTTTCGCATCAACAAATACCTCCGCCCGATAAAGTGGTTTGTGCGCGTAGATGTCGAACTTGTATGCTAGCTGAAATACAGCGCCTTTTTTAAAATCAAAACTTGGGTTGATATAAACCAATTCTCCCTTCGGAAAATAGGTTGCACTTGAGTCTTCCGTTTCCCATTTCAGGTGTTCCTCTTCGCTTGGTAATTCCCATTTATACGATTCAGCACCAACATGATTCTTGGCGCTTTCAAGCGCATTTGCTTCACTTAACGAAGCTTGCTTAATTCCAATTTGAGAAGGGATTTTTCCGTTGATGGATGAAACCATGTCGTTCCTTCCGTGGGTGTAAACAAAAGCCCCAAAAACGAGGATTCCGTTGCTTGTTACTTGATAACGGACATGCTGCATTCTGATGTTGTCGTTCTCTTCACGAAGCTTCACAAAACCGATTTTCTCATCCAAGTCAAATGCTTTTTTTGCCCATGCTGGAAACTTAGAAGCTGGGAATTCTGCATTCTTCCTTAGCCGTACAAATTCCGGAACGGAAGATTTTTCGCCCAATCGGACAAACTCGCTGCCCTGTATAAATCGTTCTGCTTCAGCACCAATAAATTCTTGAGAAAAAGCATTTTGGATTAGAAAAGTCAGCCCAAGAAATAGTGAGAGAATACGTTGCATCATTCGGTTAAAGTTCAAACGGGAAATAAGATTACAATATAAATCTGTCACCATTGGTCATCTTGTAGCCATACGCAATGACATCGCTTCAGGTTCGTTTATTCGAGGAACAATCTTTTCAAATCGTCCTATCTTCGTCTTATGAGCACTTCAAGCTATAAGCGACCGCTACAGCCCGCACCCGAGCGGCTTTTTGAGAACGGAAAGTTCCAATATGCCTCTTTTGATGGGCCAATTAAGAACCCAAATTTGATTGATGCAGAGAAGCCCTACAAATGGCCGCTTCCGCGATTTCTGAAGTGGATGCAATTGCGCGAATGGCAGGCATTTCAAATCAGTAATGGAACTCATTTTGTGATGGTGGCTATTTACAATGCCAAGAAAATTTCGCTAGTTCAGTTCATCATTTACGATATCGTAAACAACAAGAAATTCCGCTATGAGAAGAAGGTGGCGCCTTGGTCTATTGATGTAGCAACGGGGTTATTCGGAACCGAATCGGCTTATGTAAGCAAGAATTTTAGTTTGATTGCGAAGCACGATTTAAACGATAATCTGCTTGAGCTTTCTGCTTCCATCCGAAATCAGAAAGGACTGCCAGATGTAAAAGCAAAGTTCACTGGGCTGCATGATACAATCCAATTTGAGCCGATGGTGGTTTCCATGCCGTTTTCGGAGAAAAAAGCTATGTATTCTCATAAATGTTTGATGCCTGTTTCGGGTAGTATTCAGTTTGGAAAAGATGTGATTCCATTTCCTGAGAAGATAAGTCAACTCATTATTGATGACCACAAGGGCTACTATCCTTATCCCACAATTTACGATTGGGTAACAGGAATGGGTCGTGATGCTGATGGAAAAATTATCGGTTTTAATTGCACCGACAACCAGATTCTAAATCACGAAGTGAACAATGAAAATTGCCTGTGGCAAGATGGCAAATTGAGCGTCCTTCCTCCTATTCGGGTTACTCGTCCAGAGGGCTATAAAGGCACGTGGTACGTAAAGGATAATTATGGCGAGGTTGAGCTTGAATTTCGCCCAGTAATACATACCGCTGTGGATGTGAATCTCCTTATCCTTCGAAGCAAATACCAAGGGCCTTACGGGTTCTTCAATGGCTTCATCAAAAACCGAGATGGCGAAAAGGTCGAGATTAACGAAATGTTCGGAATGGGTGAGGATTTTTACCTCCGAGCTTGAACGAAGGAGTGCTCTAAACACTAAAAGATAGTTTGGTGAATGCTAAACGTAGTACGAAGGTTGAGGAACTTGAAACACGGTTCCGCCCTACAGAACAGGAAAAGAATATTGCTCAGGACGGATTAGCAAGTGCCATCAGAAAAGGTAACAACGGAGCGGAATTGATGTAGAACTCACCGAACGGGGAATTGAAATTCTATCACTTCTTGCCGAAGGATTAAGCAGCAAACAAGTAGGCGAAAACCTGTTTATAAGCCCTCGTACGGTAGACACCCAACGCACCAACCTCATAAACAAATTAGATATCCATAATATTGCTGACCTAATTCGATTTCCACTGAAAAATGGATACGCGTTAATTCTTAAAAAAAGTTAGATTAAACTCGGCATCGCAACACCTCAACTAATTCAACGTTTTCATTATTCACTACCTCCAAAATTATCCCGATTTAACATGAATAGCATTAGACAAATCCTTGCTTTATTTCTTTGCGCTGCGATTAGCGTTTCCACCGTATTTGGACAAGAAACAAGTCTCGAAGGCTGGCACTTAAAAGACCCGTCTGAAGGTGTTTATGGCGTTGGAGCCGAAAAGGCCTACGAACTCCTGAAAGACAGAAAGGCCAAGAAAGTAGTAGTGGCAATCTTGGATTCTGGTGTTGACACAGACCACGAAGACCTGAAAGACAACATTTGGGTGAACCCGAATGAGATTGCTGGTAACGGAATTGACGATGACAAGAATGGTTATGTTGATGATATTAATGGGTGGAATTTTCTCGGTAATGCCGAAGGGGAGAACTTGGATGCTGCCAATCTAGAAATCACACGCATCTATCGGAAACTAGCACCACGATTTCAGGAAGTTGAATCGAAAAAGGATGTTGCAAAGAAAGATAGAGCTGATTACGAGCAGTTTAAAAATGCAGAAACTGAGATTCTAGAAGAACTGAATGCTTCCTCACAAGAGTTTGCGCAAATTGATGGCTTTCTAACGGTTTTTAACGCGGCTGACAGTACTGCAAAAGCCGAAATCGGAGAGGATTATTCCTCAGAAGATGTGCTTAGTTGGAAACCCGAATCGGAAGACCTCAAACTATACCAGAGTGTTCTAGCCGGCCTTGCGCAGGACCCTAACTTCACCAAGGCTGGTTTAGTGAAATACCACGCGTATTTAGAGGAAAAACTGGAGTTTCATTACAACCCTCGTTTTGTTGACCGCTCTTTTATTAGTGATGATCCTGATGACTTCAGCAATCGCTTCTACGGTAACAATAATGTTTCAGCACCACACAACGATCATGGCACACACGTAGCTGGAATTGTGGGTGCTGTAAGCGGAAACGGTATCGGAATAGACGGCATTTGTCAGAGTGTGGAATTAATGATTTTAAGAGCTGTTCCGAATGGAGATGAATTTGACAAAGACATCGCTAACGCAATCCGATATGCCGCAGATAATGGTGCAGATATCATCAACATGAGTTTTGGTAAGGGTTACTCGCCACATTTTGAAGAGGTGCAGAAAGCCATCCAACATGCTGAACAAAAGGGAGTTCTCATGATTCATGCAGCAGGAAATGATGCCGATAACTTAGATAAGGGAGCCAACTTTCCTGACCCGAATTATACGTTTCAAAAAAACCCATGTTCTACTTGGCTCACCATTGGCGCATCAGCATCAACAGGTGATGAGCAACTGGTTGGTGTATTTTCGAACTATGGCAAAAAAACCGTTGACCTCTTCTCTCCTGGCGTTCAGATTTACTCAACAAAACCAAATAATACGTATGAATTTGAAGACGGAACCAGTATGGCTGCACCCGTTGTAAGTGGCGTTGCAGCATTAATCAAGTCTTATTTCCCAGAAATTTCCGCTGTTCAACTAAAAGAACTACTGCTCGAATCAAGCAACAAATACCCGAAGCTTTCCGTGCTTATGCCAGACCCTACCTATACTCAGAGCAAGACGACAAAATTTAAGAAATTATCGAGAAATGGTGGTGTAATAAACGCCTTAAATGCAGCTAAATTGGCTTTAACAAAATACTCAGAATAAGAAATCGCTAACTTTTTCGTTACTTAGGATAAACCTAACCACATCTCCTATGAAAAAGTTTATCGCTGTTATTGCTGGTCTTACCGTAGCTTTTCTCCTAATTATCGCAGGTACGTTTCTCGTTGCCAAGAATTTCGGAAACCCTGATGTCTTCAACCTATCGCTTGATGGCGCCAAAGAGTTGATTCGTAGTCTTTCCAATGTCGGTCTCATTCTGGTTATTGTTTCTCATGCAGTAGGTTCTTTGGCTGCAGGCGTAACAGTTGGTAGAATACTCAAGGAAGACACAATGAATGTTGGCCTAACCGTTGGAGCAATCCTGACCATTCTTGGATTGGTAAACATGGTCTTAATTCCGACCTACCCCGAATGGTTCTATCTCGATTTCATTGTATTCATTCCCTTGTCTATGTTTGGCGCCAATTACACGTCCAAACTTTAATCTGATTGAAACATACCGAGAATCTTATTGTAGGCCTTGGAATTGCTGGACTGAATTTGTGCCATCAGCTGGAAAAAGCTGGAAAATCATTTCTGGTTATTGATCGATGTCCGTCTAATTCAGCATCACTTATTGCTGGGGGAATCTACAATCCAATAGTGCTTAAACGCAAAGTGAAAAGCTGGAAGGTGGATGAGCTTTTCCCTCTTCTTGTGCAAACGTATGAGGAACTTGAAAAACAACTAGACTCCTCTTTTTTAAAACACAACTTCCCAATTCTAAAACCAATCAGCTCTGCCGATGAGTTAGTTGAATGGCAAAAAGCAGTTGATGAAAACCGTCTTGCTCCATATGTGAGTTCGCGAGAAGAAAACTGCCCATCAGGTCCGTTTCATAAAAACGTTATTGGAAGTGTTACAATTAATGAGTCGGGCTTTGTACGAATAGGAAAGCTGGTTCTCTCTTACCGAAATTACCTCAAAAAAAAAGGGCTTTTAATTGAAGATGCGTTTGAGCATTCAGTCCTAAAAACCGAAAAATCATCCGTTCATTATAAAGACATTTCTGCAGACCGAATCATCTTTTCCGAAGGGCGTTTTATTTCCGAAAACCCATATTTCAGCTGGCTACCTTTTCGCCCAACTAAAGGCCAAATGCTGACGGTTCGTGTACCGGAAGAGTTAACGCCAGACAAAATCTACAATCAGCAATTTCTATTGTTTCCTACCGAAGAGAAAAACATATTTCGGTTGGGAGCAACTTATGAGTGGCATAATCTGGACGAGGCGCCAACTCAGAAAGCGACAGACGAACTGATTGAGCGAGCCAAACGAGCTTTAGACATTGAATTTGAGGTCTTAGATGCGCATGCTGCCATTCGTCCAAACGTGGCCGACAGAAGGCCTGTTGTTGGGCGTCATCCAGAAATTGAAAGCGTATTTCTATTTAACGGAATGGGTTCCAAAGGCGCGATGCTTGCTCCATTTTTCGCCAAACAGTTGGTTGAGCATATCTATGATGGAAAAGAAATTACGCCAGAGGTTAATCTCATGCGGTTCAAAAAACGCTATGCGAATTCCTGAATATTGAGTTCGAGGGCAATTTTGGATTTCAGTAAGTCTTTTACTTCTTGCTCGTCAATCCGTTTTCCAAGCTCAGCCTGCATTGAGGTAACAGCCTTATCATCAATTCCGCACGGAATGATGTGTTTATAATAAGCCAAATCTGTGTTTACATTTAAAGCGAAACCGTGCATGGTAACCCAACGACTGGTGTGCATTCCGAAAGCACAAATCTTGCGCGCTTTTTCTGGGTTTTCCCAATCAATCCAAACTCCGGTAAATCCTTTTGGGCCTCTACCTGCTTCAATCCCGTATTCAGCTAGCGTGGCGATAATCGCATCTTCTAGCTTATCAATGAACTTGTGGATGTCGTGAAAGAAAAAGTCCAAATCAAAGATTGGATACCCTACAATTTGCCCTGGACCGTGGTAGGTAATGTCGCCTCCTCGGTTTATGTGGTAGAACTCCGCTCCGTGGAATTTCAATTCACTTTCAGTTAAGAGTAGGTTTTCTTCCTTTCCGCTTTTACCTAATGTGTAGACATGCGGGTGAGAGCAAAAAATTAGTCGGCTTTCAGTAGCTTTTTCAAGCTCCGGATTGAGCTTGTTCCACTTCTTCCTGTCGGTCATTTCATGAAATTGACCAAGCTGGTAATCCCAACATTCCTTGTACGGAACGAGGCCTTTATCTTCGAAATAAACCCTATGCGTTTTCAAAGTCCAGGTTTTCGTAGGGGTTTGCCGCGGCAAACCCTTACAATTTTGCGAGTTCGCTTTTCAGGTGGTCTATGACCTTTACTTCGGTAATGTCAACTCCTTTTTTCTCTCCAAGGAAAAACGAAATCCAATCGCCAATATGAATAAGATAGAGCGCACGTTGCAAATCGCTTTCTCCTTTCGACCAGATTTCAACGGTTGTATCTGTGTACTCAGCAAATGTTTTCTTATTGATGTCCATTCGTGCTTGAATGTTTTTGAAGTCTGTTTCATTTCTGAACAAGACCACAGCCAAATCATCATCTTTCGTTCTCCAACCAACCAACTCATTGTGGTTCATTTCTGGAATAACGTGATGCCAGCAAAGCATCTTGCTGTTCTCGTTTATCTGTTGACGGAAGCGCGTGGCCACTCCACCAAAACCATCCGCAGCATAAATCACAGGTACTTTGCCAAATAGCTTTTCGGTTACTTCCTTAGCTTCTTGTTGGATGGCTGTTTCGTTGTTATCCAACAGGTTGATTGCGGCTTCCAATTCCTTTTCAAAGGTTTTAGAAATTATGCCGTGCTCATGTAAAGCATAAAGCACTTCTGGAAATGAAAGACCAAAACTTGCGCGAGGTGGTTGTCCTCCAGGAATTTCAATGAAATCCCAATGATGAGCTTCGGCCATTTCTTTCAATTTCCCTCCACTTGAAATGACGACAATTTTCGCTCCTTTTTCATGCGCCAATTCTGTAGCACTTACCGTTTCTTCTGTGTTTCCTGAGTAAGAACATGCTAGGAAAAGCGTTTCATCATCAACAAAACCAGGAATGAAGTATCCATTGTTTGTTGTAATTGGAGTTCGCGCTTCCGAAGCAACAACCTCCGCTGCAATGGTTCCGCCAATTCCGGACCCACCAAGACCAGAAATAAGAACATTAGATATTTTCCGTCTTTTCTCTGATCGTGAATACGAATTGCCAATGACGATTGCGTGAGCAATTTGATTCGTAAAATCCTTAATAAGTTCTTTCATGCTTAATTGATTTCTTTTGATGAAACAGGGAGGCGGACAAAACTACCGTTTTCACCTCCTATTTTAATGTTGATTCTTTCTGGCCTGATATCCTCAGTTGGAATATCGAAATGGTCCTTATCGGCCACGCCTACTGCTACGCGGATTCGGTTACCTGCTTTAATCGTATAACTGGTTGGAATAAGATCGATTACCGTCTGAGTGAATTCGTCAGGTTGTAGACTAATCATATCTTCCTCTTTGTAAGAGTGCTGCGGATAGCAGGTCTTGTAATCCGGATTGTCAGTCATTGCCGCAAAATCCAAATCAAGCATTCCTTCGGTGATGTAACGACTTGTGCCATCAGGCAAAACTTCCTCTAGATACACGAACAAATGACCTCTTCCTGTGCTGGTGCTCACGTTCAAATGAAATGCTGGATGACCCGTGATTTCCATGTCTTTGTCGAGAACGGGGCCGTCAAAAACTTCCATCAGGTTGTCCTGCGCATTACGCGGTCCGTAATACGTGTCTTCATACTTATAAAGGATTGTTAGGGAGTTCCAGCGCGTACCTCCGCCCTTCTCGCCATAGCCAGTTGTAGATGAATAATCACAGAAGTGCTCAATGCTGTTTTCCTCGGCAATTTTCGTTTCCGAAAGGCTTTCTTCCAACATGAACATATCGACTGGTTTCACATCCTTTGGAGGCCATGTTTCAGAAGTTTTCCATTGCTGCTCTCCCATGGTGAAGTAATTGACCGTTGCTTCTTTATCCAAGCCTGTGTCAATTCCTTTTACATGGTGATCTAAAAAGCGCAAAATCTCCAATTTGATATTAATCTCTTTGCTTTTCGTTCCTGTGAAATTGGTGAAGTACTGCCCTGGTCCGTGATCCCAAGGGCCGACCATTACACGCTTGGTATTTGACGTGTTCCAAAGTCCTTTAAAAACAGAGTTAGGAAGTGCGCCATCAAACCAACCACCAATGCGAAAAATAGGAACACCGCTTGCCTCCACATCTTTTACTCTGGTGTGAATACTGCAATCATCAGCAGTTAATTCTGCACCATAACCACGATCTGGTTCATCTCGGGCACGGATGCGATAAAGCCCTTCGAAAATGTCATAGTTCTTATGCTGTGCCATGGCTTCCTGAAGCTGAATTCCCTTCTTATCACCATCAACAGGACTTGGCCATTTCACAAAGGTTTTCACCTTTTTACCCAGAGGAGCAAGTTCGTTTTGGTCCAAGGCGTTTGTCGTCAACCTCCATTCCTTTACAAACGGAGTTTGGCGGATGCCGCCTGGATAAACGATGTCGGCATAAAGGTCCCAGATATCGCTTCGCGGAACGCAGGCTTTAAGCGATGTGTGCTTGGTAATCAACGCCAGTTCTGCGGTTGTACCCGTATAGGAAATTCCTGTTGTTGCCGTCTTTCCATCCGACCATGGTTGCTTCACAATCCAATCGAGCATCTTGCCCATGTCGTCAACTTCTTGCGGAGAAAACTCCATGTCACGATGACCGTATGATGCTCCCGTTCCGCGTAAATCAACAATCGCCACAGCATAACCGTGTGAATTGAAGAACTTAACCTCTTCCTCAGAAACACTACCGAAAGCAATCTTTTTGAGACCTCGCCAAAACGCTTTGAGTTGAAACGTTCGCACGTATCGAACGAAATAAACCACGGTTGGAACCTTTTTACCTTCCTCTAACTTCTTAGGTAAAAACACATCCACGGCCAATTTTACACCATCGGCCATTGGCACATATTGTGAGCTGTAATCAAAATTGGCTTTGTACTGAGGCTCAGGACTGTAATGTGTTTCGCCTAGGGTTTTGTCACCTTCCTTGCCACCACCAGCGTGGACGGGAGAAAAGAAAAAAAGCAAAAGGAGAAAAAGCGTTGTGTTCAGAATGCTGAATAGAGCCATGCTAAATGTGACAGCTCCCTTCTCTTTTTGGGGGTAATCCGAAGATGGTTTTTCTCTCCCCTTTGGAAAGATGCCGAAGTCAGAGAGGCCGCTTTTTTTCATCGTACCGCGAATATACTCTCTATCCACGTTTTGCTACGCTGACGGCTTGCTGAGTGCTGTTATCTTTGCACAAAATTTTATCGATGCAAGAGCTTAGCGAACAGGAAATTGTAAGAAGAGAGGCGCTTCAGAAACTAATTAAACTTGGTATTGATCCGTATCCAGCGGCAGAATTCCCTGTGAATATTTTGGCCAAGGAAGCAAAGGAACAATTTGCCGAAGGGAAAGAGTTGAAAGACGTGGTGCTTGCGGGTCGCATGATGGGTTCGCGTGTAATGGGAAAAGCCTCATTTGCTGAATTACAGGACGCGAGCGGACGGATTCAGATTTACATCACCAGAGATGATATTTGCCCTGGTGAAGATAAAACGTTGTACAATGAGGTTTTCAAAAAGCTCTTGGATCGTGGTGATTTCATCGGAATAAAGGGCTATGTGTTCAAAACGCAGGTTGGCGAAACTTCTATTCATGTTCAGGAATTGACCTTACTTGCAAAGTCCATCAAACCGCTTCCCGTTGTAAAAACGGATGCGGAAGGCGTGGTTCATGATGCTGTGAGCGATGCTGAATTCCGCTACCGTCAGCGGTATGTTGATTTGGTGGTAAACCCGAATACAAAAGAGGTTTTTAAGAAACGAACAAAGCTGTATAGCGTTTTCCGCGATTACTTCAATGAGCATGAGATTCTAGAAGTAGAAACGCCCATTCTTCAGGCTATTCCGGGTGGTGCGGCAGCGCGTCCGTTCATCACGCATCATAATGCGTTGGACATGCCGCTTTACATGCGTGTTGCGAACGAATTGTATCTGAAAAGATTGATCGTTGGTGGATTTGATGGTGTGTATGAGTTTGCCAAAGACTTCAGAAATGAAGGTATGGACCGCACGCACAATCCTGAGTTTACCGTAATGGAAATCTATGTAGCCTACAAGGATTACAATTGGATGATGGATTTCACCGAGAAGCTGTTGGAGAAAGCCTGCATCGCCCTAAACGGAACCACCGAAATTGAATACGGCCCACACAAAGTGAGTTTCAAAGCGCCATTTCCGCGTGTTCCGATGTTGGATGCTATTAAAGAACATACGGGTGTTGACATTACGGGAATGGGTGTTGATGAGCTGCGAAAAGTTTGCAAGGATTTAGGCGTTCCTATTGAGGATAGCATGGGTAAAGGCAAACTGATTGATGAACTTTTTGGTGAGAAATGCGAAGGAAATTACATCCAACCAACCTTCATTACAGATTATCCTGTTGAGATGTCTCCCCTCACCAAAAAGCATCGTAGCAAAGAAGGTTTGGTAGAGCGTTTTGAGTTGATGATTTGCGGAAAAGAGATTGCCAACGCTTATTCTGAGCTCAACGACCCGATTGAGCAGCGCGAACGTTTTGAAGAACAAATGCGCTTGGCCGATAATGGTGATGATGAAGCGATGATGATTGATCAAGACTTCCTTCGTGCCCTTGAATACGGCATGCCGCCAACCTCGGGTATGGGAATTGGCATGGACCGTTTAGCGATGATGCTAACCAACCAGCATTCTATTCAGGATATTCTCTTCTTCCCACAAATGCGACCAGAAAAGAAGGCAGAGAAAAAGGTAGAATTGAACGAGAACGAAAAGCTCATTTTCGACATTCTATCCAAAAACTCACCTATGGATTTGAACGACCTAAAAGCTCGTTCTGGCCTCAGCGGTAAGCAATGGGACAAGAGCATCAAAGGCCTCACCAAAGCGGGTGTTGCCAAGGTGAGTAAGACCGATGCTGGATTGATGGTTGAAGCGGTTTAATTAACCATCAAATTCACCGAAACAGCACCTTTCTCCGTATTCAATTTCAGATTATCCTGAGCTCACACTGTTCTTGTTTATACAAAAAATACAGTCGATTGCTATATTTGTATAAATAAAAGCGGCATGACACACATTACACGGGAAATAAAAACAGTCCTACTCGACTACGCGCAACAATTTCGGGCAGTTATGGTGGTCGGCCCCAGACAGTCTGGAAAGACCACGTTGGTCAAAATTACGTTTCCAGAAAAGCCTTACGTTTCGTTGGAAAATCCTGATGAACGTGCACTGGCAAATGACGACCCACGGGCATTTCTTGCAAGATTCCCAAAAGGCGCAATTCTTGACGAAGTTCAACATGTTCCCGATCTGTTGAACTATTTGCAGGAGATTCTCGACCATAGCGAGCAGGATGGACTATACATTCTTACTGGAAGCAATAATATTCTACTTCAGGAGAACGTAAGCCAAAGCCTTGCTGGGCGTGTAGGTGTACTAGACCTGCTGCCGCTGAGTTACCGAGAAATAGTGCAGCAAAAGAGCAATCTGACTTTGGAAGAACTCATTTTCAACGGCAGCTACCCTGAAATTTATGATCGGGACCGAAGCCCGACCATCTGGTATCCCTCCTACATTAGAACGTATGTGGAGCGCGATGTAAGACAGGTGAAAAACATTGAGAATACCGCGCTGTTCACCAAGTTTCTTCGTCTTTGTGCGGGGCGAGTTGGTCAGCAAGTGAATGTGGCAGCACTCAGCAACGAGTGTGGTATTGATGTGAGAACTGTGCAATCTTGGCTCTCAGTATTGGAAAGCACCTACGTGATAAAACTACTGTCTCCGTTCCATCGCAACTTCAATAAGAGAATTACCAAGTCCCCAAAACTCTATTTTATTGATTCTGGGTTGGCCTGTTCGTTACTCGGAATCAGAACTACGAATGAACTCTTGGTCTCCCACTTTAAGGGTGCGTTGGTTGAGAATTTCATCATTATGGAACTGCTAAAAAATGGGTTGAATAAAGGGCTGCAACAATCACTTTATTATTGGCGAGAAAACAACGGTGTGGAGGTGGATGTGATTCTCGATTCTGGCGCAACTTTTACTCCCATCGAAATAAAATCGGCACAAACTTTTTCTAAGGATTTCCTCACAAACCTTAAAAAATTCAAATCCTATTCTGATGTTTTAAAAGGGATTCTGTTGTATGATGGTGAAATGGAATTTACTACAGAAGATGGTTTTGAGGTGCAGAATTGGAAGACTTTTCTCATGCAAAAAGCAATGGGACAAGAGCACTAAAGGTCTGACAAAAGCTGGCGTTGCAAAGGAGATGGCCAACATGCTTGGGGTAGGGCAAAATGCCGTTCAGCAGTTGCAACGAAGAACAAGACGAAAGCTCAATATTGAAACTTCGGATGAGTTGGCGCAATTGGCGCAGACTATTTAGCGCAGCCTACTTCATCACTTTGTACGCCTAATTGTACGCCAACGGGATGAACAGGGAGCGTAGGGAAAACCTATGTTTGCACCCGCAATTCCAGACACATGGTATGTGCCAGCGGAATTGCGTGGATGAAGTGGTCGAGATTGAAAACAATAAATAAGGCAATTGTACACCACAACAAATAGCTTGAGGAAATGAAATCAATGAAAACATTATCACTGGACAGAATGAAAGCAATGATTGTAGTTTCTCTATGGTCGCTCAGCTGTATGGGATATGCCCAATCTACAATCGTGAACTACAATTCAAGTGGCACGCTTGTTTCGGGTGCAGGTGTAACCACTGTCATGGATGGCAAGCTGATAACCCATGGCCGCTTAGCGCAGAGCAACAACAGCATAGATAAGGAGTTCACTAAATTCAAAACCAACATACTGTGATGAAACCATTCTTAAGCACTACACTCCTTTGGATGAGTGCAATTCTCTCTTCCCAAGCCCAAACCGACCTCGTATCCGTTGGTGCAGAAGGCACAGGCCCAGGTGGCTCCATGAGCTTCAGTATTGGCCAAGTATTCTACACCGAAGCCAGCGGCTCGGGCAGAAGCAGCGGCCAAGGCGTACAGCAAGGCTATGACAATGGTATGATGTGGACAGGGGCCACCAGTACCGATTGGTCTGTAGGCAGCAACTGGAGCAAAGGCGTAGTGCCATCTATTTCAGATAGCGTCATTATTACAGCATACCCAAGCAATCAGCCGCACATAACTACTGATGTTTCTTCTCCTCTGGAGATCAACAACATCAATGTGCGGGATGGTGCGGTTCTAACCGTAGATGCAGGAAAGGCATTGACCGTGGTTGAGCAGTTGTACAATGACGGGGCAATGCTTGTGAAAGCAGACGCATCTGACATCGGTTCGCTCATTACCGAAGGCAGTATTAACGGAAGCGGAACGTTTGCAATGGAGCAGTACCTGGAGGGTTCTGGCGGAGCAACACCCAATGGTCTGTTCTTCTATGTAGGCGGTCCTGTTGCAGATGCCACGGCATCCACCTTCAATATCGCTGGAGGGAATAAACTCTGGGCTGCAGATGAGACCACCACCAGTTATCCGCAAATAAACAATGGTGCATCTGCTATTGACCCAATGACAGGCTATGTGGTGCGAATGGGCGTGAACGGAAACGTGACCTACAGCGGCAGCACCTATAACACAGGGAACTTCAGTGAGACCAACATTACCCGAACAGGAACCACCGACAACAATCGTGGTTATAACCTGCTCAGCAATCCATATCCGAGCACCGTCAGTTGGGATGATGCTTCCAAAAGCAACATCAGCACCACGCTTTGGTACAGAACCCACCAAGGCACAACCATGCTTTTCGACACCTACAATGCCACCAGCTTGGTAGGAACCAACAATAACGGAAATGGAGCAGTAAATGGAGACATTCCACCAACGCAGGCATTCTGGGTACGTGTTCCCACAGATGGACTGACAGGCTCGCTCAGCTTTACAGATGCTATGCGCAGCCACAATGGCTGGAGCAGCATCTACAAACAGGCTGCCGAAGAAGGAACAGTACGAATGACCCTTTCAAACGGAAACGTATCGGACGAGGCCATCATCCTCTTTAACAGCGATGCGCAGAATGGTTTTGATGATTATGATTCCTACAAGTTCTGGGCAGCAGCAAGTGTTCCGCAACTCTATACCACTGCAGCAACAGACAGTCTGGTCATCAACGGATTGGAAAGCGTGGCCACCAACCCAGTGGTCGACCTCGGGGTGAAACTGCCAGCTTCGGGCAATTACAGCTTCACGGCCACAGATATTACCCTTGCCAACGAGGTGTGGTTGGAAGACAGACTGCTCAACATTTTCCAAGACCTTAACTTGGATGCCACCTACGATTTTACAGACGAGGCAGGCAACATTCCAAGCCGCTTTGCGCTGCACTTCGGAATGACCGTCACTGACATCCGAAATTCGGAAGGGTTCAGAACGCAGGTGTTCTCATCAGGAAATGAAGTGAACATCATCCTTTCAGAGGCTACCAGCGGAACAGCCATCATTTACGACATGGCGGGCAAACGCATTGCAACCGAAAACATCCTGTCAGACCGAACCGCATTCTCATTGAATTCGGCCACTGGCATTTACATCGTTCAGCTCCAAACAAACAAAGGAACATCCACACATAAGATCCATCTGCAATGAGAAAGAGACGCACATATAGCAAGCCACAGATAAGGCGAGTTAAGATAGACAATGAGATAAGTATGGTGATGATGTCGTTTGGCCCAAGTGGAGACCCAGAGGCCACCGTCATCAAAAGACTGAACCCACTCAGATGGTGGAGATAGTGAGGTTCAGACCGTGTCGCCATGTCCAACGTAGGCGCACAGCATGACCGAAACCATCGCAAAAACACTCACTTTCAAATCAAATCATCAAACACAAAGAATATCATTATGAAAAATTTCCTTTCTCCATCCATTCTCGTTTGTCTTTTTCTGTTTTTCTCTGTGCACCTGTTTGCGCAGGCACCAAGCGGTTTCACCTACCAGAGTGTGCTACGCGATGCCAATAATGACCTCATAATAAATACCGCTGTAGGCACACGGATAAGCATTCTGCAGACCACAGCTACAGGCGCTGCCGTGTATGTAGAAACCCACACGGCAAGCACGAACGCCAATGGTCTGCTTACGCTGCAGGTTGGCGCTGGCTCGGTACAGAGCGGCACGTTTGCCAGCATCGATTGGAGCGCAGGCCCGTACTTCGTAAAAGCTGAAACCGACCCAGCTGGCGGAACCACCTACACCATTACTGGCACACAGCAGATGATGAGCGTGCCTTATGCCCTCTATGCCGAAACCAGTGGACAAGCCGGAATACCCGGACCTACAGGAGCACAAGGTCTTCAGGGAGTCCAAGGCGTTGCTGGCGCTGACGGTTCAGATGGAAATGACGGAGCTACAGGTGCCACAGGCGCTACAGGCGACCAAGGTATTCAAGGACCAACTGGCGCTGACGGTTCAGATGGAAATGACGGAGCTACAGGTGCCACAGGTGCTACAGGCGACCAAGGTATTCAAGGACCAACTGGCGCTGACGGTTCAGATGGAAATGACGGAGCTACAGGCGCAACGGGCGCTACGGGCGATCAAGGTATTCAAGGTCCTACGGGAGCAGACGGTTCAAATGGAATAGACGGAATCGATGGTGTTGATGGAGCAACAGGCGCTACAGGCGACCAAGGTATTCAAGGGCCAACTGGCGCAGATGGTTCAGACGGAAATGACGGAGCTACAGGTGCCACAGGTGCTACAGGCGACCAAGGTATTCAAGGGCCAACTGGCGCAGACGGTTCAGATGGAAATGACGGAGCTACAGGCGCTACGGGCGCTACGGGAGCAACAGGAGATACAGGTTTAACAGGAGATCCTGGCGCTGATGGAACGAATGGTATAGATGGTACAAACGGAACGGATGGTTTACCAGGTACTGACGGAACAAATGGAACTAACGGAACTGACGGAGTAGTTGGTGCAACTGGAAGCGCTTGGGGAGACTATCTCTATTGGAACAATAGCGCATCAGATTGGGCAGTTGGCAGTACCGAGATAAGGCTAGGCGCAAACGCTGGTCAAACCGCGCAAGGAGTTAACGCAATCGCAATAGGTGAAGAAGCTGGTAATGCCTCGCAAGGAGCAGACGCAGTCGCAATAGGCAACCAAGCTGGTAAAACCAATCAAGCTCCGAATTCTATTGTACTAAATGCAACTGGATCAACGCTTGATGCAGATACTTCAGGTTTCTTTGTTAAACCCATTAGAAATGATGAGACACAAACAAATGCACTTGCATACAATACAACAACTGGAGAAATAGTGTATGTATCTCCAGCAGCACCTCTAGCTTACAATACCCTAGATGGTGCCTATGACCAAGGTGGTGCTGGTGCTGGTAGAGTTATAAATGCCGTAGATGGTACCGTTGCCATAACAGGAGAAGATGGTATTATGGTAAGCGGAACATATGGTTCTGGTTTGGCCGTAGGTGCTACGGGTGGTATTGCACAAGGCGTAGGTACCCGTATGTTCTTTAACCCTAACAAGGCTGCTTTTAGAGCAGGATATGTAGATGGCACGCAGTGGGATGCTGCCAATATTGGCGATCAATCCACCGCAATGGGCGTTAATACAACCGCATCAGCATATCAATCCACCGCAATGGGCTTTAATACAACCGCATCAGGATTTAGATCCACCGCAATGGGTCGGAATACAACCGCATCAGGACCTGTATCCACCGCAATGGGTGACGGTACAACCGCATCAGGAGATGCTTCCACCGCAATGGGCGTTAATACAATCGCATCAGAAGATTATTCCACCGCATCAGGATATGCTTCCACCGCATCAGGATATGCTTCCACCGCAATGGGTGAGTTTACAACCGCATCAGGAGATAATTCCACCGCAATGGGTATTGTTACAACCGCATCAGGAAGTTATTCCACGGCAATGGGTTTTCGTACAACCGCCCCATCTTATGCCGAAACAGCCATTGGGCGTAACAATACCGTCTACGCACCTGCAAGTACCACAGCTTGGAATACCGCAGACCGCTTATTTGTAGTAGGTAATGGTACTGGTACAGGAGTAAACAGTAGCAACGCCCTTACCATAACCAAAGATGGTACAATGAACATTAACGATGCCTACAATATGCCATCCGTAGATGGCTTTACCAACTTTGTAATGAGTACCAATGGCGCTGGTGTGGTAAGTTTTGTAGACCCTAACACATTGGTAACAATACCTAACACCAATACCCTAGATGGTGCCTATGACCAAGGTGGTGCTGGTGCTGGTAGAGTTATAAATGCCGTAGATGGTACCGTTGCCATAACAGGAGAAGATGGTATTATGGTAAGCGGAACATATGGTTCTGGTTTGGCCGTAGGTGCTACGGGTGGTATTGCAGATGGCGTAGGCACCCGTATGTTCTTTAACCCTAACAAGGCTGCTTTTAGAGCAGGATATGTAGATGGCACGCAGTGGGATGCTGCCAATATTGGCGATTATTCCACCGCAATGGGTCGGAATACAATCGCATCAGGAGATCAATCCACCGCAATGGGCTTTAATACAACCGCATCAGGATTTAGATCCACCGCAATGGGTGGTAATACAACCGCATCAGGATCTGTTTCCACCGCAATGGGTGGTAATACAACCGCATCAGGAGAGTTTTCCACCGCAATGGGTTATTTTACAACCGCATCAGGAAAACGATCCACCGCAATGGGCGTTAATACAACCGCCCCATCTCTTGCAGAAACAGCCGTTGGGAGTTACAATACCGTCTACGCACCTGCAAGTACCACAGCTTGGAATACCGCAGACCGCTTATTTGTAGTAGGTAATGGTACTGGTGCAGGAGTAAACAGTAGCAATGCCCTTACCATAACCAAAGATGGTACAATGAACATTAACGATGCCTACAATATGCCATCCGCAGATGGCACAGCCAACTTTGTAATGAGTACCAATGGCGCTGGTGTGGTAAGTTTTGTAGACCCCAACACATTGGTAACACCAACTGCCACCAATACCCTAGATGGTGCTTATGACCAAGGAGGTGCAGGCGCAGGAAGAGTTATAAATGCCGTAGATGGTACCGTTGCCATAACAGGAGAAGATGGTATTATGGTAAGCGGAACATTTGGTAATGGCTTAGCCGTAGGTGCTACGGGTGGTATTGCACAAGGCGCAGGCACCCGTATGTTCTTTAACCCTAACAAGGCTGCTTTTAGAGCAGGATATGTAGATGGCACGCAGTGGGATGCTGCCAATATTGGCAATTATTCCACCGCAATGGGTTTTAATACAATCGCATCAGGACTTCAATCCACCGCAATGGGTTATCATACAACCGCATCAGGAGATTATTCCACCGCAATGGGTATTGTTACAACCGCATCAGGACCTGTATCCACCGCAATGGGTGACGGTACAACCGCATCAGGAAGTTATTCCACCGCAATGGGTTATGGTACAGCCGCATCAGGAGAGTTTTCCACCGCAATGGGTTATGGTACAACCGCATCAGGAGATTATTCCACCGCAATGGGTCGGAATACAACCGCCCCATCTCTTGCAGAAACAGCCGTTGGGCGTTACAATACCACCTACACACCTGCAAGTACCACAGCTTGGAATACCGCAGACCGCTTATTTGTAGTAGGTAATGGTACTGGTGCAGGAGTAAACAGTAGCAATGCCCTTACCATAACCAAAGATGGTACAATGAACATTAACGATGCCTACAATATGCCATCCGCAGATGGCACAGCCAACTTTGTAATGAGTACCAATGGCGCTGGTGTGGTAAGTTTTGTAGACCCCAACACATTGGTAACACCAACTGCCACCAATACCCTAGATGGTGCTTATGACCAAGGAGGTGCAGGCGCAGGAAGAGTTATAAATGCCGTAGATGGTACCGTTGCCATAACAGGAGAAGATGGTATTATGGTAAGCGGAACATTTGGTAATGGCTTAGCCGTAGGTGCTACGGGTGGTATTGCACAAGGCGCAGGTACCCGTATGTTCTTTAACCCTAGAAAGGCTGCTTTTAGAGCAGGATATGTAGATGGCACGCAGTGGAATGCTGCCAATATTGGCAATTATTCCACCGCAATGGGTGGGGGTACAACCGCATCAGGAGGGTTTTCCACCGCAATGGGTTATGGTACAACCGCATCAGGAGATTATTCCACCGCAATGGGTGATAATACAACCGCATCAGGACTTAGATCCACCGCAATGGGTTTTCGTACAACCGCATCAGGAATTTATTCCACCGCAATGGGTGAGTTTACAACCGCATCAGGAGATAATTCCACCGCAATGGGTCAGTGGACAACCGCCCCATCTTTTGCAGAAACAGCCGTTGGGCGTTACAATACCGTCTACGCACCTGCAAGTACCACAGCTTGGAATACCGCAGACCGCTTGTTTGTATTAGGTAATGGTACAGGCGCGGGAGCAAGCAGTAGTAATGCAATGGTGGTACTTAAAAATGGCAATACTGGTATTGGTGTAAGTGCACCAACATATAAGCTACAGGTAGCCGGACAGCCTGCTGCCAACGGGTACACCCAATTTACCAATTACAGCGATGTCCGCTTAAAAAGTAATGTGGTCAATTTAGAAAGTAGCTTGAGTAAGATAATGGCCTTACGCCCGGTTGCCTACAATTACAATGAAACGTATTTGAAATTGTTCAACGATTCTACATCGCTTACTAAAGTGCACAAAGGCTTTATTGCACAGGAAATAAAAGAGGTTTTCCCAGAAATGGTTGGCACTGTGAATATTGAGGGTACAGAATACCTTGACCTTAACCTTAGCCACCTTCCTATATACACCGTAAAAGCCATACAGGAGCAGCAGGCGCAGATAGAGGCGCATAGGCTGGAAAATGAGCAGCAGCAGGCACTCATAGAACAGCTACTGCAGCGTATAAAGCAGCTAGAGAACAAATAAACTTCTATAAATGAGAAAGCAAAACGTACTAAGCATATGCTTACTTGTCTTGGCCTTTGGGGCCAATGCTCAAGTAACCAACCAAGTGCAAGTATATGTGCGCCCCAGCACCGAGGTGCATGTGTTTGAGAACATGACCAACACCCCCACCGGCAGTTTTGAGGTAGGAGATGAAGGTCTGCTGTACGTAGATGGTACCCTTACCAACAATGGTAGCATGACCTTTAACGATGCCAGCAGTTTAATGCGAGGTAGTACTAGTAATGATGGTACGGGAAGCGGTACCTACTACGTAAAACGACAAGGAAGTAGCAACTCTAGTATTTACAACTACTGGAGCTCGCCCATGCAGAGCTATTCTGGTGTACCAGGAAATTCAAATTATCTATACGACCCCACGTTTGGCACCCAGACCTAGACGGACGACCAACCTGCCGACCCGGGCTGGGTGGCGCACAGCGGAGCCATGACCCCGGGCAGAGGCTACGCGGGCCGTGGGGGCGGTTTGGCCACCTTTACCGGAGATGTGAACAACGGTAATGTGAACTACAGCCTTTTCTATACCCCCGCCCGGCTAAGTGTTCCGCTTTTGCACGCGCGAGTGTTAAGCGCAGCGTCACTCGTGTGGAACAAGACACGATCAGTTTGTAACTGATCTTAGAGGTTCTGCGCCCGATAG
>Ga0222662_1000478_pt1 | contig 31789 bp, 28 predicted proteins | sample AntAcemetagen600_FD_179821 | JGI IMG/M metagenome (GOLD analysis project Ga0222662, IMG submission 179821) | Saline water microbial communities from Ace Lake, Antarctica - #600 | ecosystem: Environmental > Aquatic > Non-marine Saline and Alkaline > Saline | place: Antarctica: Ace Lake... | reverse complement strand
GCCGCAGCGGCTTCGTTGCTCGTCGGTCACGTGTCACGACACGCTCCCGTCCTCCCGCCTCGCCGCTCCGACCCTGGGCCTCACGGCCCACGCCGTCGTAAGCGGTTCACCTCTCTGGGCGAGTAGAGCGCTGCGCAGCTTGACGAGGGGCCAAACCGTGGCTATCCGCTGGGGCACTGGCCGGTCCACGACGGCCCTGCCAGACCCCAAGAGGTCCATCGATGTCCATCTCGCCCGAGTTCCGCACCCGCATGGACGAGCTCGTCCAGAACAACAATGTTGTCCTCTTCATGAAGGGCAACCGGCGCATGCCGCAGTGTGGTTTCAGCGCGAAGGTGGTCGGGATGCTCGACTCCATCCTCGACGACTACCAGACGGTCGACGTGCTCTCGGACCATGAGGTCCGCACCGGCATGAAGGACTACAGCGAGTGGCCGACCTTCCCCCAGATCTACATCAAGGGCGAGTTCATGGGCGGCTGCGACATCGTCACCGAGATGCACGGCTCCGGTGAGCTGCACAAGGCGCTGGGCGTCGAGCTCAAGGAGATCCCCGTCCCCACGGTCACGGTGACCGACGCCGCGGCGAAGACTTTCCGCGAGGCCCTCGCCGACGCGCCGGGCATGAGCCTGCGCTTCACGGTCACCAAGAGCTTCCAGCACGGACTCGACTTCGGCGCGAAGAGCCCCGTGGACGTGGTCGCGATGGCCAATGGCCTGGAGCTGGTCATGGACCGTGGCAGCGCCGAGCGCGCCGAGGGCGTGGTCATCGACTTCGTCACCGGACCCAAGGGGCAGGGCTTCAAGATCGACAACCCCAACGCTCCGGCGTCGGTGAAGCAGATCGGCCCCCAGGAGGTCGCCGCCATGCTCCAGGCTGGCGCCATCACGCTGGTGGACGTGCGCACCCAGGCCGAGTGGACCACCGCCCACATCGAGGGCGCGAAGCTCCTCGCGAAGGAAGGCGATGCCTGGCTCGCCGCGCTGCCCAAGAACAGCGCCCTGGTGTTCACGTGCCACCACGGTGGACGCAGCCAGGCCGCCGCCGAGCGCGCCCTCGCCGCCGGCTACACCAATGTCTTCAACCTCGCGGGCGGGATCGACGCCTGGTCGACCCAGGTGGACAACACCGTCCCCCGGTACTGAGGCCGTGTTTCTGGGCCCGGTCCAGCAGGAGATGGAGCGCAAGCTCCTCGCCACGTTCACGCCCGCGCGTCTCGAGGTGATCAACGAGAGCGACATGCACGCCGGGCCGCCCAACCGCGAGACCCACTTCAAGGTGGTGCTGGTGGCGGATGCGTTCGAGGGGCTCAACCTCATCAAGCGCCACCGCGCCGTGAACGCTGCGCTGCGCGACGAGCTCGACGCGGACGTGCACGCGCTCTCGATCCACGCCTGGACGCTGGGCCAGTGGGAGTCCAAGGGCGGGGTCATTCCCAGCTCGCCGCTCTGCCGAGGCGGCGGCAAGTAGTTGGAGCCGCTCGCCGAGGCGCCCTTGCCCCCCGAGCCGGGCCGATTCGTCGTGGACCGCATGCTGATCCGCAAGGGAATCCTGGGGCTCATCGGCATCCTCGGGGTCGCCGGGCTGACCGGCGCGCTGTTCAAGGAGCCGCTCCAGGCGGTCGGCGCCGCGTTCATCGGGCACTTCGGCCTCGCCGGGCTGTTCGCCGGCGTCATCCTCACGGACGCTTCGCCCCTGCCGCTGACCAATGAACCCCTGGTGTTCTTGGCCCGTGGCGCCGGGGTGGGCGTGTGGACCATCTTCTTTGTGGTGTCGGCGGCGAGCGTGACCGCTGGCGCTGCGGGGTACCTGTCGGGCCGCTTCTTCGGCGGGCTCTTCGGTCTCGAAGCCGCCCTGGACCGCCGTCAGCCGGCGCTCGCGCACTTCATGCGGCAGTACGGCGCCGAGGGCGTCGCCATCGCGGCGCTGCTGCCCATCCCGTTCGCGCTGAGCACCTGGAGCGCCGGGATTTTGCGTGTGCCGTTGCACAAGGTGATGCTGGCGGCGTTGGTCCGCGTCCCGAAGACGGGCTTCTACGTGCTTCTGATCGCCGGTGGCCTGAGCCTGGGTGGCGTGTAAGACTGGGGTGACTTGTGGCGCCCATCGAGTTGGCCCGGCTCTTGCGATGACCTACGAGCGCAGGATGTCTTGGAGGTGCAATGTCCCGTTCCCCGTCCGCTCTCGCTTTTGTCCTCGCCGCTCTGGCGGCCACCGGCTGTGACGCTCCCCCTGTCGATGGCACGGTGGTCCAGCGTATCGAGCTCGCCGATGCCCTCGGCCTCTCAGCCAACGTCGTAGGTGTCACCATCGACCCCAACGACGGCGCGACCTATGTGCTCGACGCCGCCTCCGGCATCCACCGCATCGTCGATGGCGCCCCGCAGCTCGTCTTGGGGCTCGAGTCCTTTCCCGAGGCTGATGTCTGGGTGCGCTCGGGCTGGCTCGACTTCGCCGCCATGGGGGACGGCCGGTTCGCGCTGGTCGCCCAGGGCGACGGCTTCCTGCTGGACATCGAGGCGAACACGCTCTCGCAGTGGTTCTGCTACGAGCCCGGCTGGATGGAGGAGGAGTTCGAGCAGGAGAGCCACAACCTCGCCTACGACCCCATCAACGACCAGATCCTCAGCGCTCCGCTGACCATCGACATGATGTCCGGCGAGGTGGCGCGGGCCGACGTCGCCATCTTCGACGGGGCTGGCGCCGGAGACCTGTCCTGGTACCCCGTGGAGTCAGGCGGCATCAGCTTCGGCGGCATGGCCCGCAGCGCGGACGGCAGCGTGCTCCTCGGGGCTGGCGCGGAGCTGTATGGCTACGATCTGGGTGACACCACGGTGCGCGGCCTGGGCTCGCTCGCCGAGCACGGCATCACCGACATCACCGGGATGATGATCGACCCCGCGACCGGACACCTGCTGGTGCTCGATGGGTCCGACAACGAGGTCGTCGTCCTCGACCTCTAAAGGGGTCTAGGAGCTCGCGAAGCCCGCGAACTCACCGCCCTCTTCGAGCGGCGCCGGCGCGGCCTGGGGGACCAGGTTCGGGTCGGCGTCGCCGGGCTTGGTGATGGCGGCGTCCCGGGCGAGCGGATCCACCGAGCCGTCCACCCACAGGGCGAGTAGCTCCCGCTGGATGCGGGTGACTAGCTTGCTCTTCTCGGTCCCGTCGAAGAGACGCAGGCTGTCCCACTGGCTGTCATCCAGAGTCAGCTTGTGGCAGTCGATGGTCTCGGCCGCCTCAACCCGCGCGTCGCCCCGGGTCGCCCGGCGGAACATGACCTCAGCCATGGCTTCGAGCCGGTCGAGGTTCTGGGACATGCGGCGCTGGAGCACGTCGCCGTCGATGGGCCGGATCAGCGTCGTGTAGATGGCCCACAGGGTCTTGATGTCGAACTGGTCGATGTACTGGCCCGGCTCCACCGGCGGGCTCTCGCTCGCATGCCACTCGCGGAAGAACTCTTCGACGCGGCCTTGCAGAGACACCGAGCGCAGCACCTCGTCGTGGAAGCTCTCCATGAAGTCCACGTCGCACAGGCGGCCGTTCTGGAACGCCAGCACCGCCCAGCCCCAGTAGAACGCGTTGTCGAACGCGATCTTGGCGGCCATCACCTGGGGGTTGCCCATGGTGCAGTAGTGGTCGCGGTACACCCGCATGAACTGGTCGTAGAAGAGCTTGAAGTAGTAGTTGGCCTTCTCCGCGCGCTCGGTGACGTCCTCGCCGTCCAGCTCGCGGGTGATGAGGTCGAGGTTGTAGCCGTTGGCGATGGCGATGAAGTCGGACCCGGGCGAGTAGAACGGATCGGTGAAGAGGCCCGCGTCGCCGGTCATGCCCCAGCGGTCGCTCCCCGAGAACACCTGCTTGCTGTTGCGAGAGAAGTCGCGCAGCGCAGCGAAGTCGCACACCTCGCGCCCCTGCATGGCGGCGTGCAGCAGCGGCTCGTGCTCAGCCAGCCACTCCATGGCGCGACTGCCCTTGTTCATGGTCTTGAACGGGTGGATGCGGGGGTCGGCCACGATGCCCACGCTGGTGCGGTTCGGCGCGAGGCTGATGATCCAGATCCAGTAGCCCTCGCCCAGCAGCTGGCATGTGCTCTGCCAGCGAATCGGCGCCTTGATGCGGCTCGCCCACTGCGGATCATCGCTCCACTCGTCGACCTTGATGCGCCCCTCCACCCGCCACCACACCGAGTTGGCGTGGTGCTCGACCTCTTCGCCGAGGCCCAGCTGCGTCTTGAGCACCGCCCGGCGTCCGCTCGCGTCCACCACCCACCGCGCCCGCAGCGCGTGCGGCTCGCCGTCCCGGGTGACATGCACGGTGTGGCGGTCGTCCCCGTCGAGGTCCACGGACTGCACCTCGACGCGGTCCCGGAAGTGCGTGTCCGGCGGCATGTCCTCGGCGAGGTGGTTCTCCAGGCGCCCACGATCGAGCTGGTAGCTGGGCACGAGCAGCCCGCGGAACGGCACCGGCACCTTGTTGAGCAGCGGGCCGTACTCGAGCCGCGAGGTGATGTCGTTCTTATCGCCGGGGAGGAAGTAGCGCAGGCCCAGCTTGGGCAAGTGCTGGCTGTCCAGGTGGTCCTTGAGCTGCAGCGTGTCCCTGAACCAGCGGCCGGCCAGCTCCACGCTGCTCTCGCCGACCTTGTGGGCCGACTCGGGGCAAGGGTGGCTCGCCTTCTCCAGCACCACGATGCGGGTGCCTGGGCGGCGCAGCCCCAGCTCGCGCGCGAGCGTCAGCCCAGCCAGGCCGCCGCCCAGCACCGCGACGTCGTACTCGGAAGCAAAGGTCGTCATCAGGGCAAGGAAGCTATGCGACGGTCGGCAGAGGGTCAATGACGGAAGGCGGCCGGAGCCCGTGAGCTGTGGGCGGTTCGGATGCAGTGCAGCCGCCCATGCGCATGCCGGAGCGCGAGACCGGGTGTAGTCTCCCGGCCGCATGGACACGATCAAGCACCAGTACGACGTCGTCATCGTCGGCGGCGGACCCGCCGGGACCACCTGCGGGCACCTGCTCGCGAAGCGCGGGTGGGACGTGCTGATGGTGGAGAAGGAAGAGCACCCCCGCTTCCGCATCGGCGAGTCGCTGCTGCCCCACAGCACCAAGGTCTGGGACGAGCTGGGGCTGTTCGATCGCCTCGAGGCCGGGCCCTTTGACCGCAAGTACGGCGCGTGGTTCGACTTCGCTGCCGGCGACGATCCCGAGTACTTCTACTTTGGCCACGACAACCCGAAGCGCGGCGACTGGGCGTGGAACGTCGAGCGCTCGTGGTTCGACAAGATGCTGTGGGACGCTGCGCTCGAGGCGGGCGCCCAGGGCGTCGAGAACGCCGAGGTGACCCGCTTCCACACGGAAGGGGAGGGTGCCGCCGCCACGATTCGCGGCGTGGACCTCACCCTCGCCGATGGCTCTGCGAAGTCCGTCACCAGCAAGCTCACCATCGACGCCAGCGGCCGGGTCTCGCTCATCGGAAAGCTCCTCGGCCTGCGCGTGGCCGACCCGAAGCTGAACATGGTCGCGATGTACGCCCACTACGAGGGCGCTCACCGTATCGAGGGCAAGGACGCAGGCACCATCGCCATCATCGCCCTCGCCGACGGCTGGTCCTGGGCGATCCCGTTCGCCGACGGGGCCATCTCGGTCGGCATGGTCGTGAACAACGGCGCCTTCGCCGAGAAGGTCAAGGGCCGCAAGCCCGCCGAGGTCTTCGCCGAGTACGTCGCGGCCACGCCGGCGATCTCGGGCCGCCTGGGGCCGGACGCGCGAATCAGCCGCGAGGTGGAGACCACCGCCAACTTCTCCTTCCGATGCTCCGCGCGGGTGGGCGACGGCTGGGCGCTCGCCGGGGACGCCGGCGCATTCATCGACCCGGTGTTCAGCTCGGGTGTGCACCTCGCGATGGAGGGCAGCCGCCGTCTCGTGCTGGACGTGGACAAGGCGCTCAGGCGCGGCACGGCGTTGGTGCCCGCCTCGGCGATGAAGCGCTACGACAGGGCCACCGGCACCGCGCTCAAGGTGTTCAGCCGGTTCATCTACAAGTGGTACGACACCGAGTACCGCTGGGCGTTCATGCGGCCGCCGCCGAAGAGCCCGCTCGTGCAGCTCGTCAAGCGGCGAATCCTGCGGGTGCTCGCAGGCGAGGTCTTCCAGCCGTGGAAGGTCGTGCCGTTCATGTGGACGCTCGAGATGATGGCCAAGGTCAATGCGGCGGGAGTGCGGCGAATGAACCCGCAGCTGCCTGCCCCCGGCGTCGCGCCGACGGTGGTCCCCGGCCGCGTCGCCCCTCCGCCTTCCGCCGTCTGACCCGGCGGGCTCTGCGGGCCGGTACCACCGGGGTGGGCTACCCTATCCAGCCACCGAGCCCCCCGGAGGCCCTTGAGAACCCTGCTCCGCCATTCCTTCGCCCTCGGCCTCCTCGGGGTGACCGCCCTCTCCCTCTCCCCGATGACCGCGTCGGGCTCGAAGCTGCAGGGGCCGCAGGAGGCCACGGTCGGCGAGCTGCCGGTCACGCTGGCCGAGGAGCCGTACTTCATCGACCCCATGAAGCGCGCCACCGCGTGGCCTGCGGCTGCGCCGGTCGCCGAAGGGGAAGACCCTGCGCTGGTCGGGCGAGGTGGAGCCGGTCCTTGGAGACTGTACGAGGGCACGTTTGACGAAGAGAGCTGCCGGTCTCCGCGACTGAACGCGAACGCGACCGTGCTGCTGTCGATCTGCCGGGGCCTCGATCCGTCGCGGCCCGCCGACGAGCATGTGGTGTTGCTGCAGGAGAACCGCCTGCACCGCTACGCGAACCCGGTCGCGCCGCTGGACGTCAAGGGCGGCGCCACTGTGGACTTGAGTGAAGACGGCAACCGCTTCGCGGTGGTCATCGAGGAGGGCGGCGGGCGCTCCATCCACCTCATCAACCTCGAGACCCGCACCGACACGCGGGTGAGCGGCGGCTGGCGCAACCCGGGCAACCCGGTCCTGTCGCCGGACGTCGGCGCGGTGGCGTTCACGGCGGAGGTCGCGGGCCGGCCTGCGGTGGTGGCGGTCAGCATCGAGGACAGCAAGGCGTGGACTGCGTGGCACGGGGGTCGGCGTAGCCGGCTGGCGGTGTTCGGCGTGGGCTCCGGCGGCAAGCGGGTGATGCTGACGGCGAATCGCACGACCGTGGACCAGCTGTTCCTCGTGGACGTCGCCCGGAACGTCTATCACGACCTCTCCGGTGACTCGGGCAACGTCACCTCCGCCTCCCTGCACAACAGCACCGAGGCGGCGGTGTTCACCGCGACCATCGGCGGCGCGTGCGGCGTGTTCTGGGTGGACCTGCAGGGCCGCAAGGCGAAAGACTTCATCGGCAGCGTGGACTCCTGCTACGAGAACGCCACGCTGGAGGAGACCCGGCGGTACGTGATGTACGAGGAGGTCCTGCGGGGCGAGCGCATCGCGAAGATCTACGACCGCAAGAAGAAGAAGGTGAAGCAGGAGATGCCGCCGACCTGCCAGGACGCGACGTTCTCGGGCGACGGCAAGGTGATGGCGGCACGCTGCCAGCACAACAGCTGGGGTTGGGGGATCTACCTGTTCGCCAACCCGGAGGAGTAGGCGTGCGCATGCGAACCGCGGCCCTGATGCTCGGATGCGGCGCCTTGTTGCTGGGCACTGCCCAGGCCGGCACGCCGAGCATCGAGGTGCGCAAGATCGCCTCGGGCCTGCATGAGGGCAGCACCTACGGGCCGAAGCTGAGCGCGGACGGAGCGTGGGTGGCCTACGGCGTGCGCGAGGAGCGCAAGGGCGAGGTGCGCTCGCTGTACTACGCGCGCAGCCTGGTGGAGGACAGCCGCTTTCGCACGGTGTGGCCGAACAAGCACCCCAGCTTCAAGCCGAAGGAGGGGCCCAACTCGTTCTCCGATCTGGTCGCGTTCGAGTGGCACCCCGGCGGGGTGCACAACGCGATGATCGCGCGCCACAAGCGCGAGGGGAACGACATCCTCATCGAGGACATGAAGCTGCGCTTCGGAGGCGAGGGCGACGACGAGCAGGCGTTCTTTACGCCCGACGGCAGCCGGGTGGTGGCGACAGTGCGCAGCCCGCTGGGCACGGACCTGTGGACGAGCGAGGTGCGGCCGGGCGCGAGGCCCGAGCAGCTGACCTGGACCCGGGACTTTGAGCGCTGGCCCGACTGGCACCCCACGCAGCTGCTCATCCTGCACGAGATGTACGACCGCAAGCAGGGCGACCTGTTCACCTTTGCCATTGAGGGCTTCGAGCAGAAGCCGCTGTTGCAGTTGCCGAACAGCGACGAGGTCCGGCCGACGTGGGCGAGCGATGGCGAGCGCTTTGCGTACCTGAGCAATCGCGATCAGCCGGGAAGCTCGCAGTACGACCTGTTTGTGGGGCGGGTTGGCGCTCCGGAGGAGGAGGCGCACAAGAAGGTCATCACCAACGTGCGGGTGAGCGAAGACAGCCGCTCGTACTGCTGGGACCCCGAGGGGCGCTACCTGCTCGCCATCGTCAAGGACGCCGACGGCTCCTTCCCGTTCGTGGTGGCGCCGTCCGATGGGTCGCGGGCCCAGGCGAAGCTGCCCATCGATGTGCAGAACAGCATCGATCCGTCCTTGGTGCGCATGGCGGCGCCCAAGGCGGCGCCGAGCGCTGAGGGGGGAGACGCGGCAGCGGCGCCCGCAGTGGACGCGGGCCCGACGATGATGCGGCTGTCCTGGGTGGCGCCGGATCCCGACCGCAAGCGCGGCGACGCGACCTGGAACGTGGTCTACGCCGCGCCGGTACCCGAGTCATTGCTGCTCAAGCTCGCGGGCAAAGAGTAGCCCGTCCGGCTACCCCAGAGCGGCGGCGATCCCGCCGATGAGCCCGGTGACCCCGGCGGCGGCCAGCATCCCGATCATCAGCTGCCATCGCTGGATGAGCGCTGCGGACATGACCGCCGGGAAGACGTAGATGCCCTGAAGCAGGCCGAGCCACCTCAGCCAGATGCTCAAGAGCTCTCTGGACTCGGAGTCGGGGACCACACCGAGCAGCCGCACCGACCAGGTGGCGGCCACGAAGAGGAGGTGCAGCAGCAGCACCACGCCGAGCCCGCGCAGGCGTTCGGCCCAGGCGCTGGCGGGGTCCTGGGGGGCGGTGGTGCTCTCCGGCGCGTCGGTCACGGCGGGTCTCCTGGGGCTCGGGCGTGCACGGTCGAGCCGCCGCGGCGGAGTGTACAGTCGTCCCCTGCGGGGGACGCGCCCCGCACCGGAGGTGTCGATGTCACGCATGCTGCTCTTGCTCTTGGGTCTTGGTCTGCTCTCTGTCACGGGGTGTCCGACCGCGCAGGACGATGACGACGCGGCCGACGACGACGACGCGGCCAACGACGACGACGCGGCCAACGACGACGACGCGGCCAACGACGACGACGCGGCCAACGACGACGACGCAGCCGACGACGACGACGCCACCGGCACGAACGAGCTCACCGAGGCCGAGCCCAACAACGCGTTCCCGTTCCAGGAGCTCGGCAACCTGCCCGATGGCGAGACCTCCATCGCAGGCGTGCTGACCACCGCGGGCAGCGAGCCCACCGGCGACCAGTGGTTCGCCGGCGACATCGATGGGTTCACGTTTCGGGTGGCCAGCGACGTGAAGGTGTCCTTCAACCTCAACTGGGGCACCTCGGCGGACGATCTGGACATCCTGCTGTTCGCCAGCCTGACCCAGAACACGCCGTTGGGGTGGGAGATCACCCAGAAGATCGCCGAGAGCGCGACGAACGAGCGACCGGAGACGTTCGCCTCCCCGCTGTCGGCGAACGTGGACTACACGCTTGTCGTCGGCAACTACAGCGGCGCGCCCAATGCCAGCTACCTGCTGACCATCGACGTGCCCGAGTAGAGCACCGGCCTTAGGCCCGCTTCCCGCCGAACACGCCCTTGCTCGGGGTGCCCACGCCATCCATGCGGAAGCCGTCGGCGCCGTGGGCCTGCTCTTCGATGCTCGCGAGCACGCCGTCCCACAGGTCCACGCGGGCGCGCAGCGCGTCCCGGGCGCCATTGGTGGACTCGTCCCACATCTGCGCGTCGTCGCCGCAGAGATCCTGCAGGAGCCGCTGGGCCATGGGCCCATGCTCGTCCCCGTCGAGCTCGATGTGCCGCTCGAGATACAGGCGGAAGAACGCGCGGGGGTCTGGGTTCTGCTCTTCGTAGCGGTCCGCGGCGGCGCGCAGCGGGCCGGGCACCAGTCGACGGGCCCAGGGAGCGAGCCCCTGGCGCCGACCCCGCAAGGCACGGGCGGCGCGCACACCGGCGCTGCTGCGGGCGTCCATCTCTTTGACTACGCGCTCAAACATCGTGGGGATGAGGTCCTCCCGAGCGAGCAGCAGGGACGCGGCGACCTCGTGGGTGCTGCGCTGCGCGGTCGCCAGGGTGTGCAGCACGAAGTCCTTTGTGGACTGCGCGATGGGCAGAGGCTCGAGCGCGTCCGCGGGTGACGTGCCGCCGCGAAGCGCGGCCTCGAACTGAAGCACGGGCCCGGGATCGGCGCCGATCTCGCCCATGGCGCGGATGTAGAGCTTGTAGTGGCTCAGGAACTCGCCGTGGAAGACCTCGTCGGTCTCCTCGCCCAGGACGATCTCGTTGATGAGCCGCGCAGCGGCGGGGTGCTCCGGCGGAAGCCACGGCGTGGTCACGCAGGTCAGGCGCTGCTGCAGCGTCTTGGTCAGCGTCATGAAGTCCCACACCGCGAAGACGTGGTTGGTCATGAAGATCTGCAGGCCACGCAGGTTGCGCACCCGGGTGTAGATCGGGTGGGTGGCGAGCTTGCCCTGGAACGGCTCCACCCGGCGGCAGAGCATCCCCCACGCGTCCCGCTCGCGCACGAACTGCCGCGTGCCTGGCTCGGCCCAGGTCTTCACGCCGCGTCTTCCGGCATCAAGTACAGCTGCGGCTGCGGCTCGTTCATGTTGAGGCAGTCGGCACACGGGCACATCCGGCGCAGCTTGCGGTCCGCGAAGATCCCGGTCTCGTGCCCGTCGTTCCAGACCGGGTTGATGCCGTAGGCGCCGACGAGCCGCACCCCCGTCAGCTCCAGATCGGCAGGCGGCTCATTCCAGTTTGCGGGGCCACCACCGTGCCCCTGACACGCGGCGCACGGGCAGTACCCGCGCAGGTAGGCGAACGGGAAGGTGCTGACGTGGCCGTCACCCCAGCGGACCACGAGCCCATCACCCTGCTCGGTCATCCAGCGCTCGTCCGATGTGTACTTGTTTCCCATGGGGCGCAGGGTAGAGCAGGGGATGGCCGATCGCCTCTGTCAGGCGTCTACGGGCTCGGCCTGGCGAGCGCCCGGAACAGGATGAGGTGGCAGCACAGCGCCCCGGCCACGCAGATCGGCACGATCCAGACCCACGGCACGTGGAACGCTAGCTGCAGCGGAGGATCGGCGAAGAACCGGCGCACCGGGACGGGGCTCGACAGCACCGCGGTAACCATCACGTTGAGCAGCAGGGTCAACCCGAGCAGGTTGAACGCCATCGCCACGGGCCGATGCCACCGTTTCATCGCCTCGCTTCGCAGCGCGGGGATCGCCGCCAGGGCGAGGGCGCCCGCGATGACATCGAGGTTGCGCCCCGACCAGGTCATGGTGACCGGGATGACGCCCTCGCCATGGAGCCGGTGCAGCACGACCTCCAGCGGGAGGCGGAACCCCTGGAAGCCCACCAGGGCGACCAGCGGGAGGCTGGCGAGCCGGGTCCCCACCGAAGAGAACGCCAGCGCCACCGCCGCGAGCATGCTGGCGCCCATGAACGGGAACAGCGACGTGGGTAGGCCGCGAACGAGCACGCCGGAGCCCGCCAGCGCGGCAGTGAACCCCATCCAGATCGCCACGGCCACGACGACCGCCCAGGGGCGCGGCTGCTGGGCCCGGACAAGCCCCAAGGCGAGCATGCCCAGCACCGCGCCTACGATCGCGACGAACGCGCCCGTCAAAAGCAGAGAAGGATCAGTCCAGGTCATGATTCTGGTGCCTCAGTTCAGTACACTTCATTTTCTGAAGTGAGCCGACCCTACCACCAGTTCTGCGGAGTCGCCAAGGCCCTCGACCTCGTCGGGGAGCGCTGGACGCTGCTCGTCGTGCGCGACCTCCTGCTGGGGCCGCGGCGCTTTGGCGAGCTCGCCTCGGCGCTGGTCGGGATCTCCCCGGCGCTGCTCACCACCCGCCTCGTGGGACTGGTCGAGCACGGCCTGGTGGAGCGCACGGGCAGCGGTCGAGGGCAGCGCTACTGCCTGACTGCGCAGGGTCGTGCGCTGGAGCCGGTCGTGCTGGCGCTGGGCCGGTTCGGAGCCCAGTACCTGGGGCGTCCCGGCGACGATGACCACCTGAATGTGCGCTGGGCCATGGTCTCGCTCAAGCGCCGCTACCGAGGCTGCGCGCACCCCTGGAGGCTGGAGTTGGACGTGGGCGGCGCGCTCTTTGCCCTCGTGCTTGGGCCCCGATTGGACGTGCGCGACGGCGCGCTGCCCGACGCGGACGCGCGGGTGTCGGGCTCGCCGATGCAGGTGGGCGCGCTGCTCACCGGTCGGATGGACGTGGCCCAGGCGATGGACGCGGGCCTGACGGTCGGCGGAGAGCCCCTCGCGCTGCGCGCCCTGTGGGACGCGCTCGATCCGCCGCTCTACTCGATGAGCTCTGCGCCCACCTGATTCCAGCGCTCGGCGGTGTCCACCTTCATCTTCACGGGGAACGGGCCCACCCGGGTCTTCACCTCGAAGTAGGTGCGCATGTCGCCGTCCTCGCGCAGCGGGGCGAGCATGTCGAGCGCCTGGAGGATCAGCGCCTGGCCATCCACGGACGACTTCTTGAGCTCCACGTCCTTCGCGCGGTCTCCCTCGCCGATGGTGAACATCGCGCCCTGAGCCTGGTGGCGGAACCGGCACTCGATGTCGAGCCCGCTCGGGGTGTCTGCGACCAGGGTGCAGTCGGCGATGATGACGAAGCGCCCGCCGCCGAGCTCGATGGACTGGCTGATCTCCCAGCGCCCGCCGACGCCGATGGGCTCCTCGGGCAGCGGCGTCGCGATCTCGCCCATGCGGGCTTGGAAGCGCTCCAGCAGCACGGCGTCCACGGTGGCGCCCTCGGCGGGCTCGTCCCAGCGCGCCTGCACCGCGCGGCCCCTCGCGTCGAAGCGCACCTTGCCGCTACCGCGCACGCCCTCTCCGCTGCCTTGGGGGCCGCCGATCTTGGCGAGCACCGCGACGATCTCGATGGGCGCATCCCCGGTGGGTGGTACCGAACGGGTGCCGATGCTCATGGTCAGCTGTCCCTCGTCCTCCCGACCGCCCCCGATGGCCATCTTCGCCGTGAACTCGTAGGCCTGGACGCGCTTGATGCTCTGCTCGAGGCCGGCTGGAAGGTCGTAGCGCAGCGGGCGGTGCGGCAGCTCTCCGGGGGCCACGAGCGTAATGGTCGGTGGTTCGAGGTCCACCCAGGTCGGCTCGGCCGCGTGGGCGATCCCTGCGCCCAGCGAGGTAGCGGCGACCAGAGTTCCAATGAGATTGCTGCGCAACATGACCGCAACGGTAAGGCACCCACCCCAGGTTGGTAGGGGGGACGCCCAAGAATGGATCGCGCGACGCCCGGGCTCCAACAGACCAAATCGTCGCTCCCCGGCGCGCAGCACCGCCGGGCTGAAGCCGGTCGGGGTGGTGACTGAGTTGTTCGCGGATACGTGTCGCAACATAGGCGGCGTCTTGCCCACGGCGGGATCCGCGTCTCGATCTGCATCGTCAAGTGCCTATTTGGCACAGAAAGCTTGCGGTCGGTTTGGTCGAAAGCTATCACTGTGGCTGACGCAGAACCGACCGTAACGTCCGACCCCCGCGAGGAAGCTCATGAGTCCGAAGAAGGTAATCATTGTTGGAGCCGGACCCGGAGGCCTCGCCTCGGCGATGTTGCTCGCCAAGACGGGCGTGCAGGTCGACGTCTTTGAGCAGAAGCCATACGTCGGCGGGCGCACGAGCACGCTGGAGCTCGACGGCGGGTACCGCTTCGATCTCGGCCCCACCTTCTTCCTGTACACCCGGGTGCTCGAGGAGCTCTACCAGACAGTCGGCCGCGACTTCCGCGAGGAGGTGGAGATGGTCCGCCTCGATCCGCAGTACCGGCTGCTGTTCGGCGCGGGCGGCGAGATCAACGCCACTGGCGACATCGCCCGGATGTCCGAGGAGATCGCGCGCATCGCCCCTCAGGACCGGGACGGCTTTGCGAAGTACATGGAGGAGAACACCGACAAGCTGGAGAAGTTCCGGCCGGTGCTCGAGAAGGCATTCAACAGCTGGCTCGACCTCATCGACCCCGCGTTCCTCAAGGCCCTGCCGCTGCTCCGCCCCTTTACGAGCGTGGACCAGGACTTGCAGCGCTACTTCAGTGACGAGCGGGTGCGCCTGGCGTTCACCTTCCAGAGCAAGTACCTGGGCATGTCGCCGTTCCGCTGCCCCTCGCTGTTCACGATTGTGAGCCACCTCGAGTACGCCTACGGCGTGTGGCACCCCATGGGCGGCTGCGCTGCGGTGAGCCAGAACATGGCGGACGTCGCGGTGGACCTGGGCGCGAACCTTCACCTCGACGAGGGCGTGCAAGAGCTCATCTTCGAGGGCAAGCGGGTGGTGGGGATCCGCACCAAGACCGGCGAGCATCGCGCCGACGCGGTGGTGATGAACGCCGACTTCGCCCACGCGATGACCCACCTCGTGCCCGACAAGCGGCGCAAGCGCTGGACGGACAAGAAGCTCGAGAGCAAGAAGTACTCCTGCTCGACGTTCATGCTCTACCTCGGCCTCGACACCAAGTACGACGAGCTGCCCCACCACAGCATCTACATCCCCGAGAAGTACGCCGAGGTGATGGGCGACATCGAGGACCGGCAGGTCCTGTCCGAGCACCCCGCGGTCTACGTGCAGAACGCCGCGGTCACGGACTCGTCCATGGCGCCCGACGGACACAGCTCGCTGTACGTGCTCGTGCCGGTCACCCACGACAGCCCCCACGTGGACTGGAGCAAGGAGGCGGCGCGCTATCGCGAGGTGGTGGTCGACACCGTGCAGGACGTGTTCGGAATCCCCGATCTGCGCGAACACATCGTCGCCGAGCGCGTCGTGACGCCGGACGACTGGGCCAACACCTACTCGGTGCACAAGGGAGCGACGTTCAACCTCGCCCACGGGCTCGACCAGATGCTGCACCTGCGACCTCGCAACCGCTTCGATGAGATCCCCGGCATGTACCTGGTCGGCGGCGGAACCCACCCAGGAAGTGGCCTGCCGGTTATCTACGAGGGGGCCCGCATCACCAGCAAGCTCCTGGCTCAAGACCTGGGAGTGGAGTTCGACTGGACCGTGCCCGAGACCCCGGCGGCGCCCCTCAAGAGCGGGACCCGCGGCTACGACGAGGTGGCGTGATGAGCCGCTCGAACTCTGTAGGAGTGATCGGGAGCGGCCTCGCGGGGCTCTCGGCGGCGGCGGTGCTCGGTGCCCGGGGCTACGAGGTGGACGTCTATGAGGCGTCCCCGTGGCTCGGCGGCAAGGCGGCGGTGCTGCACCAGGACGGCTTCCGGTTCGACATGGGGCCCACCATCCTCACCATCCCCTCCGTACTGCGGCGCGTCTTTGCCGAGGCCGACGAGGACATGGACGACCACCTCGACCTGAGGCGCCTCGATCCTCAGTGGCGCAGCTTCTTCGATGATGGGAGCCGGTTGGACCTGTACGAGGACGTGGGCGCGATGCTCACCGAGCTCAACAGCTTCACCGACGACGCGCGGGTCGGGAAGGGCTACGAGCGCTTGCTGGCGCTCAGCGAGCGGCTCAACGTCATCAGCCAGGACTACTACTTCTGGCGCAGCGTGGGGAACATGGGCGAGCTGCTCGGCGGGAGCGGGCGCAGTCTTCCTGGGCTCATCAAGGACGTGATGAGCATCAAGCCCTGGCAGAGCGTCGGCGGCCAGATCCGCAAGATGGTGCGCGACCCGCGGGTCTCCCAGATGCTCGACCACTTCACTCAGTACGTGGGCTCGGCGCCGGACCTGTCACCCGCGGTCCTGTGCGGGGTGGCGCACATGCAGGTCGGCGAGGGCGTCTGGTACCCCATGGGCGGCACCCGCGCCGTCCCCGAGGCGCTGATCGCGCTGGGCCGTCGCAACGGCGTGCGCTACCACGCCGAGAGCCCGATTCAGAGCATCACCCAGGACGGCTCGGGCCGCGCCAACGGCCTCGTCACCGCATCCGGCCAGCGCAAGGAACACGGCGCCATCGTCTCCAACATGGACTCGGTGCGCACCCACCGGGAGCTGTTGACGGACCAGAAGGCGCGCAAGGCCTTCGACAAGCGCACCAACGACGAGCCGGCGTGCAGCGGGGTCGTGCTCTACCTGGGGCTTCGGGAGCGATACGAGCACCTGGCCCATCACGACTTTGTCTTCTCGCGGGACCCCCACGAAGAGTTCGACTTCATCTACGCCAAGGGCGAGCCGGCTCCCGACCCCACCGTCTACCTCTGCGCGCCGTCGAGCACCGAGCCCGGTGTGGCGCCCGAGGGTGGCGAGGCGCTGTATGCGCTGGTGCACACGCCGTACCTGCGGCCGCACCATGACTGGAGCAAGATGCTGCCCGCGTACCGCGACATCATCCTCGACAAGCTGGAGCGCACGGCGGGGCTGACGGACATCCGCGAGCGCATCGTGAGCGAGAGCCACCTGACTCCTCAGGACATCCACGATCGCTACCGGGTCTTGCACGGGGCGATCTACGGCCTGAGCAGCCACGGACTGCTGACCGGCGCCATCAAGCCGGCCAACCGCAGCCCCGACGTGCCGGGCTTGTATCTCGCGGGCGGCGCGGCCCACCCGGGACCGGGCATGCCCATGGTGATGATGTCGGGCTGGATCGCGGCCGACTGCGTGCACCAAGACGGCGTGGTGTCCAAGGCGAGCGCGGCGAGCAAGGGAGCGGCTTGATGAGCACGCTCGATGATCTGCTGGTCAAGGCGTCCCGGACGTTTGCGCTGACCATTCCTCTGCTCGACGAGGACCTGCGGCAGGCCATGAGCGTGGCCTATCTCTTGATGCGCAACGCCGACACGCTCGAGGACTCGTACCGCATCGACCGTCGCCGCAGGGTGCAAGGTCTCGAGCGCTTTGTGGAGCTCGTGGCCAGTCGCGACGCGGACGCCGCGGAGCGGTGGGTGACGGGGTGGGCGGACACCGAGGGCTTCGACGATCTGGACCACCACGCGGTGCTCATGGACACGCCGAGGCTGCTGCGGGATCTGGATGCGCTCGGGCCGCCAGGGGCCGAGATCGTCGCTGCCCACGTGGTGAGGGTCGCCTCGCGCATGGCGCAGTGGGTGGCGCGCCATGACGCAGACAACCGCTTGACCCTGCAGGGCCTGCGGGAGCTGGACGACTACTGCTACGCCGTGGCCGGCATCGTGGGCGAGATGATCACCGAGTTGGTGGGTCTGTACGCCGCCGAGCTGCCGCTCGAACGTCTGCTGTTCCTGCGTTCGGTCGCCGTGGACTTCGGCGCGGGCTTGCAGCTGACCAACATCGTCAAGGACAGCTGGCGCGATGCGCAGCAGGGCCGCAACTACGTGCCCGTGGACTTCCACCCCGGCGATGACGGCTCCCACCCGGAGCGGCTCCGCCCCATCGTGTTGCTCGCCCTCGCGCGGCTGGACCAGGGCATCGAGTTCACCTGCGCGCTGCCGGTGGCCGAGCGTGGAGTCCGCTTGTTCTGTCTGCTTCCCCTGGTGCTCGCGGCGGCGACGCTGCGGGAAGTGCACGCGCACACGGACCGGCTCTGGGCCGGAGAGGACGTGAAGATCTCCCGAGAGGAGGTGGTCGATCTCCTCGGCGCGACCCACCGGGCAGTGGACGACAACGCCGCGATCCGCGACTTGTGGTCCCAGATCACTGACGAGGTGCGCCGCCTGCGCCACGCGATGTCGGCCTGGCGCCCCGCGCCGAAGGCTCAGCCCACGGTCAGGACGACCACCGCGCTGTAGCCGTCGGTGGCGTCGCCCTGGATCTCCATGAGCGTGTCGCCGGCGTAGAAGTTGTCCGCGCCGTTGGTGGTCTGGTCGGCTCCGCCGTACTCGGGCTGGTCCAGCACCGCGGCTCCGATGGCGTCTTCGAAGTAGGTCTGGGTGGTCAGCTCGTCGTGGCCGTCGGCGCGCACCTTGACGTGCAGGTGCATGGCCCGCCCCGGGTACGAGCCCGGCACGATGCAGGAGAACCGCACGCGTCCGTCTGCGTCGCTGATCTGCTGGCCCCGCTGCCAGGCCTCCCCCTCGGTGTCGAAGTCCTCGTAGCCGGAGTAGCGGCCGTCCTTGTCGGCGCCCCAGAGGTCTACCTCGGCCCCCACCAAGGGCTGGCAGGCGATGTCGATGACCTGGATGTCCACGTCCATGCGCACCCCGGGGATGCCTTCGCTGATGTCGGTTCGGGCGACCGGCTCGCCGGGGTAGAACGGCCCGGCGGTCTGGGGCCCAGTGGCGGTGCAGGACTGCGAGCTGTCGTCGTCATTGGCGGTGTCATCGTCGTCGGTGCGGACTGGCGGCGACGAGGTCGTGACGCACCCGGCGAGGGTGGCGGCGGACAGCGAGAGCAAGGCGGAGCGGCGGCTGGATGTCGTCATGGACCCGAGCATCGGGCCTCGAGACTGTGAAGACAATCGATCTTCTCTTCACGCCGTCGTACGGCTCTCCAACTCACTGCGGTCCTGCGCAGCGCAATCACTCGACCACGAACACGTCGTCCTGTCCGGGCACGCTGAACAGCGCGGCCTCGTTGGGCAGGCTCCAGGTCTGGCCCGAGCTGTTCATCACCAAGATCTGGTACTCGCCGGTGACGTCCACCGACCCCGCGACGACCTCGATGGGCGCCACGGACGACGTCGCGGCGTCGGTGACCACGAGGCCGGGCACCGCGATGGTGAGGCCCGCCTGGGGGAACACGCTGAGCCCGTCAAAGGGCAGCCCTGCCTGGGCTTGCTGGATGACGAGGTTGGTGGCGGCGTTGAACGGGTCCGAAGGGTCCAGCGGCACGACGATGCCGGGCAACACCACGGGCGGGTCGAGCACGGCGATCCCGGCCGGATCCGAGGGATCGAGCTTGCGCACGAACACCCGCGGCCACAGCACGTCGGGGAGGCCATCGCCGTTCAGATCGTCGGGCTGCCCGTTCACGTCGCCGTCCTCGCGGAACACCAGGGTGAACAGCGGGTTGGTCGCCTCGCAGACCGGCGCGCTCACGCTGGACGTGCCCAGCTGCAGGTAGACGGCGGCGGTGTCACCGGGGTTGTTGCCCACCGTCATGGTGGGGGTGTTGGCCCCGCCGCTGGCGACGTCGGCCATGGTGAAGACCGGCCGCTCCAGCGGCACGCTGAGCCCGGCGACGAGCGACTGGTTGACGACGTCGGGGACCTGGCCGGTGGCGGCGTCGGCGGCGGGCACGTTGACGATGAGCGAGCCCATGGCGAAGTCGCCGGCGGTGGCCTGGTTGGCGGTGCCGTACAGCCCGTCCCAGTCCCCGTCCCGGTCGATGAAGCCGGTCAGCAGCTGACAGGTGCTCGCATCGAGGCCCGCGAACCGAAAGTCCACCTCGCCGTCCACCCAGGCCGACTCGCGCAGGATGGTGAAGTCCAGGGGCGAGCCGGTGCCGGCGGGTGGGGGCGGGGCGTCACACGCGAAGCGGAACAGGATGGTGCGCCCGCCGGGATCGCTGCCGTCGGCGGTGCTGATGGTCCCGGCGATGGCTCCGAACTGGGGATCACCGGCGGCTGGCGCCTCCACGCGGAACCCGGTGCCCTGGCCCTCCGTGCCGAACAGGACGGACTCGTTGGGCAGCTGCCAGGTCTGTCCCGAGGCGTTCATGACGATGACCGCGTAGTCCCCGTCCACGTCCAGCCCGGAGAGGGCCACCGACTCGATGGGCGCGGTGGTCTGGGCGGCGAGATCGGTCACCACGAGTCCCGGCACCGCCACGGTCAGCGACGCGAGCTCCGTCACGAACTGGCCGTCGAACGGCGCGCCGCCGAGCGCGCTCTGCAGCACAAGGCTGGCGGCGAGGTTGGCCGGGTTGCCCGGGTCCAGCGGCAGCACGATGCCGGGCAGGACCACCGGCGGCGATAGCGTGTCGAGGCCTTCGGGATCCGCAGGATCGATGCGCACCACGAGCACGCGGGGCCAGATGACGTCGGGGAGAGCGTCGCCGTTGTTGTCGTCGGGCAGGCCGTTCCCGTCGGCGTCCGGGGCGAAGACCACGGTGAACATGGGGTCCTCGGCCATGACCATGGGGCTGTCGTGGTCGGAGGCGAGCAGCGTCATCGAGACCGTCTGGGTGGCGCCGATGGATGGCGAGCGAGTCATCGTGACGTCGCTGACCAGGGTGAACGCCGGGGCATCCAGCCCGACGCTGTCGAGCTCGGTGACGGTGACGCCGGTGACCGCGGGGACGAGCCCGCCGCCGTCGGCGGAGCCCACCTGCACGACCTCGGCGGAGAGCATCACGTCCCCGGCGGTGGGGAGCTGGCTGATGCTGTACAGCGCGGCGAAGTCGCGGTCGTTGTCGATGTAGCCGGTGATGATGAGGCAGCTGTCCGCGGGCACCACGTCGAAGCTGAACGGGGCGATTCCTCCGTCAAACGCGCTGGGCTGGATGCTCGCGAGATCGATGGGGCTGCCCGTGCCCGCGGGCGGAGGAGGGGACGCACAGTCAAACGCCGTCAGCACCACGGGCCCATCGGGATCGGCGGCCAGGCTCACCGAGCCGCTCACGATGCCGCGGGCAGGCAGAGCCTCTGCGGGCTCGGCGACGGACAGACGAGAGGCTTGAGACGGCACGCCGGCGGCGAGCTCGTTGGGCAGCGCCCAGGTCTGCCCGCTGCTGTTCATCACGAGGATCTGGTACTGGCCCAGCACGTTCCCGCCGCTGGCTCGCACGGCTTCGAGATCCGCGGTGGTCTGGGCGGCCAGATCCGTCACCACCAGCGGCGGGACGACGACGGTGATGTCGGTCACCGGCAGCACCTGCTGGCCATCGAACGGCAGGCCCGCAAGGCGGGACTGGAGCACCCGGTTGGTGTCGAGGTTGACCGAGTCGGTGGGGTCCAGCGGCAGCACGACGCCGGGCAGGACGACCGGCGGGTCCAGGGTCGTCAGGCCGGTGGGGTCGGCGTCATCGAGGCGGAGGAACAAGACGCGCGGCCACACCACGTCGGGAAGACCGTTGCCGTTGTTGTCGTCGGGCCAGCCGTTGCCGTCGGCGTCGGCGGCGAAGACCAGCGTGAACAGCGGGTTCTCCACGTCGGTCAGGGTCGAGTCGACGGGCGTGGTGCTCAGGCGCAGCGTCGTGTTGCCCGTGGTGCCGACCTCGGGCCCGATCTGCACGGCGCCGCCCAGCTCTCCGGTGCGCGCGTCCGTGGCGGTGAACGCCGGGCGGTCCAGCGGCACCAGCAGGTTCGCTTCCAGCTCCACATTGGTCACCGGGGTGATGGCCGTGGAGTCGAGCAGCAGCGTGTCGAGCTGCACGGTGACCGCGGTGATGCCGAGGTCGCCTGCCGTCACCTGGTTGGCGATGGACACGAAGGGGTCGAAGTCGCGGTCCCGGTCCACAAACCCGTTGAGGATGAGGCAGGACCCTGGGGGGACCTGGGGAAAGGTGAAGGCCGCGCTGCCGTCGACGTAGTCGGTGGGCTGCAGCACCGTGAAGTCCACCGGGCGCCCCGTGCCTACAGGCGGGGGCGGAGCAGCGCAGTCGTACCGGAAGACGAAGGTGGGGCCGCCGGGCTCATCGCCCACTCCATCGTCGATGGTGACCGTGCCGGCGACGAAGGTGGAGGGGTCTGGCGTGTCGCCCGACGGGTCCACGATCACGGTGCAGGCGGCGAGGGGGGCAGCAGCGAGGAAGAGCAACCGGGACGTACGTCGCATGGCAGCAGTCTACCTGGGCGAACCGCCCCCCCACCAACCAGCTAGTTCGGTGCCGCGCCGCCCACGGTCGCGCCGGAGAAGTCGAGAGTGTTGGATCCACAGCTCGGCCCGGAGCCCTGGCAGTCGCCGCGGATGGTGAAGCGACTCATCGGAGTGATGCTCGGCGGGTTGGCCACGTTGCCGCCGGTCATGTTCCCGTCCCCCTGGAGACCAAAGGCGATGCAGTCCAGCGATCCGTTGATCTGGTCGGGGGCGCTGGCGGGAGGCGGCACGAGCTGATCAAGGAGGGCTCTGGGCTGCCACTCGAGCGAGTTGCCGTTGGTGCTTGCGTTGTTGGCCCACGCGGGAGCTGCCAGGTCCGAGGTCCCGAGCTGGATGAAGTCCAACCCTCCGTTGAAGTGGATGTTGTTGATGGTGGGGTAGGTGTTGTCGAAGTACATCTCCACCAGGTCCCACTGCCCGGACATGCTCAGCGCGTCCGGGAAGTGCGCGATGAACGCGTACGACTGGTCCAGCGTGGGGGCCGGGATGGCGAAGTCAGTGAAGTCCGCGTCGTAGCGCAGCACCCCGTTGGTGGACCCGTCGTTGGTGGCCACAAAGTTGCTCGCGTTCAGCGTGATCTCAAAGACGTTGTCGGCCCACATGTCGCACGCGCTGGCTGGTGGGGCCGCGCTGTCGTCGTCGTCGCCGAGGGCGCCGCCTTCGAGCAGATCCGGCGGGCAGAACGAGTCGACGCACTGGGCGACCGCGCCCATCGCATCCAGGCCGACCGCGCCGACCAGAGGTCCGCCAGAGCCGTTGTCGGGCATGGTGTAGGTGGCGCCGATGCACTCGAGCTCATCGCCGGGCGCGAGGCCCGTCAGCGGCACCTCGAGGCCGATGGCCTGCCCGCCGGCCACGGGGTACTGGATCCCAGCGATGTCGGCGAGGTCGAGGACCCCGGGGAGCGCGGGCTCGGAGATCGCGCCGGTGAGGGCGACGCTGATGGGCTCGGAGGCCCCCGTGCCGACCGAGGCCGCAGAGCCGAAGCTCAGCGTCACAGACGTCGTCGCTCGGATGGCGGCCAGAGGCGGGTCGAACGTCACCGCGAAGCCGACGGTGTCTCCAGCCGCCGGGTTGATGGCGGCGGTGGCCGGCTCGCTGCTGGTCCAGTACCGCGAGGTCTGAAAGGTCTGGCTGGTGAGGTTGGCAAGATCGATGGTCATCGAGAGGTTGTGGGTGGCGTTCTGGGCGCAGGGGCCGCTCCCGGTTGCGTCGTCGTCGTCGCCGGTCGCGTCGTCGTCGTCGCCGGTTGCGTCGTCGTCGTCGCCGGTCGCGTCGTCATCGTTGGCGGCGTCGTCATCGTTGGCGGCGTCGTCATCGTTGGCGGCGTCATCATCGTTGGCCGCGTCATCATCGTTCGATGCGGAGTCGTCATCGTTCGCCGTTGGACAGCCCGCGACCAGCGCTGCGAGGAGGAGGAGGAGGGTGCGATTCATGACGAGGCTCCATGGCGACGGGCGCCGGTGCTCTGGTGGTCCAGAGGGTTGCTGTACTCGCCCACCTTGGGCGCACAGAGAGCTTCGCCGAGCCAACCCCAGCGCACACCCGTCGCAGATCAGTCACCCCCTGAGAGCGTGCGGGTCTCGACAAATCTCTGAGGCCCGGTGATCCGCTCTCCCAGCTCGTGCGTATCCCTGCCATGAACCGAACAACAGCTTCCTTGCTTGCCGCCTCCTTCACCCTCGCTGGCTGTCCGCTCCTGGACTCGCCCTCTGCGCTGCCGGACGATCCGACGACCGCCTCCTTTGATGAGTCCACCGAGTACGTCTTCACGGGACTCGACAACGACCAGGCCTACCGAATCACGCTGGTCGCCTCGGGCAACCTCACCGCCGACGGGACCGGCTCGGGCACCTTTGTGGACAACGACGCCAACGGCGCAGCGGACGCCGGAGCGTCGGAGACCGTCGCGCTCATCACGTGGGTCCAGGGCGACAGCGTCTCCCCCGCCAAGACCGTGCCCGCGGGAAGCGATGACCCCGCGAATCCGACCGGCGTCTTTCCCGCGTTGGGGATCATCACCGTGTCCATCACCGGCGTCGGCGATGGCAGCGTCTACCCCGTGCTCTACACCAACGCGGGGGAGTCCACCTTCCTCGAGATCGACGCCAACGGAGCGCCGTCAGAGGACCACGTGGTCGGAGGCCAGCTGACCATCTCCGGCGCGCCCGCCGGGCTCGACATCGCGCCGCGCGACTCGGCCGAGGTCGCCGTGGGCGCCTCTCGGGACTACAGCATCACCGGCCTCGATGACTCCCAGGCGTATCGAGTGACGCTGGTGGTGGAGGACAACGTCACCTTGCGCGCCGACGGCTCGGGACAGTTCGTGGACAACGACGAGAACGGAGCCGCCGACGCAGGTGCCTCGGAGGAGATCGCGCTCATCACCTCGGTGAACGGAGCGGCCCAAGCCGGCGCGAAGACCGTGCCCGGCGGCGGTGACGACCCGTCCAACCCCAGCGGCGTCTTTCCCGTCAACGGCACCGTCACCGTCTCAGTGGAGGGCGTCGGCGCAGGCACCATCTATCCCGTCGCCTACGTGAACCAGGGCGCGTCCACGTTCCTCGAGCTCGGCAACGCCTGGGTTCCGCTGGAGTCCCACACGGTCGGCGGCGCGCTCATCGTCACTGAGTAGCTACCCGCCGAGGGGGGTGTACCGGCTGCGCTGGTGCGCCTCCCTCCTGCTGGGCGCGGTCGCGTTGCCCCAGGGCGTGCACTACCGCCAGGACGTCCTCGCTCAGCTCTCGCGCGGGCTTGTTGCGGTCCAGGTCTCCCACCCGGATCGGCGCGCCGAACCAGAAGCGGAAGTTCTCGCCGCGCTGCCCCTCGGGGCGGAAGTTCTGCTTGATCTCGCCGAGCAGGTCGCCGGTGATTCCATTGAGGAAGAACGGCACGATCAGCGTGTCGGGGTGCGCATCTCGGATGAGGTAGCCCACGCCCGGGCGCGCTGCGAGGAAGGTGTACGGGTCGCCGCCTTTGTTGCGCGTGCCTTCGGGGTGCATGCCCAGCACCGTGCCCTTGCGAGCCAGGATCCAGCTCATCTGGGTGATCGCGGTGGGGTTGAGCAGCGGCTTGCGCTCATCGCGAAAGACCGGCGGCCACATGCCGTTGCCCGCGAGCGCGGTGTTCAGCAGGCACCCCAGCGGGTTGGTGTAGAAGAAGTTCGCCCGGACGGGGAAGACGATCTTCTCCATCCAGCCCACGTGGTTGTAGAGCACCGCGCTCGCCACGAACATGTCCCAGAACGTGCGGTGGTTGGCGACCAGCAGAACCCCGCGCTCGGGCTTGAGGTCTGCCAGCGCTTCGATGCCGTGCAGCTCCAGCCGGTGCCGGGTGACAAACGTCATCCAGTTCTTGCTGATGTGCCGCGTGATGAACTGGCCGGCGCGCTTGACCCACTCCACGCTGTTGAGCCAGTCGAACAGGGGCACGGACAGCTTCTCGAATCCGCGTAGGTGCTCTCGGGGCAGCTCGGGCGGTCGGTCCCGCAAGAACAGCGCCGTCGACTCCACCTCGCTCATCACGTCCGTGTCGGCCATCTCTGAGCAAGGTACACAATCCGCCGCACCGCTCGGAGCACCGAGTCATCGGTGCCCGCGTCCTGCACTTCACCCAGCTCGACCCAGCGCGCGTCCACCGCGTCGGACCCCGCCGCGAACTCCCAGCTCGGCGCGGCAAACAGCACCCGCACGTCGAAGTGTTCGTGGGCAGGCTCGCCCTTGCGCGGGTTGGCAGGGATGGGGTGGATGTCCAGATCCAGCAGCGGTGAGCCCAGCTCCACCAGCTTCAGGTCGGAGATGCCGGTCTCCTCGGTCACCTCCCGGCGGGCCGCCGCGAACACATCGAGGTCTGTGGGCTCGATGTGGCCCCCGGGCTGCAGCCACAAGTGCAGCTTGCCGTGCAGGATGAGCAGCAAGCTGGCGTTGTCGGGGCTCAGCACAAACGCCGAGGCGGTGAAGTGCCCGGGCGCCCAGTGGGAGCGCGCGAACGGGTCAGCCGAGGATGTCGCCAGCTCCAGCATGCGGCGTCGATGCTCGGCTTCGCCTGCGTCCACGGGGTTGTGGCTGGACAGCAGCTCAATGAGGGACTCGCGCACGATCACCGCTTCCAGAACGTCGGGTAGAAGATGACCAGCGCCGAGAACATCTCGAGGCGTCCCACCAGCATCAGCCACGCGAGGAACCACTTGCCGGCATCGCTGATGCCCGTCCAGCTGTGCGAGGGCCCGACGTCCCCGAACCCGGGCCCGATGTTCATCAACGCCGAGATCGGCGCGCTGATGGCCGACAGCGGATCCATCCCGTCGGTGATGGCCATGACGCAGCCGCCCAGCAGGACGAGGAAGATGTTCACGATGAAGTAGCTGACCGCGAGGAAGATGATGAGCTGGTCCACGGGTCTCTCGTCCACCCGCACCGAGATGACCGCCAGCGGCTGGAAGAAGATCTTCTTCACCGCGGCCGTCATGAACTTCCAGATGATGACGTAGTGGATGACCTTGATGCCGCTGGTGGTCGAGCCGGCGCAGGCGCCGACGAAGCACACGGCGAACAAGAACATCTGGGCCGCGGGAGTCCACAGCTCGTAGTCCGCGGTGGTGAAGCCCGTAGTCGTCAGCAGCGAGACCACCTGAAAGCAGGCGAAGCGCATCGAGTCGAGCGGCCCGTAGTCGCCGCCCAGCCACAGCGCCAGCGTCGCCGCCGCGCAGAAGAACGCCGTGAACCGGAAGTACCAGCGCAGCTCGGTGTTGCGCAGCACCGTGCGCCAGTCGCCTTGCAGCAGCGCGTAGAACACTGCGAACGTCACCCCGCCGAGGAACATGAACAGGGTGATGATCCAGTCGAAGTACGCGCTGTCGTATTGGCCGATGCTGCCGTTCAGGGGCGAGTAGCCGGATGTCGAGATCGTGCCGAAGGCGTGGCACAGGGACTCAAACAGGTTCATGCCGCCCAGGCATTGCAGCAGCACCTGGGTCGCGTTGAGTCCGAGGTAGATCAGCCACAGATACTTCATGGCGTCCCGGTTCCGGGCCACGAACTTCTCGCCCGTGATGACCTGGCCCGGGCTCGACTCTGCGCGGAAGAGGTGCAGGCCACCCATTCCGTGGGGCATGACGAGCACGACCAGCGTCAGGAAGCCCATGCCGCCCAGCAGGTGGGTCTCGCTGCGCCAGAACAGCAGCCCGTGGGGGAGCGACTCGATGTCCGGCAGGATGGTGGCGCCGGTGGTCGTGTAGCCCGACATCATCTCGAAGAAGGCGTCGGTGAATGACGGGATGGAGCCGTGCAGCATGAACGGCAAGGCAGACACCGCCGAGATCGCCACCCAGCCGAACGCCGCCAAGAAGATGCCGTCCTTGATGCCCAGTTCCCAGTCTCGGCGGAACGCCAGCCACAGGGGGAGCCCGATGCCTGCGGTGATCAGCGCCGAGAGCAAGATGGGCACGAGATCGTCGTCTTCGGGGTAGAAGAGCGAGCACAGCGCGGGGAACAGCATCGCCGCGGCCGTCACCAGGAACAGCGCGCCGAAGATGTGCGCGATGGAGCGGGGATGCACCGCTAGCTCACGACGCGCGGAATTGGCGCTGGAGCAGCGGCAGGGAGTCGGACGCGCAGATGCAGACGACCTTGTCGCCGGCGCGGATGTGGGTGGTGCCCACGGCGATCTTCCAGCCCGCGTCCTTGAGCACCCCGCAGACGATGATCTCGTCTCGCAGCGTGTGCACGTCAGCCAGCGGCTTGCGGGTGATCGTGCTGTGGGGCTCGGCCACCAGCTCCACGACCTCGGCGTCGCAGCCATGCAGGTGGGACACCGAGAGCAGCCGACCCCGCCGCACGTACTTGAGGATGCGATTCCCCGCGAGGACCTTGCGGTTCAGGACCACATCCGCGCCCATCGTGGACGCCAGCACCTGGTACTCCTCGCGGTTCACCAACGCGATGGTCCGGCCGCGTCCGGTGCGCTGGTCCCCTTCGCGGTCCCGGAACAGGTGCGCCGCCAGCACGCTGGTCATGATGTTGGTCTCATTGTCCCCGGTGGTGGTGACGATGGTGTCCATGGTGAGCAGCCCCGCCTGGGTCAGCACGTCGGACATCGAGCCGTCGCCGTGCAGCACCTCAGTGCGCTTGAGGCAGTGGGTCAGCTCTTCGGCGCGGGCGTGGTCGCGCTCCACCAGGGTCACCGGGAACTCCCCCTCGAGCAGCTGGGCGACCCGCTGACCGATGAGCCCGCCGCCCACGATCAGGACCTTGTGGGGCCCCGACTCGGCGACGCCGGCCAGCTCCATGAGCTCGGACATGCGGCTCGCCTGGGCGAGGATGTAGACGTGGTCGTGGGGGAGGATCTCGACGTTGCCGCCGGGGATGATGGTGTGGATGCCTCGGGCGATCGCCACGATCCGGAAGTTGAACTCGGCGTACTCGTCGGACAGGTCACGCAAGTACTTGTGCGAGAGCCGGCTGTCCTCCTCCACCCGGACCGCCATGACCTGCATGCCGCCGTCACCCACGTCGATGACCACGTTGCCCGAACGCATGCAGAGCAACCTGGCGATCTCCCGGGCCGTCAGCTCGCCAGGCCGGATGACCATGTCGATCTTGAGGTCTTCCGGGGTGAGGATGGCGTTTTCGTCCCAGATCTCGACCGAGCGGACTCGGGCGATCTTGCAGTCCACGCCCATCTTGTCGGCGATCTGGCACGCCATGATGTTCACCGCGTCGTTGTCAGTGACCGCGATGAGGTAGTCGATGGACTCGCCGTGGGCCTCTTTCCAGGACGCAAACGACAGCGCATCCCCGCGGATCAACCGCACGTCCATCTCGCCGTCGGCCCGCTTGAGCCTGGCTGGGTCCGACTCGATGACGGTGATCAGGTAGCCCTCGTTCGCGAGGCGCTTGGCGAGGTAGTACCCCACGCCCCCGAGCCCGAGAATCAGGATGCTCTCTGTACGCTTCGCGCGCTTCTTCCTTGGCATGGCGCGGGACCCTACACCCACAGACGGCTACGAGCCGGGCAGAACCACCAACACGATCTCCCACTCGGCGAGCACGGACACCCCGTCACCGAGGACTTGCACCGGGAAGACAAACACCTGCTCTCCGCTGCCCTGCGCCACGCCGGGGAACAAGGTCACGTCAAAGGTCACCGTGGAGCCGATCTGCACGTTGCTGTGCACCTCGGGCACGGTGCTCAGCACGAAGTCCTGCCCGCCCTGGTCGATCTGTAGCGTCAGGTCCCACAGCGAGCCGCCGGCGATGGCCTCGATGCCATCCATCACAAAGCCCACCGTCGCTCCCGACGTGCCCAGAAAGACGAGCGGCTCCTCGGTGCCGTCGCCATCGATGTCCGCGACCGAGCCCGTCGCGTTGGCCAGCGACGTCATCTGGGTGATGGGCAACGGGCTCGTTCCGATGCCGATGAGCTTGCCGCCGATGGTGTTCACGGCCGAGATGACGTCGCTGCTGCCTGCGGGGTTGCTGCAGCCGGCCGGCGCGGTGAAGCCGGCATCGGGATCCCGCATGAGGTTGTCGGTGGTGTAGACGATGATCGGAACGGAGCCGGAGCGGAACCCAGCCCCGCCGAGAGGCCCCGTGCCGGAGACCCCGGGGGAGTACAGCCCACCGATCCCGCTGAACGCGCCGGGGAACTGGGCCGATCCGCCGGTCAGGAACGAAGGCACATCGGTCTGGGCGTCGTAGTTGTTGTCGCAGTCCTGGTCGTATCCCGTGCCGGTGGCGGCCTGCCACAGCGCTTCCATGCTGCCCTCGGGCTCGTCGGCGCCGTCGCGGGTGGAGAGGGAGCCAAGAGCGGCCTGGACCTGGCTGTAGTTGGACGTGATCTGCTGGGCAAGGCGGTACGGCTTGTCGCCGGCGGCCGCGGAGCCCATGGTCGTGATCCAGTCGCTGTAGACGTAGTCGTCGAACTCCGCCACGCCCATGGACACGTCGGGGATGGTCATGCTGGAGACGACCTGGCTGAAGTTGCTGGTCATGGTGTTGAGCACGCCGGCCATCGAGCAGGTGGAGTCGAGCAAGAACAGCACGTCTGCCTGCAGGATCTCCGGCGTGAAGGGCACGCTGATGGTCGCCTGGTCTCGGGCGGCGAGCTCCGCGTAGAACCCGCTCAGCCCTGAGCCCGGGTCGGTGGGGTCGCTGCCCACGGTCACCTCCGCGAGGTCGCCAAAGCCGTCGCCGTCGGTGTCCCGGTCGTAGGGGTCGGTTCCCTGGCTGACCTCCACCCCGTCGAGGATGCCGTCGTTGTCCGAGTCGGGGTCCTGGTGGTTGAGGATGCCGTCGTTGTCTGGGTCCTCGAAGCCCTCGTCCGCGTCCGGGATGCCGTCGTTGTCGTCGTCGGGGTCGAGGTAGTCCGGCGTGCCATCGCCGTCGGTGTCTCCGCTGCCCTCCTGGGCGTCGGGGATCCCGTTGCCGTCGGAGTCGGTGTTGGGGTCCGTGTCGGTGGCGTCGTCGTCGTCGTCGTCGGCTGCCGCGTCGTCGTCGTCACCAGGGTCCACGCCACCGACCGGCCCCGGAAGCTCCACGCCGCCTGGCCCGCCGAGCGACTGGGTGCAGCCGCTCGCCGCCATCGCGATGGCGAGGAGCAGCAACCGGTGCGGGCAGGCGAGGAGACGGGGCATGGTGACCTCCAGGTGAGTCTCATTGGACACTTTGGAGTCCACCCCGGTGGTGTTGAGGAGATGTGGAGGCGTCGCGATGATTTCGTGGGTACGCTGAGCGCATGCTCCCTGGCTATTCCTGCTCGTCGTTCTCGGCCTCCTCGAGCCGCGGTGACACCGTGACTCACGACGTGTACCGCAAAGGGGAGGGGCCGGTTGTCGTGCTCATCCAGGAGCTGCCGGGGATCGGTCGGGCCACGCTGGCGCTGGCGGACCAACTTGAGGAGGCGGGCTTCAGCGTGGTCCTGCCGCATCTGTTCGGCCCGCTGGGTCGGGTGAGCATGCTCGGCAACCTCGGCCGCGTGTTTTGCATGCGCAAGGAGTTCGCGCTGTTCAGCAAGGGCGGCACCAGCCCGGTCGTCGCCTGGCTGCGCGCCTTGTGCGAGCAGCTCCGGGTGGAGCGGGGAGTGCCGGGCGTGGGGGTCATTGGGATGTGCCTCACCGGCAACTTCGCGCTGGCGTTGATGGCGGATGACAGCGTGCTCGCCGCGGTCGCGTCCCAGCCGTCCCTGCCGCTGCAGAGCCAGAGCGCGCTGCACCTGAGCGATGAGGATGTCGTCACGATTCGGCGACGCCTTGACGAGGTCGGGCCGATGCTGGCGCTGCGGTTCGAAGGTGACCGGTTTTGCGCGCCCGAGCGCTTCGCGGCCATCGATCGTGCGTTCAACGACGACGCCGAGCGGGTGCGGCTACGAACGATGCCGGGGCGGGGCCACTCGGTGCTCACTCTGGACTTCGTGGACGAGGCCGGCCACCCCACCCGTCAGGCGATGGAGGAGGTGCTGGACTACTTCGGGGAGCGGCTGGCGTGACATTTCGACACAACTGCGCCCTTGCCGGGGCCGCGCAAATCTCCTAGAAGCCGCCCGCTGGAACCGCTTCCTTGGAGTGCTCATGACCCCTTCGTCTCTCGCTCGTCTGCTCTGTTTCCTCCTCGCGATGTCTGTGGTGACGGCCTGTTCGGTCCGCGGCGGAGGCCGTGGTGGGAACAGCAGCGGCGACGACGATGACTCGGCCACGGCGAACGACGACGACGCGGCGAACGACGACGACGCAGCGAACGACGACGACGCGGCGAACGACGACGACGCCACGGCGAACGACGACGACGCCACGGCCAAC
>Ga0222662_1000477_pt1 | contig 31947 bp, 30 predicted proteins | sample AntAcemetagen600_FD_179821 | JGI IMG/M metagenome (GOLD analysis project Ga0222662, IMG submission 179821) | Saline water microbial communities from Ace Lake, Antarctica - #600 | ecosystem: Environmental > Aquatic > Non-marine Saline and Alkaline > Saline | place: Antarctica: Ace Lake... | reverse complement strand
CGCTCGCTCATCAAAACTGGACGGGTAGTTAAACCAGAGGGAATGGAGGATTTTACTTCTGTTTTGGCTACTGGAGTCTCAGTTCGTGTTGGGCGTGTGTCCAATGTATGACGAATCACATTTTCCTGACCAGTTACTTTCTCTAATTTATCACCAGAAAAACCAGTTGCGATGATGGTTAATGTCAACTTATCACCTAGGTCTTCATCGGTGCCGTTACCCCAAATAACATCGGCATCCATTCCTGCTTCTTCCTGAATGTAATCGGTAATCTCGGCTACTTCGTCCATTGTCACTTCATCTTTACCGGAGCTGATATAAAGGAGGATGTTGCTGGCTCCAAAGATGTTGTTGTCATTTAAAAGCGGAGAGGCCAACGCCTGCTCAACCGCCTTAATAGCACGGTCTTCGCCCGAAGTTGTTGCCGATCCCATAATGGCTACACCTGACTTGGTCATTACGGTACGAACATCCTCAAAATCTACGTTTACATAACCTTCAACCGTAATGATTTCTGCAATGCCTTTTGCGGCAATGCTCAATACATCATCTGCTTGTCCGAAGGCTTCGCTTAGTTTGAGATTTCCGTACATCTCGCGCAGTTTATCATTTGAGATGATAAGCACGGTATCTACGTGTTTTTTTAGTTCTTCCAGTCCAATGGCTGCCTGTAATTTTCGTTTTTTTCCTTCAAATCCGAATGGAATGGTAACGATACCAACGGTCAGAATTCCAAGTTCGCGAGCGGCTTCCGCAATTACGGGTGCAGCACCCGTACCAGTTCCACCACCCATTCCTGCGGTGATGAAAACCATCTTGGTATCAGTGCCAAGAATTTCCTTGATATCGTCAAGGTTTTCTATTGCTGCATTACGACCTACTTCGGCCTGTGCGCCTGCACCTCTACCTTCCGTCAGGCTCGATCCCAACGCAATTTTCTTGGGCACAGGACTCATGTCTAATGCTTGCTGGTCTGTATTGCAGACAACGAAGTCAACACCTCGAATGCCTTGTTTGTACATATGGTTGACAGCATTTGAGCCGCCTCCACCTACTCCGATCACCTTAATGATTGAACTCTCCTCTTTGGGGAGATTGAAATTTATCATTTCCTTAGCCATGTTTCCTCCGATTTATGGTTAGTGTTTATTATTTGGGTTTCTATTCAGGGTTTAGCTACTAGCAATTAGCTGTTAGCTAGGTTGTATTCTTGTTAATGGTGAGTTGATAGAACAGTTATGCTGAATTTGTTTTAGTATCCACTTAGACCCTGAAACAAGCTCAGATCGACACGTTCGTTTACTATCAATTAACTCAATTTTCATTCTCTCTTTTACTTTCTCCTTGTTACTATCAATCAATTCCTTCGTTCATCCATTTCTCAATCTTCTTTCCGAAGTTTCTGAGACCTGAAAACGGACTGTTTCCGCTTTTCTCTTCCGCCACTTCGAGAGCCACTTCTTCCGCTTCCGAAATGGACTTTTCTTCTTCCTTAGTGGGCTCTTTTTTCTTCATAATTGGCGTGCCTTCGCGGCCTTCAGCCCAATCGGCAACAGTAAGGCCGCGTGTGGCCAATTCATCTGTGAATTCAAGACCTTTCATCACGAGTCCTACACCTGTTGAGAAAATTGGGCTGGTTACGTCTTCAGGGTTTCCCGCGGCTAAATGCTCGTTTGGGAACCCAACGCGCACATCCATACCCGTTACATATTCCATCAACTGTGGAAGGTGTTTCAGTCTCGAGCCACCACCTGTCACTACGATTCCTCCGATGAGTTTTTTCTCGTAACCAGAGTTCTTAATCTCGTAATACACGTGTTCAATAATCTCTTCCATTCGAGCTTGAATGATGTTTGCTAGATTCTTCAAGCTGATTTCTCTCGGCTCGCGTCCACGCAATCCTGGGATAGATACAATCTCGTTGTCTTTGGCCTCTGTTGCTAAAGCTGAACCAAACTTCACTTTTAGCAATTCTGCCTGATGTTTGATAATGGTGCAACCTTCTTTGATGTCTTCCGAAATGATATTTCCTCCGAAAGGAATGACAGCCGTATGACGGATAATATTGTCTTGAAAAATGGCGATGTCTGTTGTTCCACCACCTATATCAACCAGGGCTACACCGGCTTCCATTTCTTCATCGTTCAGCACAGCAGCAGATGAAGCCAAAGGCTCTAGAATTAATTCGGTAACCGATAATCCAGCTTTATAAGCACAACGATGTATATTCTTGGCTGCTGCAACTTGTCCGGTAATAATGTGGAAGTTGGCTTCTAGACGAATGCCGCTCATTCCCACTGGGTCCTTGATGCCTTGCTCGTTATCCACGATGTATTCCTGAGGCAGCACATGAATAATTTCCTCGCCCGGAAGCATTTGCAGCTTGTACATGTCGCGAATCAGGTTGCGGACATCCTCTTTGCTGATTTCCGTTTCCAACGAATCGCGTGTGTAAATACCACGGTGCTGTAGCGACTTAATGTGCTGGCCCGCTATACCCACGTTTACGTGTTTAATCTCGATTCCAGTCTTGTTCTGCGCTTCTTCAACGGCCGCTTGAATTGATTGAACGGTCTTATCGATATTGGCAACAACGCCACGGCTCACTCCCAGCGATTCCGATTTCCCGATCCCAAGAATTTCAATCTTGCCATGTTCATCTCTTCGTCCAACGATGCAAGCAATTTTGGTTGTCCCGATGTCAAGTCCTACTACGATGTCTGAATTTTCCATTAGCTATTCTTTTTGGTACAGATGACCTGGTCTTTGTATTTAAGATTGATGCTGGAGTATTGGTCCCAGCCTGTTGTATTTAGCCCCTTCTTGTAAAAGAGAAGCAGCTTCTTGAATTTTTGCTCCATTTTGTCGGTTCTACCTAGGAGAATGTGATGATCCCCAACAGTCGGAATGAGCGTCAATTCTCCGTTTGACTCTACACGTATTTGCTGAATCTGCGCTTTCCAGAATTCGTCATTCCTGATGAATGTGGCGAGTTCAAAAAGATCATCCAAGCATGATGATTTCTTCAAGCTATCGCTCATTTCCACCACGTTATGTCGTTGCATTTCGTATTGCTTCTCCATAATGAAACCGCTTGCCACAGGAACCCGTGCTGTATAATTATCGCTGGTTGGCATTACGGAGCCTTCCTTATCTAGGTAGTAACTGTCCCCATCAGAATTGAACACGCGAAGAATTGGTTCACGCTGGTAGACCTTCACGGCAAACACACCATTGTGCTTGGTGTAAACCTCTGCACGCTTAACTGAGGGATTAGCTGTAATGTGACGTTCGTAAACCGCAATTGGAATGGATGTAATTGGCGATCCAATAAGACTATCGCCTTTACTGAAAATCATGTCGCGCACATCTTCATCCGTCACAAAGAAATTGCCACCCTTACTATCCACCTGAATGTTAATGCTGGAGCATTGAATCTTATCCGATTCGCGAGCGCTAAAAGCCAGCGAAACGAGCAGACCAAGTATCGCAAGTGCCAAAACTGATATGTTCAGAATCTTCTTAATCATGACAAGAGTTTCGCTTTAATCGGTGAAACCAATTGGTCAATATCGCCTGCTCCCATGGTCAGCAGCACATCTACGCTGCCGCGTGTTATCGAGTCAAGAGTAGCGGATTTAGTTTCCAAATTTTTCTTCTGGGCAGTTATCTTCTCAAGTAATGCAGAAGAAGTAATTCCATCAATCGGCTCCTCTCTAGCAGGATAAATATCAAGCAAAGTCACTTCGTCTAGCGTGCTCAAGGTTTGAGCAAACTCATTCATGTGGTCCTTCGTTCTGCTGAACAAATGCGGCTGGAAAATTCCTTTCACTTTTCTTCCTGGGAATAGCTCCCGAACTGAATTCACGCAAGCGGATATTTCTGTTGGATGATGGGCATAATCATCTATATAAACGAGTTCATCTGTGTTGATATGTACTTCAAACCTGCGCTTAACACCTTTGTATGTAGCAAAGCCATTTCTGATTTCCGCCTCTGAAAGACCGAGTTGATCCACTGCTGCAAAAGCGGCAATAGCGTTCTCCACGTTATGCAATCCAGGCATGCCGAATGTTAGATTTTCAATACTTCCCGAAGGAGAATGAGCGCTGAATTTGTACTTGCCGTTTTCAATGGTCAAGTTGCTGGTGTAATAATCACTTTTCTCGTTAATGGAATAAGTGAAATTCTTCCTTTTGGTATTTGAGAAAGGAAGTCCCCAACGATAGATTAAGGTGCCATCTTCTGTTATTCTTTCGGTGAAATCTTGGAACGAATTCAGCATCTCATCAGCCGAACCATAGATGTCTAAATGATCAGCATCTACTGAAGTAACAATGGCGATGTCTGGTGAAAGGGTAAGGAACGAACGGTCGAACTCATCTGCTTCAACCACCATCAAGTTGCTGCTTGTGGATGTGAGCAGGTTCGTGTTGTAGTTGGAAGCAATTCCACCCAAGAATGCGTTGCAATCTTTGGAGGAAGACTTTAGTAAATGGGCTATAATTGAACTCGTGGTTGTCTTGCCGTGCGTTCCTGCTACTGCAACCGTATTGTATGCTTTAGAAAGTTCACCCAAAACTTGTGAACGTTTCAATACTTCAAATCCGTTTGAGCGGAAATAATTCAACTCAGAATGGTTAGACGGAACTGCTGGTGTGTATATGATTAACGTATTGTCTGCATTCTTGAAAGAAGCAGTAATGGCATTTACATCATCTTGAAAATGAACAGAAATACCAGCGGCCTCAAGTTCCTTGGTTAAATCAGTCGAAGTGCGATCATAACCACCAACAACTTTCCCTTGCGCAGCAAAATAACGCGCAAGACCGCTCATGCCAATACCACCGATGCCAATCAGATAGACTGCTTGTATATTGGTCAATCCTTTCATGCCGATGTTGCCAGTTTGAGGATTTCCTTTGCTATTTCTTGGTCAGCATTCGGCTGGGCCAACTTCTTTATGTTCGTACTGAACTTAGCCTTCGTTGCTTCATCCAAAAGCAGTTTCAGTGATTCTTCGCAAGCGCGTGTTCCTGCTTCACTATCAGGAACTAGAATGGCCGCATCAACATCAACCAACGCTTGCGCATTCTTGGTTTGATGATCTTCTGCTGCAAATGGGAACGGTACTAAAACGGATGGTTTTCCCACGATGCATAATTCAGAAATAGAACTCGCGCCAGCACGAGAAAGAACCACATCTGCTACGGCATACGCTTGATCCATCGTGTAGATGAAATCGGACACAAAGAAGTTAGTGGCATTTGCATCCGCAACCGCTTTCTTGGCTTCTTCAATAAAGAATTTACCTGTTTGCCAAACCACTTGCACATCGGCTTTCTTGAAAGCTTCGATGTGAGCTTTCATAGCTAAGTTGATGGAACGTGCACCGAGACTTCCTCCGATAACTAAAAGCGTTTTCTTGCTTGGGTCAAGGTTGAAGGTTGTCTGTCCGAGTTCTCGCTTGCCTTCCAGATTCAGAATGTCCTGACGAACTGGGTTGCCTGTTCGGAGGATGTTCTTGGCTGGGAAGAATTTCTCCATGCCATCATAGGCCACGCATACTTTTTTGGCTCTAGCTCCAAGTAATTTATTGGTGATTCCAGCATAGGAATTCTGCTCCTGAATCACGGTTGGAATACCCCTTGTACTTGCTGCGTACATCACGGGCCCTGAAGCAAAGCCACCAACTCCAACAACAACGTTTGGTTTAAATTCCGAGATAATCTTCAGCGACTTTAGTAGGCTACCAATCAATTTGAACGGGAAAGTCAGGTTCTTGAGCATGTTGCTTCGATTTAGCCCCGCAATATTGAGCCCGATAATCTCATATCCCGCAGCTGGAACTTTTTCCATTTCCATCTTGCCAAGCGCACCTACGAATAGGATTTCAACATCCGATTGAAGTTTCTTCAACGCGTTCGCAATTGCAATAGCAGGGAAGATGTGTCCGCCCGTGCCGCCTCCAGAAATGATAACCTTAACCTTCGACATGTGCTAGTTCTGGTTTAGGTTGTTTTTCATTCAAGGAGCGACTCACGCTCAAGATCATTCCGATGGCTATAGATGTGAACCAAATAGAGGTTCCGCCCATACTCAAAAGGGGCAATGGCTGACCCGTTACTGGGAACAAATTCACGGCAACGGCCATATTGATAAAGGCCTGAAAGATGAGGCTGAACATGCAGCCGAAAGCCAGCAAAGTCCCAAATGTGGTGGTTCCTTTATGTACGATTCGCAGTCCGCGGAACAGTAAAATCAAATAGAGGAATAGAATTCCCATGCCTCCGATTGAGCCCCACTCTTCTATAATTATGGCGTATATAAAATCAGCGTAAGCACTTGGAAGTCTGTTTCGTTGAACGCTGTTTCCAGGACCAACTCCAGTGATACCGCCAGTTGCTATGGCTATTTTGGCCTGTTCAGTTTGGTAGTTGGCATCGGCCATACCTTCGGTTTCTTCGCTGGTGAAGTAGGTTTCGATACGGGCCTTCCAAGTACCAAATCGCGGGAGCACTTTTTCAATTGGAACAGCATATGAAAGAAGAAAAACGAACGACCCAGCAAGGATGATTGTCCCGATCAACCCAGCAAGATATTTGAACTTAACACGACCAATAAATAGCACAACAAGCGAGGTAACGAAGAGTACGGCTGCAGTTGAGAAGTTGGCAGGAAGAATAAGTGCGCAGACAATTAGAACAGGCCATATTATTTGAAGGAACCCTTCTTTAAAATCATCCATTTTTTCTTGCCGTTGCGAAAGCTGTCTGGCAAGGAATGCAATCAGCGCCAATTTGGCGAGATCGGAAGTTTGGAATGTGATATTGATTACAGGTAAAGTCAACCATCGCGAAGCGGAGTTAACTGATGTTCCTGCAACAAGCGTAATGGCTAAAAGCGGAATGGATAGCCAAAGTAAAATCTGTGCAACCCGCGAAAAATATTGATGTGGAACCTTGTGAATTCCGTAAATCATTCCCCACCCCATCACGATTATCGCCATGTGTTTTATGAGGTAGAATTCTGTGTGACCGCCTTTTTCGTAATGCGCCAAATTGTTGGTGGCGCTAAATACGGCCATCACGGAAATAAGCGACAGCAGAAATACCACGGCCCAAATGACCATGTCTCCCTGTAGATATTTTCGAATGAACAAGTTCATTTAATTAGTAATTAAGAATGATGAATTAATAATTGGGCTTTTCATCAGTCCTTTTTCGTGTAAATGGTTTTGGTTATTGCCGCCAGTATTTTCAAGTTCTCGTCACAATCATTAAGCATCGAATTGGCTTCTGACTCACTTAGGTAATCTGTTGCTTTCATCAGTCGTAGCCAATACCTCGTTTCTCTCGCCTCTTTGTATGCTAGATTGATTTTTGTTCCAAAGTCTTTTCTCGTTTGTCCTCCAATCGCTTCTTCCACATTTGCCCCAATGGATGTTCCGCTTCTCAACAGTTGCTTTGATAGAACATACTCCTTCTTGTTTTCGGTAAGGTGACGATACAATTTCACCACTCGAACTGCGAAATCGAAGCTCTTATCTTGGATGATGTTGTCCTTACTCATGGCGGCCATTATTAATTTATAATTTCTAATTATTAATCAGCCGTAACACGGCTTTTGTGAATTGATCGCCACGGTCTTCGTAGGTGTCAAAAAGGTCGTGAGAAGCGCAGGCTGGAGATAGAATCACCTTGTCTCCTGGCTTAGCCAATGTGGCTGCAGCCTTGACCGCTTCATCTGCTGTGCTAGCCCCAACAATCACATCAGCATCGGTCAAAAATGTTTTGAATACGTCTCCGTTTTCTCTACCAAGACAAACTACCGCACGAACTTTATCGGCCACCAGTTCTTTAAGCATGCTGTAATCCTGACCAGCTTGCAAGCCACCAACAATCCATACGGCTGTTCCTTGCAAACGCTCCAAGGAATACCATGTTAGATCTACGTTTGTAGCCTTCGAATCGTTGATGAATTCGATGTCGTTCCACGTGCCAATCAACTCTTGGCGGTGTCGCGTGCTTTGTACATCAGACACGCTTTCTTCCAAAATTTGCCTTCTCAATTCAAGTAGACTGTTGAACATATCTTGTTCACTCAGCACTTCTTCGTTCCAGTTTTTATTCTTCATGGGTGGTGGATTCCTGGGTTTATAGTGATCGAACGGCAGCCTTAAACTGACGTCCACGGTCTTCGTAATTCTCAAATAAATCGAAGCTGGCACATGCTGGAGAAAGAAGAACGGTGTCTCCTTTCTTACCGAGATAATAGCTCGTTTTTACTGCTTCAGCTGCACTTTGCGTATCTACGATTGTCTCAACAATTCCCTCAAATGCTCTGTGGATTTTCTCGTTATCGGTACCCAGACAGATGATGGCTTTCACCTTATCTTTTACCAACTCAGCAACCATAGAATAGTCGTTGCCTTTATCAACGCCACCCACAATCCAAATCACTGGTTGATTCTGACATTCCAGCGCGTACCACGTGGAGTTGATATTGGTTGCCTTACTATCGTTAATAAACTCAATGCCCTGTACTTTACCAACAGGTTCAAGTCTATGTTCAACAGCGCTGAAATCGCTCATGCTTTCTCGAACTACGTCTTTGCGCAGCTCCAAGAGGCGGCCTACAATTCCTCCGGCCATTGTGTTGTAGGAATTATGTCGGCCTTGTAATGCAAGTTCGTGGATTGACATGGTTAGGTTTGAATTATTGAGATTTATATGAAGGTTTTGTTGTTCGATGTAAGCGCCTTCGGCAACAGTACCATTGAGCGTAAATGGAAGACGTTTAGCCTTCATGGAATCATTCAAAGCATTTGTGATATTCGCATCATCAGCACAGTATATGAAAGCATCGTCTTTAGTCTGATTCTGAGCAATCCGCATCTTGGAAGCGATGTAATCGTCCATGCTTCCGTAGCGGTCTAAATGGTCGGGAGTGATGTTCATCAATACTGCGATATTGATGCGGCTGTCAAACATTCCATCTAACTGAAAACTGCTGATTTCGATTACGATGTAATCGAATTCAGTATCTGCCACTTGCCAAGCAAGGCTTTTGCCAATATTGCCCGCTAATCCCACATTCAAACCAGCTTTTGTAAGCATGTGATGCGTGAGTAGGGTAGTGGTGGTTTTACCGTTGGTTCCTGTAATGCCGATGGTTTTGGCATTCGTGTATTTCAAGCCAAATTCAATCTCAGAAATCACCGTCACACCTTTCCTTCGGAGTGATTGTATCAAAGGAGCTGTTTCAGGAATCCCAGGGCTTTTAATGACCAAATCAGCATTCAGAATCTTGTCCTCAGAATGTGTTCCTTCTTCGTATTCAATATCCCAGCTGCGTAGGTTTTCAGCATACTTCTCCTTCAGCTTTCCCTTGTCAGAAAGAAAGACTTCGTAGCCTTTCTTCTGACCTAAGTAAGCTGCGCCCGTACCGCTTTCGCCACCACCCAATATGACCAATCGCTCTGCCATTATTGAATTTTGAGTGTTACCACCGTGAGTACTGCGAGCATGATTCCGACAATCCAAAATCGGCCAACGATTTTAGCTTCGTGCATGCCTTTTTTCTGGAAATGATGATGAAGTGGAGACATCAGAAAGATTCTTTTGCCTTCACCGAATTTCTTCTTGGTGTATTTGAAATAACTCACCTGCATTACAACAGAGAGGTTCTCCATCAGGAACACGCCACAAAGGATTGGAATCAATAATTCCTTTCTGATTGCTAGTGCGAAAACGGCAATGATGCCACCCAGAGCGAGACTTCCCGTATCACCCATAAAAACTTGAGCTGGGTACTGGTTGTACCATAGGAATCCAATGCAAGCTCCAATAAATGCAGAAATGAAAATCACCAATTCTCCCGAGCCGGGGATGTACATAATATTCAGATAATCGGCAAAAATGATGTTACCAGAAACGTAAGCGAAAACAGCTAGCGTCACCCCAATTATTGCTGAAGTTCCTGTTGCCAGTCCATCCAATCCATCGGTTAGGTTTGCTCCGTTTGATACTGCTGTAACGATGAAAATGACGATTGGAATGAAAACCAACCAGCCCCAATCTTTGGCTTTATCGCCAAGGAAGAATAGGAGGGAGCTGTAATCAAATTCATTGTCTTTTACGAATGGAATTGTTGTGACAAGTGAGTGTTCTGCTTCTCCGTAAATAGGCAGTGTTTCCGCTTTAACGGTCTTTCCATCAGTTACGACCTCGATGCTTTCGCCACCCTGCACCAATCGGTCCTTTACCGCCACACTATCGTTAAAGTATAGGGTGCAAGCAACAATTATACTGATGCCAACTTGACCTAGAATTTTAAATTTTCCAGCAAGACCTTCCTTGTCTTTTTTGAAAACTTTGATGTAATCATCGATGAAGCCAATAGTTCCGAGCCAAATCGTTGAGACTATCATCAGAATTACATACACGTTATCTAGCTGCGCGAAAAGAATTGTTGGAATGAGGATGGAAGACAGGATTATAATTCCGCCCATTGTTGGCGTTCCTTGCTTTTGAATTTGTCCTGCTAGGTCAAGATCGCGAACAATTTCTCCCACTTGTTTCAATTGTAAATACTCAATTACCTTCTTGCCAATAACCATGGAGCAAATCAGCGAAGTGATGATGCTGGCAGCTGCTCGGAACGAGATGTACTGGAACAAACCCGCCCCTGGCAGATCATAATTTGTTTGAAGAAATTCGAACAGATGATATAGCATTAGCAGATTTGTTTGAGGTTGGTTGTCAATATTTCCATGTCGTCAAAAGGTGTTTTTACACCTTTGATTTCTTGGTATTTCTCATGGCCTTTACCAGCCACTAGAATGATGTCTCCTGGTTGAGCAAGCATACATGCGGTACGAATGGCTTCTGCGCGATCGATGATTGTCACGGTCTTTCTCACCGTAACAGGATCAAGACCTTTTTTCATGTCTTCGATAATCTGCTCCGGTTCTTCACTTCGTGGATTGTCTGAAGTAAGAATCACTCTGTCGCTTCCTTCTCCCGCAATACGCGCCATTTCTGGTCGCTTGGTTTTGTCGCGGTCACCACCGCAACCCACAAGTGTTAGTACTTTCTCGTTGCCAGTTCTTAGTTCTCTAATCGTAGAAAGAATATTGTCAAGCGCATCAGGCGTGTGGGCGTAATCCACAATTCCGAGAATGTTGTTCGGGGTTTTGTAGAATTCGAAGCGTCCTTCTGGCGAATGAAGATTACTCAACGTGGTCAGAATCTGAAGTTTTTCTTCCTTCAATTCGATGGCTGCGCCATATACACTCAAAATATTATACGCGTTAAACGACCCAATCAGTCTTGTAATCACTTCCTGTCCATCAATGTTGAGGATTAGGCCAGTCAGGTTGTTCTCAAGGACTTTCGCCTTGCGGTCGGCCATTGTTTTTAACCCATAGGAAATGACTTTGGCCTTGGTGTTTTGCACCATCACTTGCCCATTCTTGTCATCCACATTTACAAGTGCAAAGGCCTTGGGCGAAAGCCCATCAAACAACATCTTTTTGGCAGTGATGTAATTGCCGAAGGTTTTGTGATAATCGAGGTGGTCGTGGGTGATGTTTGTGAAAATTGCCCCTGTGAAATCTAAGCCAGCTACACGATGCTGATGTAATGCGTGTGAACTCACTTCCATGAAGCAGAACTCGCAACCAGCATCAACCATTTCGGCCAATAGCTTATTAAGATTGATTGGGTCGGGAGTGGTGTGCGTTGCTGCCACTTCAAGTCTGTTAATCAGATTTCTTACCGTGGAGATGAGACCGACTTTATACCCAAGTCCCACGAAAAGTTCGTAGAGCAATGTGGCGGTTGTGGTCTTTCCGTTAGTCCCCGTTATACCAACCAGTTTTAGATTCTCCGATGGGTTTTCGTAGAAGTTCGAAGCAATCATTCCAGCAGCCACACGGCTGTTTTTTACTTGTATGTAGTTCACTTTTTTGTGAAGGTCAGTCGGAAGTACTTCGCACACAATAGCCAACGACCCTTGTTCAATCGCTTGCTCAATAAAGTCGTGACCATTGCTCAGCGTGCCATTTACGGCAACAAAAAGCGAGAACTTCTTCGCCTCTCGCGAGTCGATACAAACGTTTTCAATCGCAACATTGGTTGAGCCAACGACTTCCTCGATTCCTGCACGGTACAATATGTCTTTCAACAACTTCATGATAGACGAATGATTATTTCGTGTCCATTGATGGCGCGCGTTCCAGGCAAAATTGATTGTTGGCGCACAACGCCAGAACCGATTATGCTCACCTTTAAACCTGTGTTTTCTAATATAAATAGTGCGTCCATTGCACCCATTCCAACAACGCGTGGAACGAGATTTTCAATCACTTCGCGCTCTGTAACTGTGACTGAGTTTGAATCAGCAGAAGCAACGGCCCACTTGGCGTCCGGATCCTTTATATCAGCTTTTATATCAAGCTTTTCGAAAGCCGTCACGAGGTCTTGCTTGTCGCTCACTTTTGAGAATGGAATGAGATGGTCAGCCAATAGCGGGTCTGTTTCAACTTCTTCCAACATCTTTACTTGCGTGGAATACACTTTATCCGAAATTTCCTTGAAAATGGGTCCTGCAACTAAGTTTCCGTAATAGACAGAACTGGTGGGCGAATCAATTACTACAATGCACGTATAGCGCGGCTTGTCGGCTGGGAAATACCCTACAAACGAAGCCTGATAGCTCTTGTCTCGGTGATAACTTCCACCCTTGGAAATCTGTGCGGTCCCCGTTTTTCCTGCAATCTTATAGTTCGCATGCTTCAAGTTGCTGGCGGTTCCGTGGTCCACAACTCCTTCTAGCAGCAGTTTTACTTTATCAATCGTTTTCTGCGAACAGATTTGTTTGTTCAGTACTTCAGTTGGGAACTCACGCACAATTTGACCATGCTTTTTGATGGCTCGAACAAGCTTTGGACGAACCATTTCGCCATTATTTGCAATCGCATTGTAAAGTGAAAGAATCTGCAGCGGTGTTTGGAGAACTTCATATCCAATACTCATCCAGGGAAGTGAAATTCCAGACCAAGATTTATCCTTTGGTGATGGAATGCGTGGTTTTCCTTCGCCTTTAATCTCCAAGCCGAGAGGTTCATTGAGACCCATTGCAACCAATCGGTCGGTCATCTGCTCGGGGTTCTTTTGGTAATATTGATTCACCAATTTCGAAACACCAACGTTGGACGAGATTTCAAATGCTTTGGCAACAGTTATTTTGTTGTAAACACCCGTTTTCGAATCTCTCATCGTTTCGGTGTAATACTTCTTTATCCCGCCTTCTATATCAACAGTATCCGTTATATCAACGTGACCATCTTCTAGGAGACAAATCAAACTTGCTAACTTGAATGTTGAGCCCGGCTCTGTAGCTGAGCCGATGGCGTAGTTGTATGTCTCCGCGTAACCTCCGTTTTCCTGTTGGGTGAGATTTGCGATTGCTTTGATTTCGCCCGTTTGCACTTCCATTAGAATGGCACAACCATGATGCGCACCATGTTTTTCGAGCTGCAATTGAAGTGCATTCTCTGCAACATCCTGAATGTTAATATCAATAGTTGTGATGAGGTCAGAACCATCTTCAGGCTCAATTTCATTTTCATCGCTCAGAGGCTTCCAGTTTCCTCCAGCAATTTTTCGCATCAACCGCTGACCACCAACTCCGGCCAACTCCTCAGAATAGGCACCTTCTAAACCAACGCTGTAGTCAGGTCGGTCATAACCAATGGTGCGAGCAGCTAATTGCTTGAACGGCTTTGCGCGTTTGTTTCGCTGATTGTGTATTAAGCCACCTTTGTGTTTGCCAAGCTCAAAGATTTCAAAGCTTCGAAGTGCTTTCAATTCGTTGTGTCCAACCTTCCTTTTAATAAGGTAATACTGACTTTTATTAAGTCGCGCTTTTGTTAGTTCGCGCTTGTAAGTCTGTGCTGATTTGTCTCTAAAAAGTCCAGAAAGCTGTTGTGAAAGCTTGTCGATATGCTCATCAAAATATTCGTCAGTCAATGCAGGAACATTCGCATCCCAACGAATTTCATAAATCGGTTCTGAAGTAGCGAGAAGGCTCCCGTCAGTGGAGAAAATATTTCCACGTATAGCTTCAATGGTTCGGAAAGCTGTCGTTTGCGACTCAGCTTTTCCTTTCCATTTTTCACCTTCAACGAATTGAATCTGTGCCACACGCGCCACAATGGCAAGCGCGAACACACACATCAATCCATAAGATAAATAGACACGGGTTTTTATTTGCTTTTCGTGACTCAATTCTCTGGTTTCTCGTCAGCGGTTATTACAATTTTCTTTGGCGGAACTACGCTTTCGTAGATTCCCATATTAGCAACCGATTTTGCCACTTCGCTCTGCTTGCTTACAAACATTAATTCTGACCGAGTTGAGATGAATTCTGACCGCAACTCCTTGATTTCACGATTCAGTCGCTCCATTCCAATCACAGTTCCTTCGCCATAATGACTGTTGCCTATGTAGAAAATTCCGATACCGAAAAGGAATAGCAGGAATGGAATGTTGTTCAATACGTTATCACGAGTCAGGAAACTTCCGTCCAGCACACCAAGAATGCGTTTTGCAACGCCTCCTCCTTCAGTTGTATTTTCTGATTCCTGACTCATTAGATTCTCTCGGCAATTCTCAATTTCGCACTTCTTGCGCGTGGGTTTCGTGCTATTTCTTCATCCGTTGGGATGATGGGTTTTCTTGAAATCACGTTGAATGGAACAAGCGGTTTTCCGTAGAAATCCTTCTCTATTTTTCCTTCAACATTTCCGCTTCTGACAAGGTTTTTTACCAACCGATCTTCCAGTGAGTGATAAGAAATAACGACCAACCTTCCTTCTTCTGATAAGATGTTCGGCATCTGAGAAAGCATGTCTTCCAATGCATTCATCTCATCGTTTACTTCAATCCTAATCGCCTGAAAAACGCGAGACATAAAGCTGTTTTCCTTTCCTCGCTGCGCGATGGGAAGAATTACCACTTTGAATTGATCAATGGTTTCAATCGACTCAATACCTCGCGCAGCAACAATCGCTTTCGAAAGCTTCCAAGCCTCTTTTAAGTCAGAATTGTCGCGGAAAATCTTTGAAAGATTTTCAACCGAATACTCATTTATGATTGTTCTTGCAGTAAGTTCAATCCCTTCAGACATCCGCATGTCTAAAGGACCATCTGCTCGTGTACTGAAACCTCGACTTGGCTCATCAATCTGAAAGGAAGAAATGCCTAAATCTGCTAAAACACCATCTACAGGAATTGCTTTGAAATAGCGCAGGAAGTTGCGCACAAACCGAAAGTTGTGTGGTATAAAAGTGAAACGTTCGTCCTGCAGCAGATTCATTTGCGCGTCTTTGTCTTGATCGAAAGCGTACAGATGCCCGCCTTTCAAATGCTTCAAAATTTCTCGCGAATGACCTCCTCCTCCAAAGGTTAAATCCACGTAAATTCCGTTGGGATCAATCCTTAAGCCGTCAATGCATTCCTGTAACAGTACTGGGTTATGGTACGCCATCAGCCCCATCATTTAGGCTGCCCATGACTTCTTCAGCCAGTGTGGCAATGTCTGTTTCAGGATTGCTCAACTTCTCCTCGTAAGCGTCCTTATCCCATATTTCTACATAGGTGCCGGCACTTGCGAGAACGATGCTGTTGGAGATTGAACTGAATCCTACTAGATCTTTCGGAATCAGTAATCGGCCCGTTGCATCAAGCTCAACGATCTTGACCCCAGCTGTAAACAACCTGATGAACTCGACATTCTTGCGCACAAACCTATTCAGCTTGTTCACTTTACTCATCTTATCATCCCACTCACTCATTGGGTACAATTCAATGCACTTCTCGAACATGCCGCGCTTCAAAACGAAGCCGCTCTCGAGCTGAGACATCAATTGCTTCTTCAATGCTGTAGGTAGCATGAGTCGGCCCTTGGCGTCCACTTTACATTCATATGTACCGATGATATTGGTCACTTACACTGGAATTTATCTAGGTAAAGTAATGGATTATCTACCACTCTTTACCACAGTTTACCACAACTGTTGAAAACTTTATAGTTCAAATCTACTGAAAGGTTACGATAGAACTATAAATGACTACGATTTAGTACAAATAGAGTTGTGGTAGAAAGTGGTAGAATTGTTAATAAAGTTGGAGTTATCCACTTGATTTATTCGAGATTTCGCCCCCTCATTTTTGGTTAATTTTGGACAAAACGTCAATAGAGGTGCTACAAGAGGAATCAGGACATAAATACATTGAGCAGGGAGAAGGTCCTGTGCTGCTGGTGCTTCACGGTTTGTTCGGGGCGTTGAGTAATTTCAATGACGTACTAGACGAATTCTCGAAGGATTACAAAGTGGTAATCCCGATGATGCCTATTTACGACCTCCCGCTTTTGAAGACGAACGTAAAGGAGTTGGCCGCGTATATTGATGAGTTCGTCTCGTTTAAAGGATATGAAAGCATGTCTCTTTTGGGTAATTCGCTTGGGGGGCATGTTTCGCTGGTTTACACAGTTGCACATCCTGAGAAGGTGGATGCGCTTATTCTTACAGGAAGCTCAGGTCTGTATGAGAATGCTTTTGGTGGGTCTTTTCCCCGCAGAGAGGATAAGGTATATATAAGGAAGAAGGTGGAGACGACATTCTACGATCCTGCAACTGCTACTGACGAATTGATTCAAGAGGTTTTTGATATCATTAATGATCGTGGTAAGTTGATTCGGGTTCTTGCTATAGCCAAGTCGGCCATTCGTCATAACATGAAGGATGATTTACCGAATATCAAAATTCCCACTTGTCTAATCTGGGGAAAGAATGATGGCGTAACTCCTCCGGAAGTTGCAGAAGATTTTCATGAGCTTATTCCGAACTCCGAACTACATTGGATTGATAAGTGCGGCCATGCCGCTATGATGGAGCATCCTATTGAATTCAACGCGGTTTTATCGCCTTGGTTGAAAAAACATATTCTCAAGAAATAATTTGATGATTATAAAAGATGTCGAGTTTGTGATGAGCAACTCGGACGTACGCAAGTGCCCGAAACCTGACAAGCCAGAATTCGCATTCATTGGTCGGTCTAATGTTGGCAAGTCTTCCCTTATAAATATGCTGATGGGAAGAAAGAAGTTAGCGAAGACCAGTTCTACTCCTGGAAAAACGCAGCTTATCAATCATTTTTTAGTTAACGAATCGTGGTACTTGGTAGATTTACCGGGTTATGGCTACGCAAAAGCGCCAGATAAACTGAAGAAGAAGTTTGAGAAGATGATTAACGATTATCTTCTGCAAAGAGAAAATCTTGTGACAGTGTTCGTTTTGGTTGATATTAGGCACTTGCCACAACAGATTGATCTTGAATTTATGGAATGGTTGGGAATGTCTCAGATTCCGTTTACAATGGTTTTTACTAAGTTAGACAAACTGAAGCGTGGCGAGATTGATCCTGCGCTGAAAAAGTATCGCGCTAAGATGTTGCAGACTTGGGAGGAGCTTCCAATTCAGGTTCTGACTTCAGCAGAAAAGCATGATGGAAAAGAAGCATTGCTGGAATACATCGAAACGCTGAATTCCGATTTCAAATCGAAGTTTAAGGCATAAAAAAAGGCTTCCAATTTGGAAGCCTTTTTTATGAGTCGTTGTACGTTGATTACCTAATTAACTGTAGCCAACCAGTTTCTCTAAACTTGAAGTTGTCAAGTTCGTTGTCTATTGCGTTTCCTGAATTCATTTCAGCTTTCGAGATAATATAGAAGTATGTGCCAGAAGAAGCAGGGGTTCCTGAAGGAGTTGTTCCGTCCCAAGAGATAAGAGGTGATGTATTTTCAAATACAACATTTCCCCAGCGATTGTAAATCTCTAAATTGAATAGTCCAACATCACTTGTTCTAATATCGAAGACATCATTGATTCCGTCATTATTTGGCGTGAATACGTTTGGTACAATCAATCCTTCAACCACATTAACAGGAAGTGTTAATGTATCTAGGCAGTCAAGGCCGCTGCGCACAATCAGCGTAATGTCATACGTTCCTGGTTCATAGTAAGAATGGAAAGGAAGAGAATCTGTACTGGTTGTTCCGTCACCAAAATCCCAGTTCCATTCGCTGGTTAAAATACTGTTATCAACCATACCTAAAATATCATGGACAAATATGCCTCCTGGTAGGTTTGTGTCTAGAGAAATGGCGAAATCGGCAACGGGCTGTGGGAAAACTATAACTGAATAATTTCTAGTGAGCGAAGCACAACCACCATTAATGGTGTTTGAAACCAGCTCATCCACCTGAACAGTTCCAGTAACAGGGCTTAGCGAATAATTGTTCCAAATAACCGTAATTGAATAATCTGTTTCTTCTATGATTGTTCCATTTTCTGAAACCGAGAAGGTATAATCAGAGCCATTTTCTGGAACCGTGTAAACACTTTCAATACTTGCGCACAAAGCATCTTCTCCTGTTACTTCTGGCTCTAACGGAACATCGAAAGACATGATGTAGGCATCATCTTGGTAAGATTGGAAATCATCCCAATCATAACGAACTACTTGATTCAAGAAGTTGTTTGTAGTTGCGGAAGCCGTATTGAACATGTTTTCCCAAACTAGATTGGCAGTATTCCAATTAGCCATCCCGTTGTAATTCTCATCTCCTTCCCAAGGATTTGCATACAATGCTATTTCAGCTGTGGCGTTTGCACCGCCTGTTTGATTAATGCGATGATACCACCAAGGATTTACATAGCAAATAGTTGTATCTGTGGATGTTACTGGAAGACCGTTAATAGTCGGGTTTCTGTTTACGAAACGGACATGATACCAATCAGGAGCATTTGTCTCAGGCTTAACCTGAACAGGTCTGTACCTTTTTGTTTGGTTAGGAGAAATATCTAAGCTTGAACCTGTAGGGAACAAGTATGGAACGTTTTGAGCTGTAGCTCTTGCTAAGTTTCCGTTTTCTAGACTTGAAACAAATCCGCATGTATCGCAGAAAGTGCCACGCTGTATAGCTCCTGTATTTGTGCTGAATACCCAAAGCGTATCGAAATCGGTTGCCCACTCTGCAGTGTTCAATCTAAGTGTTCCGTTAACACCAATTTCTGAGTTTATATCATCCTGAACCACCCGAACACTATCCATCAAATGCACATCATGGAATCTGGTAACAGACGTACCGCGAATGGAGTCTTCCACCGCAGTAGGTTGTGGGTAAAACCTTACTAAGCTCGACCCAGCTCGAAACACACCATCATTCTCCCAATCTCCATGAACATCAAACAGTCCACTATTAATTTGATTTGTAACTGCCCCTCCGCACTCTGCCTTGTTGATGAAGTCTCCCTTGATAATGAATTTCCCACGATTCACCATGAGACTGTCGTTGTTAGATACAGAACCATCAACCCAAACAACAGCTGAGTCGTTCGGTCCTCCATTAATGAAGAACAGTGCTCCATTATTGGAGAGAAGAGGGGCATTCTGGCCGCTTGAAACTTGTGCAAAACCAAGCACAAAAAAGAAAAGAAGAGAGAACGTCTTAATAGGGGTTGAGATTTTCATCAGGTACGTAAACTTTTGTCGAATCGATTTTCTGTAAGTACACAAATATAACCGTCCGAGTGCGAATGTTCAAATAAATTAGAATAGTGTTCGCAGCGTGAAAATAACGATTCCTATTCAGGAAACATTTCCTTGGCAAAATGCTGCCCAAATTCACGCATGTCGGCAGCTATTTTATCCTCGTTTGTGGCGCGCTGTAACGTGTCTGCCATTGACACGATGGTTTGGTGAAAAAAGCGCTTCATTTCATCAACGCGCATTTCCTTTGTCCAAAGATCCATCCGCAAGGTTTCTTCGCTCTCAGTATCGTAAACCGAAATCATGATGGCTTTGGTATCAAGCTCCTTTTCCATTCCAGCGTCTGTCGCCAGCCAGTTGATTTTTTCGGGAACTTGGTTTTCGTCAAGAGTAACGTTAAATTTTATCTGTGAAGATTCGCTCATTTTATAGTCTAGGTTTGTATTTAGATTGGGCAAGAATTTCCTGAGAATTCTGGTTCTCCATTAGTTGAATCATATTGATTTCAGGGTTTTCTTGCATGTACTTTCTTACAATCTGCCAACCGACCCATTGCCCCAATCTGCCAGGGGAGTCTTTTGGGATACCAGCAACAAATGGTGCTTGATTAATCCATTTGTTGATGTTCATGTATTCGGTGGCGTAAAGTAGTTCTTGATCAACTATGTGAGCCCAAATTCGTGCTTCGTATTCGGTACACCATTGCATGGCATCAGTAGAAAATCCAATCTTGGTTGAGTCAGCCGTTTCGCGAAGCGTAGCATCCAGCACGTAAAGTAATTTGCCTTCAAAAACCATGTAGTCGAGTAGCGTTTCTCGCTTCGCATCTGTTTCATAAGTGGCCTGTAGCCAGCCTTTCATTGCCTGCGGAACGATTTGTTGGGGCTTCATGTTATCGTACCTGTATTTTGGTAGCCCTACCATCGGATAAATAGGGTAATTGGCTCCTAAAAACATGTCAAGCCCAATTCCGAGGGTAGTTGGCGTAGCAATGATGGCGTAGTTGAGTGCCGAAATATTGAAAACAACTTTTGGGATTGTGCTGTCGGGAAAGTGATAGTTGAAATAACGAAATGCTTTGGTGAGTTGCTCTTCAATCGGAGTGACGTCTTCGTATTCGAACTGCACATCTTCATAAAGCGTTTTCATGCTTTCATCTGTAATGAACTGAGCAACAGAATACTGAAAGCCTTCCGTTTCAGGATTGCCTATTCGAAGTACGCCTTCGCAGTAATCAACGAAGAAATCACCATATTTTTCATAAATAGCATCTGTATTTGTTTGTCCGGCAGCAGGGTTAAGTGCGAAAATGTCTTGGTCGAGCCGTTGGAATTGAATTTCCAGTTCTACGTTGCTTACGTCAACATCCAATGGGTCATGCTTGCACCCTGCAAAAAACAGGACGAATAAAATAAGTACGACTGGAAGTGAGAATCTCATGCCCGAATAATCATGTAATTTTGCGAACCAAATTGAAGCAGTCAAAATTATGAAAAACCTACTTCTGATATTAATGATTCTTGGGTTTGGTTGCGAAGCTTTTGCACAGGACCAAGCCGTTGGGCCAAACACTCGAAAAAAGTTCAAGATTGGGTTCAACCTTGCTCCTTCTATCGACTTTTTTCAGGCTAACACCGAAGGCGTCAATCTTGATAAAGTACGGGCCAAATTCGGTTATGGTTTGATGGCTGAATTTGCGTTTACAAACAATTATGCAATCACCTTTGGATTGGAACATAAGATGGCAGGCGCATCATTAGACTTTGATGTAGTTGCAGCAGATGCGCGCTATTTCGATCAATCGGACAAGACGGAGTATCGGCTACTTACCCGAGTGCACCGTCTAGACTATGTCAATATTCCAATTACGCTTAAGTTGATGACTAACGAGATTGGTTATTTCACCTATTTCGGTCAGTTCGGAGTTGATCTTTCGATATTGGCTTCATCACAGGCAAAGGATTCGCGGCAGGCACTTCTATCCAGCACAACAGATACTAGTGGGGTTGTCTCCGAGGTGTTCGGTCCAGCTTCAGAAGCTCAAGATTTCATCGGTCGCTATAATCAAACCATGTTTATTAACGTGAAACTGAGAATAGGTGCTGGTTTTGAGTGGAATTTCTCTGGCAATACAGCGTTAGTTGTGAGTGTATCTTATCACAATGGTTTCATTGATTTGATGAAAGATGCGAACATCGATAAAGTTGATCATGATGAAGGACTGTATAGATACGATGAAATCCGTGCTAAGAAGCCCTTTGAGTTGAACGCCAACCTCCATCATGTTGCGCTTAATGTGGGTATTCTTTTCTAAGATGAACAACTAAGAATAACTTTGCCGAAGCCTTAGGTTTCGGCTTTTTTATATCCATGCAAATACGATTATCACAACTTAATTATCACATTGGCAACTTCGAAGAGAATGTTCGGAAGATTGTGGGTGAAGTGAATTCTGCGAAAGTGGATGAAGTTGACTTGATTGTTTTCTCCGAATTATCGGTTTGCGGTTATCCCCCTAGGGATTTTCTAGAGTTCGAAGATTTTATCTCAAGGTGTGAAAAGGCAGTTGCCGAAATTGCTACTAAATGTGTTGGGATTACCGCTATTGTTGGCGCACCATTACGCAATAATGCAGCGAGCGGAAAAAGTCTTTTCAATGCTGCATTCGTACTTGTAGATGGTAGTATTAGGCAAGTGATTAAAAAGTCTCTTCTGCCGAATTATGATATTTTTGACGAGAACAGATACTTCGAGCCTAGTCGCGAATTTGACGTGGTAGAGGTGGGTGGTGTTCGGGTAGCGCTCACCATTTGCGAGGATCTTTGGAACATCGAAGATCCATTGTACATAACCAGCCCGATGGACGAGTTGATGAAGCACAACCCACAGTTGATGGTGAATATTGCAGCGTCTCCCTTTGATTTTGCTCACCGCGAGGCTCGTATTCGAATCCTTGAAAAGAACTGTAAGAAATATGGTTTGCCGATTCTTTACACTAATCATGTTGGAGCCCAAACCGAATTAATTTTTGATGGCGGTTCCATGGCATTAGACGCACAAGGAAACCTCCTTCACGAATTGGATTACTTCCAAGAGGATTCTTCCACCTTTCAATATGATGGGAATTTAAAGTTGATTGGTGAAGAGAAAAACGTTGATAATCGTTCTAAGATTGAACGGATTCATGATGCTGTTGTCCTAGGAATTAAGGACTATTTCGAGAAACTCGGTTTCAAGAAAGCGGTTTTAGGGCTGTCTGGAGGAATTGATTCTGCCGTAGTTCTGTATCTGGCACAAAAGGCTTTAGGAGCCGAAAATGTCCGCACATTACTTATGCCTTCTGAATTTTCTTCAGACCATTCGGTTGATGATTCGGTGCAACTTTCTAAAAACCTTGGCACTGAATATGAGATTGTCTCAATTGAAAACTTGTTCAATAATTTTCAGCAAGACTTGAAACCCTTGTTTGGCAATTTGCCGTTTAATGTTGCAGAAGAGAATCTTCAGGCAAGAATACGAGGTGTGCTATTGATGGCGGTTTCAAACAAGTTTGGAAATATATTGTTGAATACATCAAACAAGAGCGAGTGTGCGGTTGGGTATTCTACTATTTATGGAGATATGAATGGTGGACTTGCGGTAATTGCTGACTTATATAAGACCGAAGTTTATGAGCTGGCGCTATGGGTTAATCGTAATGAAGAAGTGATTCCTGAGAACATTATCACGAAAGCTCCGAGTGCAGAACTTCGCCCGGATCAGAAGGATTCTGACTCACTTCCTGATTATGATGTTTTGGATGAGATTTTGATGGAGTACATCGAAAATCGAAAAGGTCCGGCAGAGATTATTGCCATGGGGCATTCCGAAGAGTTGGTAAATCGAATTTTGAGATTGGTGAATTTGAATGAATACAAAAGATATCAAACGCCACCTATACTACGAGTAAGCAAAAAGGCGTTTGGTATGGGCCGAAGAGTGCCAATTGTGGGTAAATATCTTTGCTAAAGAACTAACTATGATGAGGAATTTGATTGCAGTATTGTTGGTGGTAATGGTGAGCGCAGGTTGCGCAACTAGGGATGAAACGGCACGGAAAAATATTGCCCAGACATGGCGTATTTCTAAGGTTTTTCAGGACGGAAATGATATCACTACCACTTATTTGGACACAAGACAAGAGTATCGGTTGACGTTCAGTAACAACGGAACATTTGCAGAAAGCTATCGCCCTTTTAGCGGGTCTGCACCCCTGAATATCTCAGGTACGTGGGTTTTTTCTGACGGTATAAAAAAGGTAACGATTACCGATGACAATCAGACGCGTCTTTACCAGGTAGATGAACTGAGTGAAGATAATCTCAACATCACCGACCTTGGTTCGTTCAACGAACGGGAGATACAGTTTGTGCGAAACTGATTAGCTGATTGTCCAAGTGCTTTTTCCGCGAAGCAATTCATTTAAATCACCTTCACCGAACTTGTTTTTTGCATCTTCTAATTGGTCAACAAGTAGGTCTTCGTAGCACGCTCTTTCTTCCGTGTAGAATATTCCAAACGGACGTGGGAAGTTTCCTTCTAACGATGGGTCTTGGTAGAAGCGAACAAGCACATTTGCTTTGCCTCGGTCTTTCTCATCATGAATCCAAAGCTCATCTTCGCTTACAGAATCCATGTTCACGATAACAGGAGTGAAACCATCTAGCTTGATTCCGAATTCTTTGTTTGCACCAAATACCAATGGCTGTCCGTGTTCTACAAATAAGGTCTGTTCATCTTTAGTTGCTTTGTCGGTCATACCGAAAAATGCACCATCGTTGAATACATTACAATTCTGATAAATCTCTACCATCGATGTTCCTTTGTGTGCATTTGCACGCGAAAGAATCGTACGTAAATGAACTGGGTCCCGGTCCATTGTTCTGGCATAGAACGTAGAATCTGCACCAATACACAAAGCCGCAGGGTTGAAAGGGTGATCCAACGAGCCCATTGGGCTAGACTTTGTGTTTTTTCCTTCCTCAGAAGTAGGCGAATACTGCCCTTTCGTTAAGCCATAAATCTGGTTATTGAAAAGAAGGATGTTGATGTCGAAGTTCCTTCTCAGCATATGAATCAAGTGATTTCCGCCAATAGAAAGTGCGTCACCATCACCCGTAATCATCCAAACACTCAAGTTCGGATTTGTGATTTTCAAACCACTTACAACAGCCGGAGCTCTCCCGTGGATACTGTGCATTCCATAGGTGTTCATGTAATATGGGAAACGGCTACTACAGCCGATTCCTGAGATGAAAACCACGTCTTCGCGCTTTACTCCAAGTTCTGGAATTACTTTCTGAACTTGCTTCAGAATAGAATAGTCACCACAACCTGGGCACCACCTTACTTCCTGGTCTGTTTCGAAATCCTTGGCGGTTAATACGCCATCTAATACTTCTGCCATTTTTTTATTTCTACTGTCCACAGTCCATGGACCGTGGACTTTTTCAATCAAGTATTTCCAGAACCTTATCCTTAATCTCATTTTTGCTGAAAGGAATTCCCTTCACCTTATTTAGTGCTACCGTTGGAATGAGGAACTTACTTCGAATCATCATATCCAATTGCCCCATGTTCATTTCGGGAACAAGAACAGTGTCGAAACTTCTCAAAACTTCTTCAATATTCTTCGGGAATGGGAAGAGATAACGAATGTGAGCGTGAGAAACTGAATGTCCATCAGCGATAAGCTCTTTCGTAGCAGCTTTAATTGCTCCAAAAGTTGAACCCCAACCAAGTATCAGCACTTTTCCTTTTTCCTCTCCCAACTCAATATCCTGAAGCGGAATGTTATTGGCGATATTCGCAATCTTCTTTGCCCGTGTATCTACCATGTGTTGGTGATTGTCTGGGTCGTAGCTAATGTTTCCAGTACCATCTTCCTTCTCAATTCCACCAACACGATGCTCCAAACCAGCAGTTCCTGGAATGGCCCATTTACGGACAAGGTTTTCATCCCGTTCATAAGGACGATAGTTTTCATTTTCGTCAGGAGCGTCATTTGAAGTAGCAAAATTTGCTTTGAAAGCAGGCAATTCATCCACAGAAGGGAATCTCCAAGGTTCAGCACCATTTGCTAAATAACCGTCTGACAGGAAGAAAACGGGTGTCATGTGTTCTACAGCCAATCTGCAAGCTTCAAAAGCCATCTTGAAACAATCTGCAGGAGTTGCAGCCGCAACTATCGCCACGGGCGCCTCACCATTTCGACCATAAACGGCTTGCAAAAGGTCTGCTTGTTCTGTTTTGGTTGGAAGACCAGTAGATGGGCCGCCTCTTTGAACATTCACAATTACTATTGGAAGTTCTAGCATCAATGCCAATCCAATGGCTTCGCCTTTCAATGCGATTCCGGGCCCGCTTGATGCCGTAATTCCCAAAGCGCCACCAAACGAAGCGCCAATTGCAGAAGCAACTGCGGCAATTTCATCTTCTGCTTGAAAAGTCTTAACACCAAAGTTTTTATGCTTTGCTAATTCATGAAGAATATCGGAGGCAGGTGTTATCGGATATGAGCCGTAAAAAAGCTCTAATCCCGAACGTTGGGTGGCTGCAATCAACCCCATGGCCGCTGCTTGGTTGCCCATAATATTTCGATACGTGCCTTTGGGCATTTTAGCCTTGCCAACGCTGAATCGTGTGGTAGCTGTTTCTGTAGTGTCTCCAAAGTTGTAACCAGCCTTCAGTACTTTGCTGTTAGCATCTACGATTTCAGGCTTTTTCTTGAACTTTTCTGAAAGATATTTCAGGGTTGGTTCTAACGTTCTGTCGAACATCCAGAGCACGTATCCAAGCACGAACATGTTCTTAGTTCGGTCTATGTCTTTGTTTCCAAGTCCGCTGTCTTTCAAGCATTCTTTGGTCAGTTTGGTAACCTGAATCTGATAGACTGTGTAGTCATTCAATGAGCCATCTTCCAGCGCACTTACTCCGCTATCGACCTTGGCCAAGCGGAGGTTCTTTGCATCAAAACCATCGGTGTTAGCGATAATGATTCCGCCTTTTTTTAGGGTCTTAATGTTGGCTTTGAGCGCTGCTGCGTTCATTACCACTAATGCATCGCATTCATCACCGGGAGTAAAAATTTCGATGCTTCCGAAATGAACTTGAAAACCTGAAACGCCTGCCAATGTGCCTAATGGAGCGCGAATCTCCGCAGGGAAATTCGGGAATGTGCTTAGGTCGTTTCCGAAGAGTGCATTTGTATCTGTAAACTGCGTTCCTGTAAGTTGAATTCCATCTCCGGAATCTCCTGCAAACAGAATCGTTATCTCGTTAGTCTTTTCTAATGTAGCGGACATGCTTCTTTTTGTGGCCGGCAAAGGTAATTGCCGTGGTTGGTAAAACCGTAATGGTTGTAAGAAGACCTACTAGGTTTTGAACACCTTTTAGGTCAGTTTTAATCATTTATGAGGTAATAGCTTCAATAGATTTTATTTGAGGAACGGAACACTTAACGGCTTCTTCAATGCCAGCTTTTAATGTCATTTCGCTCATGTTGCAGTTCTTGCACGAACCGAGTAGCCTCAACTGAACAACCATGTCATCCGTGATGTTCACCAATTCCATGTCTCCACCATCGGCAGCAAGAAACGGACGCATGGTTTCTAAGGCCTCTTCCACTTTATCTCTTAAATCGTTGTCCATCGCGTTTTATTATTTCGTGGTAATCTCCACTCGTTTGGTAGCTTCTTGCTGAGTATTTCTTTTTTCAACTTCTTGGTGCACGGCAGAAGCAAGGTCTTTAAAAATCTTAGCAACTGGAGTGGTGTCCTGAAGTAGAGCCGGTCTTCCAGCATCTCCTGCTTCGCGAACTGATTGCACCAACGGAATTTGCCCGAGCAACGGCACATTTATCTGCTCTGCCAATCCTTTTACGCCATCTTTTCCGAAGATGTAATACTTGTTGTCTGGTAATTCGGCAGGGGTGAACCATGCCATGTTTTCAATCAGCCCAATTACAGGCACGTTGATGCTGTCTAGGCGGAACATAGCCACACCTTTTCGGGCATCGGTAAGGGCAACTTCTTGTGGCGTGCTAACCACAACTGCGCCTGTAACAGGTACGGCTTGCACAATAGTCAAGTGAATATCGCCCGTTCCTGGAGGAAGGTCGAGTAGGAGGTAGTCAAGTTCATCCCACCAAACATCGCCAAACATTTGCTTGAGTGCTTTAGTCGCCATGGGGCCACGCCATACAATGGCTTGTGTAGGGTCGGAGAAGAACCCGATACTCATCACTTTTACGCCATAACTTTCTACCGGAAGCATGTATTGCTTACCTTCGATAACCTTGACTTGTGGCTTCTCACTAACGATATCGAACATCAACGGCATACTGGGTCCGTATATATCGGCATCTATTAAACCAACCTTAAAACCTTGCTTCGCGAGACCAACAGCCAGGTTGGCTGTGATTGTGCTTTTGCCAACACCACCTTTACCGGAAGCAACGGCAATAATGTTCTTCACCTTGCTTAAAGTGGGAGGACCTTGAGGTCCTTGCTGAACAGGTTTTGCTGCAATGTTTACGCGCACTTTAACCTCGCCATATTCTTCCGTTAAAACCGAAAGAATCTCACCTTCAAGTTTCTTCCGAATGTTGAGTGCGGGACTCTTAATCTCCAGGTCGATATCAATCTCTTTCCCAAAAACTTGGACATTCTTTAATTCGCCACTTTCTACAATACTCACATTGCCTGCTGGCGACTTTACCTTCTTGAGCGTTTCCGCTACGGTTTGCTTATTTAGATTCATTCTACGCAAAGGTAATGATTGGGTTAATGTGATGAAGGAATTTCATGACTTCTATATTTATAATGTGCAACGGTGGCATGTCGCTGGTTTTTGTTAAAATTGATGTCAACCAAGTTTTAACCATGAATAGATTTTCAACTGTCATCTTAGCAGTTATCGTGTTTTGCGCACTTACCGCAAGCATGTTCATTCAGCCCAATCCGTATGATGGCCAAACACCCGTAAGCAGTGTGCTGATTGCCTTAGGCGATGAAGCCCCTGAACATTATGTGGGTACGCACGATATGGCCAAACTTGAGAAGGGAAAAGATTTAATTATTTCTGGAGGTCCTTGGAATAACGGAGAAGTGGAATACCGACTTTCCAATCATTTCGTATGCATCGATTGCCATAATATGCAGCCAGAAGCGACTTTTGCAGATGATAATGACCCTGATAGTAGGTTACAGTTTGCGAAGAAGACTAACCTACCGTATTTACCGGGTTCAACGCTTTATGGCATCACCAACAGAACAAGTTGGTTTAATGGCGACCATGAGAAGAAGTACGGAAAGGAGCTTGTAGAGCCTGCGCGACATGACCTGAAAAATGCCATACAGCTTTGCTCAAAGGAATGCTCCGTTGGGCGTGAGTTGACGGATGATGAAATGGAATCGGTGCTTCATTTCTTAAGCGCAATGGAGCTGAAAATGAAAGACTTGGATTTATCCGAAGACGAATTGGCACAGATTACAAAGATTGGACAAACGCCTGTAGAGAAGTCTGCTAGCATCAACCTTATTAAGTCAAAGTACATAGACGGATACCCTGCGACATTTGCGGAAGAGATTCCTAAAAATGAAAGGAAGATGGGTAAGGAGGGAAACCTTGAAAATGGCAAATGGATTTATGAGAAAAGCTGTCTTCATTGCCATGGAGAAGATAAGGTGACGATCAAAACTGTTTTTGGTTCTGGAGATGAACAGAAGGATTTTGATTGGTTGGCTGGTTATTTCAGGAAGAGCAATGGAGGTTCCATTTATTGGATTACTCGCCACGGAACCTCTTCGAAAGAGAAAAACCCTGAATACATGCCAATTTATTCAAAAGAAAAGTTGAGCGATTCTCAGGTAGAGGATTTGGCGGCTTATATTTTGGCGGAGAGTAAGAAATAACAGCCTCTTGATTACACAGGGATATAGATTCGGCTTCAACGGTATGGAGAAGGATGATGAGGTCAATGGGTCTTCAGGAAGCAGCTATTCGGCACAATTTTGGCAATATGATAGTAGAATCGGTAGAAGATGGAATCCTGACCCTGTAAAGAAGTACCATGAGTCATCGTATGCGGCATTTGCTAATAACCCTATTTGGTTTCTTGATCCATTGGGTTCGGACACCTTTAAAGTCAATAAACAGGGTGAACTTACCGACCGTATTATTAGTGAAGCTGCTGACGTCTTCAGTGCTGAAAATGGAGAAAGTATTAGTTTCAAGTACGGAACGGTTGAAAATCAAAGGCGTGAAAAAATGACCTATAACGATAAAAAAACGGGAGTTAAAAAGGATGGTATTGCGGATATTTACCAAATCCGCGGAGACGCAAACGCTTCGGAGGTGTTTGAGTTTATGGCTGCGAATACCGAGGTTGAATGGAGTCAAACAATGACTGGCATTGAAGGCGATAAGGGCTTGAACTTCCTGTCTACAGGACATTTAAAAGCCTCAGAACCGGGAATAGCGAAGTTACTTAAGGGCCAGTTATTCAATGGGTACACATTGAAAGAACATAGACACAATCATCCTAGCAATAATCCCAATCCAAGTGGCGTTCCAAATTCTACTGTTAGGGGGGATTTGGGTTTTGCTACTTCATTGGGGAATAAAGGATACAAGATGGTCTTTAGGATTTACACTGCCAATGACTGTGTGTATCACCCTTATGACAGCGCTGGCAGGACATATGAGGAACTTCTTGAAACAGGACCAGTTATACAAGTTATTGGAAAAAGACCAGAATGATATGTGCTTAATGACCAATTACCCAATCAGACTCTGTCTTCTAATCTGCATGGTGGTGCTTGTTCAATTTTCGATGGCCCAGAAAATTAGTTTGCCAATCCTTAGCTTGGATTCGGAGGCTCTATGTTCCAAAATTGATTCCCTTGTAAAAGTGGAATCTCGGTGTTCAAACTTTGACACTACGCTCTATTGGCAGCTTTCAGGCTGGGAATCTGGTGTAAACAATAATCTTGGTTTTAGACTGACTCAATCTGGGTATGTTGATGACTGTTATGGGGCTTTTGTCCGCGGAGGATTGGTGTTCTATGTCATTAACGAAAATGAATTTCTGCAGAGAATATTTGGTCTGACTGATGATAAACTGATGATCGAATTTGACACTCTGGAAGGTGAACCTGAGTTCTTTCCTGGGGATGATTATTCGACTTGGTTCTTTCAAGAAAAGAATGGTATGCTGACGATTGTTGAGGCATATCCTATTAATTGTGATTAAATCCATTGGACACCGCCCCCCGCTCGCGCAAGTGTTAAGCGCAGCGTCACTTGTGTGGAATAGCACACGATCAGTTTGTAACTGATCTAAACAAACCGACCATCATAGCACTATGACCCAATAGTGTATTTGAGTACCTTGGTGGCATTCACGGTAACGAGAAAACGCGTTTATCAATGGCATTCTGCAACGCTTCTTCAGCACGAAATGAAGGTCTTTATGGCTTTTGTGCGGCTTATGATACTGCATACAGATTCGGCTTCAACGGTAAGGAAAAGGATGATGAGGTCAAAGGCAATGGGAACAGCCTGGATTTCGGGGCGAGGATATTCGACCCAAGGGTTGGTAGATGGTTATCGATGGACCCTTTAGCCGCGAAATATCCTGATCAAAGTCCTTACTCTTTTGCTGGTAATTCTCCGATTGCTTTCCTCGACCCAGATGGAGAAAAGATTATTATTCATTACGATAGTGGGAAGAGAGATAAATCTGGTAATCCAATTATGAAACAGTATGAGTATGGGGCTAAGCTCGATGTTCCAAATAATGTTTTCGTTCAACAAACGGTTGCAGCTCTTGATATGATTGCTGCAGTCAACACGGTTTCGAATGGTAAAAATGACCCTGTGAAATTTCCGTCTCCGTCAGATATGTTAACCACCTTAACCGCGGATCAGGGGAAGACTTTAAATATCATTCTGAGCTCTGATCTTGGAACACATCACACTCCTCCAAAGAATTTATCTGGCTCTGTGAACTCGACTCAAATCGAGTTTGCCCCTTTCGGAGGGAAGTATACCAAAGATGTAAGTCCAGGTGGCAACGAGCAGGATGGTTTAGGTAATACGCTATTCCAAACGGCTCTGCCACCAGCGTCCGGGTTGAATCATGATTTGAAACACGCCTATAATCTTTTTTAGGGTTACCCCTTTAGGTCGCAGGCCGTAAATAAATTACGGTGTTGTGTGGAATGTTTGACAAAAAAACAGACACCCATGAAGATATGTAAAGGAGTAACGCGACAACAATTCA
>Ga0222662_1000476_pt1 | contig 31957 bp, 27 predicted proteins | sample AntAcemetagen600_FD_179821 | JGI IMG/M metagenome (GOLD analysis project Ga0222662, IMG submission 179821) | Saline water microbial communities from Ace Lake, Antarctica - #600 | ecosystem: Environmental > Aquatic > Non-marine Saline and Alkaline > Saline | place: Antarctica: Ace Lake... | reverse complement strand
TTAACTGATACTATCTCGAAATGATTCAGCAATTCTTTTGGAAGAAAATGCTCCATATAACTCGTGTCCATCGGCTCTTATTTCTGCCTCCGAAACTAATCACTCCCCCTAATAAATACGCTGACCCGTTTATCAGCCCTTTCATTTGAAAGTTTGTTACATGGTTTTCGCACACGTAATAGATTGTTCCAGCAGTTGTAACCGTAAACGTGAAATCGCTTGTGTGATTACCAAACCCGCTTTGTAGCATTTGGTCTTGGTTGTTGTTCCAAGTTGATTCGCTTACCTCAACTAATGGGTGATTAAAGTTAGCTTCAATGGTAATTTGATCACCAACAACCGCATTTACCACAGGGGGAGCATAAGAAAACCCGCTAAGTTCCACTGTATAGTTGGTGGCATGAGCGCTGGTTGCAGCAAAACAAATAAGCGCGAAAAGTAGATGGTAGATTTTTTTCATGTTTTTATTTTAAAGGTAACAAACCAGCTGGGTTGCATTATGCAAGCAAAAATCATCTCTACGGTTATGATAGTGGCTGGCATTGCAGGTTTCTATTACCAAAAGGAGCAGGCGCCCGATAGGCTAAATTTTAAATAGCCGTTTATAATTAAATTCAATACTTCAACAAAACCACACAATGACCAAGATTTACACGGCTGCAGTAGTTGCAGCAGCGCTTTTAGCAATTACATTATTTGGATGCAACACTGAAGAGGATAATGAAACGGGTCTTTACGGCAATTGGAATGTTACCGCTTGGAGTGAAGATGGCGTTGCCGACCCCGATGTAGCATCATATAATGCGGTACTGACGATTACCGAAGCTGGCGTAATGACATTTGCATTTGATACTGAAGAACCATTTAATTATACGGGTAACTACACCATTGATGGTGCGAATCAGATAAACGCTATTCTTAATGAGACAACAGGCAATAGTGAAATCAATCAATGGGAAATGTCGGTTAATGCCAACATAGGAACCTCCGAATTGCGAATGGAAGGCACTACAATTAAGCGTTCCACTTTTTGGGACGATGATAACGTAGCATCGGTAATTACCGCAACGCGGTAAGTAGATTAACTAGAGACTCAGGAAGTTTAAAACGATACCTAAGTCTACCAACAACTTTCCGAAGCCAAACGGACCAGAAAGCGCCATATTTTCTGGTCCGTTTGGCTTCACATACGTTTAGCTCTTCCCTCGCCACTCTTTGCTTCACTACATCCCTAAATCTGTTCACTCCTCCATCATGTCTGGTAGCATTTCAAGTCTATCGAATAGTACTTCGCGGCTGTTACCTCAAAATCATTGACCACGCTCTCCACTACCCAACGTCCCAGATTCAAATCAATTCTTAACCAACCGTTTGAAGCTTCTTCCTCTGACCGTTTCAATTTCCATAAAGTATCCTCCGGCAAGAACCGTTTCCAAATTAATAGTGTAACGCGTGCTTCCTACCAATTTCTTCGCATGGACAGTCTTCCCAGAAACATCCATCACTCGAATGTTAAGTTCTTCAGTGGTCTCTGACAAGAGACTAACATTGCCATTTGAAGGATTTGGATAGATAGAAAAGTCAAGAGCCATTTCGGGGGTATTTATGCCAACAGAAAGTTCCACGTACTCATAAAGCTGAAACACCCCTGCCTGCGACCGACCATCATCGCACCAAGCGAGAAGAGAAAAGACAGTTCCGACATTTCCGAAGAAAGGGTATAAAGAAGTAATGGTAAACGGGTTGCCTTGCTGGTAAACCACCCATTCAACTACAGTTGTGTTAGGGCCGTTTGCCAAGACGCTCGTAATCGCGAATGAATCTATCGGCAACGAATAATCGAGGCTGCAGGTACCAAAAATGGCGTAGAAGGTGTCCGTCCCAATTATTACGTTGTTGCTAATAACGTTAGAATATGTATTGCTTCCTGCGGCAATCGCAAACTGGCCTACAGCTGTTGCACCAAGCGCATCGGTTACTTGAACCCCGTAAATACCAGGACACAAACTATCCACAGAAGCAGAACCAGACGAGCTATTTGAAAAAACGTATGAATAGGGAGGTGTTCCATAAAACACTTCAACCGTAGCACTGCCATCACACTGCAACGTGTCATAAGATGGGAAAACCTCCGTCATCAACGACAGGTCACCGAGACAGGCAGATTCGTTTACGTGCAGTTCAACCGTCAGGGAGGGCCCCGCAATTGACGAAACGGTCCAGGCGCCATGTGTGAACATACTGCCAATGGGGCCAGTTGGCTCATCAGCAGTGTCAACGCGAAAGTCTAGCATTAATTCAATGGTATAAACGCCATCCCCGTTGGCTCCTCCAGTGGCCGCTGTATTCCAATCCGAAGGAGAGCCTGAAATATTAACGCAGCCCTCAGAAACCGTCATATTCATTTGGGTTCCAGAATACTCCCAAATGCCGTACGGAGATGCTGAGTCAGCAGATGAAAGTACATCCGTTTCTAAGATTAACCCAATGGGTAATCCAGTAACATAGGTAACCCGCATAGCGTCAAAATACACATTGAGGGAATCCCCTGTTGGAACCGGAAGTAGCACGGTTGAGAGTGTATCTGTTAGGCCAAGTATAGTCTTAGAGCTGTTTGTACCACTACAATCCACCTGCATAGGACCAGCAGGATAAAGCCCATACGACTCCGAAGAGAATGATGGATCTGGGAAACATTGAGAGAATGACGCGGTACTGAAAATAATCAGTAGTGCACATATTGATGGGGACAATAACGGTTTCATTTGGTCTAATTTTCACCTAAGTAAGTAAACTGTTATTTGTCTTGCAAACAAATCGTAAGCATATTATTACCTTTCTTACGCGCTCAAAGGGACTGAGAAACGGCCATTACAACAGTATAAGTCCCTCCACATCTTCGTCTGCACCGAGCGCAGCCGCAGAGATGACGTATCAAGGAGCTGGTACTACTGGCGACATCCCAAAAGCATCTCATCTTGCTCACTCCTCCATAACCTCTGGTAGCATTTCAGACTCTATCGAATAGTAGTTTCCAGCTGTTACCTCTTGATCACCCGTACTGGTTTGGTATCCTTCTGCGGATAGCTCTCCCTCTATAAAGGCTGTTTCATTCGGGGTAAATCCCGTTATTTTTAAGTTGATGATGCCCTCTGCATTAGATACCGCACTGATAATCATGCCACCTGGCGCATTCAGTATAGATAAGGTGGCCCCTTGAATGGGAAGCAATGTATCTGCATCAAAAACATACATGCCTAGTTCGACCGTGTCTGCAGGAATGGTGCTGCCCCCGCTTGATGAACGGTTTGTGATCAGTTCTTTGACCCGTGAAAAGATGAAGCGTTCGCGTTTGGCGGGGGCGTTTTCGAAAATGATTTGTCCAACTTCGAACATGCTCTGAAGGTGGTCGTAAATGGTATTGTTTGCGTTGATTTTGGCATCGGTGCCTTCGTGTTCGTCTTGCCCCGAATCTGTGAAGGTGCTATAGTAGCCCATGAAGGCTGTTTGCAGGGCTGTCATTTCTGTTGGAAATGTTGCTGGCATGCCTCCCGCTGTTAATGTTGCAGCATTGTCTGTGAGAAATGTAATGGCTGAAGTAAGCATGAGTTCCGTTTCTGCCCATTTGCGATACATTGCCTTGCTGTAATGGTCTTCTCCAGCAGCTTCTATATTGGGTTTTTGTAATTCTGGTGGGAATGAGCTGCGGATGTAGCTGCGCAAGGCTCTCCATTTAGACAAGGACTGATCGGATGTCTGGCCCATGAGGATGTAAGCGATCTCTGTTTCTTGATTACGTGCCTGAAAATCGGGTAGGTTCTTGGCTGCCTCTACCTCCACGCTGGCATCTGTGCCAAATTGGGCAGTGTAAAGGGTATTAAATGCTTCGAACGCAGGTTGATTTTCTGCGTAGCTCTGCCAGCCGATGGTGCATATTGCGTACAATTCTGCTTGTGATATTTTATAGCTAGCTGTAGGACGTGAATTTGCCATGATGATGATTTTTTAGGTTAAACATTAATTTATCGCATTCTGTTATATTTAAACATATGGCCATGTGTAAATATTGCATGAGGGGTATAAAAAAAATGTTAAACGAGCCAAAACCTAGTATTGGCAAGGCTTACAGAGGGATTGAGAAGGTGGAATAATGCGTTGGGAAGGCGGCTAGAGTAACAGGGAAAGCGGATAAAACAACCGGGAAGACCGATATAGCGAGGGAGTAGGTGGCTAGAGCAACAGGGAAGCCAAATAAAGTAAGGCGGAAGGCGGATAAAGTAAGGGAGAAGGCGGGTATAATGAGGGACAAGACGGATTGACCGTCTTTCTGGCTGCACGGACTGCTGCGCGTAGGATTAGTTACAAACTGAGCGTGTTGCTGTGGTATGAATAGGGCTGCGGAACGCTCTGTGGATTATTGCGGAGCGAATAAAAGCTAAGACTTGTTAGATTTTGGAAGACTAACAGGGCTGCGGTGGGGGGATGGAATTCGATATAGAATGCTTCGTAATGGAACACTGACGGTCGCTACGCTCTGGAAATAGCACGCGGATGACGCGGATAGCGCGGATAGCACGGATAGCACGGATAGCACGGAGAAATGCGGAAAAAAATAAGGGATTTGTTTGGAGTGTAGATCAGTTGCAAACTGTTCGTGTTTTCTTCCACACAAGTCGTCCGCTTGGGCGGAAGACTTGTGCGGGCGGGGGAAACTAGAACAAAACATTATCTAACGACAAACGTACAAACTCCCTTTATATACATTTACCAAGTGAATCAGCAGCTAACTAAATATGGTGTAAACCAGCTCCGTGATTACTCTTCTATCTTTTTGAGAAGAACGGCCGAATCTTTGCTAAAAGGAGATAATATGCCTTTGGATCTAAAGATTGATCGTTATGATCATAGTTGGAGAAATAGAAAAGGGGTCACTTATTTGGATTATGTCAAGCACATTTATAGTATAGTTGAGGAAAATTATCAGAACGAATATGTTCTTAAGAATTCCTTTCTTAATAAGTCTCTACTGAAAGAGCTTGGCAATACTAATTCTAGAGTTTTCAGCGAATTCAGAATAGGAAATTCTATTGCAGACTTAGTTATGTTTAATGGAGTTTCGAAGGCATTCGAAATTAAGACTGAGTTTGACTCGGTTAATCGTTTGCCGATGCAGTTGAGAGATTACGAAAAGGTATTTAATGAAGTTTACCTTATTGTCCCAGAAAGCAAACTGCAATTTTATGAGATGCACTCCGAATCGGCAGGCATTATTGCGTTCAATGGCGCGAAACAAAAATTCTCAGTTTTCAAAAACCCAGTCAGAAATAAGGTTGTCTGTCCAACAACAATCCAACATGCGCTAAGAGTCAATGAGTACAAGGCTATCGTGCTTGATTATTATGGAGAGCTTCCTCAGATGACAAGTTTTACTCAGTTTGAGACATGTTTAAGCCTTATTAAACTCATACCAAATGAGCTTTTGAACACACTTTTCATTAAACAGATGAAGAGCCGCCCGTCAAACAGCAGCTTGTCTTACCGATACTACCGGGAGTTAAACCAACTAATGTTGGCTCTTAAACTAACAAAGTCAAAAAGACAACAACTTATTGACAATCTTTGTATGCCTATCACACATTAATCAAATGTATTACCCATACCTAAGAGCCAGACAGTTTGAGTTGATTGCCTTAAGGGAATTAGCACAAGAAGGGGCTATCCGAGATTTAATAACCCCGATTCTAGAACCTGTAAAGGATGCCGTTAACAACTTGAACTTGGCGTTCAATATATTTCGTCAATGCGATCAGTCTGCCTACCTTATTGTCAATTCAACATTTGTGAAAGGACTTGAAGACCCTAATCACTTCATATCTTATATTAAAAATGTTGATGATGAGTTTACGTGGCTAAGACCCGCCTTCATTTATTCAAATAATTCCGAATACATCCAACGCGCCATTGTTGATAATGACATTAAGAATTGTATGCTCATATGCTCAAATGACGTAGATTCAAGTGATAGGGGCTTTTTGGAACTAATAGCAATGCAGCAGCTGACGGCATTTACTGTAGAAGACCCCGGAAGAAATAGGTCTCTGAACCGGGTCTTAAAGAATACAGGTAAAACGTTCATCCGATTGGATGATGAATTTGAGCCGCAAGCAAGAAATCAAGATTTCCTTGCTCTTGAAGAACGAAAATTTTCCGAGGAGCAAGCCTATTTTAAAGAAGATGGTTACGATGGATTTTCAAATTACACAACCTTACCCAAGGCATTTACCGAAGGAGGAAGTGCACCGCGTGCTGTTGTAATTCACCTTACCTATCTCCAAAATATCAAGGAAATATGGATTAAACATTTTACCTCTACCACGAATGATTCTATTGCTAACGTTCAAGGTAAATTCGCAGAAGCTGCTGAAAAGGCAGTTGGGTTTTGTCGTGCGCAAGGTTTAACCAATTCTGCTATTGTTGAGTTGGAAAAATACTTTGACGAACAACATTATCCGGGTTTAGGTACAGTTAAAAAAGTTTCAATCAAGAATCATTTGCTGGTGGTTTGCGATTTCTTGCGATCCGTTTAAAGAATGAAAACGTGTCCAAATTGTTTTAGTGACAAAGAACTCCACGCATTTCTGTCATCTTCAAAAGAGATTGGAAAATGCGATGTGTGTTCATCAATTGATGTTCCGATTCTGGACGTTACAGAACTGTTGGACTTCTTTCATGAGCTGTTGAGCAATTTCTCTCCCAATCCTGATGGAGAGAGCCTTAAATCAAAGATTCAAGCAAACTGGAGTTTTTTTGCTAATCATGTTACCGCTAAAAAAATCCTGAACCACGTTCTTCCGTTACTTTCCACAAGTATTGCGAATGCTGATAGTCCGGTCGAATTTAGTTCTGAAATTATTCAAAACGTTGGGTATTGGGATACATTAACCGAAGAGCTTAAATGGTCAAGACGGTTTTTATCTGATGTAAGCTATCTCACCGATGAATTAGGATGGGATGGGTTTTTCAATGTTCAATTTGAACTGCAGTCATCTGCTCGACTGTATCGTGCTAGATTGCATCACCAAAGTGGCCAACCAGTTTATGGCCCTGATAAATTGAAGTGTCCAGATCCAAAAATTAGCAGTGGAGGACGGGCGAACCCGATTGGCATTCCAGTATTGTATTTAAGTGACTCAATTGAAACTACCATTTATGAGGTGAGAGCCTCATATTTGGATGAAGTTAGCGTTGGGGAATTCAAAGTTGCAGATGGACGGAATTCAATTAAGGTCGTTGATTTTACTGAGGAACCTTCTTTGTATAGACCAGGTCGAGTTGTTGAAAACATTACAGCGCATCTTCTCAAACAACGAATTAGTCGGGAGCTTTCTAAGCCTATGAGGAGATACGATTCTGAGATTGAATATATACCCACTCAATTTATATGTGAATTTATTCGAATCATAACTGGTGCAGATGGGATTCGATTTGCCAGTTCTGTTCACGCGGAAGGAAAGAATATAGTAGTCTTTGACCAAAAATTGATGGAATGTATTTCTTCGGAGACACACCGTGTAGACCGCTTAAAAATAAGCCATAACCGTATTTGATTACGTTTTGTCATTACTGATACACTCCACAATCCCAACCCCAAGAAGACGGATATAATGAGGGAAGGGGCTGGCTAACGGACTTTCTTGCTGCGTGGGCTGAAACGCGTAGGATTAGTTGCAAACTGAGCGTGTTGCTGTGGTATGAATAGGGCTGCGGAACGCTCTGTGGATTATTGCGGAGCGAATAAAAGCTAAGACTTGTTAGATTTTGGAAGACTAACAGGGCTGCGGTGGGGGGATGGAATTCGATATAGAATGCTTCGTAATGGAACACTGACGGTCGCTACGCTCTGGAAATAGCACGCGGATGACGCGGATAGCGCGGAGAAAAATGAGGGGTTGTTTGGAGTGTAGATCAGTTATATACTAATCGTGTTTTCTTCCACACAAGTCATCAGCTTGAGGAGGAAGACTTGTGCGGGCGGGGGGCTACAGAGGAGTAGAAACGCGGAGGAAAATGCGGTGGTAATTGCACGCGTTGCAAACGCGCGCCAGCGGGGAAGTGTTGGCTCTGATGGGTGCTAACTTACCACTCCCTACAACAACAAACAATAGCCAACTGCTCCCTCCTCACACAGTTCTCGATACGCTACGCACTCGAACTGACCTTAGCGCTTACCCCTCTCCCATCACCACATTACTAAAACGCTAAATCTCAACCCTTAAAACCTAGCTCCTAACCCCTTAAACCTCAATTCCGTACCTTGCGGCCTATTAATGATTACACGTATTTGAAAAAGAAGAAAAAAGGAAACGGCAAAAAACGCGGCCCATCCATATCAGTGTTCCAAGAGCCTATCTTGGAAACCATGCGTAAAAGTCCCGACCGGGCACTCAATTACAAACAAATAGCTAAGCGACTTGGCATTACCGATACGCAGGAGCGTAACGTGCTGGCGCAGAATCTCAATAAGATGAAGAATGACGGTCTCCTACGTGAGATCGAGAGAGGCAAATACCGCCTCAAGCAAATGCCTTCGCCAAAACTTATTGGCAAGGTAGATATGACCAGTACCGGAGCAGCTTATGTAACGGTAGAAGGTTACGAGCGCGACATCTACATTTCGCCTCGCAAAGTGCGCCAAGCATTACCGGGCGATATTGTGAAGTTGCATGTTTACGCCAATACTAAAGGAAACCGGGTAGAAGGCGAAATCATCGAAGTTGTTGAAAGGGCCAGAGAAACATTTGTGGGTACACTCAGCATAAACACTACGAGCAAGGTGGCGTTTGTGGTGCCAGACAACCAGAAAATGCCTGTCGATTTTTTCATTCCGCTCGGAGAAATGCTCCGTGCTAATGATGGCGATAAGGTTATTGTAAAAATGACCGAATGGCCCGAAAGAGCCAAGAATCCGATAGCGCATGTTATTACCGTACTGGGTAGACCTGGCGAAATGGAGACAGAAATGCATTCCATTTTGGCGGAGTTCGATTTCCCGCTTTATTTCCCTGAGAATGTAGAGGCAGAAGCCGACAAAATTCCAGACGAAATATCTAAAGCGGAAATCAAGAGAAGACGCGACTTCCGTGGTATTACCACCTTTACCATTGACCCCGATGACGCGAAGGATTTTGATGATGCGCTTTCCATTCAGAAACTCAAGAATGGTAATTGGGAGATTGGCGTTCACATTGCCGATGTTTCGCATTACGTGCGACCGGGAACTGCCTTGGATGAAGAGGCCGTGAAACGCGCTACATCTGTTTACTTGGTGGATAGGGTTATTCCGATGTTGCCAGAAAAGCTTTCGAATAAGGTTTGTTCTCTCCGCCCGAACGAAGAAAAGCTTGTCTTTTCTTCTGTGTTTGAGATGGATGAAAACGCTAAGGTCATCAACGAATGGTTTGGCCGTTGCGTTATCAATTCTGACCAGCGTTTTACGTATGATGATGCACAAGCAATCATTGAAGGAGGTGAAGGTCCACTTAAAGATGAAGTGCTTACCATGCACGAATTGGCCAAACAACTTCGCGCCAAGCGCTTTGAAAATGGTGCTATTGCTTTTGAGAAGGAAGAGGTCAAATTTAGATTGGATGATGAAGGAAACCCGATTGAGGTTTACCTTAAAGAATACAAAGACAGCAACAAGCTGGTGGAGGAATTCATGCTGCTGGCTAATAAGCAGGTAGCCACGTTTGTTGGTAAGCCTAAGCAGGGTTCGCAGCCCAAAACATTTGTGTACCGAATTCACGACAATCCTGTTCAGGAGCGTCTCGAAATGCTTGTGTCTGTTGCCGCTCAGTTAGATTACAAGGTAGAGTTGGGTCCAAGACGGGTTGTAACTGATTCGCTAAATAAACTCTTAGCCGACATTAAAGGAAAAGGCGAAGAGAATATGCTGAGCACCATGGCAATTCGTTGCATGGCTAAAGCGGAGTATAGCACGGACAACATCGGTCACTTCGGCCTTGGTTTCGATTACTACACGCACTTTACATCGCCTATTAGAAGGTATCCAGATGTGATGGTTCATCGGTTGCTTCAGCGCTATTTAGATGAAGGAAAGTCTGCGTTCCAGAAAGACTACGAAGACCTTTGTATCCATAGTTCTGAGAGGGAGAAAAATGCTACTCAAGCTGAGCGCGCTTCTACCAAGTACATGCAAGCCAAATACTTGATGAAACATATTGGCGAAGAGTTTGAAGGATTGGTTTCGGGCGTTACCGAATGGGGAATATTTGTAGAGATAAAGGCGAACAAATGCGAAGGCATGATTCGCTTGCAGAATCTCCCGGATGACTTCTACTCTTATGATGAAGACACGATGTCTGTTATCGGTTCTACCACGGGTAATTCTTACACACTAGGCGATGCCGTGATGGTGAAGGTGGTGAACGTTTCATTGGAGAAACGTCAGATTGATTTGGCGGTAACTGGTTGGCCTGAATAAATAACTCACCCCACATCCGCCTTGCGGATGACACCCCTCTCTTTTGAAGAGAGGGGAAGTTCAGCATGACGGCAACTTTTGAGCACTTGCGTTTCAAGCGAACGATCCTTTTACCTTTAGCCGCATGAGTGACGCGCCTTCAAAGAATGCCCCATTTGTTTCTGTGGTTGTTCCGTGCTTCAACGAGGCTGGAAATATTCAGGCGCTCTACGAGCAACTGGCTCCCGTTTTGGCCAGCTACCCAACCCATGAACTCCTTTTTGTGGATGATGGCAGCCAAGACGAAACTGTCAGCTTAATTGAAGCTTTGAGTAAGAAGGATGCATGTGTCAAACTCATCCAACTATCTCGCAATTTCGGACATCAGGCAGCGCTTAAAGCGGGTCTGGACTCTGCCGAAGGCGATTGCGTTATCAGTCTTGATGCCGACTTACAGCATCCGCCTGAGCTCATTCCTGACCTTATTAAAAAGTGGCAAGAAGGGTATGAAGTGGTTTTTACCCAACGGGAGGAAGACCCTAGCCTTTCCTGGCTGAAACGCGCTACTTCAAAGCTGTTCTATCGCTTGGCGCAAAAGCTCAGCTCGGTACAAATACTCCAAGGCACAGCCGACTTCCGCCTCCTAGACCGCGAGGTTGTAGACGTTCTGAAACAACTAGACGAATCGTATCTATTTATTAGGGGTTTAGTGAGTTGGGTGGGTTTTAAGCAAACCGCCATTAGCTACAAGCCACAAGGTCGTTTTGCAGGAAAATCGAATTACACCTACGGCAAAATGTTTTCGTTGGCGCTTTCAGGTATCACGTCTTTCAGCATTAGACCATTACAGCTTTCCATGCTGCTTGGGTTGTTCATTGCAACGCTTGCTGGTATTTACGGCTTGTATGTGATTTACATTTTTGCCTTTACCGACCAAGCCATGCAAGGTTGGGCCAGTACCACGGCTAGTGTGCTTTTTATTGGTGGCGTACAGCTGATTATGCTAGGCGTTTTGGGCGAATATGTTGGCAAAGGTTTTATGGAAGGGAAACGCAGACCTACCTACATTATCCGAAAACAGAAGTTTTAAGAGCAAATTGGAACTCCTGCCGTGGCACAAAAACTAACAGGGACTCTTTCTAAAAACCAGCACAATATATCAGCCAGACAACCGTTATTTTGCAACGCAACCATTATACTTGTTCCTCAATCAATATCAAGGCGTTTCGCATTATGTCTAAACATTTTCTTGTCCTTACACTTATTACTTGCATTCAAATGCCGCTGTTTGCTCAGGTTGCCATTGGGCAATGGCGCGATCATTTACCTTATAATAAAGGTATAATGGTTGCTGATGCAGGAGATTGGGTTTTTTCGGCTTCCGAATCCGGTTTATTCAGACACCATAAGACTTACGGAGATATTGTTCGACTTTCTAAAGTGTCTGGAATGTCAGACATCGGGTACGCTGCCATTGCTTGGAGCGATGACAATAACACGCTTCTTGTTGCCTACAAAAACACGAATATTGATATTATTCAGGATGGAAGCATCATCAACATTCCTGACATTAAAGACAAGCCTATTCTTGGAAACAAAACCATCATAAACCTTCATATAAAGGATGACTTAGCGTATTTGGCCACTGGATTTGCCATTGTAGTGCTTGACCTTATTAGACACGAGGTTAAAGACACATATTATATCGGGCCAGAAGGTGCTGCTCTAAATATATTTGACATTACTACCTCGGAAACAAAGCTATTTGCCACAACCGAAGATGGTGTTTATTGGGCACCGCTAAGTGGAGCTAATCTCGCCAATTTTGAAAACTGGACACGATTCTCCGATATTCCACTGGGTACATACAACGCTGGAACATGGTTTAACAATAGGCTGTACGTAAACCTTGAAGTTGATAATGGACTTGACACCATTTACTACCTGCAGAACCAACAATGGACCCCTCTTGATAGTGGTGCAAACGAGACGGTAAATAGCCTAGAAAGCAGTAATGATGTTTTGCTTGTTGTAATGGGAAATAGTGTTGCTGAGTACGATGAAAATAATCAGCGTTTAAGGTTAGCAGATAACTACGGGTTCGGTGTTGCGAAACCAAACCATGCACTTACAGACGCTGAAGGAACTATGTGGATTGCAGACAAGAACGCTGGTCTTATTAAACATTCAGAGAACTTAACGTTTGAAGCGATTAATGTCAACGGGCCTAGAGATCTTTCAAATACCGACATCAGTGTATGGGATGGTAGATGCTATGTTTCTTCGGGCAGTCTTTCATCTACTTGGGGGATAACCAACAACGAAAGTGGACTATACACATACAAAGACAACCAATGGGGCAATATTGGGCCTGGCTCGTTTCCTCAGACCTCAGGATTCCGAGATTTTATTCGTGTATTGGTTGATCCATTTGATAGTAAACGAATGTATGCTAGTACTTGGGGAAGAGGGCTGGTGGAATATTATGACGACCAATTTGTGGCAAGCTATGACACCACCTACAGCGTTTGGAATACCAACAATGGGTCGTCCAACATCCGTGTATGCGGGCTGGCCATTGACCAAAATACAGGCACACTTTGGGTTACGCGTACAGAAGTAGAGAAGTTGCTTTATGCCAAAGAAACAGATGGTACTTGGCATAGTTTTGATATAGAGGCCGTTGCCCCCATTACTCTTGGTGATATTGCCATTGACGATAGCGGTCAGAAATGGATTGTGGCGCCCAGAGGTACTGGTTTGGTTGTTTATAACGACAACAATTCGCTTGATTTTGCTGATGATGACCGCTCAATTAAGCTTACAACAGGGGTTGGAAAAGGAAACCTAAACAGCAATGACATTTTTACCATTGTAGCAGATTTGGATGGTGAAATTTGGGTTGGTACCAACAACGGAATTTCTGTGTTCTACTCTCCTGAGAGTGTGTTTGATGGTGGGAATTTTGACTCCCAGCAAATTTTAGTTGAACAAGATGGTTACGTGCAGTATCTATTGGAGAGCGAAGCGGTAACCGAAATCGTAATTGACGGTGCAAACCGCAAATGGATTGGTACTTCAAATGCAGGGGTGTTTCTTATGTCTGAGGATGGAACGGAGGAGGTTTATCACTTCACAACCGACAATAGCCCGATTTTTAGTAATCAGATTACGTCTTTGGGTGTAGATCAATTAAGTGGGGAGGTTTTTATTGGCACAGACAAAGGAATCATATCATTTAGAGGAGATGCTACTTGGGGAACTTCTGAGTTTGTAAACAACGATGTTTACGCTTATCCAAACCCAGTGGAGCCAGATTACGAAGGCCTAATAGCCATTAAAGGTTTGGTTAGAGATGCTGATGTAAAGATTTCTGATGCTGCCGGAAATGTAGTCTTCGCCACAACGGCTAATGGCGGTCAGGCTACTTGGGATGGTAATAAACTCACTGGCGGCCGCGCCCAAAGTGGTGTCTATTTGGTGTTTGCATCTAACGAAGACGGAAAGCAGACATTCGTTACCAAGATTCTTTTCATCAATTAGAAATGATTACCACAGATGGAATTGTTCTGAGTACTATTCGTTACTCCGACAGTTCGGTAATCGCCAAAATTTATACAGAGCAATCTGGGCTTGGTTCATTTATGGTGCGCGTTGGAAGCGGCAAAAAAGCCCTCACTAAACTTGCTCCTTTACAACCACTTAGTTTGGTTGAGCTGACTTACAAAAATGATGACCGAAAAGGGATTCATTCTCCGCGAAATTTGGAGCGCAGCGAAAGCCTAAACGCAATTCCGTTTGACACAGTGAAAACCTGCGTTGCGTTGTTTATGGCAGAAATTATTTCTCGTTCCATTCATGAAGAAGAAAAGAACCAACGCTTGTTTCTATTTCTCAAGCACGCCATCCTACTGCTTGATGAAACTGAAGAAAGCTGTAGCAACTTCCACCTCAAGTTCATGGTTGAATTCTCTTCGCATTTGGGGTTTTATCCATCCCTATTTAATGGCGAGTACTACTTTGATTTATATGAAGGTGAGTTTGCTAAGGCCCAGCCAATTCATGCACATTACACCGAAGGACAATCCACAGTTAAACTTGCAGAGATTATCGGTATTTCTATGACTGAGTTCCACACAATACAAATGAGTAGCGCTATTCGCAGAACGCTACTTCAAAAACTCATCGACTTTTTCCGACTCCATCTAGACGGAATGAAGGAGCTGCGCTCTCATAAAGTATTAGAAGAGGTGCTTGCCTAATCGAACTCAGGTTACGAATTACTTATGCTGAATGTTTAGAAACGCATTCAAGGTATCCGCTATTTCTAGATGATACTTTGTGCTAGGATGCCCTTCCGTCCAATGAATTTTATACTCCTTTTTCTCCTTATCCAACAAGTTGGCGCAGTCTAAGACTTCCATATTAATTTCCTCTAAAACGTTCTTAACGCGTGGTGCAAGTTTTGAGTTTGGCCCAATAATTACCACAAACCGACCTTCGGGATATTGCTTCAAAAACTCCTTTTTCGCTTCTCCTAAAACTGTCGAAAAAAGTTTTAGGTGACCATCGGTAACAAACCAAGGAACGTCAATGTCGAATAACCCAATAAAGGCGCTTTCGCTGATGGCGCGATAAAACCGTGACTGTACGTGTCTCCCAGACCAAAAACTTCCGTTGCGTTTCAGTTCATTCCCATCTAAATAATAATAGGGGAAATGACTTGCCCAAAGCTTTATCAATCTTCTCGAACCAATCAGTCGTTTGATGTGGTCATCAATAAAAAGATGGATTAAAACACCGTTTGGCTCGTCAATTTCAGAATGCAAATCGCGGCTTCTCAGTAACTCCAAAGTCTGCTGCGTCCCATAGCCGGAAACAGCGTAATTGTAAGGCCGTTTTCCGGTAAGGCTATCAATAAAATGGCTGATCGTTTCTTGTTCATTCAGTCCATAACCAAAGGCAAAGGAGCATCCAGTTATCAAAGCAAATTGGTCATACAATGAGTCTGGTTTTGTGCTCGGAGTAATGCGTCTTCCAAACTCGTCAATGTGATAATACTGCTTGTAAATCAAGGAGTCATTTACCACATAAGCATGACTGATTGTGGTATCCGCTTGCAATTTTGAACCCATGATAGAATCACGCACCGTAGAGCTGGGTTCCCAGTAGGTTTGCTGGGTATAAGGCTCTTGATAAAAGTGTTTGAAATAGTAGCGGCAACTGAACTCTACAGTCATGAATGTGCAATACGCCATAAAAAGACCAAGAAAAACTGCTACAGCTTTAGAGTGGTTTTGAAGCAATTGTTTAAGCCTTGCGGAAACTGAGATATTCCGCCAGATAAAAACCACGATAAAAGCGAGTAAGAAATGGTCCAGTACCAGCGTCATCAGCCGCATAAAGCTGTCAATCGGTTGCAGCGGAAAGATAAATCTGAAAGCCCATTCGTTGAATGCAAAACCAAGTGCAAAGACAACCAACGCAAGAATGCGGGCAGATTTCATTTTCGAAATATCGTCAAAACAAAAGCTCTTTCGCTGAAAAGGACCGTCATTATTACGATGATGATTGCCATCGTTCTAATCATGCAACCAGCTCCTTATCGTAATTATCTGCTTAATACTTAGTTATCCTTGAATATTCCGTGCCTAGGATTGTCACACCGTCCTTAATAAGCCTAGAGTTTAGTTCGATATCCCCTTCGCTTTCAACATTTTTCAATTGGATGTCCTTAATCTCAATTGTGGCTCCACCATACTCCGACTTCTTTGTGTAGGCCACATATCCATACTTACAGTTGGAAACTTCAAGGTCAGATAAGGTTGCATAGCTACGGTCCTTTGCAGCTACCCCTATTGTTGCGTTTGTAATCGTTGAGTGCTTCATTGTTAGAACTGATTGTTCACCCACAGAAACGGCCTTATCACCTATATTCAAAAGTTCACAATCTTTCAATTCTACTTGGCTCCCAGAAAAATCCACGGCATCGTTACCAATATCTGCAAACCTGCAGTTTACAATAGAGCCTTTACTGAAATCAGAATCGAACCCATCAGACTTGCTGTTTTTGAACTTGCAAGATTTCAACTCAAAGGTCGATCGGATAATATTCAATGCATCTTCACTTCTTGCGTTATTGATCGTACAATGGTCCATAATCACATCAGATTCGTAGAAGTTGACACCTCCTGTTAGAATCCACCCTTCAAACGAGAGGTTATTCATTGACTCGAACTGCACGTATTCCAATCTAGACTCAGCATTAGCTTGTAGCACGGTAATGCCTTGGTTGTAGTTGGATTCTGACCGAATAACCACTGGTAATTTCTTACTCCCTATTATCTGAACAGGAGATTCTGACAGAATACCTCCTGCATTTTTAAGGATTAACTCTGTTCCAGCATCGATAATCAGTTTAGTCCCTTTGGGAATGTATAGCAACCCATTTATAACGTAAGACCCTTTGCGGATACGCAAGCCGCTTTTTTCTCGCGTAATCAAATTGCCATAGTTGCTGGCGGATTCAATAAAAGCAATTCTCGGAGAAAAACTTTTGGGTGCGGGCCATGAAAAAACGGCCGCCTTCCCAACCATGTTGCTTCCGTCCATTGTATAGTAAATGGCAGACGGTTTTTCTGTTAATTCAAGTGTAGCGCGGTCTCTTTGCCAGTTAGTTACACCAACTTCAATTGGATTGGGAATAAGAACCGTGTCTTGTACTCCCTTTTTTTTGTACCCAAAAACACGAACTGTGTGCCCACCATTATTTTCTATGACGTATGAGTGTTTGGCTTGCTTGTACGCTCTAACTGGCAAACGGGTAGAGATTTCGGGGTGAATGTTCAGGCGTTGATTACTTGTGTCTGGTTTAGCGTTAACCAGTCCATTTTGTAGCCATGTTTTAAAACTGGGGAGCTGCTTTTTTATCTCTGTGATGTTATCTCTTAATACACCAACCTCTACTTTTTCTCTAGGGAATTCTACGCCTAAAAGTTGATTAACAGTCTTAATTTCAGAGTCCATTTCTTCTAAAACAGCATCGAGATACCCATCCTCTATCATCCGTTCTAAATTGGCTAGGTACCGTTTTTGAACGAATTGATTTTTTAAAACAAACCCTTTTAAGTAGTGTGTCATTACAACCGGCTTATCCTGACTAATGGCTTTGAAGAGCGTGAAAGATTTATTCCCTTGCGGATTAAATTCAAAAACGCCACTAAAGTCAAAAGCTATTGGTTCTAGTTTGGCCGTAACGGGATTAACATACCACCTTTGATTATGCCACTCAGTAGAGTGAGAAGAACAGTTGGCTAGCGTAAGAATTGCCAAATACTTAGTGTATGTTTCTACATCTAAATAGAGGTCAACATCAGGGTGAAAGGTTCTGTACATTTCGGCCAAATCCTGTCCAATTATAAATTGTTGTTTTAAGGAGGGCACCTTTGACACCTTTTTCTTGCCAAAGGGCTCTATTACGGAAGCCACAAAAGTTGGGAAATAGTGATGAATGTTTTCTCGTTGTTTTAAAAGTAAAGACTCCCAAAAAGGGTCTTCGTTGAATTTCAGAATTACGCCTTCTCTTCGGTTTTGACTTTCTAGTAGCTGTTTGGTAAAATGTTCCTCTATGGCATACAGGCCTAAAACCTTTCCGTTTAGTTCAACCGGAATAAACTCGTACATGGTTGTCAAAACCTCTTCTTTTTGCAAAAGCTTGTGAATTAGCCATTCTTTTGCGTAACCTCTTGTTTCAGGATGTTGAATCGAAAATGTTCGTTTTCCCATAATGGTTCGGCCTCCGTCTAGATTTATTCTAAACGACCATTTATTGGTTTTAAGATGGTCAGTCCAATCACCCTTAAACCTTATGGTTCCACCATAATGTTCGCCATTGTAAGAAATAGCGCACTTGAATTCCTTTTTTGCTTTTTTAGCAATTATGCCTTGTTTAAGAGCATCATCTCTAAACTGAACCATTTGAGCCATGTCTAGGCTATCTACAAAAAGTTCAAGCGTGGGTAAATCACTATAAACGGGGTCTACCTTATCATATCGAAGTATTTCCAAATCATCAAAATAGACAGGTTCCTCCGTACTGTTTCTCAAGTAAATGAGGATGCTATCAACTCCAAACGGAATGAGTGCATCAAGTTCGAGTTCATCCCAACCATCACTAGACTTCTCGATGCTTGCCTGCGATGTGGAAAAGTAACAAAGATGGATTTGCTTTCCGGCCAACTCCAACGAACCTACGCTTGTTTTTGAATGTCTTTTTACTGTGATAAGAAACCTTTCACCCTCCTTTACATCATTTACAGGATAGGTCATGCCATACTCTCCTCCCTTTTGGAGTAAAATGGAATGTTTTCCTGAAAAGGCAATTTTATCGGTCTGATAATTGGCGTATTCAAAGGATGCGCCTTGAGATACGAACTGCCCATTTTCAACGGTTTCTGCATCGCAAAAAACGCGCTTAACATAATCCGTTTTGGTTTGATGACACCCTAAAACACTAACGAATGAAATCAATAGAAACAGAAAGCGGACTAGATACTGCATATTAAATTCTTGCGTCTGCGCCTGGCTAGTGGAACACTCTTTGAGGATTTCATTTGGCGAATATCGTCAAAAAGAAAGCCTGTTCAATTGAACAGGCTTTCGTTTTAAATATGAACTTGTTTTTACTTCACCAACCAAACTTTTCTATCGCTACCTGAATTCGTTTCCATGGTATAAACCAACTCAGAATCGGTGGCGCTTTCTACTTTCCAGGGAATACAATCGTCTGGATTATTTTCATCAACCATAACGTTGACAGTTGAGTTTAACCGAGTGTAGTACCAAGTTCCTTCCACCACTTCCGTTCCCTCAACACAAACAAAATCTCCGTTTGATTTGAAATCAACATAGTCGTTCCGTTGCTCAATTGTTGGTTCTGTTATTTGCCCGTTTTCCTGATACTGAACAGGTTTCCACTGGCCTTCTACGTCTTTTTTTGTTATGTCACTTACGAATGGAAGCATTCCATCGCAAGAAGTAAGTCCGATTAATGCAACTATGCTTAAAAGTCTAAGTGTTTTCATCGTCAAGTGGATAAATAATAAAGTCGAAGTTAAACAAACTTCTAAAAACTCCATTTCAACCGTAAGAAAACACTATTGCTCAAGTTCTGATAGTTGTTCTCCAACCCGTTTACGGTAAGCTCTGGAAAGTCTGAGAAAAACAGTTGACCCACCAGTAGAATATCCCAATTTTCTACAATAGAATACGTGAAAGAAGGATTGAGCAAAAGCAGATTTGGTCCGTAACCGTAAATAACGGCAAAGTTCACATTCAGCAATGGTGTAATTGGATAGCCAAGGCTGAGAAAAGCGTTGTATTTAGTGGGCATTAAGTTCTTGGCTGTAAGTGAAGATCCGCTGAAAAAACCTGTCAGTTTGAGCGGGTCGCTATTGTCAATTCCATTACTATTAAACAAGATTGACCCGTTGATATAGACCGAATTCTTGAAAGAATAATCTGCGGAAATGGAACTCGTTACCGTATGCCTTCCATGCCTGAAGTTTTCATACGGGCCAAACCATTGAATTTCTCCTTTTAACCCTGCTTTTCCAGCATTTCCGGCAAAGCCAAAACCAGCTGTTAAATCCGTTCTGTATTGACCTGCTATTAACTGAAAATCATAGCTTTTTGCGTTGAACTTGTACATGAATGCCGCAGTAGATTGCTTCCATGTTCTTTGGGGTGCAACGGCAATTTCAAAGCCACGCATTTTCTTTCCGAAGTATTGAAAACGAACCGCATCAGACCCTGGCCGCTCTTCATAATCAAAATCAATAAAATTGTAGGCATTGAAAATATCGTTCGGGTTCCAAGCTGTATTTATGCCCCAATTTATGCGCTGCCGACCAACTCGAATATCAACTTTATCGTTTCCCCAAGCAACCCACAACCTATCTAAAGTTGTGTTGAGATGAACTGGATTTACGTTATTTCCAATGTTCCAACTCATGTCAACAAGACCCGCGTCCTTGTCCATTGCATCTTTTGCTGTGGGTGAATTGGCCGTGGCTCCAGCATAGAAAAACCGCGTTCTAAGTTCTGCCGCAACAGTTAATCCTTTCACAGGATAAATGCGCAGATTAAGACGATTATGAAGAAACTGTTCATTCGAATTCCCGATGAGTGGATTGCCCGAAAACGAAACGATATTCAGGTTTTTGAGATAGCCACGGAGGGTGACGATGTCCTTGAATTCTCGCTTCGGTTTTTCAACTTTGGTAGTGTCTTGGGCTACGGCAACAGTTGTTGCATAGAGAAATAAACAAATTAATAGAACCGCTGTAGAGACGCGATTCATCGCGTCTTTACCATGCATAACAAAGACGCGATGAATCAAGAAGACGCGATAAATCGCGTCTCTACAGAAAATGGAAATCTTCACGAATAAAAAATCAGTTTTCATCAGTTCAATCAGTCTGATATGTGTTCTATCTGCGTTCTATCCTCTCATCAGAAATTATTTTTCCGTCCTCCAGCGTTATGATTCTACGTGCGCGGTCAATCACGCGCTGATCGTGGGTGGAGAACAAAAAAGTCACGTTTTCCTTCTTGTTCAATTCCGCCATGATGTCCAACAAATCGGCTGTTGATTGGCTGTCTAAGTTGGCGGTTGGTTCATCTGCCAGCACAAATTGTGGTTTAGAAGCCAAGGCCCGCGCAACAGCCACACGCTGCTGTTGTCCACCGCTCATTTCGCTCGGACGGTTGTTCATTTTGCTTTCCAACCCTACGGCTTTTAGCAATTCCAAAGCACGAGCATGTCGTTCTTCCTTCGGACGGTTCTGCAAAAGCATGATGAATTCCACGTTCTCTTCTGCCGTTAGAACGGGGATGAGATTGTATGCCTGAAACACGAACCCGATGTTTTTCAATCGGAAATCGATAAGTTGATTGTCATTCATAGCAGTGATTTCAGTATCACCGATGTGAGCTGTTCCGCCCGTTTGATGATCCAAGCCTCCGATGATGTTGAGCAACGTGGTTTTTCCAGATCCCGAAGGCCCGACAATGGCCGTGAACTCGCCACGCTCAATTTCAATCGTCACTCCATCAAGTGCACGCACTTCCAGTTCCTCTCCCGGATTGTAGTATTTCTGTAGGTCTTTCGTTCTGATGATTGCGCTCATTTTCTTCTTCTTTGGCTGATGCGAATTACGAATACTCGTATCTGATTAGTTTCAATATTGATTATTACGTCTGAGCTCCACTCCTAAGTTCGCAGATTTCGGATCCTCCTTTGCAAAGGAGGTGTCGAGGTACGAGACGGAGGATTTATGTTTCATTTTCCAAATTTTCAATGTGTGTTTCCAAAGAAGTAAGCAAATGAATCATATTCCGTCTGACATCCATTTCGGTGAAGCGTAGTAAGTGCAACCCCATTTCCTCCAAAACCGTTTGTCGTTTTGCATCCTTCACCATGACCTCTTCAAAGTGATGGCTTCCTCCGTCAATTTCTATCACCAATTTGAGGGGTTTGCAATAAAAGTCAACGATATAATTGCCAAGCGGCTTTTGCCGGTTGAACTGATAACCCTTCATCTTCTTGCTCCTGAGTTCTTTCCACAGCAGCACTTCTCCAAGCGTGGCATTTTTTCTCAGTATTTGTGAGAATTCTTTGTGGTTTGTATTGTAGGGAAGGAGTCTCATGTTGATTGAAAAAATCCCCCGACCCGCCCAAAAGCGAGCCACCCCCTTTGCAAAGGGGGATCCGCTCCGAGTTGGCCTATCAGTAAATTGAAAGAGTGCTTCGTTCTAAAGGCTTTAGATAATTCTTCCCCTTGTCGTTTTGCAATGTGCGTGCAGACCGCGGATCCTCCTTTCTTAAAGGAGAGCCTGTCCCGAAACTTCGGGATGTCGAGGCACGAGACGGAGGATTTATTTCTCATTTTAAACTGTTTTGACACTAGATCAGATCGCCCTAACCGCTTCGGCAGGCTTTAATTGCAAGGCTTTAATGGCTGGATATATGGACGAAAGAATGGCGGCCACCACCACCATAATCGTCACGTTGATGTAGAATTGAGGTTCGAGGCTAGGGTATATCATGGTGGATATTCCGAAGTTCTCCAATCCTTTTCCGACAATGGATAAATCGATGCCTGCGGAGCCAAAATGAGACACCGTCAGAAATCCGAGAATAACTCCCAACGGGCCTCCAACGAGTGAGATGAAAACCGTTTCTACCACAATCATGAAGAAAACTTTGGTCTTGTTCATTCCCACGGACATCAGCATTCCGAGCTCACGTTTTCGTTCTAAAACCGCCATTAGCATGGCGTTGATAATGCCGAATGAAAGCGCCAGAAGTATAATTCCGATGATGATGTACAGCATCTGTTGCATCATCTCATCCGCGTAGCCCAATTCGGGTGCAACTTCTTTCCATGTCTGAACCGACAGGTTGCCGAATTCCGCTCCAATAACGGCTGCAACGGTGTCAACCTCCGAGACATCATTCAGCAACACGGCAACTTCGTGAAATCCTGCGCTTTCCTCCAGCAAACGGTTCAGGTCTTCGGATGTCACAAACACGTTCAACTCATCCGATTTTGAGTTCGAGGTTTTGAAAATTCCAGCTACGCGGAACGCACCTGTGACAATCTCGCCATCGTCTTTCTGAAACGTGAGAACGATTTTCTTCCGCAGGTCAACATTCAGTTTCTCGGCCAATTTTTTACCGATGATAATTGGATTCCGCTTGATGCCCGTGAGGTATTCGCCATCCACCATCTTCTCGTTTAAGGTTGTCACCTGTTGCTCTGCTTCTGGGTCAACTCCTGTGATTCGCACACCATAACCGCCTGTTGATGATGAAACCATACCGTTAAGCACAACACGTTCTGTAAAAGCTTTCACATTCGAATTGCCGTTCAAAGCATTGCGAACAGCATCCTCATCTTCGATTCGGAACTCCACATTATTGTCCTGAATGAACTGCGGATTGTGAATCTGAATATGAGAAATGGACGTGTTGAGCGCATCCTCCGTCCGTTGTTCGTTCAGTCCAGAAGACACGCTGATAACGAACAATCCCGCCCAAATACCAAGGGCAATAGATGCGATGACAACCCCACTTCTGAGGTTGTTACGCCATACGTTTCTCCAAGCAATTTTGATTAGCATAGTATATGGTTGTTAGTTCGAAGCATGATTTGTGCATGGCTTTTATGGTTTTCGTCCTGCAAAACATGTGTGGGATACCAGATAGTGATAGGGCTAAGAGAATCAAGCCGTTTTCAATATTTAGAATCACGTGCATGGTTAAGTTCTTCGTGCTTCAACGGGTTTCATTTTATGAATAATCCACGCTGGATAGAGCGTAATAAGTAATGATACTCCGATTACAATAACCATGTGGGTCAGGGCAATTGATGGATCTAGCGATGCTGGCAAAACAGGATCCCAACCTTCTTGGGCAATGGCCTGTGCAGCTTTACCCGTCAGTTCGTATGGATTGTGATTGAAATAGAGTACCACTGGAAAAACACCTATCACACCTAGAATGGCACCCAGAACGGTGGTCATAACGCTTTCCAAAAAGACAACACCCCAAATTTTGAAACGTGACATTCCGATGGAAAGCAAAACTCCAAATTCATACATCCGTTCTTGAATGAGCATCAGCATGGTTCCAAAAATCCCGAAGGAAACCACCATGTACAATATCATGAGCATGATGATGCCACCTGCACTATCGGCCTGAATGGCCTGCACCAGTTCGGGCATGGCTTCTTCCCAATCAAGCACTTCGTAGGTATCGTTATCCAGTTCCTCCGAAAGTTGGCGTTTCACCTTTTTCAGGCGACTGGGATTGTCGATTACCACTGCAATGGATGTGGCGAGGTTTTCTGCTCCGAAGAAATACTGTGCCTCCTTGATGGGAAACAGAACTGCTTTTTCGTTGAGAATGGAAGCACCGAACTTGACAACAGCCGCAATTGGATATTTGGCCGCTGCACTCACGCCATGATAACCTTGCGAGATGAAAACAAGCGTATCGCCAACTCCAACTTTGTAGAATGCGGCCAACTTCTCGCCAACTATCACCGAGCTGTCATCAGCACCGAAAAGAGTTCCACTCGTCATCTTTTCTGAAAGGCCCATCAGTTGGTCTTCCACCTTGGGATCAACGCCCAACATGAGAACACCTTTGGTCACATCTCCCATGGACGAAAGTGCGAAACCTTCGAGCCTTTTGGCGGCCATCGTAACGTGCTTGTTCTCGCTGATTTTGTCTAGTGCTGGATCATCCAACGAGAACGCATTATCCATGGTTTGATCATCCCAATATCCTTTGGAATGCACCTGAATATGCCCGATATAGAAGCGCGTTACGCTATCAATCATCTTCGCATAAATGCCCATCTGCATGCTGCGCATAAACACCGCGAAGAACACGGCAAAGAACACCGATGCGATGGTTATCGCAGTTCTGCGTTTGTTCCTCCAGATGTTGCGCCAAGCGAGTTTTATTAACAAGGGACTAGGTTTTAGGTGTTGGGTTTTAGGCGTTGAGCTTTTTGATGAAAACAGAGAGCATTTTTTGGAGTTCATTAAGAGCAGCAAGTAGTTCTGCAACTTCGCTTTCCGTAACGATTTTCAACTTACTTGCTAATATGATTTGACTTTCCAGTTCAAATGCAGAGCCAATTGCAATTTCCAAAAACCGTCTAAAATCTTTGTTTGTGGAACGGGAAGCTCCCTCAGCGATATTTGAAGAAATAGATACTGCCGCACGATTTAATTGAGAAACTAATCCAAACTTTTCTTCCGCAGGAAACCTACGAGTCAGACCATAGGTTTTCACACCCACGCCCATGGCCTTCTCCCATACGTACAACTCTTTAAAATTTCTCATCAGCTTGCTTTTACCTAATTCCTAAAACCCAACCCCTAATGCCTTACTTCATTCTTTTCATCTGATTGGTGTTGAAGTAATCTTCCTTCACACCCGTATCGAAATTGATGCTGTTGGTGATTAGAATGGTCTTGTTTCCAGGCTCTTCAACCGGAATCATTTCCATTCTAGTAGCCATTGTTCTTCCGTCCATCACCTTAATATCATAGGCATTGAAAATGTTGATGAGGTAACCGTCTTCATCAAAGAATTCCGTTCGTAGTTGAATGTAATGTTCCTTATCAACCCAAACCAAAACATGACCCCAAACTACGGGCGCATCTGGTTTAGCTGTAAGCTTCAATTTCCATGTTTCTCTTCCGTCAATGGTGCTGTCTTTGAGAATTTCGTGTGTGTAATCGATAACAACCGATGACTGTCGTACTAGGTCATCATTGGTGAGGTCCGTTCCCATCCAGCTTTGCATCATCATACTCGGAGGAAGTTTCACTGTACGTTCGATGGAAGGAATCCAATTCCAAACCTCTTTCTCTCGCTTAAGCATTACGGTTCCTTTTTCTTTGGCTGGGGCCGTGATAAGCATTAACGAATACTCTGTGCCTAAAGACCACGTTTTCATCTTCATTTCACGCGTCCACTTCGGACGGATAATCTGAATGGTCATTTCACCTTCAGAAGACGCTCCGCGCGTCAATTCATCGGCTTTTTTAATAATCTCGATTGCTGTTTGGGACTGAGCGCTGAATGGAATAAGTAGAATTAATATCACGCAAAGACGCAAAGGCTTGAAGAGAAATCCCCCGCCTCGTTCTTCGGCACCCCCTTTTAAAGGGGGATTGGCATCACGCGATAAATCTGTTGTTGTCTTTCTCATCATTGTTTCGCTCATTTTAAAATCAGTTTTATCCGTTCAATCAGCTTCATCTGTATCCCATTATGCGAATTGATCTATCATCATTTGTTTCACTTTCTCAATCGGGAAATTCTCTGGATCCATCAGAATATGCATTTGGACGCCATCTAAAACCGCTGAGTAATACCGCATCATTGTCATTGGGTCTTTATGTCCTTTGGCAATGAAATAGTTACTTACGGCAATCATGAATGGTTGAATTTTAGGCATCATTTGCTCCATCAGAATAGGAGTTACATCTGGCTGGAAAGACAACGAAGTGTAAAGCTTCCACCGTTGGGGGTTTTTCACCACCTCATCAATGCTTTTCTCAATTACCTGAATAAATCTGTCTTTGGTTAAAGGTTCGCCTAGGTTAAGATTCAGTTGATCCATCACCTCGTCAAAAACATCAACCACAAGCGAAATGAGGATTTCCTCTTTACTCTTGAAGTAGTTATAAATAAGCCCCTTACTAACCTTGGCTCGTTTAGCAACAGCCGCCATGGATGCTCCATGATAACTGTCTTGTGCAAACACATGTAAAGCAGCTTCCAGAATCTGGTGCTTTCGCTCTTCGCGTATCTGTTCAAACTGTTGTTCTGACCTTGGTGCCATTCTTTAGTTGACTAAACGGTCAGTCAAAGAAATGGTAAATTTTTTAATTGACCAAGGGGTCAACAATAAAAAGCAGGGTAAACACATTTAAAATTCTAAATGATTCTCCCCTTTCAACCAAAATCAGCAGAGTGTGTCATGCTGAACTTGTTTCAGCATCTATTATAGACCCTGAAACAAGTTCAGGGGACACTATCCGCCTGAGTTGGACATACGGGTAGATAGAGACTACCAATAATAATTAAATGCGTTTGCCCTGCGATAAAAAGCGGCTGAATCTTGAGAAAATTACGGATGCTTTGCGCATTAATAGGTAAGAATGAAAAACGTTATTTCACCATAAAATAAGTGAATAATAGAATAATTTGGGTGATTGAATACGTAAGAAATGCGCGTTATTTGTTTTTGCGATTGATTCTTGCATTGCACATTTGTATCGTAGAACTAAAAACAATCATTATGAAAAGATTAAAAACACTCGGCATTCTGCTACTTATGGCCACAGGCGCCATAGCACAGAACAACCCCGATAACATGTTCATTTCGGGCTATGTGACCGATTCAAACGGTCAGGCTCAAGCAAACCAAGATGTTTGCGTTGCCTACATTTCAAACTCGCCTACAATACCTTCAGATACGGTGTGCACCACCACAAATAGTAATGGGTACTATTTTGTTGATGTTGTAAATGGCTCGTTAAGTGGTCCGAATATCACATATACTATTTATACCTATGACCCTTGCTCATTTCTTCCGATTGAGCAAACAAGAATTAACGGTCAAGGCACAATTGATACAGCAAATGTCAATTTCAGTATTTGTGCAACTGGAAACGGCAATTGTCAGGTAAGTATTGTATCATCTTATGATTCACTAAACAACATTTACACCTTAGATGCTGGTGGAGGGTTCATGTCCTATACATGGTCAACTGGAGATAGCACACAAACTATTCAAGTTCAACCAAGTCCGAATGGAGAATTAGTATGTGTTACCGTTGCAGATGCAAACGGCTGTACTGCTACGGATTGTGATACGCTTTATGGAGGTGGAAATCCGAATCCTTGTGGTGTTCAGATTCAATCCACTATCAATCAGAATAACGAGATTGAATTATCTGCAATCGCATCAGGAACCCCTCCGTTTTCTTATGTATGGGGAGATGGAAGTATTCTACCGCAAGTAGTTATGCCTTTTCAGCCGGGTGTTTATTGCGTAACCATTACTGATGCCAATGGATGTGTTTCTACAACGTGCGATACAATTGGTTGCGTTAGTGTAACGCCCAACCTTCAGATTACCACAACGATTGATTCTACTGGTGGTGGTTTAGTGTATAACTTGGATGGTGGCCCAGGCTATAGTGCGTACGTGTGGACACCAAGTGGGAATACAACTCAAACTCTTTTGGGCGTGCAACCAGGCCCGAACGGAGAGGTGATTTGCCTTACTGTACAGGATGCAAACGGATGCACAGCTACAGCTTGCGATACGCTTCTTCCAATCAATCCAAATGGCTGCCAGGCAGGATTCACGTATCCTGGTAGTCCAAATGCTTTACAGGTAGGAAATACGGTTCAGTTGTTTTTCGATGGTCTAGCTTCCAATTCAAGCACATTCACCTGGACTCTTTCTGCTGGCGGATTATCATCGATTGCAATTGGAATGAATCCAGTGTTCCAAATTCCTCCAACGCTGCTACCAGTAAATGGAATGATGGTTGAAATCTGTGTAACGGTTAACGATTCGGTTTCAGGATGTTCAGATTCATATTGCGAAACGGTTCTGGCTGTTCCTGCCAATACTACTGGATGTCAATCTTACTTTTCTTGGGAACCTGATTCCATGCTTGGAGCTCCACTTCCTGGAGTTTGGTTTACAGACGCATCTCAGGGCGGAGCGTTCTATTTCTGGGATTTTGGAGACAACACATTTTCTACAGACCAGAACCCACTTCATCTTTACAATGGAACAGGAACGTATTATGTATGCTTGACCATTACTTCTGCAGATTCATCTTGTCAAGACACCTATTGTGAGGACGTTTATGTAGGAAACAACAACGGAAACTGTAATGCTTCGTTCACCAACTCGGGCCCAACGCCAATCGGCTATACCTTCAGTTCAGATATTCATAGCCCAAATTGGAGTTATTACTGGACAATTGACAACCAGTTTCTTGGAGACGGATACGATGCTTATGCGCCAGGTTTAACAAACGGAACGCATACCGTGTGTCTCACCATAGTTGATTCTTTAAACAACTGCTCTGATACGCAATGCCAAACAATTACAGTTGGAAATAACAACTGCTACGGGTACATTTCTGGACAAGTGTTTGCTGGATCCAACAGCCAACCATTGGACGAAGGAATGGTGTATTTGATTCTCTACGACCAAGTAAATAACACCCTTACTGCAATCGATAGCATGCCCATTGATACGGGTAACTTGTTCTTCTTCGGCCCGTTGGCCTGTGGTGATTATTTGATTAAAGCAGCAGCCACTTCTGGTAGCCAGTATTACAGCGGTCATATTCCAACGTACTATGGAAACTCCCCTTTCTGGGGATTTGCGCAGACTGTGACTTTAGGACAGGCGAATGCGCAAGTAACTACAGACGTGACCTTGATTGCAGCCAACAATCCGGGCGGACCTGGCTTTATCGGTGGCGATGTGACACAAGGAGCAAACAAAACCGATCCAGGTGATCCGTTGAGTGGAATTCAGGTAATGTTGTTCGACCTTTCTGGCAATGCTGTTGCATACACTTACACGGACGGAAACGGAGAATTTGGATTCAGCAACCTTGCATACGGAACGTATCAGGTGTATGTTGAGGTGCTTGGTGTGCAAACCATACCAGCAGTTGTAACTATTGGCCCAGACTCTCCTTCTGTGGAAGACGTTCACATTCTTGCATCAGAATCGCTGATTTCTACCGGAATCGAGGAGTTTGATTTCGAAGGAGCGATAAGCGAAGTTTATCCAAACCCTGTTGGCAATCAAGCAACAATCAACTTCAACCTTGAAGCTGAAGTAGCTGTTCAAGTTTCCGTAATTGACCTTACGGGAAGAGCAATTACCACACAAATAGTTTCTGTTGGAAGTGGTGAAAACATGGTTAGAATAAACTTAGAAAACCTGAAAGACGGATACTACTTCCTCAACATCCAGGACGTTGATAGAAGATTCAGCGTAACACGTAAATTCATGAGGATCGATTAATGGGTTTCGATTCTTATTCAGTCGGAAAGGGCAGCCAATTGGCTGCCCTTTCTTTTTGGAGCAAGACCCTATAAGATGGATGGTTAGATTACCGACTGTATTTTTACGCTGAGCCAAACCATGAAAAAACTGCTGCTGTATTTACTTGTGGGAATCCTCCTTGGTGCATCTAGCATATATGGAGTAAGACTGCTTCGAAAGGCGTTGAGAAAGCAACATGTTCAGCAAGTTGAGTTGGCGCGGGCGGATTGGGTTAAACAGGCTGAAACCTTGCCTGTATCAAATGAGAATTTTAGAAACCGATTCTCAGCCTGTGACGATGAATTGTTGCTCCACTATTTCAACCTGAAACGTAATCGCAACACTCAGACGGTAAAGACTGAAGGAAACATGGAGGTTTGGAACCGTTTCCTACCGCTCTTTAACCAATGGCCACAAGGATTAAAGGAATATTGTCAACGGTATGTTTCGCACGTTTATGTGGTCGACCAGCTCGGTTCTTCGGCCTATGTGTTGCAGCAGAACGACACTTCGTTCACTATTTTAATTAATCGTGATGCTATGGAAAGCCTTCCGAACGATTGGTTTACCAGCAGGGAAGCAACGGCTATCAACCTAAACTCAGAATACGCAATTGACCACAGAATTGAGACAGATTCTAACAATCGGCCTGAGTTCACGCTCGAAACCTTGCTTATACATGAAGTGGCACATTGCATTGGAATCACCACAAATCAAACACGGAAATTTAATTCCGGATGGGGAAGTCTCGGGCAGCACTCACTACTGGATGGTGTATTTCAGGTTGCCAATGTCTCTATGAAGATGACGGACGAAAACCAATCTCAATTCGGAGACTTCCACTATTACCGAAACAAAAAACTGAGTATGGCGAAATATGTAAAGCGGCTTCGGTTGCTCCGCAATTCACCATTTCCCACCATGTACAGTTCGGTCAATGACCTAGAATATTTTGCAGATTTTTTCTACGCATATGTTCATTGTACCGTGCAGAAACGACCACTTGAATATGCCGTTTTTGGGCATGAAAATGAGATAATCCGTGTTAAAAGCGGAATTTCGCTTGAGCACCACAAAAAAGATGCACCATCATTTCAAATATCCTATCAGAATTGGAAATTCAGCACGCAATTCCGTGATGTGTCCAATGTTTGAAAACGATTACATTTGCCGCGCTTTGGGGGATTAGCTCAGCTGGCTAGAGCGTCCCGATGCAATCGGGAAGGTCACCAGTTCGACTTTTTCCTTTGGTTTTTTGAAATAAGATAAAAGGGGGGATTAGCTCAGCTGGCTAGAGCGCTACACTGGCAGTGTAGAGGTCACCGGTTCGACTCCGGTATTCTCCACCCAGACCCCGATTCCGCAAGGTTTCGGGGTTTTTTCATACCATGTTCTACACTTATATCATCTACTCTGAGCGCATAGACCGATATTATATCGGCAGCACCGAACACCTTGACCAAAGGCTGAATGACCACAATAATGGTCGGACACCCTCTACCAAGAAAAAGGGGCCGTGGGCGTTGAAGTGGTCCAAAGAGTTTGCAACCCGCAGCGAAGCTCTGGCAGAAGAGAGACGTCTCAAGGCGATGAAGAGCCGAATCTACCTCGAACAGCTTATCGGAGGTGACTAGCTCTGCTGGCTAGAGCGTCCCGATGCAATCGGGAAGGTCACCGGTTCGACTCCGGTATTCTCCACCCAGACCCCGATTCCGCAAGGTTTCGGGGTTTTTTCATACCATGTTCTACACTTATATCATCTACTCTGAGCGCATAGACCGATATTATATCGGCA
>Ga0222662_1000473_pt1 | contig 32045 bp, 35 predicted proteins | sample AntAcemetagen600_FD_179821 | JGI IMG/M metagenome (GOLD analysis project Ga0222662, IMG submission 179821) | Saline water microbial communities from Ace Lake, Antarctica - #600 | ecosystem: Environmental > Aquatic > Non-marine Saline and Alkaline > Saline | place: Antarctica: Ace Lake... | reverse complement strand
TGCAAAGAATTCTAATCTACCCTGAAAAAGGCTTTCAGATACCCCAAGAGGTTCCAGAGAGTGTGATGCAGGCATATGTATATTTAGTAGAACAGGGTTTTTCTAAGCAACTACTGTAAGTTGTTGGACTGTACATAACCCCCTAGACAAACCCTCCATCTCTTTTTATACTTTAGTCACTATGAAAGTAACAAATACAATCCAGACTTGGAGTAGCTTTGCATCCCTAAGCCTTAAATCCGCACTGTAAGGCGTTTTTTAAGTATTTGTTACCCAACACTCCATCTTCTTAAAATCCGCCTTCTGGGGCGGATTTTCCGTTCCCAGAAGGTTCCTTTCGAGGATGAAAAGCAAATAGTTTTGCTTTTCATCTGGTTTTCACAAGGTGAAAAAGTACCGATGTTTACTATCAAACGAACGAGGGTTGCAAAAGTTTACTTTTATAACCGAGTGAATGAAGATAGAAAGCTGTGCTTACTAGGTGCTAAGTGGGATTTTTTACACAACTGTTCTTAAGGAGAAAGACCATGTTTGACCAAGGTCATACCAAACTACAAACGCTAGAAGAAAAGATTCGGGTTGCAATGGCAGGCCGTGTTGCTCAAGGTGCTCATTTCTCTGAGTTGCGCACTGTGGTCCGAGAAATTGCACTAGAGTATCCGGAGTTTATTACCTGGTCGCCAGAACTACGCGGCGACCAAGCAGTTTCGGATATCTGGGACCGTTCCTGGAAACCTCTTGCATCAGTATCGGTGTTTGCATCACAGGAGATGCAAAATGCCCCAATGTGGTAGAAGACAAAATATAAAAGGCCAGTCTGACGTGACTGGCCTTTTATTTATTTTGAAACTTTTGTCTTTACCTTCAGTCGTGTACTCCTATCTTTATCTACTTTTGGTAATCGAATCTCCAGCAGTCCGTGTTTTTCTTGGGCATCCGCTTCATCGATAAGGACTTCTTCTGGAAGAAGAAGTGTTCGAGAGAATGATCCCCAGAAGAGTTCACGGTGGTAGTAGTCTTCATTGGTCGCTTCTTGGTACTCTTCACGAATTCCTTTAATGGTTACCATGTCGCGAGTGATGGCAATGTCTAAGTCATCAGGAGAAACGCCTGCAACTAGGGCACGAATAACTACCGCATCACCAGTATGATACATGTCAACTGGAAGTTCACCTTCTTGGACTTCTTCCTCCACTTCTTCTTGTCCGTGAAATTCAGACTCTTCACCGTAGTGGTTGATTTCCATGTCATCATCCTCGCCAAATTCATGGTCCTCATCAAGAGCATCTGTTTCTTCGTCCACTGTTGCTGATCCAGTCAGCCGTTCTAAAAATGATAATTTTTTCATGATGATGATGTGTATTTATGTGTTGGGTTATGTCGTGCTTCTAAAAGCTTTACTTTCTCAAAGATCAGGAGGAGCACAATGATGCCCATCCATACAAAAAGGAAGACGCCTAAGATTGCTTCTCCACTTGACTTCATTATAAAAAAGTTAAACAAAGCATGCAACACAATAGCAATGAACAACCCAAGGGTACCAAATGCAAGTTTGAGCTGATTGCTCTTATAATACGCTAGTGCCAAGAATGCTCCAACTGTACCTGAAGCAAGTACATGCAGCAGGGTAGCTCCAAGGAAACGGAGCTGGCCACTAGTTATTGCAAGCATTGACTCCCCTGCAATCAGTGGGTTGAAGATAAACAAGGCATTTTCTAACGCTGAGAATCCAAGTGCGATAGCTACCATATAGATAATGATGTCGATTGGTTCATCCACTGCTTTGTTCCAAAGTATAATGACTAGTGCCGCAGCATACTTGAGAACCTCCTCAATAATAACCCAGGCAAAGATGAGGTTGTCTCCGGTATATATATGCATTGCCATTTTTTGCAGCGGAAAAACCAGAGGCACAACCAGCATACCACCAATAAAAGACAGTGCTATTAGGAGGTATGGTTCTGGACGTGCTTTGTCTTCACGTAGCCAAAACCACAGCCAGAAAAGAGCCGGGATAAGTCCGCCTAGAAAAGCAATCGCAAATTGTGTCGATTCCATAGAGTTTATTGTACCAGTATAGACATATTCTGAACGTGTGTTCATGCACAGCCTGTGTCAGAAAACTGTAAAAGTACTGCGCCTGGTGTCTTGTTTTCTATCCGTGTCCATCTATCTCATTAGGTGTATATGTTATGTCATTGGCCAGCTTTCAACCATCAGTATCTCTTGATCCTTCATTTCTTTTGGAAGTTCTTGCCAAATTGTTTCGGTGATAAACGGCATGAATGGATGGAGGATTTTTAGTGAGGTTGTGAGGTATTCAACTAATAGTCGCTGCCGAGAAGCTTTAATAGTTGCGTCCTCTGAAGAGAGTAGTGGCTTTGATTCTTCAATAAGCTCACTCGCAAAGTAGTCCCATACAAAGTGGTAGGCTTTTTCTGCGGCCATGTCATACCGATCACTTTCCATATGCTTGGTAATCTCCGCAATATCTTTTGAAAGATGTTCCTGTAGATTCTTCTGGTCAGCTTCGTTTAGTGCTGCATCAGCAGGCATGTCACTGGTTGCATCAAGTACAAAGCGGGTAATATTCCAGATTTTGTTCGCAAACTTTTTGTAGGCGTTTACTTTGTCTGGGTCGAGGTTCATGTCGCTTCCTGGGGTGTTGTTTACCATCAGTCCCATTCGTAAGGCATCAGTTCCGTAGCGGTCTTGGATTTCACTTGGCGCAATCACGTTGCCTTTTGACTTACTCATCTTCACTCCCTTTTTGTCCCGCACCATTCCGTGGAGATACACTTTCTCAAACGGTACTTCACCAGTTCGGTAGATACCGAGCATAATCATCCTCGCAACCCAGAAGAAGATGATGTCTTTTCCAGTTTCCATCACTGACGTAGGGTAGTACTCCTTAAAGTCTTTTCCATCCGGGAAGTCAGTAGTTGCCAGAGGCCACTGTCCAGAAGAAAACCAGGTGTCAAAGGTATCAGGGTCTTGCTCCACAGTTCCATCACACTTTGTACACTTGGTAATAGAGTCATCAAGGTCAACCATGCCGTGTCCACACTCAGTACAGACCTTCGCCGGAATCGGAATACCCCAAGCAATTTGTCGTGCAATTGGCCAGTCTTCGATATTCTCCATCCAGTGCTTAAAGACGCGTTCATCACGGTCTGTCACAAACGTGACCTCTTTGTTTGCAACCGCTTCAAGGGCTTTCTCAGCGAGCGGTTTTGTCTTCACAAACCACTGCTCACGAATCTGGGGCTCGATTTCTTTGTTGCACTTATAACAACAGGGAACAGAGTGGGTGTATTCTTCATCAATCTTTACCAGCAGTCCTTTGTCATCGAGTTTTTTCACAATCGCTGCTCGAGCATCCATGATGTTCATCCCTTCAAACTCTGCTGCAATCGGTAGAAGCTTTCCTCTCCAGTCAATAATTTGCTCGTACTCAAGGTCATGTCGCTTGGCAATTTCGAAGTCTATGTGCGAGTGCCAAGGAGTGATAGTCATCACACCAGAGCCTATTTCTGGGTCACCGGCCTCGTCTTTAATGACTGTGGCAGTAATGGGTCCATTGATCCACTCTAGGTCAATTTTCTGTCCGTGCTTGTACTCTGCATAACGTTCATCATCGGGATTCATGACGACGAACTTGTCACCAAACTTCGTTTCGGGTCGCGAGGTACCAATGACAAATGGTCCGTATTGAAAGTAGTAGAATGTACCTACTCGTTCATCATGCTCAACTTCTAGGTTTGAGAATGATGTCTGATGCTTTGGACACCAGTTTACTGGGCGAGCACCTCGGTACAGAAGCTCGTCCTCTTCAAGTTTCTTGAATGTGTCGTAGACAATTTTGATTACTCGGTCATCGAGTGTGAACAATTCGCGTGTCCAGTCACAAGAAGCGCCAAGTGATCGAACTTGGTCTTCCATGACGGCTTTGTTTTCTTGTACGAAGTCCCATATTTCAGAACGAAGTTCTTCGTTGGTCAGGTCAAAGCGAGAACGCTTTTGCTTTTGTAGGTGTTTTTCGTATACCGCTTGGGTTTCAAAGCCGGCATGGTCAGAACCAGGAATCCAGAGAGCTTTCTTACCCCGCATCCGCTGGTAGCGAATCATGATGTCTTCAACCGTTACAAACAGCGCGTGTCCAGCGTGCAGAGAAGCGTTCGCATTTGGAGGGGGCATCACAATAGAAAAGGTTTCCGTTCGGTCACCAGGAAGATTCTCAGGACTAAAGTAGCCTGAATCCTCCCACATCTGGTAGATGTTTTTTTCATGCTCCGCTGGGTCATACGGCTTCAGAAATATCTCTGGAATGCTTGTCCCTTTAGGATTTTCTTTTTGTTGTTGATTTTCCATAAATATGTAGACGAGTTAGAAGGTTACTGGTGTGAACTATATTGTATTCGTAAAAATGCTTCTGGGGCTGCTGTGTTGCTGGCTCATAATGTAATTAGTTAGATATCGATAATACCACGTACTATGTTGTGTTTAAAGCCTAAAAAAGGTCGACCACTCTGTGATCGACCTTTTTTGGTATACACCTAATCATCCAAACTTTTATTCCCATCTGCCTTAATAAACCGCGCTGCAGCGGGGTTCGATGCATTTTTACTTTTAGCGTGACCAGCTAGGGCAATCATAACTGCGTTGTCGGTTGAAAGTCCTGGGTTTGGAAAGTAGACAGTAACGTCAGGGAATGCGGTCAGGCAGTGACGGTTGAATTCTTGGCGAAAGTATTGGCTGGCACTGACACCTCCTCCTACAATCAGTGTCTTCGCTCCATGTTCTTCCAGCGCTGCACTGGTTTTCTTCAAGAGTACCTCAAGTGCTGCATCTTCAAAGTCGCGTGATAGGGCTTCTTTATCTTCTTCTGTGAGCTCTTTTTTATCTATCGCGTAGAGGACAGCAGTCTTCAGTCCTGAGAAAGAAAAGTTGAGGTCTTTGCTGTGAAGCATTGGTCGGGGAAGTTCCTTGCCGGTAAAAGGTGGAAGTTTTTTCCTGCGTCCTTCAGCGGCGAGCATACTTACCTTTGGTCCTCCAGGGTACGTAAGTCCCATCATTCGAGCTGCTTTATCAAAGGCTTCTCCAACTGCGTCATCGAGCGTCTGCCCAATTTTTTCATACTGGCCCCAGTCACTCATGAGTATTAGTTCAGTGTGTCCGCCAGAGATAAGCAGAGAAATAGCCGGGAAGGCTATCTGGGCCAGCTTGTCGTCTTCTTCCACATCAAATACCGATGCCAGAATATGCCCCTCCATGTGGTTCACGGGAACGACCGGAATCTTCATTAAAAGCGAGAGTGCTTTAGCGAAGTTCACTCCCACCCACAGTGCTGGTTCTAAGCCTGGTCCAGAGGTAACGGTAATAAGGTCAATTTCAGGTTGTTCGTACTTTTCTCCAAACGCAATTAGGGCATCAGCCAGACCTTCTTCTCGATAAAGTAGCTCGTGGAGCTTTTCTTGTACTTCTCGAGGAATTTCCTGGGCACTTTCAGTAAGTAGCTCAGCATCAGTCAATGCCAGTTCCATCATGGGTAGAATCTTCTTCACATGTTCCCGTTTAGCCATCATCGGAAATACCCCTCCATACTGCGCATGGAGGTCTATTTGTGAATGCAGTGCATCACCAAGTATTTCGTAGGTCGCTTCAGGAAATTGACCTTCGACTTTCACGAGACTTACTGCAGTCTCGTCACAACTTGTTTCTATAGAAAGGATGTTCATAGGTGCACTATAGCGAGTTTAGTCTATAAACTCAAATGGTAGGTCAGCAAAAGAATCCACCGCCATGCCAGAAGCATTTTTATGCCCGCCACCTCCATACTTTTGTGCGATAGCCGATACGTCAGTTTCCCCAATGCTTCGTAGTGACATCTTGACTCGGCCGTCACCGTGGTAGTACATAATGCCAATCGGGGTTTGTTCTTCAGCTAGGTTGAGTTCGGCCAGCTGGTTTCCAAGAACAGACGCGTATTCTGAAGTGTTCAAAGCCCATACTTCATGTCCTTCAAACAGGACTCGTTCTTTTCGGGTCATCATGTGTGCCACAAGTTTGTCTTCAAACTTCGCCAGCAGGGCTCCTTTTGCAATAAAATTAGTTAAGGCGTCACCCTCTTCTAGTTGGATAATGAGTACATCCCAACTTTCAAACGTCATGGGTACGGTTCCAAGCGCCACATTGAACTCACGGTTCTCAGGTAGCGCGAATCGCCAGAGGTCATGGTCTTCTACATATTCTAACAAAGGAGGGACGCTAGTATCAGGATGAAAATACTTCCATGCCAGTACTGCGCCTGAGTGATCATTATCAAAAATGTTGCCTGCAAAACTTTCAACCGCCTCTTTAGCAGTGATGTGATGGTCAATCACCATGACTGATTTATTGGTGTCTACTAGTGTCTGCAGCACATCCTTTGTAAAAGAGAAATCAACGATGTAGACGTCTTTATCTGTCAGTCCCTCTGGAGGCACGTTCACTGATGCATTAAGTGGGATGTATGAAGCATTTTCTCCAAACTTCTTCCAGGCTGCGTACGCACTACCAAAACCATCACGACAGTCTGCGTGATAGATGACAACAGTGTTTTTCAGTAGTTCCATGTGCGCGCACCAAGACTTGAACTTGGGGCCTCTCGCATGTCATGCGAGCGCTCTACCAGCTGAGCTATGCGCGCAGTTATTCCTGCTGCCCGATTATAGCAAAGTATTTCTCTGCTAGATAGACCAGTCTTCTTCGAATCGCCACATTACCACACCGCAGGGCGCAGACACCATGATAATCTGGATATGTTTTTTTGCCTGCACTGCGTTTGTCAACGCTTACTTGTTTAAAATTTGTCAGTGGTAGGTTCAGTTCTGAAGCCCAGTATTTTTTAAGAGTAAGGGGATCTTGGTCGGCACGGAGATAGAGCTCGCATCGTACTGACGTGACTTTATACTCAAAGACATTCTCTATACCTTTCAAAAAAAACTTTAAAGTATTTGCGTCTGAGCTGCCTAAAGCAGTTTCAACGTTTTTCTTGGATCCTTCTGCTAGATATAAGACCGCAAGAGCTAATTCAAGAGTTTCTTTTTTGGACGTGTCTATCCGTGAAAGTGTTTCATCTGCAAGGTCTTCAGCTAGCTGAAGACGATTAGCTTTCTGTTGATTATGCCATTTGACTGCCTCTATGCGTGCACTAACTAGAGCTTTGTTGCGATTATTGTGGAGCTTCGTAGTTTGTTCTGTTGTAAGGATGACGTCTTTAAACCACCCGCTAAGTGTTGATCGAGGAATACCCAGTGATTTCTCTATTGCTGTAAGAGATTGACCATTTTTACGAAGTTGTATAGCCGCAGGTTTTAAATGGAACCACTTTGATATCATGTATAAATGATAAGCTCTGAAGTTCCAGTTGTCAACAATGTGGTGTTTTAGTACGTATACAGGTAACTAGTATATATGGGTTTCTAGAAGGGAACTCAAGCATGGAAACGGAAAGCAGAAGTATCTTTAGGAAAAGCACCAGAACGAGGCAGAGCACAAACAGTACCAAGCTCGACAAACTAGTAAGAGGGGGTATATACTGAAATCTGCATGATTATTCTCTATCCAACTGAAACTTTGTATGCGCTGGGTGTTAATGCGCTTGATGCGGATGAGTTACATACTCTCTTTTTACTTAAAGGGAGAAATGAGCGTCAGACAGCAAGTTGGCAAGTGCGAGATATGGATGATGTTCAGAAGTATGCAGAGGTGTCAGAGACGGCAGCAGTAATTGCAGCAAAATTTTTACCAGGTCCACTAACACTGGTCCTGCCTACTAAAGATATAGTCCCTGAAGAACGAGCAGCCTTAGATAGGACTATTGGTTTTCGTATTTCCTCTGACCCAATAGCACACAAGACAGTATGTGACTTCATGGAAGAGTTTGACGCACCGCTGACATGCACCAGCGCCAATGTGCATGGTGCACCAACCTTTTCTACCCCTGGAGAGATACTCCAGCAGTTTGGAGAAAAGGCACAGAGTATTGGTAGAATTATCGATGGTGGAGTACGAAAGTCATTGGCGAGTACAGTTGTTCGAGTAATTGATGATGAAGTAACTATTATACGAGAAGGAGACATTTCAGAAGAAGAGATAGTACAGTGTGTGAAAGAAAGTCAGAGTTGATACGTCATAAACAGCACTATACTGCTCTTTCTCATTCTCAGTCAGAGGAAGAGCTATTTTTTATATGAATACAACAACAAAAACAGCTGCTAAAAAAGTAGTCTATACCGGGAATATCCCAAATACACCACTTAGATTTATTGTCTACGTTTCAAAAACATTTAAGTGGGTTGCACTTGGTGCATTATTTTTAGTGGTTATTGCTTCTGCGTTAAGTGTCGGAACTAATTATTTCTTTAAGCTTATTGTAGATGCTGCAGAATATGGAAATACAGAAAAAGCTTTGTTCTATGCAATGATGTATCCAGTAGCAATTTTCTTGATACAGCTTTTATATCGAGGTAGTGGAGTGCTTGGTATGGTTTGGGTCACTGGTACTAAAAAAGTTGCAAATGATGATCTCAGTGACTATTTACTTACACACAGTCATGGTTATTTTTCTGACCGATTTGCAGGATCTCTTCTTAGTAAAGTGGGGTATGCAACTGGTGCACTAGAGCAACTGATACCAGAATTTTTATGGACATATGTAACAGCCATAGTGAGTTTTGTCGTAACCGCATATTTCATTCTTCAGGCAGATCTACTTTCTGGAGTACTGTTTGTATTGTTGACGGTAGTACTTATTTTTACCAATAGATTATTTTTACCTCGCAAGCGTATTTTGTCACGAAAAAACTCTGAGACGGGAACAAAACTGCGTGGGATTCTCGTTGATGTACTTACAAATATTTCTGCAACTCGACAGTATGTCCGTTCTCAGCATGAACAAAATAACATTCATAGTGCCTCACTCTCTTGGAGAGATTCGTCTCGTACCAACTGGATATTTACCGAGAAAATGCTGCTGCTGAATACATTTATTATTTTCGCCTTCAGTTTCTGTATGTTTTACTTACTTACACAGCGCTGGAGTGAGGGGGGTATGACCACTGGAGATTTTGTGTTTATACTCGCTATGTACGCACAGATTACAGGAACCCTTATGTTTATCGGGCGAGCATTTAATAACGCAGCTCGGTCATTTGGTGAGATGGATGAAGGGTTGTCAGATATTCTGCAAGCACGGGAAATTACTGATGATGAAGGTTCTCTCGGTCTTGTAACAAATGGTGGAAGCATTGACTGGAAAAGTGTAGTCTTTGAATTTGGAAATAATGCCGTGTTTGATAACTTTGACCTTGCTATTGCACCAGGACAGCGTGTTGGTCTTGTGGGTCCATCTGGAGCAGGGAAGACGACGTTTGTGTCGCTCCTGTTACGACAGCATGACATCACTAGTGGAGCAATTGAAATTGATGGACAAAATATAGCAGAAATTACTCAAGATTCCTTGCGAGAAAATATTGCGGTGGTACCACAAGAGCCGTTACTGTTCCATCGATCCATTCGTGAAAACATCGCGTATGGTAATCCATCAGCAACTAATGCAGAGATTGAAGAAGCAGCAAAGAAAGCACAGGCACATGATTTCATCATGCTACTAGAAGAAGGGTACGATACAACCGTGGGCGAACGAGGTGTCAAGCTTTCCGGTGGCCAAAAACAACGTGTCGCACTTGCACGAGCAATGCTCAAAGACGCCCCGATTCTCGTGCTCGACGAAGCAACCTCAGCACTGGACTCTGAGAGTGAAGTAAAAATCCAGAAAGCTCTCCAAGCACTCATGGAAGGAAAGACGGTAATTGCGGTAGCACACCGACTCTCAACCCTGCGTAAGATGGATAGAATTCTTGTGCTTGAAGATGGAAAAATTGTTGAAGATGGTCCACACGATGTACTGGCTCAAGGTGGTGGTACGTACCAACGTTTATGGGAGCATCAGGCCGGCGGCTTCCTCACAGAATAAAACCAAACATCTAAAATTACTTCATCCGCTGCGTTAGAGCTACGCTTTATTCACTCAATGTACCAAGAAGTACATCTCACTGTTCAAGCTTGCTCTGCCTTGCAGCTAAAGCAATTTTAGATGTTTGACGAAAGTGGGTTGATAGCTAAATACAAAAGCAGACACCTATTGGTGTCTGCTTTTGTATTTTTATCGTTCCCCTTTCCATTCTGCGTGGAATTGGGTGAGGAATGATTTCATGTACTGATGTCTTTGGGTGGCAATATCTTTTCCTGTCTCTGTGTTCATCTTGTCTTTGAGTAGTAGGAGCTTTTCATCAAAATGATTTAATGTAGGGGCGGTACTGTTCTTATATTCTTCTTTCGTCATGTTGAGATTTACAGGAATCTCAGGGTCGTAGAGCGCACGACCTTTGAAACCTCCGTAGTTAAAGGTCCTTGCGATACCAATTGCACCCAGCGCATCAAGCCGATCAGCGTCTTGTACTACATCAAGTTCAGGAGAGGTCCACTTCTGACCTTCAAGAGAGCCTTTGAAAGAGATGTGGCGAATGATGTTTTCAACATGCGTAATAACTCCTTCAGGTACATCTTGTGTGAGCAGGAATTCTCGAGCTATTGTTGGTCCCACTTCTTCATCTCCATTATGGAACTTTGAGTCAGCGATGTCGTGCAACAAAGCACCAAGTTCAGCTATGAACATGTCGATGTTTTCACTCTGTCCAATGAGTATTGTATTTTTCCATACTCTTTGAATATGAAACCAATCGTGACCTCCTTCAGCGTCAGCAAGTGTTTGCTGAACAAATACAATCGTATTCTTAATTACTGCTTCCTGTATAGATGTGTGCATAGAGTGTCAGTATACTATAGATATAATAAGAGTAGGTAAAAGAGTAGTCAGACTGCTCTTATATATACTATATTTATACTACACCTAACCATAACTACACTAGTCAGACTAGTGTAGTTCGTGTGCTTGTAACTTTCGAGATATGTAGGGGGTAGTATATAGCATAGATGCTATATCAATTAACGTGATACAATAAACTTATTATGTGTGGAATATTTGGATATGTAGGAAGTAGGACAGCTGAACCAATCCTGATTGAAGGGTTGCGTACCCTTGAGTACCGTGGGTACGACTCAGCTGGTATCTACGTGCCAGGGTACGGTGCTGTTAAGGCAGTTGGTCCGATTGATAACTTGGCAGCTGAAATCACTACAACTATTGGTGGTACATCAGGTATTGCTCATACCCGTTGGGCGACTCATGGCGCACCTACCCTGGAGAACGCACATCCACACAAAGACATGAGCGAGTCAGTATGGTTGGTGCACAACGGTATTGTTGAAAACTACCGCGAGTTGAAAGAGGGGTTGATGATGCAGGGTATGAAGTTTTATTCTGATACTGATACTGAAGTACTGGCGAAGCTGGTGGGTTCATTCTACGCCGGTGACTTACAAAAAGCCGTCTGTGAGGCACTTCGTCGGGTCCGTGGAACCTATGGCATCGCAGTTATGGCTGAACACGAGCCAGAGAAGATGATTGTGGCTCGTATGGGTAGCCCCATTGTGCTTGGTGTTGGTACCGATGGCATGTTTGTGTCATCAGACCCATCAGCTCTCCTAATACACACAAAGGACGTTATGTATCTGGAAGATGGTGAGCTTGCTACGGTTACTAAATATGGGTGTGAGGTAGTTACTCTTGCTGGAGAAAAACGAGAGAAGACTACAGAGAAAGTAGAATGGGAAGTAGAAGAGATTCAAAAAGGTGGCTACGATCACTTCCTTCTAAAAGAGATCATGGAAATCCCCCAGACGATTGAGAATACAATCCGGGGCCGAATCCTGCTTGATAAGGGACGAGTGAAGCTCGGTGGTCTTGGTGGCTATCTTGAACAGATTGCCGGACTTAATCGCTTGGTGATGGTTGCCTGTGGGTCTGCAGCGTATGCCACGCAGGTAGGGAAGTATCTCATTGAAGAGTATGCAAAACTTCCGGTTGATACGGAGCTGGCCAGTGAGTATCGCTATCGTTCAGTCATCGCTGACCCCAAGAGTGCGGTACTTGCAGTCACACAGTCAGGAGAAACTGCCGATACACTGGCAGCAATTCGTCTGGCAAAAGAAATGAATCTGCTTACACTAGGGATTGTAAATGTCGTTGGCTCTACTATTGCCCGCGAGACTGATGCTGGTGTCTATAATCACGCTGGTCCTGAGATTAGTATTGCTTCGAGTAAGGCAGTAGTCTCGCAGATAGTGGTGATGATTCTTATTACCGTACTAATAGGCCGAGAGAAGACAATGACACAAGCAGAAGGAAAAGAGATTCTCACCGCATTGTCTGAACTGCCTGATATCATACAGAAGGTCCTTGACCAGCATAAAAACATTAAAAAGGTTGCTGAAAAATATGCGCATTATCAAGATGCGATGTACATCGGCCGAAAGTTCCATGCCCCCATTGCGTACGAAGGTTCATTAAAGCTTAAGGAGGTAACGTACATCCACGCTGAGGCGTATGCAGGAGGCGAACTTAAGCATGGTTCTATTGCGCTACTAGACGAAAACTTCCCGGTGATTGCCTTGGTTCCGCAAGATGATGTCTATGAAAAGATGGTGTCCAACATTGAAGAAGTAAAGGCACGCAAGGCGCCGGTGTTAGCTATTGCCACAAAAGGAGACAAGCACATCAAAGATCTTGTGGATGACGTTATCTATATACCAAAAGTCCACCCCATTGTGCAGCCAATTGTTTCAGTTATCCCAACCTACCTATTCGCCTACTACGTTGGCGTGGCTAAAGGCATCAACGTCGACCGCCCAAGGAACTTGGCGAAGAGTGTGACGGTGGAGTAGAGTTCAAAAGTGCAAATCCTGCATTCTCTATATACTAGAGTTAGTTAGAGGTATCATATTTTGTACTAGCTTTGTTATAATTAATACATGGAAAGTGCCTGGTTAAGTTTTGCAATAGTAGCTTTATCCCAATTAATGCTGTTTGTTGGGTACGTTTGTTATACAAAAAGATTCTCAGATGTAATTACTATCCTGCGAAGAGGGATACTTACCGGTATAGTCGTAGGATTACTTTCTAATCTACTGTTAGGTAAATTGTTAGGTTTTTGGTCGTACACGCTTGGTTTTGGTCCACTTTCATTGATTATGGCAGCTGTATTTATATATGGACTGTTTGCATGTAATGTTCTGCTGTTACAAAATGTTGGGTTTAGGCATTTCTTTATTTGGATAATGACTACCATGGTAGTGTATGAAAGTACCAATTACTTATTTCAGGTTTGGACGTACGAATTACCGTTTTCAACCTCAGGTCTTTTACTTTTTCTCATAATAGGCTATTTAGGGACGGCAATTTTTATGGCGGTAGTATGGCATAAAATTTTTGATGTTCGTTTTTACTTCCTCGATACCTTACTGAAGAGATAAGTCTTCGAAGCACTGGTCTTTTTATGTCTTGTACACATCTTCACATCCTCGAGCTAGCTCAAGACACTGTCTTTTGTACTAATGATTACCAGCTGCCTTCATTTTCCATAGAGGCCCAGGGTTCTTCTGAGGGAAGTGCGTCATTTGCTTGTAATAGCTCGATAGAAATACCGTCAGGTGATTTGATAAAAGCCATGTTGCCGTCTTTTGGTGGGCGATTGATAGTCACACCAGCTTCCATCAGTTTCTGACAGGTTTGGTAGATATTGACTACTTCGTATGCCAGGTGTCCGAAGTTACGACCGTTTGTGTATTGCTCAGTATTGCCGTCAGGGTCAGGCCAGTTGTAGGTGAGTTCAAGAATGGGAGTGTTCGCTTCTCTCACCCTCTGCTCATCTCCATTTGCTGCCAGAAATACATTAGTAAACTTGCCAACGTCTGAGTCGTATCTTCGTAGTTCAACCATACCAAGTGTAGTGCAATAAAAGTCGAGTGATGCTTCGAGGTCCGATACCCGAACCATGGTGTGTAAATATTTCATGCCTGTAGTATAGCAAGAAAAGAATACCACAATTAATTACGTAATTAATTGTGGTATTCTTTAAGAGTCTGTTTTGAATCTCATCGAGTTCCAAAGTGGCTAAAAATACGAACGAAAATGATACAGAATGAGGAAGCGAACGTTAGTTCGTTGACGAACGATGAATTATTTACAGTCGTATTTTTAGCCATGACGATTCGAAACAGCTTTATCGTTACTAATTTTGTGGTGAGATTTAAAATATACTCTTTATATGGCTAGACAAAAATTAGAAGATCGTGAAATAAGAAAATTGTACAAAACAAGCGCTGGATCAGTACTGGTGTCATTGCCAATTGAAATTGTGCGTGAGCTGAAGTGGCGAGACGGACAGAAGGTGGTGGTAAAAAAGTGGGGCGAAGGGATTGTAATAGCAGACTGGAAAGCCTAAGTATATGCAAACACTAGTATGGTAGTAAGAATACTTTTCGTTGTGGTCCTTGGTGCACTACTGACGTACTTTGGTGTGCAAATACCTCATGAGCAAGTTGGAGATGCTGTCGGGGATGTGGTGGCAGAAGTAGTACAAAAAGTGACTTCCTCACCGCACTCCAATCAGTCTAAGCAGACAGTGTTGGGTACGCACGACGTCCTTTCAGTAATCGACGGTGATACGTTCACCATCTTTATTGGTGATACAAAAGAAACCGTGCGTGTGCTCGGTATAGACACACCTGAAACAAAGTACTCAAGCGCAGGGGCTGACTGCTTTGGCGCTGAGGCCACTGAGCACGCTAGGACCTTGCTTGAAGGTACTACTGTACAGCTCACTGCTGATTCATCACAGGATGCTCGCGACATATACAATCGTATACTTGCATTCATAACGCTGCCTGATGGACGTGATTTTGGTCAAGTCATGATTGCTGATGGCTACGCCTATGAGTACACCTTTAAAGGTAATGCTCATGAAAACCAAACGCTTTATGTAGCAACCGAGACTCGAGCCCAACGAGATGGGGTAGGGATGTGGGAGGACGAAGTGTGTAGATAAGGCAGATGAAGTCATGAAAGAGTAGGAAGCAGTACATGGTGTATACTGGCAAGAATGAATGAATCTTTAGATATGCAATCATCAAAAGTCGAAGGGTTTCAGCAGCAGCTACTACCTAAGGATTTCTTTGTCCTTCAAACAAAATTCGCCTTCAAAATCGCAGAAACTAGAGGTATATCATTGTCAGAGGCGCTTCTTCAATATACCTCAGCACATACCAGATTATTCCGTCACCCAACCAGAGGTGTGAATGATGACTGGCAAGAATTTGTTGATTCCGTTCCTTCAAATCCGGATGCTATTACTGAATTGATATATGCTACGTATCTTCAGCACGAAGAAGACCTGGTATCAGAATCTCATCAAGAGAGAATAGTCTTCGGTTGTTTCTCTCTTGTGTATAAAGAATCTCGCAATAGTTTCACTCTCCATTTTGGAAATAATGACTCTCAAGGGAATCTGGGTCAAGATAGAATCACTGCACGCTGGGATGACCTTAGAAAACTTTCTGACTCAATAAAATCATCTAAGCAGAACGGGGCAATGATACAAATGTCTTCATGGCTACTTAGTATTGATGCTTTTACACGCTTAATGCCACCTGAGTTTGTTCAAAGTATTGAAGTATGTTCCGTTGATACGGCTCAGGATAATGGTCTGTGGGGTCAGTTTTTGGATAAAGAAGGACAGGTAAAAACTGGTCTGGCTGAGAAGCTTCTCTCAAGTATTGAAGATAACGCTATCTCAGTAGTTGAAAGTTTTCCTATTGAGTTCAAGACTTCAAGTGTTCCCCAAGAAGTATTTTTTGATTATTATTTACGATAGGCTCACTGGAGCTGGTCAGTGGCACTAGCTTTTTCTCATTTATTTGGTACTATATTGCCCACCTGCAGTTTTTTTCTGTAGGGAGATCACCACCCATCGTCTGATGGTTACGGAATGAAAAGCACGTCTTTTCATCCGGTCGTGACGAAGGAACGAATCGCTGATATTTATTAAGCGATAGGCGGCTAGGTTTTGAAAACCCAGTCTCCGCCAGAACAAGCAGATACAGTTGACCACGACACATATGGTCCCATCGTCTAATGGTTATGGAATGAAAAGCACGTCTTTTCATCCGGTCGTGACGAAGGAACGAATTGTCGATATTCATGAGACAATAGGTGGCTAGGTTTTGAAAACCCAGTCTCCGCCAGAACAGACAAGTACAGTTGACCACGACACATATGGTCCCATCGTCTAATGGTTAGGACGTTAGGTTTTCATCCTAGAAATCGGAGTTCGATTCTCCGTGGGATCACACAGGCAAAATAACAAAAGACAACTTCTAAAGAAGTTGTCTTTTGTTATTTTAGAAGCTGAATCGTTTCAGCTTCGGCCTGTGTGATAGGCGGAGTGTTGTGAGCTTGCGAACCACGTTGAAACAATGTTTAAACATTATTTCAAGGGTCGAGAACACTTGGTAGATTTAGAGCTTTAGCGAATAAATATAGTTAGTGATTCGTGACCACAAAGGACAAGACAATCACTCAGTATTTTTTTTCTTTGAATATAGTTGTTATCCCACGAGTAAGAGTGCTTACGCACTCTTACGTGAGAATCCAAAAGGTGTACTGAAACTGTAAGTTTCAATTCTCCGTGGGATCACATTTTAGGAAATCACAAGTTAGGACATCTTGCTAGAAACAATGGTGGCTGACCCCATTAACTTAGAAACAATGGTGGCTGACCCCATTAACTTTGACCCCATTAACTTGACCCCATTAACTACCAATTCATACTACAAAAACCTGTCCAGTGCCCACCTAATTTCTACTACAATACCCCTATGCATACAAAAACTAGAGATGAAGCTCTCGCAGAGCACCTTAATGAGGAACATCAGCAGTCACTATTTAAACTACCCAGGCAAGGCCTCACCAGTCTCAAAATGGGGTACCTTTCAAAAAATAAATAAAATACTACAGTCTCTGTTGGTATTTTCATTGCACAAAGGTGAAAATATAACTAAAATGTAGCTATGGAGAAAATATTAATCGAGGACATCCCACAGAGAGAGCCTGTTTTAAATGCAGAATCAGCGGAGCAGTTTGAAACTAAGCGACTTAATCATCAGTGGCTGCTGCTTACCGAAGTGATTCGTAAAGAAATACTGTCAGAACCTGAAACAAGAGAGCTGGTAGCCAGTTTTATAGATAGTCCAGTGAGTGAAGCCTTACCAGCAGAATTTCTAGAGAAAGTAGCCTCAAACCCAAGAGTGGCTCAACTGACGGCTAGATACAAAGACGAATTAGGGACTTACCTAAAAATTGAGTCAGTTCCTGATGAACAACTACAGCCCGACATTACTCATGCAGCAACTAGAATTAGTCCAAGCGGTAGAGTGAGCTATTTGCAGTCAGTGTATGGTGAGGGCACGTCTGAATTTTATAAAGCACTACAAGAGCAAATTACTGATGGAAAGTTTTTGAACGGTGTCACGGTCCAAGAAAAACTTCTCACTGCCCAAAGGTACCGCTTTGCTAGAGATGTAAAAATGTTGGCGCTGCAGGCTGAAGTTGAGGGCTCACCTACTGAAGTAAATAGAGATGGCTGTATTGAGCTAGCAAGCGGAACAACCGTCATGCTCAATGTAGAAGACGAGCAAGTGAAGCAAGACCTGCTAAATCCGCAAAATTGGGAACGGAGAAAGCAGATAAAAGATAGAGTGTACGTAATACAAGTAGGTGAGTCTTGGTATATACTCAAAGAAAAAAAGACCGCTCGGCACACTGATACCAAAAAAGGGGGTCACAAATCGGGACTGAGTTCACACGGTGAATTTGAAACTGCAAAATATTTTCAGGAAAATGGTCAGGTTGAAAAAGGGAATGTTGGAGTCGTCTGGGAGAAACCATTAGCGACGGTAAAATTTCCTGATGAGTATCAGTTTACGATATTTGAATATGAGCAAGGCTTACTTGAGGAAGGTAGCGTACAGGAAACATTGTGTCAGCAAATACTAGAAAACGCAGAGCAGTTTGTAGACGAATACGAAACAGTGCGTGATCTCGCAACTACATACATCGACAGTCCTCAGGTGCTAATGCAAAGCTTTGAACCATCAGAGTCCTTCTTAAAAAAACTACTTACATATGTAGGGTTAAAAAAGGAAGACGAAGTTCCTGGGCTATCATTTGCAGATTTTGCTCAAGTTAAGGCTCTACGCATGACCCGACAGTCTAGGGACTTAATGAGTGAAATCATGCTTACTAACGGATATAGTAATAGTGACACGGATGGATATGCATACAAAATTAACCAGAAAGAAGGTCGCGTACAGCTAGAAATCTGTGGTTTTGATTTTGAGTACTTTAGAAAAATAACTGAACAAGTAGCTAAGAAGAGGTTAGAGAGTTATAAATACTACTCCGCAAAAGATGGTATTGGTTTTGTACAATGGGGTAGTGGCGAGGTTACTCGGACACAAAGAGCTGGATATCTTGCACTATTGGCATCTGAAGGAATCTTTCCCGAGCCAGACGAGAATTAATCAGGCGAATGATAACCCTGGCGACCACAACTTAGAAAGTAAAACTTTTGAGATAGATTTGACCAGAGGGAGAATATACCCAAAAGGCTGTAACAGTCTGGGAGACTGTTACAGAAGGTTACCTAGTATCTTGAAGCTTTAATTAACCGTATCCCCATTAACGCATTAGAGCCATGAGTACAAAAAAGCACCCCAAGGTGCTATTTTTGTGAGTGACCCAAAAGGAATAGTGTTCTAATTTCAAGCTGTTTTACAAACTCAGTTCTATTAGACCTCCAAAGCTAAATCACGAACAAATTTGGAAACGCTTTTACCACTAGCTTTTGCATTTAATTCAATTTTCTTTCGTTGCTCGGCAGTTGTTCTGAATCTAATAGAGCCAGACTGCTTTTCTTGATACGCTTGTTCAGCTTCAACTAAATTCGGTAAATCCAAGATGAGTGCACCAACGTCTTCAGCTTCAAACTCTTGACCAATACTTGCTGCTTTGCAGTCAATATAGACAATGTTGTTCTTTTGCTCAGTCAGTGTGTAGGAGTGTTTCTTGTTGCCAACAAATACAGAGCCTTTTGTTGTTTTCATATACTTGTTTATATATTAACCAATTATTATTTTGATTCTACGATGTGCCTCTTTCTTCATATATTGCTTACACTCATTTTTATGAACCGCTATAATTAAATCCCGGTCAAACAATCGATGCTTGTACTTTACATGACTTCCTTTGGCTTCAATCTTTTCAAATTCATACCAGCCTAAAATTTTTTGTAAATCCTTGTAGCTAACATTAGCAGGATTTTTCATAAAATTGTTATATAACTTGTCGCGCTGGGTCATGAAATTGTTTTAAATTAGCTATGATAAACTATGCGACTTGTTACTACAATATCATTATGTAGCTACAGATGTCAATACTGCAAGCCTGCATTTATTAATGGACTTGTTAACACCTATTTTACAATCCTGCTCCAATTTGTAAACTACCCAGGCAAGGCCTCGCTAGGCTCTTTGTTTAGAGAGGCGGAAGATTGGATCTTTGATCAGTATCCTGGTGCAGAACGTTCTTATGAAGAAGAAGTGCTCTAGCATTATGCAGAGGGCGCAGCAAAGTCGCTTCTTGCCGAAACATCGTCATTAAGACAACAGCCAACATGAAAGTGAACCATCCGCCCTAGATTTGGGCGGATGATTTTTTATGCCCATCTGCTACAATACCCCTATGCATACAAAAACTAGAGATGAAGCTCTCGCAGAGCACCTCAACGAGGAACATCAGCAGTCACCATTTGCCGACTATTTTAGAGAGATTATTTATGGAGGGATTGATGGGATTATTACTACCTTTGCGGTAGTGGCTGGATTCTCTGGGGCGGCGCTTTCAAGCGATACAACTACACAATTATCATTCTTAGTGGTACTTCTGTTTGGTCTGGCAAACCTATTTGCAGATGGGGTGTCTATGGGGCTGGGGAGCTTTCTTTCAGTACGTTCTGAGCAGGACTTGTACAAAGCAGCCCGGGCTAAAGAGAAGTACGAGATAGCAAACAACGCACAGATGGAGTATAGCGAAACTGTCACGATTCTTATTCAGAAAGGGTATACAGAAACTGATGCTACCGCAATGGCTGATCTCTACAGAAAGAATCCTGCGTACTGGCTGGACTTTATGATGAACCATGAACTTGAGATGCCTGACCCAACGGGACATAATCCGGTGTATACAGGATTAGCCACGTTCGCTTCATTCTTAGTATTTGGAATCATCCCACTGTTGCCGTTTATCTTTCTTGGTGGCGCATCATCAACAGTACTATTTGTCTATTCAATCATCGGTACATTCTTGGCATTGGTGCTGTTGGGAGTGATGAAGTGGAAGGTAGTCGGAGCTGGTCTGAAAGCTTCACTGTTTGAAGTAGTTATCGTAGGATCAGCTGCTGCAGCAATTGCGTACTATGTAGGGACATTCTTTAGTATATAAGTAAAGATACCAGCGTGATATAATTACTTTCTATGAACAATATGCAACATTCTAAAAATTTTCCTGATAGTTTTTATCGAGTTTCTGTAAAAGGACTTTGCATACAAGATGGAAAGATTTTTTTAATGAAGGAATCGTCTGAGAAAAGTGGTAAGTGGATGCTCCCAGGTGGTGGTCTAGACTTTGGAGAAAGTATGCAAGAAGCACTGGCTCGCGAAATTGAAGAAGAGATGAGTCTCCTGGTTACAAGTATGGAAAAAGCACCCTTGTACACGTGGACAAGCTTGTTTAAAAATGAGAGAGATATGGATTGGTATTATTCAGTAGTTCTCGTGTACAAAATCGAACTGAAAGATTTTAATTTTACACCATCAGCAGAGTGTGAAGAAGTTGGATTCTTTTTACCTGAAGAGCTAGGCTCACTCGATATGTACCATCAGTCGGCAAAACTTAGAGAGGTGATTAACGCTGCCGATTTTCAATAAAAAGGGAGCTGTACACATACTTTTGCACCTACTTGTACACAGAGTTATACAGAGGTTTATCCACTAGTTATCCCCAGAATACCTAATGAGAAAGGTTTAGAAAGGGTAGGGGCATATTGACATTCATATTACAAAGTATATACTTTGTAATATGAAAACAACAACCAGTATAAAGCTTGATACACAAGTAAAGGAGAGTGCAGGAAAATTAGCATCCGAACTTGGTGTTTCTTTGAGTGGGGTTGTTAATATTCTCCTTAAAAATTTTGTGCAAGAGCGGCGGTTAGTAATTAGTGCAGAACTGGAACTTAATGATGTGACAAAACTAAAATACGATGAAATGTTACAGGATATTGAGAAAGGAAAGAATCTTTCTCCAGCGTATTCCAGTGTGGCTGATTTGATGGAGTCTTTGTCAGTATAAATTTCTTATGAAAATCATCTTTCATAAGAAATTTCAAAAAGCATTTTTGAAACAACCTCAATCAGTTCAAGACAAGTTCAGAGAAAATATTTTTGAATTTTCAAAAGATGAGTTTCATTATCTTTTGAACAATCATGCCTTATCGGGAAAATATAAAATGATGAGGAGTATCAACGTCACCGGAGATGTTCGTGTGCATTACACAAAGGATGCTACACACGTTATTTTGTTGAATATTGGTACACATGCACAGCTGTATAAATAATTTTCATAGGCTAAAAATATTTTCACTGCTCAGATTCTGAAAAGCAAACCATAAGAAAAACGACCCCAAAAGGTCGTTTTTCTTACCCTCCCTCACATCTTAAATAATTTTAAATCCGTTTCGTAAGTAGTTCCCGTTTGCTTCAGATATGAGGCAGATAAGAAAAAAGACGCGAGTCGTACTTGTTGGTACGGTGAGCGTCTTTTTTCGAAATCTAACGAAGTAGCTGGAGTGGAAGGGGGCTACTTCGTTTTTAGGGTGACGTATATGTCTTCTAAGGCTCTGACCGCATCCCCCGCAGAAATATTATTCTGGTGGTACTTGATGTTGGTGCAATCACCAGCTGCCCAAATGCCGGGAGTCATTGTTTGTTGTGTCCATGGGTCGATTACCACTCGGTTGTAATCATCAAGCTCAACAGTATCTTTTAGGAAGTCGGTGTTTGGAATCATTCCAACCTCTACAAAGATACCGGTGGTAGCAATTTCATGCGTAGCTCCAGCTGTATCAGTATAGATCAGTCCTGTTACGAATTTATCTCCGGTGATCTCTTGCAAGTTTGCATTGAGAATTCCCGTCATATTTTCATGAGCCAGTACCTTCTCTACGGTGACGGGGTCAGCCCGGTACGCGTCACTTCTTTGCAGTAGGGTAACGCTCTTGGTGTACGCCAGGAGCTGCGCTGCGGTCTCAAAACCAGCATTTCCACCTCCAATAACCACTACGTCTTGTCCGCCGAACATGGGGCCATCACAGCTTGCACAGTAGGTTACTCCTTTGTGCTCAAAAACATCAGCTCCAGGAACAGTGAGCTGACGTCGCGTAGACCCCGTAGTTACTAGAATAGAGCGTGTTTCTGCCGTGTCACCATTTTCAAGCGTGACGGTAAAGGTGTCACCGTTTTTTATAATGTTAGTGACAAGACTATTTTCACGAATATCAACAAACTCACCAGCATACGCACGGAGGTGGTCCTCCAGGCTTTTTGCAAGGTCTGGTCCAGAGAGAGATGTGGTGCCAATCCAGTTTTGAATATCAGGAGAGACGATACTTTGCCCGCCCCATTCCTTGGTTACAAAAAGTGTTTTTAGTTGTTTTCGTGATGCGTATACACCGGCTGCAGTTCCTCCAGGTCCTCCACCGATAATAAGTAAGTCGTACATGTCAGAAATTGTCTATGGGCTAAATAATTCCCCTAGTATAGCTGATTTTGTGCTCTGGGGCTATGGTAGGGGAATGATGATAGGCAAGTATAAGCGCAATGGCGAGAGTCTATTTGATTACGGACTGGAACAGGGCTAAGTTACTTGAAGTTTTTGACGGATGCTATCTATTGTCTTGCAATACATGAGGACCGCTTAGTTTGCGTGAGGTACGAGGTACATATGAAAAAAGACGCGAGTCGTACTTGTTGGTACGGCAAGCGTCTCTTTTTTGTAATGTAGCAAAGTAGATTGCGTGAAATAAACGTTTCTCTATTTAAGCTTTGAACGTCGTAGGAATGCTGGCACAGCACCCCAGTCTTCATCATCGTCTTCGTCGATTGGGTCAACTGGTCGTGATTCTGTTTTGAAGCTTGATTTCTCGGCTTCTTTTTTTGATGCTGGTGCAACAATAGGTTCTGCTGTCGCTTCAGGCTCTTCTTTTTTCCGAGGTGAGGTCAGTGAGTTGAAGATTCGCCCACGTCCTTCCTCTTCAGGTTCCTCAGACATGTCTCGTGATGCTGGAGTACGGAATACTGTAGAAGGTCCTCCTTGTGAACTTTCTGGTTCAGGGAAGCCGGTAGCAATCACAGTAACTTTTAGTTCATTCTTTTTAATTTTTTCGTCCCTAATAGCTCCAAAGATTACTTTTGCGTGTGGATCGATAGATTCGGTGATCACACGGGCTGCATCTTGAATTTCAAGCATTCCCAGGTCATCTCCACCGGCAATGGCGAAGAGTACGCCCTTAGCTCCAGTAATTGATACTTCAAGTAGTGGGGAATTGATAGCTGCTTGAGCTGCTTCTTCTGCTCGTTTGTCGCCAGTAGCAACGCCGATACCCATAAGTGCGGACCCGGCATTTTCCATAACAGAACGGATGTCAGCAAAGTCAACATTAATGATACCAGGCATAGTAATCAGGTCAGAGATACCTTCAACCGCTTGCTTGAGGATGTCATCACACATTCCAAAGGCGTTTCTGACAGTAGTTTCTTTATCTACGATAGCTAACAGTCGGTCATTCGGGATTGTGATCAGAGCGTCTACTTCTTTCTTGAGTTCTTCGATGCCTTGCATCGCCAGACGCATTCGTTCTTGTCCTTCAAAAAGAAATGGCTTTGTCACAACTCCAACGGTAAGTGCCCCACTCTCTCGAGCAATTTTTGCTACTACGGGAGCTGCCCCGGTTCCAGTTCCTCCACCCATTCCTCCAGTAATGAAGATCATGTCGGTACCCTTAAGCGAGTTAGAAATCTCTTCACGAGTTTCCTCAGCAGCTTTACGTCCCATCTCCGGGTTGCCACCAGCACCAAGACCTCGAGTAAGATTTTTACCAATGTGGATTTTCTTTTTTGCCTGTGAGTTGTGTAGGTCTTGGGCGTCACTGTTGATAGCAATAAATTCAACCCCTTTGATCTTATTGTTGATCATGTGGTTTACAGCATTGTTCCCTGAACCTCCTATACCAACAACACGAATACGTGCGAATGATTCTACGTCTGTTTTAATCTGTTCCATAATAATGTATTAAATAATTGATTCCCACACTGTACAGACGCTCTACAACCCGTAACAGATAATTAGTAAGTACCAACATAATACACGCTCAAATTACTTCTGTCACCATATTGACATAACTGTGTTTCGTGCGATTGAGAAAACCATTGTATGAAAGAATTGTAGCTTAAATAACTCTAAAACTGGGCTAGGTACGAGATGTGCTGGTGGAAAGAAAATATGCTGTACTTGCTGGTACTGTGAGTTTTATTTCCACCAGCACATCGAAGTAGATTGTTCAGTTTTTGATTTATTTTAGGGGAGGAATTGGCTGAACCACTGCAGGACATTATTCTTCGTCTTCCGTGCGATGCCAACACTGTTTCCTTCTTCTTCGTCACTAGCTCCCCACATGCACAGACCATAGGATACGGCCCATGAAGCGTCGCGAATCTTGCCGTTTTGCCCGGGGTCAAGGGTTGCGATACGAGAAGGGAGCTTTAGAGCTGCTCGGGCAAGATCTTGGATAGTTGCTACTCCAGAGCCACCGCCAGTAATGATGATTCCTGCAGGCAGAAGTCCATCACGTTGAATCTTTTTTAGATGGGCTTGAATCAGTTCAAATATGTCTGTCAGACGCGCTGCGATAATCTCATCGAGTTTTCGTTTAGAATAGTTTGCACTACTCATGCCACCACGCTTAATTTTCTCAGCTTCTTCAAGAGGGATTTTGAGTCCAAGTGCAATGTCGTTGGTAATGTCGTTTGAGCCAAGCGGAAATACTTTTATGGAAATAGGGGTGCTGTTTTCGAATACTACTATTGAAACGGTTTCTGCACCGATGTTTGCCAGCACACAACCGGCCCGTTTTTGGGCCTTGGTGAGCATGACGAAACTGGCAGCAAGTGACGACGCCATAATGTCCTCAACTGCAATGCCTGTATTTTCAATTGCAGTAACTAAATCGTTAAGGTGTTGTTCGAACGTTGTTATAAAAAGTGACTCTACCTCTAACTTCGTACCTCGCATGCCTTGTGGTTTGCCAAGCACCAGTTCTCCGTCAACTCGGTAGGAGAGGGGGATGGCATGTAGGATTTTACGGTTTGGTATATTTTCAAGAATGCGCTCCTCACTATCCTGCATGGCTTTCTCGAGGTCCACAGGGGTTATTTCGGAGTCAGCTCGTGAAGTAATCACTTCTCCTCGTGAAGTAATTTCATCGATACCAACACCACCCATTGCCACGTATGCTCGTTTCACATCTACACCGGCTGCTTTTTCTGCTTGTGCAACGGCACTACGTACGCTTCGGATGACGTCTGTATCGTTGATGATGTAGCCATTACGCAGTCCTCGACTTTCTGCATACCCAGTACCGATAATTTGTGGAAGTGACCGTTCACCTTTATTTTTCGTGACACGAACAATAACTACCTTGACTTGGTAGGTTCCGACGTCAATTCCCGTTATTATCCGATCTGCCATTGTCTAGAGTATATCACCTGCCTGGTATATAAACGTGTGGATAGAAAGTGACCCATGTCACTTTCTATCCGTTTCTCATGCTAATGAGAACGGCCGATGTGAAGCGTAGCTGAAGCAGGCCGAGGAGGGAAGGAGCTCAGTTTTGAAATACCAACACAAGAAACCCTACGACCCATGTCACTTTCTATCCGTTTCTCATGCTAATGAGAACGGCCGATGTGAAGCGTAGCTGAAGCAGGCCGAGGTGAGAAGTGACTCAATGTCACTTCGCAAGTGGTTACCTAATATTCTGAAGGATGAAGAATGTTGATAACCTGAACAGCTGCTGTAAGCAGGGAGGGAGCTCAATGTCACTTCGCAAGTGTGAGATATGCTGGGAGCATATCGCAAGACCTTTTGAGAAATTTTAATTTCCAAAAGGTGTACAGTTCCTGTAAGGAAGACCTAATATTCTGAAGGATGAAGAATGTTGATAACCTGAACAGCTGCTGTAAGCAGGGAGGGAGCTCAAACTGATAATAAGAAACTTATGCAGTAATGTTTTTGCTCTGCAAAATTTTCACGGCTTCACCGTCGATCAGTACTGCCTGATCGTCAGTAAGATGAATGGTGCGGAATCCTTTTACTTCTAGTTCTGTTGTAGCTCGCTTTATGCGCTCTGCATATTTCTCTTTCTGCACGTGTGGAATAATGACAAAATCCACCAAACCCATACCAGTATATTCGGTGAGGCCGGGCGCAAGGTCTGGGTTGTCAAACTCGCGGGCTCCACATAATGTGGGGCAGCATACTATAGACCCAGCGCTCGAGCCAACATACACCAATCCCTTTTCTATATACTCCTGAATTATTTTGTCAAACCCACTTTTTTTCATGTGTTCAAATAAATAAAATACGTCACCACCAGCCACTAAAACAAGGTCAGTGTTCTCTAGATGTGCTCGTAACGACTTCTGATTCTGTTTCTTTAAATCTATATTAGTTACCGAAAAACCTAAGGTGGTCATTGCTTCACGATCAACGTACACAAAGTCTTTGTCTTCGTAGGGGTCACCAGCAGTGGGTATAAACAGTGCATGAATCGTGTCTTTTTTAGGTAAAAGTGGTATGGCTAATACTAGAGTGTTTTTAGCGTATGATGTGAGGAGTAGTTTTTTCATAAACTTGTTATTACTTCAACCCATACTTCCGACAGTACTTCTTTTCAGCTGTATCCATTGCATCTCCATGGTCCATACCTTTTAGATGCAGACACGCATGAATGAACAGAAAGCCCACGTATCCATCATGCGTCATGCTGAATTTGGGAGCTTCCTTTTTTGCGATAGTTGGAGTAATGAAAATTTCACCTACAGCCACATCAAGCGGAAAGGAGAGTACATTGGGGGTATAGTCTTTTCCTCGGTACTGCACGTTCAGTGCTTGCGAACGGGTACCACCGATAAAAGCCAAAGCAAGGGTATAATTTTTCCCTAAGATGTCATTTTTTATGTCTTCATACGGGAGCGGTGGGTATGCTCGCGCAGTGCTTGTAATCGAGAATTTTTCCATACATTATTTGGGTAGTAGTGTAGCATGCGTAGTTTCAAAAAAACCGCCTGGGTGGCGGTTTTTTGAGGATGCAGAGTGCTTATCGTCGTCGTCCTGGTCGTTCTTGGATCTTACCAAGCTTGAGTTGCATTTCATACACCTCTTTCTTGACCAGTTTCTTTAAACGAGCTGTTTTTTGCACGTTACCACTTTTTGGTCGGGCGAAATAACGATTTTTTCGCATTCGAGGGATAATACCTGAGCCTTGTACTCGTTTAGTAAATCGACGAATAACGTTTGCGCTACTCTCGTTGTTATTCTTTTCTATTTGTACGTTTGTTGCCATATATGCGCGCTAGAATAGCATGTGTAGGTATATGCTGCAACCCCTAATTCACCGCATGTGTGTCATAACACAATCACTGTCCAGTTGGACAGTGATTGTGAGTACTTAGGTAGTCGCCACGTGTGGTGATCGTCTAAATTTTGTCAGGAGTGCTTCGATTGTAAGTTGCTCTTGGGTACGGGTTTGCATGTTGCGAAGTATCACTTCACCGACAGAAAATTCTTTCTGACCCATGATTACCGTATACGTAACACCTTTGTTTTCTGCTTCACGTAGTTGTGATGACAATGAATCACTAGCGAGATCCTGGTAGACGTTTATTCCTATTTTTCGTAACTCATCAACCAAGATAAGGCTTTTAATTTTTGGTCCAAAACCAAGCTGGACAACAGAGACTGTGGGAGTTTGGAGCTTTATCTTTGGGAACCGGGCTGGTGATTTTTTACCTTTTAGGATGACCACGGCACCGGCCGCAGCTACTTGTCTTTTTGTGTTGCGAGCAACAAACTCACTATACCGTCCGCCTTGGATAGTCAGTGAAGCGTCACGATCACGTTCTCCTTCTTTATCAAGTAGGTCGACACTAAATAATGCATCTGAATAACACTCATGATGACCAATTAGTTTTGGATCAATTTCGTATTGTGTTTCAGCCAGGTCTAAGTATTCAATAATCTCTCGAAAATGTTTTCGACTTTTGTCAGTGAGGTACTCCAGAGGATTCGGCGACTTATAGGCTAGTTCATGTTCTTTTTCGATAAGGTACGCCAGTGCAGTCAGGGTATGTTCCTTCATAAGCTCACGGGCCGCTTCAGGCATGTCTTCCAGACGCTTCTTAAGATAGTTGGTCAGTTCACGAATGTACCGTACTGAAGAATCTCGGTCGCCGAGCGAATTAATTCGTACCGACTGGTTTTTGTAGCCGAGGTCAGCCGCAACTGCTTTAGTGGTATGAATAAGGATTGCCTCAGCAATACTCTTTTCCACGTTGTATACCTGGAGTGACAGTGCTGCGTCACCGGAACGGGGAACTTGTTCAATGGTGTAGAAAAGTATAGGTTCTTCAATCTCATGGAACTTTGAATCACAAAATGCCGTCATACCAGAAGTAAGTAGTCCATGCAGAGCATCTGTCTTCCGGTCTGCCGCTGAAGACGTGTGCACTAGTTTCTTACCACAACTCTTGCACGCCGGATGCTTCTTGACTGTCGGTACACTTTTGAATCCAAAATACTCTGCAGTATTTGTTGCTTGCCTTAAGAACTCTGTAGCAGTAGTTTCCATAATATAAGTGTTAGTTAGTAGTGCTGATATCTTCAATGTCAGTACCTGATAAATCGCTTGCTCCTGGGGTTACTTCGATTTCAGTAAAAGGGAATAGACGCAGGAATGCCTCGCCGATGATATTTTCTCGCTTCAGAACTCCCCACGTACGAGAGTCTGAGCTCTTGTCTCTGTTGTCTCCCATTACAAAGTATTCATCTTCGTCAAGCTGTTCTGTAAGGAAGGTGCTGGGCGCCATGTCTGCGATGTATGACTCGTCCAGTATATATCCGTTTGGATGCTCTTGATTGGTGATAGTGACTACGTTGCCATCGATACTGATGGTGTCACCTGGTGTGCCAATAATTCTCTTGATGAAGAATGTCGATGGATTTCGTGGATACCGGAAGACGATTACATCTCCTGGTTCTGGCTCATGTAGCCGGTAGGAAACCTGATCTACGATAAGGTACTCTCCAGTATGGAAGGTATTTTCCATGGATGCTCCCGATACAATAAATGGTTGCGCAATAAACATGCGCACAGGAATGACGATAATCAGTGCAATGAGTGCAAACTGAATAATTTCTGTAAGTGGGTGCGGCTGCTTCTTTTCTTTGTTTGAAACTTCCTCCACTGCAGTTGTAGTGTTGTCTGATTCTGCTTGATTGTTGTGTGATGTACTCATAACGTTTTTAGGGATGTAGTACACACAGTATAAGCGAATTTTACCTTTGCCACAAACTTGCGATTATATAGTCACAGACAGGGCTTTTTTAAGTATTTTTACACCTTCATTTTTTAGGATGTGCTACACTTTTGGTGAATGAGACAATGAGCGTAGCGATTATGTCGAATTTATGTCCGAATTTGTCCCTCCCTAGGGCAAATTCCTGGACCAAGCTATTAAAATGAAATTATGTTGTATATTATTGGATTAGGAAATCCTGGAAAAGAATACGAGCACACTCGACACAACGTCGGGTGGATGGTGCTTGATTATCTCGTGTCACTTTCTTTGCCGTCTCCTGTATCTTCAAGTAAGTATGCCGGACGGATTTCAGCAGGTGTACTTGCTGGTGAAGAAGTAATGTTGCTGTATCCAGACACATTTATGAATAAATCAGGTAGTGCGGTGAAGAAGCTGGTTCCAAAAGGTCAGGAAGGGAACCTGGTTGTGGTGTATGACGATGTGGATATCCCAGTTGGCGAAATAAAGGTTTCTTTCGGGCGCGGTGATGGTGGGCATAACGGTATCAAGTCAATTGTGGCTTCGCTTGGTACAAAAGAATTTACGCGAGTGCGGATTGGTATTGCTCCTAAAAGTTTTTTTGGAAGAACTAAGCGTCCTACAGGAGATAGGCTACCCAAGCATGTGCTGGGAGATTTTAAGAGGCGAGAGCAGAAAGATTTGCAAGCAGGGCTGGAGAAAGCCAGGGTTGCGATTGAGACAATTGTGAATGAGGGAGTAGAAAAAGCGATGAACGATTGTAATTAATGGTAAGAAAAGACACTCATTCATGAGTGTCTTTTCTTGTGCTTCTGTTAATTAGTACGCAATGTGTGGTGGAGTAATTTCAGTACAAAAGAAAACGCCACCCCGATGTTCTGAGGTGAGCGTTGTATGGTCTCGCTTGTGAAGACCATTACTTGGTGATTCTGGCAGCTTTCCTCTGCTGCAAGAACAGGTTCACAGTACACAGTGCTGCAAGCCCTGTGTTTACCGCCATTCCCCATGCGAGGAGTGGGTCTGCTGGGAGCATGACGTGCATGCCCCATGCAGTGAGCCCGGTCACAAGGGTAATCGTTGCCATTGCCAGTGTACGACGATATTTACGTATTTTCATGTGGCGTCCTCCAGACGTTTTTTGTACTTTTAAATAATAACACAAAATAGTATAAAAGTCAATGTACATCGTACTGTACACAATAAAAGACCGTAGGCAATGCCTACGGTCTTTTATTGTGTAGCTGTATGTATTACTCAGCTTTCTTCTCTGCTCCAGCTTTGAACGCAAGCGTCATTCGCTGTTCTTTTGGTTCGAATAGCGAAATCTTGAATTCATGTACGCTTCCAAGTGGGAGTTGTGTCTTCAAGTCTGCTTCATTTTCAAACTCAGAGATGTGTACTAGTCCAGCCACCCCTTCTTCGATAGATGCCAAGGCTCCGTGCTTGTTGTACTTAATAACTACACCATTTACCGCGTCGTCTTTGTTGTACTTCTTTGCAGCAGCGCTCCATGGGTTTTCTCGAAGTTGTTTGATTGAAAGTGAAATCTTGTCATCTTTCACTTCAATGACCTTCACCTGTACCTTGTCTCCAACTTTGTATAGGGCACGTGTGTCTTCTACCAGTCCCCAGTCGAGTTCAGAAATGTGTACGAGTCCTTCTAGACCATCTTCAATTTTCACAAATACTCCGAAGTCTACTGCGCCAGTTACTTCACCGTCGAGTATATTTCCAACTTCGTACTTGTTCACTTTTTCTTCTTTTGCCTTAGTTTCTTGTGGACCTTTTTCCGAGAAGATAAGTTTCCCTTCTTTTTGGTCTGCAGTGATGATCACTACACTTAAGTGCTTACCAACCAAATCGTTTAGTGCAGTTAGGATTTTATCCTTATCTCCATCAGCTACTCGGGGGTAGTTTTCAGCTGAAAGCTGTGATGCTGGAAGGAATCCCATAACTCCTTGCCATTCGATGATAAGTCCACCCTTGTTTGCTTCCTTCACTTCCAGTGAGAGCACGTTCTGACTCTTCGCTGCAGATTCTGCTTCTCCCCAGATGAGTGCTTGTCGAGCTTCCTTGAGTGAAAGTTCGATGTACCCGTCTTCGTTTCCTTCGTCTACTACCTTCGCAGCGATAGAATCACCCACTGACACCTTTCGTAGGATGTCTCGTGCGTTCATGTATTCACGACCAAAGATAAGACCAGATCCAAAAGGATGTAGGTCGATAGTAACTCGAGCTCGCCCGATAGCTGAAAC
>Ga0222662_1000470_pt1 | contig 32138 bp, 23 predicted proteins | sample AntAcemetagen600_FD_179821 | JGI IMG/M metagenome (GOLD analysis project Ga0222662, IMG submission 179821) | Saline water microbial communities from Ace Lake, Antarctica - #600 | ecosystem: Environmental > Aquatic > Non-marine Saline and Alkaline > Saline | place: Antarctica: Ace Lake... | reverse complement strand
GATTTGACGATCACCGGGCCGTCTCCCTCATGACTCTCATCCACCAAGTCATCGAGATACGAGGTCTTCCGAATATCAACTGCTTCGAGGTTGATCACTCGCGGGTACGTTCTCGCAAATTGAAGGTACGTCTCGGGCACAATCGAGAGGTCCACATGAAGCAACAAGACATCCACGGGAACCGATGTTTCGACGCCAATGATGTCAACCACCTCGGCCCCTCGAGCGGTCCAGTGCTCCGACATCAATTGAATGAGATAACCCTGCCGGAGTAACTGACTTTCCGCATGATGCAGAATGCCGATCCGAACACCCTCCAAAGATGGCGTGCCTGCGGGCCTGCTCAACGGAGCCACACCGGAAGCCGTTCCAAGGACACGCCGTCCCAGCAACGGGCCATCGCAAATCGATGGACGCTCGTCGGCAAGCCCACCGCTGTGAACCCCGGATGCCCGGTGGCAGGATACGGACCACCATGCACCATCGATGGAACCACGGCGACCCCAGTGGGCATCTTGTTCTCGATCAGTCGACCGCACTTCACTCGTAGGATTGACTCCAAGTTCATCCAAGCAGTGTCATCCTCACTCCCGGTATACATCGTCGCCGTCAACTGACCGCCAAACTGAGCCGCAATCCTCGACGCTTCATCGAGGTCCCTTGCACGAACCACCAGCCCCACGGGGCCGAAGAGTTCCTGCGACAGCACCTCGAATGACTTCAGGAAGTCATCTCCATCCACCTCCAATAGAGTGGGTTCGAAGCGGGCGCCCGGGCTTCCCGAGGCGCCTCCGCACCGAAGTACCGCCCCGGCAGCTTCGACCGCATCGACTCCGGACGCTAATCGCTCGACCCCGAGTTCAGAGAAGAGAACGCCCGGAGCAGCCTCTCGAAGTGCCGACGCCGTCGCCTCCACGAACGGATCAGCACCCTCGCCGACCATGATCACAATCCCTGGCTTCGTGCAGAACTGTCCAGCGCCCATCATGAGCGACGCCGCCCACTCTCCTCCGATCTGCGCGCCTCGCTCGGCCAGCGCCGACGGGAGAACGAACACGGGATTCACGCTCGACATTTCGAGGAAGCACGGCGTTCCAGATGAATCCGCGGCCGCTTTGATCGAAAGACCAGCGGCTTGGCTTCCGGTGAATCCGACCGCGGCGATTCTTCGATCGGCCACCAGTCGGAGGCCGTCTTCTGCCTCGCATTGATGAAAGAACTGCACCGTCGCAGGATGCAAACCAGCCTCGATCACTGCTTCCGCAGCGCACCCGGCGAGTAACGCCCCGGTCTCCGGATGAAGCGGATGCCCTTTAGCGATGACCGGATTGCCCGCCGCGATGGCGGCGGCAAAGTCGCCGCCCGAAACGGCATGGAAGGCCAAAGGGAAGTTGTTGGGACCGATGGTCAGAACCGCTCCACCCAACGGCCCGAAATCACTTCGAATTCCAGAATCGGCATCGATCAATGGTGATCGCCAGGAACTTAGTGACACATCACGAGCAGCCGATGCCGCGGCGCGGAGTTGGCCGAGCATCCGACCGAATTCAATCTGAGCCAGCCGAGTCTCGAGGGGAAGGCCCGTCTCTTCATGCGCTACCTTGGCAATCTCAGCTCGCTTCGCATCAAGGCGGTCCGCAAAGATCTCCAGAAACCGCCCGATGCGGTCGGGGTCTCCATTGGCGGGATAAATTGCGGCAGCCATCGCCGCCTCCGCCATCGAGTCGAGGTCCTTCCAGTTCGAGCACGGGAAGACCGGCGCCCTCGTTTTTCCGGTCGATGGATCGATCGCTCGAAACTCGCCGGCGGATGAAGATGAATCAATCCAGTGACCATTCATAAGTATCTGCTGCATATGAGCAATGGTACCGCCTCACGGAAAGGCATCCAGCTCTAGCATGAGACGATGAAGACCCCCGAGACACCGCCCCACCCATCTTCGTCCGACCCCTTCAAGGCTGGCAATCCGGATGAGATTCCAGAACTTCGCTTTCTCCAGGGGCCCCAGACCCGCGGATTCGAGTTCGGCCGGCTCCTTCGGATCTCGAACGAATTCCTTCGAGGATTTCGCCGACTTCACTTTGCCGGCCCCTGCGTCACGGTCTTCGGCTCGGCTCGCTTCACCGAAGAAAATCCGTACTACCAATTGGCACGCGAGACTTCCGGACTCATCGCGAAGGCTGGATTCACGATCATGACCGGCGGCGGCCCGGGAATCATGGAAGCCGCGAACCGGGGCGCCAAGGAGGCCGGTGGTCGCTCGATCGCCGCGACGATCGAACTTCCCCATGAACAATCCTCGAATCCATACCTAGACCTTGAAGTCCCCTTCCACTACTTCTTCGTCCGCAAGGTGATGCTGGTCAAGTACTCCTATGCCTTCGTAGTCATGCCGGGCGGTTTCGGAACCCTCGATGAGCTCTTCGAGATCGCGACGCTCGTCCAGACTGGGAAGGTCGTTAATTTTCCGATCGTCTTGATGGGACGTGAATTCTGGACCCCGATGATCGACTTCCTCCGGGATCGAATGCTGGAGGCGGGCACGATCTCCCCAGAAGACCCCGACCGACTCCTGATCGTCGACGAGCCAGAGGAAGTGGTCGACATCATCGCCACCACCGCTCGGGATCGGTTCGGACTCACCTACGGACCCAAGGCGCAACCGCGAAGATATCTCTTCGAGCACGCCTTCAAGGCTCGCCGTTGAGCAGAGCCTCCACGCGAAGGATCTGGATATCGAACCTGACGACCGCCTGTTTCCGGAGTTGATCGATCGATTCCAGATCGCCGGTGATTGAAAGATGCTCGACGAAGGCACGTTCCGAGGGTGGGAGATCACGGTCCAAGTAGCGGAACCCGAAATCAAATCGCTCCGGACAATGCTCCATCCGGAGCAGGTCGACCAGCGGTCGTAGTAGGAAGTTTTGGTACGAAGACGCCGCTTCCGCAATAAATCCTCGATCAATCGCCTTGGATACGAGCGGGATCAGAATCGGCGATGCGTTCACAATCTCGGAATATCTCGCACGGAGCCGTGCGTCATGAGCATCGCGGCGAAGCGGCACGGATCCAATACCAATCCCCCGATCGAAGAGCACCAACGGATCTCCATGGCGTTCACGTTCGAGTAACCGATCCTCGACCGAGTTTCGAAGGACCACAAAATCAATCGTCAGATCGTCAGAGGCCCCGACCAACAAGTAGTAGGCCTGAGCATTGCCGTGGCGAGTGGGTTCGGGCACTCGGTAACGATGCCTGATGCCGCCGAGAGATTCGAACAAGGATTCCAGCGCGGTGAAGGTCTCCTCGACGCAGTCGTCGCGCACGAGGCACACCAGGTCGAGATCGCTCCGGTGGTCAGTTCGGCTGGTTGCATCGGAGCCCCCGAGCCAAGCGGCATCGAGCCACTCAAGTCCCGAGACCAAGGTCGTGATCGCAGCGATCAGATCTTCTCGTGCAATGAATGTGCTCATGGTTGAACAAACCTTTGGGTATCTCACCCTCGACCTCAAACAATCTTGAAAATCACCATCGATCTTCAGAGGTCGCCGGGAGAAATTCCGCTCGCGGCCCCTCGACGTCGTTCACCCGCACGCCACCCTGGATCGCGGAAGGAAGAAGCGTCTCGAGGAACGGATGAGGGAATGAGTGCTTGGGTTCGGAAGCTTCATCGAGCCGACGGATCTGCTCGTCGGACAGCGAAACCGCCAGCGCCTTGAGATTGTCCAGCAACTGATCACGACGTCGGGCGCCAATGATCGTACTTGCGACGCCCTCGCGGCTCTGGACCCACTTCAGTGCCACCTGCGCCGGTGTCGCACCCAGTTCTTCTGCGATCGAGACGAGAACCTCAATGATCTCGTAGTTTCGATCGTTGAGATGGGGGCTGTCGGCCTTGACTCTGGTCGTACCGACTTCCGGTCGCGAGTCGCGTCGGTATTTTCCGCTCAACACCCCGGCCCGGAGCGGACTCCAGGGCGTGACCCCGAGCCCGAGCTCGCGGGCCATCGGAAGCAGATCCGCCTCGACGGTTCGTTCCGCAAGGCTGTACTCGATCTGAAGCGCGATCAAGGGCGACCAGTTCCTCAGCATCGCTTCGTACTGAGCCTGTACCACGACCCACGCTGGCGAATCGCTGAAGCCGATGTACCGAGCCTTTCCACTCCGGACGATCTCGTCCAGCGTGCGCATGGTCTCTTCGATCGGCGTATGGCGATCATGAAAATGGCACCAGTAGAGATCGACGTAATCCGTCTGAAGGCGCCGCAGCGAATCCTCCAGCTGGTGCAAGATCGCCTTGCGGCCTGATCCGCCACCGTTGGGATCCCCCGGATGCATGTTGCCGGAGAATTTCGTCGCAATGACCATTCGGTCTCTCGCAACGAGGGGCGTCCCGGCGAAATAGTCACCGATGATCACTTCGCTGTGGCCATGCGTGTAGACGTTGGCGGTGTCGAGAAAATTTCCCCCGGCCTCGATGTAAGACTCGAGGACGCTCAAACTCTCATCGACCCCGGCACCGACTGCTTTCCATTCATCGCCAAAGGTCATGCACCCCAGACAGAACGGACTGACGCGGAGGCCCGATCGCCCGAGCGTTCGATAGTGGTCCAGATTCATGAAAACAGTTTCCAGATTGAAGTAGTCAAAGGCACGAACAACGCCGTGCGATGGCTGACGAGGTTACGTCATTCGGACTGTAGGAGTCTTGATTTCAGAGCGGAAAACCGATCGCGAAGGCAAAATGATGACGTCATTTCAAGACCCTGCTGTCGCCATCCTCGATTTCTAGGTACGTTCGACTTCGTGAGAAAATCGAACGCCCCATCATCGCGATCTTTTTGTCTCGTCTGGGTTGGCCTCCTCGGTGGAATGGTCCTCACCATCACCAGTTGCGCCACGCCCGCCAAGTCCCCCCGCGCCCCCATTTCGTCCCAGTCATTCGAGTCGGGTTCGCGACTCAACATCGTGATTGTGCTTGCCGATGATCTTGGCCTCGGTGATCTCTCGTGCTTCAATCCGAATGCCGCAACCACGACGCCCAATCTCGACCGAGTCGCTGCCGCCGGCGCTCGCTTCACTGACGCCCATTCTCCCAGCGCGGTGTGTTCACCGACGCGGTACGGCATTCTCACTGGCCGGTACTGTTGGCGTAGTTCGCTGAAGTCCGGCGTCTTGTGGACCAACGATCCCCTGCTCATCAAACCAGACCGCCCGACCATTGCGAGCGAGCTCGCCGCGCGAGGCTACGAGACGGCGTTCATCGGAAAATGGCATCTCGGCCTCGGCGTTGAGGGTCCGACGAACTGGACCGCGCCACTCGATGGCGGTCCCCACACCGTTGGATTCGAACGAAGCGTGGGAATTCCGAGTTCTCTCGATATTCCTCCCTACTGCTGGTTTCGTGACGGCGCCGGCGATCCTTCACCCACCACGACCATCGAAGGCTCGAAACATCGACGGCAAGATGGCGGAGGATTCTGGCGAGCGGGTGCCATCGGCGAAGGCTTCGTGCATCAGGAGGTTCTCGCGAGATCCGTCGATGAGTCGATCGCGGTGGTTGTGAATCACGCCGAAGCCAATGATGGACGCCCGCTCTTTCTCGAACTCTGCCTGAGCGCACCGCATACGCCGTGGCTGCCCACTGATCGATTCCAAGGAACCAGTGATGCAGGCCACTACGGCGACTTCGTGAACGAAATCGACTTCGAAGTCGGCCGGCTCCTCGCGGCACTAGAGACATCGGGACTGGCCGAGAACACCCTCTTCATTTTTACCAGCGATAACGGTTCGCATTGGCCAATTGCCGACCGGCAACGATGGGGACATGCCGCCAACCTCGAATGGCGCGGCCAGAAAGCTGATATCCACGAGGCCGGGCACCGAGTCCCGCTGCTCGTTCGATGGCCGAGCGTGGTCGCGCCCGGAACCATCTTTGAAGAAACCGTGTGCCTGACCGATCTCTATGCCACGAGCATCGCGGCGGCAGACGGATCGGAATCCACGACCGCTCCGCCGCCGGATCGGGGCGGTAAAGATTCGATCGACCTTGTTCCTTTGCTCGCCGAGGGCAACACCGCTGGCCTGGATGGCCGAATCGGCATCATCCATCACAGTCTGGATGGCATGTTCGCCATTCGGGTTGGCGACTGGAAGCTGATTGAAGGGCTCGGAAGCGGCGGCTTCACCGCACCGAAACGACGAACCGCCAAAAATGGCGAGCCGAATGTCCAACTCTACAACCTCAAGACCGATCCCCGCGAGACCAAAAATCTCGCCGCCCGACATCCGGGCGAAGTCGCCAGGTTGCAGGCGATTCTCGACCGAATTCGGGCGGGCGATTGAACGAATGATTGAGCCTCAGCTCGCGGCGACGCCCTTTTCGTTGGCATGATGGATTACTTGCTGCGGGTAGGGAATATTGATACCGGCCGCATCAAATGCCTTCTTCACGTTCTCGTTGAAGTCAAATTTCGCGGGCCAGAAATCACCGGCATCGACCCAGAAACGAATGACCAAGTCGACAGAACTCGCACCGAGCGCGCCTACGGCCACCATCGGCGCCGGCTCCGCATGCACGCGGGCATCCTTCGCGATCAGATCCAGCACGACCTTGCGTGCTTGATCGATATCGTCTTCGTATCCGATTCCCACGTCGATTTGAATGCGGCGGGTGGTTTGGGTTGAGGAATTCACCAGAACGCCCGTCGAAATCGCGTTGTTCGGAATGATCACCGTCTGGTTGTCACCAGTGGTGAGAATCGTGTTGAAGATGTGAATCGCCTTGACCGAGCCGCTCTGCCCTGCCCCGGTAATGAAGTCACCAACCTTGAAGGGGCGAAACAACAGCACTGAAATGCCGCCAGCGAAGTTGGAGAGGGTTCCCTTCAGCGCCAAACCGATCGCCAAAGTGGCCGCCGAAAGAATCGCGATGAAGGAAGTCACTTCGATTCCCAGCATGCCCGCAACCGAAAGCAAGAGCATGACCTTCATCGCGATCGATGCGAGACTACCGAGAAAATGACCCACCGTGATATCGATGTTCTTCATCCCGAGAACCCGCTGGAGGCCCCTCCGGAGGACGCCGATCACGACCCAACCAACCACCAGCACCACGAGTGCCAGCGCGAATCGTGGCGCATAGGCCACCGTCAGATCTAACAGTTGCGTACCCGCCTCATTCACCCATTTCGTGACTTCCGCCGGGGAGACGGTAGGTGCCATTGCGACCGATTCCGTGCCTTCGCCTCCCGCAGGCGTGACGGCCGCCGCGGCATTTGTTTCTTGCCCACTCAATTCGATTCTCATGATTCTTGTCCCCAGAAAAAGAAAAAGTTAATGCGACTCAACACCAATCCTCAATCACCCTCGTGGCTAGGTGATCACGCCTCTGGCGATCCCCCACCAAACACCCATTCAATCGCGGCCGAGATACCCTGCCCCTCGGGAAGGCCGATCAGCGACTCGATCGCGGAGAGCACCCCAGTGATTCCCTCGCCGGCAATGAGTCCACTGGCCACCGCAATGGCAAGCGCAGCCGCAGATGCCGGAGACAAACGCTTCCAGGCCACGAGCATCATCGATCCGATGAACATCGCGACGGAGTAGTACGCCGGAACGATGAACGCAATGCCCATTGCCAGTGAGCTCGGGATGAAGGGAGCGATTGGTTTGACAAACCGACGTAACACTGGCAACGCGATGCCGAAGCATGCTCCCGCGACGATCGCGGGGAGCGCCATCGGTGGGAGTTGGTCAAATCCGCCACTGAGAAGTTCCGCCATCGCCTTCCACGCGTTGGCGGCGGGGGCGGGAAAGGACTCATCGATTCCGATCTCGTATTGGGAATCAAAGAGTTTGTAGACGCCAGCACAGATCGGAATGCCCACGCAGATCCCGGCCAGCTGGGCGATCACCTGTTTGCGAGGACTCGCCCCCAGAAGCCGCCCAGTCTTCAAATCCTGCATCATGTCGCCGGACTGGCTGGCCCCGGCGCTGGTAATACCCGCGGCCAGAACGTTGGTCTCCGCCTGACCAGGTGCGATCGCACCAAACGCCAACTGCGTGACCTTACCCATGCCACCGATTGGATTGATATCCGTCTCGCCAGTGGACCGGGTCGCGATCATCGCCAGCACGGAACTCATGGCCACCGCAAGCAGTGTCATCCACCAGGGAATTCCGAAGACGGAATGGGCGACGGTCATGGTGATCACGCTTGCGATCCCTAAGCCGATCATCCACCAGGAGTTCGGAACCTGCATCGACGGCGGCTCCATCTCATCACCATCCGTCATCGACGTTGCGCCGGGACGGAAGGTGTTGAAGATTGTCCGCCAGGACAATGCCAGATTCGCAAAGGCGTCGGCGATCATGATGGCCACACCCGGCCACAGCAACCATCCTCGTGGGCCGTCGGCGTACGACATGATCGACCCCTCGGCCCAACCCTGCGACTTCGACCAGGGGCCGAGCACGGCCCAGCCGAGAATTGCCCCGAGCAGGAGTGAGGTTCCGATTCGGGGTCCGATGAGGATCCCGGCCCCGAACATCAGCGGTGAAATCAGGAGACTGAATCCCCACATCCCCGCGATGACCAAGAGCCCGGTCGCGCCAATGCTCGCCGCCGCATCACCCGCGTTGATCAAGGCGACCCGCTCCGGCCCGGCGATCAGATTGGCAAACATCGGATGCTCAATGATCGGATAGAAATATTTGATCTGGGTGAACGCCGCCGCGATCAATGCCCAGATCAGTAGGAGCCGCGCCTGCTTGAGCGCGTCACCTGCTCCACCCGAAGAATTCATCGAAACGATGGTCTCCGCGGTCGCGGTGCCGGTCGGGAATCTGAGCTTCTCGACCACCACCATCTGGTTGCGAAGCGGAATCGCATAAAAGACCCCAAGGAAGCCGACTGCCAGCGCCCAGCCCGACAGTTGCAGATAGGAGAATTCCACACCGAGCAGCCCAAGGGCCGGAATCGCACTCAACATGCCCGCGGCGCTGGTCATAGAACCAGCCGCGCTTCCGGAGGTCTGAGCGATGTTGGTCTCCAACACCGACAGCGGCCGGAATCCAACGGAAGCCAACGCCTTCCAAACGCTAAAACCCAGGATGGCGGCGATCAAGGAACCGCCGATCGACCACCCGGTCTTGAGCCCGAAGTAGATATTCATAGAGGCGACCACCCCGCCAAGAAGACAGCCGGTGATCACCGCCCGCCACGACAGTTGCGCTTCATCGGAGGTTGGGCGATAGATCTGTTCCGCGGATCGGCTTGGCTCACGGTCGCTCAGATCAGGAACCATCCCATGCTTCCCGGCAGGAAAATCTTCGGAAACAGGCTGGCCTTCATGCTGTGAATCAATGCTCATGTCTGAAATCTAACGTCTGGAACGGCAGTCCGTCTGCTTTCGTTCCTCGCTCGCTAGGCTTCAGTCATGCAGACGCCTCACCATCCTCGCCACAACAGCGTCAGTCGGCACCTCATCATTCCCGCACTTCTTGGAATGATGCTCCTCAACATCGCCGCCGGCCCGATCAAAATTGTGGATCCGCCTCAGCCCAACGTGGTCATTTTTATGGTCGATGACCTCGGTTGGCAGGACGTCTCCCTCCCCTTCGGTCCCGAGATCACGAAATTTAATCGTCGATATCGCACTCCAAATCTGGAGCGACTCGCATCCCGGGGCGTCGTATTCACTGATGCCTACGCCGCGAGTCCGGTCTGCACGCCGACCCGGACCGCCTTGATGACCGGTCAGCATCCCGGTCGCAGCGGGATCACCTACTGGACGCTTTTTGCCGACCGCGACAACTCGACGAAGCACCCTCGGCTGAAGAATCCGCCGTGGCGCCTCGAAGGCCTCTCCTCAGAAGACCTCACCCTGCCAGGCCTGCTTCAAGCATCGGGTTACCGCACGATTCACATCGGCAAGGCCCACTTCGGCGCGATTGATACCAGTGGCGCTGATCCCACCAACCTAGGCTTTGACACCAACATTGCGGGGCATGCGGCGGGTGGTCCAGGCAGTTTCTATGGGATGCACGACTTCGGCGCCAAGAAGCGGCAAGGAAAGACTGGACCAAGTGTCTGGGACGTCCCGGGCCTCGACAAATACCACGGTCGCGACGTCTTCCTGACTGACGTGCTTGCCGACGAAGCCGTGGCGGAGATTCGCCGGAAGGCCACGGACCAGCGACCGTTCTTTCTTCACTTTGCGCCGTACGCGGTACACGCTCCGATCATGGCGAACCCCCGCCATCTTGAGCATTACGAAGGAATCGATCGGCGCGAAGCGGCCTACGCCACCATGATCGAATCGGCTGACGCCGCCCTTGGTCAAATTCTCGACACGCTTGACGAACTCAATCTCACCGATGACACCATCGTCATCGTCACCAGCGACAATGGTGGCCTCTCCGCACATGCCCGCGGCGGCCCACCCCATATTCACAATGCCCCGCTCCGTAGCGGCAAGGGATCAGCCTACGAAGGCGGGGTTCGAGTGCCGATGGTCATCTCTGGGCCTGGGAAGAACAAAATCCATGCGGACGGTCGCCGAATCTCGACGCCCATCACGGTCATCGACCTCTTCCCAACCGTGCTCGAACTCACAAAGACCATGCTCCCAGCCAAGCATGCCCCCACCGTCGACGCTGAATCTCTAGTTGGCCTTCTCCGTGCCAACAGCGGAACGCCCATCCCAAGCGAAGACCGTGGCCTTGCCTGGCACATGCCACACCAGTGGGGCGCGAGCGGTCCAGGCATTGAACCTTTTACGTCATTTCGACAAGGCCAATGGAAGCTCCTCTACTTCCACGATGGACCACGGATCGAGTTGTACGACCTCGCCCACGATCTTGGCGAGACCCGAGATCTCTCCAAAGATCGACCCGAGATCGTTCAGAATTTGCTGCTTGGCCTCGAGGCGTGGTACGTCGACACCGGTGCGTCGATCTCAATTGATTCAAAAACGAACCAAGCCGTTCGGCGGCCCGGGGCGCATGCCGCGGTTCTCCGTGACGCCACAATCAGAGAGTGAACGATCATGCCGCGGGGCGCGGGAGCGATCGATCTCGATCCGCGATTTTCTTTGATCTGGACGGAACGATCTCTCCACGATCCGATGCCAATGATCGCTCCCGATCGCTGGCGTGATATCGCAACCAGGTTTCAACTGGATCGCCAAGGCCGCTGGCAAGGTCAATCCATTCGCGGCATCCGATCCGCGGCGGAAGATCCCGAACCTGATCCATCAACACATCGTCTCGCAGTCGGTGATGCAGCGCACGATCATCTAAATGGTCCGAGTGCAGTAAGTAAACCTCCAACTCGGCGAGTCCGCAAATGACCTCCGCAAGCGACTCTCGAACCTCGTCATCCTCGAGCGTATCGGTCATTGGTAACTCAACACCGATCTCCTCGAGTTGTTTGAAGTTCGTTGTCAATGCCGCAAGTTCGAGATCATGCACGAGCGTCCAGTAGCCTCGGTCCTCGATACCACGCTCCACAATCGCCGCCGAATGCAGATGATCAATGGCACTTTCACGAGAAGCTCGCTTGCGATTGAAGATCTGATTCCGTTCCGTCGAATCAAACATGAGTGCATCTCCGCCCTCCCGTCCGCACTCTAAACCTACTTCAGGCACGCTCCGATCGATGAGGCGGAATCGCAGGCATCGCGATGCGATTCGTGTCACCTGGCATCACTCGGCATCACTCGGCATCACGTTGCACACGCCAAAAGAAAATCACCCCGGTGCCGGTAGGCCCCGAGGTGACAGGAGGAGAAAGAGATGACGAGTTGAGTAGTCGGTCGTCCGCCGCGGCGGATTCCCGCAATGATTCAGAAGTCTTGGTACGACTCTGCTGTTACTAAGTTCGGACAATCCACCGTTTTTCTACAGTGATTCTCGGACGAGGTGATGAAAACGACCGAAACCGCACCACCGGAATATCCACGGCACCGACTTTTCTTTCGGAGTTGCAAAGCGTTCAGATTTTCTTGAAATATCTGACTACTGCAAAAACCCCGGTGAGTGATAAAAATCGGGGTTTTAGAGGTTGGAACAACAGAAACGTGAGCACGAAAGTTCTCGGCGCAGGATATGCGCCGCACACTCACCCAGGATGTGGCTCAAAAATTCGCCGCAAGAAAAACGCCTAAATCACTGAAACGAGCCGGATCAATTGGCTCCGAACTGCGGAATTCAATGCTCACTCGATCGTCGGGAAGCATGGTCAGCAGATTCCGATCGACCACGCCATCAACGGCAAGACGACTCGGATCGATGACCAGGTCTCGCACCAGGGTCTGCGCGTGCACGTCGATTCGGAAACCCCCGGGGATTGCTTTGATCTCAAGATCGTAGGCAGCCGTCGGAAGCGAGAGCCACGCATCCTTTCCATAGAACCAGAAAGCTTTAGACGCCCCGGACTCCACGACTAAAAATTCACTCGAAGGATCAGTGGGTATCGCAATCTCTTGACCGATCGGTACGTGACACGTCCTACCGGCCTCCGCATGTAAATGAAGACGATCCCCCACAATTTCCCGACCCGAAACATCCACTCGACGAATCGTCGCATCCGCAGACCACGCCGATTTGCCATCGTTCACGATGCCTACCTCTATTCCTTGGTCACTGACCGTGAATCCGATCAGTCTCGGAGCGCACGCAGCGCGAGCAGCCCACCACGCGGGTTTGGGCCGGCCTGCTCGATCGATCAAGGACCACGAATGCCCGGTCCACGCATCATTCAACTGCCAGACCAAGGCACCCGAGCAACGAGAGGAATTCATGCGCAACCACTCGTAGGTCATCGTGGTCGATCGCGCCTGCAAAAGATGCATCTGGAAGAGCCGTTGGTCAAGCGAGGTCGCGGGAGAAAACCAATCTTCAAGCCAGCGATCGTATTGCGTGGCATCTCCGCCCCATGCTCGCTGCCGTCCCGCAAACGCAGCCAGTGCCTCAGGTTCTTCCGAGGCGAAGACGTCGCAGCCAAGCGCTTCTTCGATCGTCCGCCGAAGCGGCGGCGCCTGATGACCAAACTCGCTGACGAATCGAGGGACCATCTCACGAACTTCTTCAAGTTTGAGATCCCAAGTGTGACGATCGCCCACATCGGGATCGTTCGGATCGGCCTCGACGGAGCCGGACCACGGACTGTCGCAGAGGTAAGGGCGAGAAGGATCTAGATCTGCACATACTTTCGGGAGAAGATCTGTGAAGTATTTTTTCCCCCAGGTCTGCGCCGGATCCATTCGCTCCCGCCATCCCCAGTTCCGCCAGGCGAGCACATTCTCGTTGCCCCCGCACCACAGCACGATGGATGGGTGCGACGCGAGGCGGGCGACTTGATGGCGGGCTTCTTGCTCGATCGATGCGGGAAATGGCTCGTCTTCCGGGTAAGTCGCGCAGGCGAACATAAAGTCCTGCCACACCAAGACTCCCAGTTCATCACACGTCTCGTAAAAGGCCTCCTGTTCGTAGATCCCACCCCCCCACACCCGAAGCATGTTGAATTCGGCACCGACCGCTTGCCGAATCCGCTCGCAAACGCGCGATGGCTCCGAGGTGCCTGGAAAAAGACCCTCCGGAATCCAGTTGGCCCCTCGACAGAAGATTGGCTCCCCGTTCACCACGAAACGAAATCGGGCGCCCTCGGGGTCCTTCCCGGTATCGAGCGCGACGATTCGCAATCCGATCTTGCGAATCGCAACCTCCAGATCCTCTCCGTTTCGACGCAGCGTGACGGATACCTCGTGCAACGGCTGCTCACCGAATCCCCGAGGCCACCATCGAGCGGGTTGTGGAATCTCGATCGTCGCGGTGGCCAGTCCCCTGGCTTCCGCCGATTGCACCGGTACCGACTCCTCGAATCCTCGCCCGTCGGGAGCATCGACCCGGACGAGGGCGACGAACTCCTGAACGTCGGCGTCCGACTCCATCGCGACGTCGACCGCGATCTCGACCACCGCCAACCGATCGTTGCAGGTACGGACCAGCGGCCGAACGTGTTCGATTCGGGCTTTCTTCCACGCATCGATTTGGACGTCGCCCAGAATTCCAGCTCCTGGACACTTCGGCCCCCAATCCCATCCAAAGCTGCAGGATGCCTTCCGAAGGTAGGAATAGATCCCCCATTCGCCATCGGCGTTCACGGGCCGGTCACCAAAACGCTTCACGAGCCGATCCAGCTCATCGAGCGGGGCTCGCAGTTCGACCTCAAGGAGACACCCGCGACGGATCCGCGCCGCATCAATCGGATAGCGATGAGGGTGGAATTGATTCCGAACCTCACCGAGCAGTTCGCCGTCGAGCCGAACTTCGCCCGCGGTATCGAGTGAATCAAAGACCAGTTCGACGAATGCATCCGGATCAAGGTCATCGGGGAGATCCGAGTCACTCATCACGCGACGCCACGTCCAGTCCGTCCGACCCACCCACATCTGCGCTGCTTCACCGTCACCCTGATCGGGATCGATCAGCAGGCCGTGCCGAATGAGATCCAGATGCACGCAGCCCGGAACCTCGGCGGCGAGGCCGTCCGCTGGAAGCTCCACTGGTGCGTCCACGCTTCCGCCGCTTCGAACCACCCGCCAGCCTTCTCGCAGTGATCGTGACACACGCCTGCTCATGACGTTCCTCCTAGTGAGTCGGTCGGGGGTGAGCTTCTGCCATCGTCCACCGTGGCGGTGATCTCATCGGCATTCACATGTCCGATCACTCGACCATCGTCGCGATCATTAGCCTGCACTTGCCCCATCAATCGGAACATTCGAACAAGGTCACGGAACCCACCAATCGTGAACCAGACCGTGACGACCATCGCGGTCGCAATGGCAAACCAAAGCCACCAGCCCCACGCCTCGACCCACACCTCGTCTGAAATCTGAGGCCATTGCATCACTGGCGCCACGAAATACCACGCCAATCCAACTGCAAATACGAGCGTAAAGAAAATTGGCCAGGCGATGGTGACCGCGGTGACGATCCGGTCCCACCGCGTCATCTCACGGCCAAATCCAAGCCGTTCGTACCACCGGTCCGGCCGCTCCTCACGACCAGCAGCCGGGACATCCGCGTGAATACCTCGATGCAGCATGCGGTCGAGGTCAAAAGGCTCCCGACCGGTGAGGAGTGATACCACCACGAAGAGGCTGATGGAAATTGCGATCGACCAGAAGGTCAAGACCTGACCACTCATGTCATTTCGCACATACGCCGCCACACGGCTCATCGCACCAAAAACCCCGACTCGAGGCTCGCGAAGATCGAACGCGACAGAACCGCTGCTGGGTATCTGATGGCTCGTCTCAGGGGCATCACTCGACGCGACTGTCCAAGTAGCAAGAGGTGCGTCCGCGGCATCGAGGAAGGTGATCCCGACCGCGGCTCCACGATTTCCTGCGGAAGATTCAATCGCATCAATTCGAAGTCGAAGATCGCGTTCCGGAAATTCACGCACGCTGCCATCGGCGACCACGTCGCCAAGCAGAATCGCCTCTCGATCATCGTTCTCCGAGTCGAAGGTCATCGTCAGAACGCCGTCGGGATGAATAAAGGACTCGTTCAACTGCTTGACCACGACCCCGAACCCCGCCAGAGACATCCCCGCAATCATCGCCGCCCAAGCGCCCGCTGTCGTCGCCCGCCGCCAATACAAGCCGCCGATGATGGCGCTCCCCGCACCGCCCACGAAAATGGCCCCAGTCAGCGCTAGAAACATCGCGACGTACTGATTCGGCGTGTACCAGAGGCTGAAGCAGAACGCGAAGACCGCGACGCCGAAGATCGAGCCTCGAAGCAGCCAGAGATGCGCCCGCGCAGAAAGTGGCTTCTTGCGGAACGGAAGGACGACATCCTGAATAAAGATCGATCCCCAAGAATGGAGATACGTGTCATTAGTGGAGAGGAATGCTCCGAGCAATGCCGCCGCGAAGAGCCCCAGTAGTCCAGACGGAAGCATGACGCTCGCCGCGGCCGGCGTCCTCAGCTCGCTGGAGAGGACGGCGGGGTCGGCGCCGTTGGCGGGCTGGGCCGCGATGATCGCCTGCACCTCTGCGGCCGCCGCCGCATGCTCGGGCGAAGTCATCACCACCCGAATACAGATCGGAAGCACCAGGGTGATCAGCAGCAACACCCGGAACCGCCAGCCGTTCAGGATGTTCGCCATCTTTGCTTCATGGGCATCAATGGCGGCCGCGTTGTACCCGGAGGTCCCCTGCCAGCCGAGCATCCCGTAGAACAGCACGATCACACTGATCACCCAATAGAAAGCGTTGAACTGCTCTTCTTGCCCAAGGTCGAACGGATTGACCATGGACTTGCCTTCGGGCGCCGCGAGCAAGGTCTCTCCAATCTCGCTCCAAGAATAGGTGCTCAAGAGGAAGAGAATGACGCTGAGAAAAACGACTTGGCCAAACGTACCCTGGAGAAAGTCTGTGACGATGACCGCGACTTGCCCACCAATGAAGACGAAGAACAGCGCCGTCAAGAGCATCACCGCCATGAGAATCGCGAAGGTCGGAACCACCCAGGGGCCGATGGCCATTTCCGTCGGAAGCCCGCAAAGCGCGATGAAGAATCGAGCCGCCACCGCCGGGAAGATGCCGTAATTGATGATGCCCGAGAAAAAAGCGACCAGCCCCGCAAAGACTCGGAATTTTCGGGAGTAGCGAATTTCAAAGAACTGCGCCATGGTGAGGGCGCGGGTTTGACGAAATCGATAGACGACCCAGCCCGACAACGCGATGAGAATCATCGCGGGGTTCTCCATGAAACCCCACCAAATACTGGTGAATCCGACGTCGTAATACTGCTGCCAAAACCACACCAGCGAGATCACGCCGAGTTGAGCCATCCCGTAACTGACCGCGATCAGGTACCGACCGGCACAGCGATTCGCGGCGAGAAAACCGGATACCGAACGGGCATATCGATTCGTGGCGATCGCCGCCACCAGAAGCAGCGTGAAGAAAGCGGCGAGAATCGTCCAGTCGAGCGTGGAGAGATGCACATCGAGATCCTACTCGCCACCCGCGTCATTCACTTCCCTCAACTCGACGAGGGGAGTTCGAGACCGACGGATGCGCCCATGGCACGGGTCCATCCCTCAACATCGTGGAGCATCCGACCGTCCGCCGAACCCTCCGCCCTTGCGGCCTCGATGGCCCGCAAGGACTCGGCGCCTCGCGGCGAACCATCACCGCCGGGTCCGGTCAGTCGATCTCGGCGATGAAGATCCCAACGGGCCTGTTCCTCAGGTTCCAGCGATTCCGGATGAACGCGGGCGAGGAATCGGAACGCGATTTCTTCGAGTCGTTCGTCGCTGGTGGTTCGAATAAATCGGCGGAGGGCCGCCGGACCGCCGGTTCGCGCTCCCGCCATCGCCACACCATCGCCGTCGCCGACAAACTGGCCGTAGAGCTGCTCCTCGGCGTCGATCTCACCATCGTCATCTGCCGGTCGATCATCCATGACCAATCGAAGGCGCTCGGTGATCGCCGCCCGATTCGCTCGTACGAAGTTCATCCGATCGGAAATCGTCGATTCATCAAGCCCCGTCGCGGCGAGTGCTTGGGGATTACGAGTGAGCACTTCCGCGGGCGCGACCATTGGGACACTATTGACGCGGAGTCTCCGGATCGGAAGTCGCTCGCCATCCTCTGATATCCCGTGGAATCGCGCATGGACCTGCCGCGGTTCAAGGTTGAGAATTTCCGAGGGATCCCCGTGCAGATCGATGACCACTCGCTCGTTTCTACCGTCGCTCGCCACCACGACTCCGACCGTCCCGTGTCCGCGAGCGGCGCCAAGTCCGGGGACCGACATGAAGAATGGCTGTCCTGGCTTGTCGACGATCTTCTTGACTTTATCCTTGATACCCATCGAGATTGCATGGTCCCAGAGTCGCCCGTTTGCTTCACGAATTCTTCGGGCCAATTCGATCGTGGCTCGAACGTCGCCCAGTGCGTCGTGGGCACTTGCCGCGTGGTCTGAGATTCCGTTGGCGGAGGCGAGTTCGCCAAGTCGGAGCGAGAGCGAACCGTCCTCGTACGTCGGCCATTCGATGCCGTCGTGCCGGCCAGTACTCCAAGCCATTCGGAACGCGGCCATCAGATCGAATCGACGATTACCATGCTTCCATTCGCGGTCGTAGGTTGGAAGGAGATTCCGCCACGCCCCGAATCGAATGATGTCGTCGTCGTATCCGAGACTGTTCCAACCGGTGCAGATGGAACCCGGGGTCGACATCTCCTCAAGCACCTGCTCGAAGAACACATGTTCTGGAACGCCATCCTCGATCGTGTCCTGCGGTCCGATCCCCGTCACCAGACAGGCCCCGATCGACGGCGGCTCGTCGATCGGCGGCGTGCATCTGATTTCGATCGGATCTCCCACCGGCTCGAGATTAAGATCCGTCCGGATCGCGCCAAATTGCGACGGGCGGTCGCGGCGACGGTACGGACCAGATCGACCGCGATCCCAAGGACGGCCCAGGGAACCGAAGGTCTCGAAGTCGAACCAAAGAATGGTCTCGGCCTGACTCATGCGTCCGTCCTTTCTATATGGACTTCACCATTCCGGCGGCACCGACAGAGTTGAATCTACCGACGGAAGCGAAAACTGATGATCTCAAAGGGGCGAATTGGGAAGCGGGCCTCGTGCGTTTCAGGGTCCCATTCGAGCCCGGGAGCCTCCACGTTGCGTTCCATGAGATCGACGAAGGCCGCAGTCGCGTGATTTGGGACTTGGACCGTGACGGTGCCGGAAGCACCGTGCTTTTCAACCACTCGGAGAATCGTCCCCATCCCATCCTCGCTCGGCTTGTACGCAACCAGTTCAAGGCGGGCCGCGCCGTCGACCATGTACCGCACCGGAACAATGGATGACGCACCCTCGGGAGACGTTGCCGCCAAGGTCGGCCGGTGCACGATCAGCGGTTCCGCGAAGGCCTCTGCCTCTGCATCCACCTCTGCGGCGAAGCGATCGCCACCGTGCGGCATCAGTGCGTACCTCAGACGATGCGTTCCTCGATCACAGGTTGGGTCGGGGAACCCCGGACTCCGCAGGAGGCTCAGGCCAAGCGTCGACCGGTGAGCGTTTCGTCCAACGATGCCTGCATCAAGCACCGCGAGACCAAGACCGGGCTGAGAAAGATCCATCCAGCGCCGACCCGGCACTTCGAATCGGGCCTCCTCCCAAGAGGTATTCCGATGCGTCGCCCGTTCGATCTCGCCGAACGGTATTCCGAAGGTCGCACTCCGAGCCCGAATTCCGGTGGGGAATTCCGCGCGGAGCAACGTTTGATCCTCCTGCCAATCGACGAGTAGTCGAACATCGACGCGATTCGCACCGGCATCGAGAACGTACCGCACCACCAACCGACTCGATCGACCGATCGGATGCTCAAACTCGATCGCACCTCGAAGCGGGCCCGACTCGATGACCGCATGCCGGGCGGCCTCGCTCACGATCTCTGCATACTTCTCGTGGTAGTCGCGGTCGAGATCCCAAGCCTCCCAGCGACGGGGGCGGTCCTCGTAGAGCCGGAATCGATTCAGCGGGCGCACCCGGCCATCTTCGTCCAAACCGTTCACCGATTCGCCTCCGGCTCGCCGAAGCTCGATCACCCGGCCCACCTCATCGAAGGCCACTTCGATACGACCATTGCGCATCGTTCGTTTCTCAACCATGACCGGCTCAACGGTGTGCAGGCGAGATGCATCAACCAGCGTGCCGCCCGCCGCGGGAACCGAATCGACCGGAAGTAACTCATCCCCCAGGTCGACCACCCCACTGCGGGGCGTGCTCGCCGGGTTCATGATCAGAACCGGCTGATCGAAGCCCGTCGCGTCCAGCGATGCCGCCCATTGATCGAGACCGGCGTCGAGTTCGGTCCTACAAACCGACCGAATCGTCTCGTACTGCGCTCGGGCATCAACATAGACCTCGGGGATCGAAGATCCGGGCAGGATGTCGTGGAACTGATTCAGCAAGACAAGCTTCCAGGTCGCATCGAGCCGATCCCGCAACGCCGCAGTGGTCGCTGAGGTCGCCTGCGGCGCCCCGCAACCGATCAGTTCAATCACCCGCAACGCGGACTCGGCCTCGGCATTCGCCTGCTTGAGCCATTGGTGAGACGTGTACGTACCCCGATGGAGTTCGAGATACAACTCGCCGTCCCATTTCGCCGGCTCCCGTCCCGCGACGCGAAGGTCGGCGGCTTCTTCGTGGAGGCGGCCGCAGAAATCGTCGGCCCGACCGAATTCCACCGCCGGAAGACCTTGCACCCCTTCGGCCATCAATTCGATGCGCTCAACTTGTTCAACGGTCGGCCCCCCGCCGCCATCCCCGAAGCCATATGGCTGCAACCAAGTCGGCATCGCGGCCTGATCCAGTTCGGTGACATTTCGTTCGGCAAATTGAAGATCCGCCGGCAGGATCGAACTGTTGTAGTTGTGCCCGGGGGTCAGATGGGTCAATACCGAAGTACCGTCGATTCCAACCCAGTCGAAACTCACATGGGGAAACTTGTTTCGTTCACACCAACTGATCTTGTTGGTAATAAAAGTGTCGAGTCCGGCACCCCGGATGATCTGGGGCATCGAGGCGGGAAAACCAAAGGTGTCCGGAAGATAGAGATGGCGTTGCGGGGCATCAGCGCCGAAGGCATCGCGCCACCAACCGGTGCCGTGAAGGATCTGTCGGATAAAACTCTCACCGCTGGGTGCGTTGCAATCCGGCTCGATCCACATCGCCCCTCCCGGTTCCCATCGCCCCTCGCGAACCCGGGCGGAAATCCTCTCAAAGAGTTGGGGAGAATCCTCGCGAATCCACTGATATTGCTGAGCCTGACTGCAGAGGAAACGAAAGTTCGGCGTACGTTCCATGATCCGATCGACGGTGGCAAATGTCCTCAGGCATTTTCGACGGGTCTCCGCGATCGGCCAGAGCCAAGCGGTATCGATGTGAGCATGGCCGACGGCGACACAGGTGGTTCCGCTCGCCGGGCCGTTGCCACGGAGCAGCGCTTTGAGGTCTTCGTATCGAGCCTCCATCGCCGGTCTTGGATCATGCGCTGGAATCGTCCCCAAGATCTCTCGCAGGCCCGCCTGAAGCTCGTGGGCCCGAGGCGCTGAGGTCGGCTGGATAAGGAGCGTTCGACGAGCGAGATCCCAAGCCTCCACGAACCGCCAAGCGAGATCGTCGTAGACCACGAGTTCTGCCGCGGCGAGTCGGCCGGGCTTCGCTTCTTTCCAGCGAGCATGGAGTTCGGGGTGATCCCACCAGAACGTCGAGATTCCCAACGGCATGTTGCAGGCCGCTTCGACCAGCAGATCAATGGAATCGCCTCCTTCGGCGGATTCAAAGAGTGGAGCCCGATCACGATTGAAGTCAAAGCCATGAAACGGCGCTCCGTCACGCCAAAGCAAGGCCTCGGTTCCAGCGTCGAATCGGAGATGCACGGAACGACCGGCCATCGACTCCGGAAGCTCCCCCCGCAAACGAAACCAGGCCGTGCTCCATACCGGCCCCCATCGCCAACCGGGCTGCACCTCAGAGAATGCGTCCTCCGAAAGCGCCCGGATCTGATCGTGCGTGGGGCGATCTTCGAACTGGGCCACGGTGATTTCAAGTGGCGCGACCATTGGCGTCGCCACGGGTCGGAGTACGTCGTCGGCGAAGGTCTCGAATCGAAGCGCGGCGTATTCAAGATCGGGAAGCATGGCGGGTACCTAAGGGGGGTTGGTGATGTCACCAAAGGTACCCGCTGTGATTCTGTTCCACCGACCCGAGTCTGATTCCCACCTTGGGTCCACCGGCTCAAGAGCCAAGAGTTCCCGGACCGTCAGAATCATCGATCCGCAACACGATCCGGGACTGGAGCGAAAGAATCCGCCTGATCGGAACGACAGGACCCGCGATCCGACAATCCCGGGTGCAAGGCTCCAGAAGGGGGTCGAGCCAACCCGATCCACTCCAAGGGCGTCGTCCGATACGAAGTCTTTTGAACTTTGATTGACCCGGCGTCCTATACTCAGCGGTTGGCTTGGGCAACAACCCGGCGGCCACCGCGTTCATTGTCGTTCTCTCTTCGACCCAATACACGTTCGATCCCCGCACTCCTTGCATCCTATGCATCTCATGCATCACAACCTCATGCGTCTCTTGATCACGACCACGCTCGTGATCGTGATGCCGTTGTGCTGCTGCGTGCTTCGAGGCGCTGCGGCGCTCTCTGGCTCGGACTCGAGTGCTGGGATGCTTCCATCCTGTTGCGCCGCTCACCAGACGAGTGAGGGAACCGATACGTCCTCACCACTGAACGACGGCAGAGGATGTGAAGAGGGTTGCTGCATCAAGGTTCCAGCGGCCGTCGACCAAGATCTCCGAATCGCCCTCGACGCCATCGCCTTCCTCCCCGACGTCATGAACGTGCCGACCGAAATCGTCGTCGCTTCCCATGATCAATACGGGCTTGGCGAGTTTTATGGCGAGCCACCACCGAACGAGGATCCGGCCGGATCCCCGAGATGGCTGCGCCGAACGATCATCATCCAACGCTGATTCCAAAGAACTTCCGTCGTTCTCTGAGCTGCCTCGCGCTCCAGAGCCTGTCGTCGTGAACTTCGTTCGGAGTCCATTGTGATCTTTCTAACCCTCGACCTCCGCGGCAAAACGCCGCTCCTTCTGCTGTCCGGGCTCGCCCTGACAACATCAGGTTGTATTTCGAGCGACCCTGCGTCCGACCGATCGAACGTGGAGGCACTGGTTCATCCTCGCCTCGGCGAGTTGATCAATCTTGATGTGGTCAACACGTCGCCGGTCGCCCCACCGTCCGACTGGAATGGGCTGTCGTCCCTTGATGCCGATACCGCGGTCCGCGTGGCATTCCAACGGGATGCTGGCATTCGAACTTCGCTCGCAGCACTCGACCTCGCTCGCGCCGAATTGGCCCAAGCCGATCTTCCGCCGAATCCGGCCTTAGATCTTGCGTTCGGCTTCGCGGTCGATGGAATCTCCGGGGCGCCAGCCATCATCGGGGTCACCCAGCAACTGACTTGGCTCTGGACCCGTCCGGATCGGGTCGATGCCCGCGATGCTGGTCGCCGCGCCATGATCCTGCTTGCGGCAGCGTCGATGATCAGCCTGGACGCCAACGTCCGGCGATCCCATGCGGCCGCGATCGCCGCCGACGCCACGCATCTACTCGATAAGGCGCACGCAGAGGCCACGCGACGAACCGTCGATGCCGTGACCCAGCTGTTCGAGGCCGGCGAGGCGTCAAAGATCGATCTTGACCGCGCCAGATTGGATGCCGCCGAAAGCGCCGCCGCGGCAGACGCCAGTCAGCGAACGGCACGGCAGATGAAACTGGCGGTCCTCGCGGTCATCGGCTGCCCCGACAGATCCACCGACTTCGAACTGCGAGGATCGCTCACGACCTCCGGGGGATCTGTCCCTGACGAGCAACGAATCGTCGAACTCGCTCGTGTCGCAAGACTCGACGTCGCAGCAGCCCGAATGCGGGTCCTGGCCGCCGAGGCGGAATGCCGACTCGCTGGATCGAAACGCTTTCCGGAAGTTGGGATCGGCGCCGCCTGGAACAAGAACTTCGGAGATCGGAAAGCCGTTCTTCCCGGAGCCAGAATCACGCTGCCGATCCTTGATGATGGAAGTGCCGCAATCGCCGCAGCGAATGCAAAACTGGATGGTGCGCAACTCGAGTTTCTCTCCATCCGTCGGCGAGCCGTTGGCGAAGTCCGCTCGAGTCGCGAAGCGTTCCTGCGATCAGACCAGCAACGCATTGCCTATTCGGAGTCAGTGCTCATCCCGGCGACGGAAGCAGAAGTGCTGGCAGAGGCGGCCTATCGCGAAGGCGTGATCGATCTCACCGTGCTCCTCCTCGCCCAGAAGCGTCGAATCACTGCCGAACGAAGGCTCGTGAACTATCAGTTCACGGCTATTTCTGACCGCATCGCGCTACAGGAACAAGTCGGCGGTTCTTTCGATATCCCGGCGTCACCCCCAGTCGTACCCGACATCGACCAAACCACCGTCACCAAGGTGACCCCAAATACCGCGACTCATTCCTCGAGCCGCGACCCGGAGATCCAATCATGACCGATTCAGGACTCGAATCGATTCGCCCCTCGGCGGGCGACATGGTTCCGACACCCCCCCGTCGGGTCTTCTCCAGACTCGGAGTTCCCATCCTCATTCTTCTCGCGACGGCGGCGTTGCTCGCCTACGTCGGCTGGGATGCGGTCAGGCCGCGCACCGACGTGACCGCGGTCACGGTCGCGATCAGAACCATGGAGACCGACGAAGCCCCAAATCCAGAGTCCGCGGCGGCAGGAAACGCGGTGGTGCAGGCGCCTGGCTGGGTCGAAGCGGAACCCTTCTCGACCTACGCCTCTGCGCTCACGCAAGGGATCGTGGAATCGATCCTCGTACTCGAAGGCGATGTCGTAAAAGTCGGCCAACCTGTCGCCACGCTGGTCCGAGACGACTCGGAAATCGACCTTCACCGCGCTAAAAACGAAGTTTATCGAAGAGTCGGGCTCCTCAACGCTGCCCAGGCGACGTTGACCGCCGCTGAAGCTGACTACGAGACGCGAATCTCGGTACACCGTCGAGTGGCGGTCGCAGAGGCGAACAAGGCAAAGATCTCTGCAGATCTCGAGGCGTTCCCGTCGCGAATCGCGGAAGTGGAATCGAATCACGAAGAGCTGCGTGACGAGTACGACCGCAAGCGAGGGCTCGTCGATGAAGGTGCTGTGGCAGCCGGCCCGGTGGCCAGAATGGGCCTTCGACTCCGAGCGTTGGAGGCACAGGTCACACAACTTGAACGGGAACGCGACGCGGTATCCGCCTCGCTGCAGGCGGCTGACGCGGAACGAAGCGCGGCGGTCTCCGACCGCGATCTCCGCATCAAGGAACGGCTTGATCTCGACTCCGCTCGAGCCGGCCTGCTGGTCGCGAAGGCCGAAGCCGAAATAGCGGCGGCGGATCAAGACACCGCGGCCCTGGCTCTGGATCGATGCACGGTCGTCTCGCCGATCGACGGCGTGGTCATCGAACGAATCGCGTCGCCTGGTTCGACCATTCAGTTTGCGAACGGTCAGCACGGAGCCCACGTCGTGCATCTCTACGACCCGACGATGCTTCAGGTGCGAGCCGACATTCCACTCGCCGAGGCGGCGAAGGTCGGCGTGGGACAATCAGCAGAAATCATCGTGGATCTTCTCCCCGATACCGTCTTCAAAGGAGTGATCACCCGCTTCGTCCATCGGGCGGACCTCTCGAAGAACACCATCGAAGCGAAGGTCCACATCATCGATCCGTCCCCGCTGCTCAAACCCGACATGCTCGCCCGAGTCCGAATTCTTCCCTCCCAAAACGAACGCAAGGACGGCGTCCGACGAACCGTCAACCGGATCTTCGCACCCGAATCCGCCTTCGATCCGGAAGGCGACATCTGGATCGTCGACGAACGAAGCGGAAACGAAGGGGTCGCCGCACGACGGTCGGTGGAGGTGGGCGAAGCCCGCGTCGACGGCTGGGTGGAGATTCGATCCGGACTTCGTCCGGGAGATGCCGTCATCCTCGACCCCACCATCAAGATGGGTACCGCGATCCGCTTCCGGGAACCGGACTCAAGCAACGGAGCCGACACATGAGCCTGATCGAATGCCGGGATCTCACCCGGACCTATACCCGAGGCAGCGAGAAGATCACCCCGCTTGACGGTCTGCATCTCGACATCGAGCGTGGAGGATTCGTCGCCCTGATGGGACCATCGGGATCCGGGAAGACGACCCTGCTCAACCTCCTCGCAGGCATCGACCGCCCCACCCGGGGCTCGTTGTTGATCGATGGGCGCCCCGTGCACACGCTCTCGCGGAATGCTCTGGCGGAATGGCGGAGCGAAGCCGTGGGGTACGTCTTTCAGCTCTACAACCTCGTCCCGGTGTTGACGGCGTATGAGAATGTCGAGTTGCCCCTCCTTCTTCATTCGCTTTCGAGAAAGGAACGCCATCAGAAGGTCGCCGCCGCGCTCGACCTCGTCGGCATCGCCGATCGAAGCGATCACTATCCCCGACAGCTCTCCGGCGGGCAGGAACAACGAGTCGCGATTGCCCGAGCCATCGTGACCGACCCGACCTTGATTCTCGCCGACGAACCGACCGGCGATCTCGACCGCGAAAGCGCCACCAACATCATGGACCTGCTCAAGCGGTTGAACACCGAACTCGGAAGGACGATCGTCATGGTTACCCACGATCCGAAGACCACCGCTTGGTGCGACACCGTGCTGCACCTAGAGAAGGGGAAATTGGCCGACTCAAATGCCGACGACTCGTCCGGGACGGAATCCCATAACCAGACCATGACGGAGATCTCATCATGATGAGTCGTGCTATCAACGTCATTCCCACTGTCTGGCGCCAAATTGTCCGGGCGCCGATTCGCACCGGGTTGACGGTCACCGGAATCGCGGTCGCGATGTTCCTGTTCACCAGCGTCGAGGCGATGCGGGGCGGTGTCCACGCCGCCACGACCAGTAGTGCGAAGGATGCAACCCTGGTCGTCTATCGAGAGAACCGCTTCTGTCCGTTCACAAGTCGGCTTCCTCAGTTCTATGGAGATCGAATCGAACGAATCGACGGCGTCCGGTCGGTCATCCCGATGCAGATCCTCGTGTCGAACTGCCGAGCGAGCCTGGATGTCGTGACCTTTCGCGGCGTACCGAACGACGACCTCGAAGCGACCATCAGCGACGCCGGACGGTTCCTTGAGGGAGATGCTGCCGCTTGGCGATCGCGAAGCGATGCCGCATTGGTCGGCGAGTCACTGGCCCTCCGCCGCGGAGTTAAAGTGGGAGACCGGTTCTCTGCGGCGGGAATCACCGTCTTTGTCGCAGGCATCCTCGGCAGCGATCGTCCGCAGGATCGCAACGTCGCCTACGTTCACCTCTCGTTTCTTCAGGAGACCGTGACCAGAGGTGGCTCGGGGGGCATCGTGACCCAGTTCAACGTCAACGTCGACGACCCGTCGCAAATGGAGGCGATCGCCTCCAGCATCGACGAGGCGTTTCGGTACGACGAATTCCCCACCAGCACCTGGCCCGAGAAAGCCTTCGTCGGACGCGCGGTGCGGGACATCGTCGAACTCGTCGGTTTCGCCAGCTGGGTCGGATGGGCGTCGCTCGTCGCGGTCTTGGCGCTGGTGGCCAACGCGATCGTGCTGGCGATGCGGGATCGAATCCGCGATCACGCGGTGCTCCAAACCCTCGGCTACACCGGTGGCTTGATCGCTTGGATGGTGCTGCTCGAAGGTGCCTTGCTCGGCTTGGCGGGTGGTGTGGTCGGTGCCGTGACCTCGACCGTGGTGGTCAGCCTCGGACGTTTCAGCATGACCATGGAAGGAATGAACGTCGAGATTGCGAACGACCCTCGTCTCGCAGTCATCGGCGCCGGGATCGCGGTCGGACTTGGATTGCTCGCAGGCGCGGTACCTGCGATCCGGGCTTCTCGCGGCGAAATCGTGCAAGGGTTCCGTGCGGTCTGAACGACCGGAAAGATGATTCATGCGCAGACTTCCCTTTGAATATGCAGTCCGAAACCTCGGGCGTAGTCCGAGTCGGCTCCTGATGAGTGCCGGCGGATGCGGACTGGTGGTGCTGCTGGCCATGGCGGCCGGCGGCTTCGTCAGCGGCATGCAGGACTCACTGAAGATCAGCGGGTCACCGCGCAACGTCATTCTCATGGGCGCCGGGAGCGAAGAGAGCGTCGAGCGCAGTGAGATCCCGATGCGAACCCCCGGCATCGCCGCGACCGGCATTCGCGGCATCGCAATCGCCGCCGGCGTCGAAGCAATTTCCCCGGAAGTTCATCTGGCCATTCCGATCCAACTGCAGACGGAAACGGAATCCCCGACCGAGGAAAATGAGGCGAACGCGCTGTTCCGCGGAATCACGCCGTCGGCGTTTCTCGTGCACCAGGAGGCACGACTGACGGAGGGACGATTCCCCGAGACCGGCGCCGACGAAGTCGCGATCGGCCGACTCGCCGCCCGCGGCCTCGGACTCGAAGGCGAAGATCGCATCCTCGGTTCAACGCTGGTGGTCGATGAACGTCCCTTCACCATCGTCGGCGTAATCGATGCCGACGGAGGGGTCATCGAAGGCGAAATCTGGATTCCGCTCTCGGACCTGCTCATCATTGGACAACGTGACACCCTCTCCTGCGTGGTGATTCGCACCACCGACGGCGACCTCACATCCGCCCACGGCTTCGCCGCGACCCGACTTGATCTCGAACTCGTGGCAACCAGAGAGAGCGACTACTACGCCTCGCTCGCCGCCTTCTTCAAGCCCATCCGATTCATGGTGATGATCACCGCCATCCTCGTGGCGGCCGGGGGGGTCATCGGCGGACTCAACACCACCTATGCCGCATTCGCGAGCCGGGTGCGGGAGATCGGCACCCTCCAGACGTTGGGATACAGTCGACTCGCCATCGTTCGTAGTCTGGTCGAAGAGTCGATCCTCACCGCCTCGATCGGAGCCTTGGTGGCGGCCGCCATCGGCATTCTCGTCCTCGATCAGGTGACCATCCGATTCTCCATGGGCGTCTTCGGGATCCAGATCGGCCCCGGCGTCGTCGCCCTCGGTCTTCTCGGCGGCCTCACGCTCGGAATCGTCGGAGCCGTGATCCCCGCGATTCGTTGCCTCCGACTTCCGGTACCCGAAGCCCTTCGTTCGTCATAGCATCTCATTCCACCCTTTCTTCCATCTTGTTCTGGAGTCACTCAATCATGTCTCGAAACACACACTTGCTCCTCGGGCTTTCAGCCCTCTTCATCACGCTCAACGGTTGCGATCAGGGCGGCGGTGATACCACTGCGTCCAATGACGTCGGCCCCACCCGAGCGACGATTCCCGCCGCATTCTTCACCACTGATCGCCCGACAGAAGTCGTCGATCTCATTCAGATCAAGCCCACCGCATCGGTCGGTGACTCCGTGGTCTTCCTCGCACGCGTGGGTGGCCGGGTCGAACCGTTCGTCGACGGACTCGCGATCTTCACGGTTGCGGATCCATCGCTCTTGTCATGCGAGCTGATGGGCGACGAAGATCACTGCCCCCTTCCCTGGGACTACTGCTGCGAGGATCCCAACGGAATCACCGCCGGTTCCGCCACCATCCGACTCAACGGAAGTGCCGGTACCCCAATCGCCGCGAATGCCGAAGGTGCTGGTGGTCTCGAACCTCTGAAATTCGTCATCGTCGAGGGCGTGGTCAACGAGCGGAACGATGAAGGCCTCTTCGTCATTGACGCCACTGAGATCTGGGTTGGCGGCAAGCCCATGCGAGGCATGCCTCGCCGTGGTTCGCTTGCCGGCGAAGAGAACGAAGGCGCTTCGACCGGCGATACCGATGCCGGAGAGCATGATCACGGCGATGGTGTTGCCCATGATCACGACGGTGACGGCAAGCCTGATCACTGAGTCGTTCGACGCTTCGATGCGGTTCATCAGAACCTGATGCATCATCGCGCGAGCGAATGGAAGGATCGACGCCGGGACGGAATGCGATCGCATTTCGTCCCGGCCTTCCGTTTTTGGGGCGACTTTCTCACTCCGCACTGCTCGCACCCGTACCATCCACGTCATGAGCCTCTTCATCGGCATTGACGTCGGCACCAGCGGTACCAAGGCCGTTCTCCTCAATCAGCAAGGCCAAGTCGTCGCGACTGGCAGCGGAAGCCACGCGCCGTCCGCCCCGCGATCGGGTTGGTCGGAGCAGGATCCCGACGACTGGTGGCCGAGCACCATCGCGGCGATCGGCGAAGCATGTCGAGCCGCCGGCGTCACCGCGGACACCATCGATGGCGTCGGCCTCACCGGTCAGATGCACGGCCTGGTCGCGCTTGATTCGTCAGCGACGCCGATCCGTCCGGCGATTCTCTGGAATGACGGGCGAAGCGCCCCGCAGTGCCAGGCCGTCGAAGCCCGGATTGGGATCGAACGCTTGGTCTCCCTCTGCGGCAATCGCATGCTTCCGGGATTCACGGCACCAAAGCTCCTCTGGATGCGGGAACACGAACCGGAAGCCTACGCCCGCATCACCACCGTGCTGCTCCCCAAGGACTGGATCCGGTATCGCCTCTCGGGCGAACTTGTGATGGACGTCTCCGATGCCTCCGGCACCGCCGTCTTTGACTGTGCAAATCGGACCTGGTCCGACGAACTTCTCGGCGAACTCGATCTCCCGCGTAGCTGGTGGCCGCATGCTGCCGAGGGCCCGGAGATTGTGGCATCAGTGCACGCTGCCGCGGCTGCAGAAACCGGACTTCGCGAAGGGATTCCGATTGTCGCGGGGGCCGGTGACCAGGCGGCGTCGGCGATCGGGACCGGCCTGATCACGGAAGGCACCGTCGGGTCGACGCTGGGGACCAGTGGCGTCGTCTTTGCCCCCACCGACAAATGGCGGTCACTCCCGGATGGACGACTCCATGCGTTCTGCCATGCGGTCCCCGGTCGATGGCACCTGATGGGCGTGATGCTCTCCGGCGCGGGCAGTCTCGACTGGTTTCGTTCGGCGATGGTTCCAGACATCGACGAGGCGGCGGGGTCGGAGGCTTTTCCTCGCATCGAGGCGATGGCGGAAGAGGTCCCCGCGGGCGCGGACGGCGTACTCTTTCTCCCCTATCTCTCTGGCGAACGAACCCCCTATCCCGATGTCAACGCTCGCGGAACGTTCATTGGCCTTGACCAACGGCATGACCGAAGGCACCTGGCCCGGGCGGTCTTCGAAGGTGTGACTCACGGACTCGCCCAGTGCCTTGATCTGGTTCGAGCCGCCGGCGTTGAACCGGAAACGGTCCGACTCTCTGGCGGAGGTGCGAAGAGCCCGCTCTGGCGACAAACCTGCGCCGATCTCTTCGGCGTTCCGACGACCACCACCACGACCACCGAAGGCACCGCGTGCGGCGCTGCCATCCTCGCCGCAGTTGGCGCTGGCGCATTCCCCAGTATTGAAGATGCGTGTCAAGCGACGGTCAGTGAAGTCAATCGGACGGACGCTGGCCCGAATGCCGCCGTGCTGGCCGCCAGACACTCGATTTACGAACGCCTCTATCCCGCGCTGAAGCCACTCTTCCCCGCGATCGCCAACGACGCCTAACGGCTCGATTCGGCGTCAAGGAACCGATCATGCTCGAAATGCTTGCCATGACCGCCTCAATGCTGGTCGTCGGATGGATCATCTGGAAGGTGATCAACCGACACGAAGAGGGCGACTCGGCGCTGCAATCGAAACTCGACGCGGACGATCGTCGCGCCGCGATTGGCCGTGGCGAATCTCCGGATCCCCCTTCGCAGGATTGAATTTGACGGTACTGGAGAGGCGTCCGGTCAGGCGACGAGGCCACGATCGCGAATTCGATTCACCGCCGGCTGGAGGTTTCGACCCGGACACGCGGTGGCGGCCCCGGGCCACTCGCGGTGCGTATAGACCTTGCGTTTTGGAATGCGGTAGGCCGTCACGAGTGTCTTCAAATGGATCGCCAGCGCGTTGAGCTGGGCCGAGGTTGGTCGCTCGATCTCGAAGTTTCCAAGAACCAGCACGCCGATGTTTCCCTCGTTTCGATCCTTGACGTGCGCGCCTTGCCAGACGAGTGGCCGACACGACCAAACCCGACCGGCTCGATCGACTGCAAAGTGGTAGCCGATATCCGCCCAGCCGTTGTGGTTCACATGGCCGCGGCGAATGGTCCGAAGTCGATCCTCAGCATCCCGGGAACGACTGCTGGCGAGCGGCGAGGGCAGGCCGTCATGGTGCACGGTCACCGCCCGTATGGGCGTCATCCGGTTCATCCCCTTGTAGTCGGGGAGCATGGTTGTCCACGATGTCCTTGCCGCTACGTTGGCGAATCTCGGATCGACGGCCGCCGCTGGAGCGACACCCGGCTTCGGAATCACGCCAGTATTGACCGCGCCCACCGTCGGCCAGTCTGGCCGGAGGTTGGACGAACTCCGAGTCACGGTCGAGCAGGCGCTCAGGCCGGCGATCAACGCCCCACCCGAGAAGATCGTTCGAGCGACCCCACCGAGAA
>Ga0222662_1000469_pt1 | contig 32156 bp, 27 predicted proteins | sample AntAcemetagen600_FD_179821 | JGI IMG/M metagenome (GOLD analysis project Ga0222662, IMG submission 179821) | Saline water microbial communities from Ace Lake, Antarctica - #600 | ecosystem: Environmental > Aquatic > Non-marine Saline and Alkaline > Saline | place: Antarctica: Ace Lake... | reverse complement strand
ATCGTCACCGAGAGCATGCGGCCCTGCATCTCGGGGATGGAGTTCTCGAGCTTGCCGATGTCGGTGAGCATCTCGGTCGCCTTGCGCAACGTGGCGCGCCCGACGTCCTGGCGTCGCATCTCCGAACCGCGGAAGCGGACAGTCATGCGGACCTTGCTGCCCTCTTCGAGGAACTTGCGGACCTTCGCGATCTTCACTTCGAGGTCGTGAGTGTCCGTGTTCGGGCGGAACCGGATCTCCTTCGGAGTGTTGTCCGACGCCTTCTTGTTCTGCGCCCGTTCCTGCCGGCTCTTCTCGTACTTATGACGACCGTAGTCCATCAACTTGCACACCGGCGGGCGCGCTTGCGGGGAAACCTCAACGAGGTCGAGACCCTTTTCCTCAGCCATCTTGATGGCTTCGAATGTCTCGACGATGCCGAGCTGTCCTCCCACGTCATCAATCAGCCGGATGGGGCTGATACGGATCTGCCGATTGATCCTGGGGCCCTTGTTTGTGGGCATTTGCGGCAAATGGCGCCTGCGACGAATCTCACACCTCCACGGTTCCTTGAAACAAAAAAGCCCCCATGCACCGTTTCGGGCAAGGGGGTCCGAGCACGAACGGCATCGATAACACAGACAGGGCAAGCACGCGAGGGCGTTCGGGGAACCGATGCCCCAGAGAGCGCCGGGGAAAGCCTTGACTTGCTCCCCCCCATGCCCGCTGGCATCCTCCGCGCCTTCTATGGAGAAGCTCATGCCTTGTCTGTCTTTGCGCGCCCCCGCCGCCCTCCTGACCCTCGGTCTGGCTTCGCTCCTCGCGACGCCTGCGTCGGCTGGCGAGTGCACCTACAACGACCTGCTCGGCACCTTCTCGGTGACCGCGGACTGCGAGGGTCTCCAGGACCACAGCAACCTGGGCAACGAGCAGAAGCGGATGTGGCTGTCGGGCGACTGGGGCCAGGTGAACATCATCGAGGTGCCGCCCCCGTACAAGCAGGACGCTGGCCAGATCGACCTCATCATGAGCAACCTGGGTCGCTACTACACCGAGCGCCGCTCGCCGGGTGGCATCCAGGAGACCACGGTCGCGGGACAGGACGCGCGGGTCGTGCTCGAGCACAAGATGCGCACCAGCTCCCGCAGCTGGGTGTTCCACTGGCAGGGGCGCAACCTCATCATGCGCGCCGTCGCCTACGGCAAGAAGAAGCAGCGCATGGAGCACCTCGACTCCATGAGCGCCGCGCTGACCAGCACGTTCGCCGAGGCGGCGGTGGTGGCCGCGCCCGAGATGCCCGCCGAGAAGGTGCGCGAGCGCAAGAGCAAGCCGGTCAAGGAAGCGACGAGCGAGGCTGTGGATGCCGCAGAGGGCGCGACGATGGGCAGCAAGGAGCGCGCAGCCGCCGCGAAGGACACCGCGACCGAGGCGAAGGACACGGCGACCGAGGCGAAGGACACGGCGACCGAGGCGAAGACCAAGGTCAAGGCCGAGGCCACTCAGACGGCGACCGAGGCGGCGGGCGAGGTGAAGGCCGCCGCGACGGAGACCGTCGAGGCCCCCAAGAAGGGCAGCAAGGAGCGCGCTGCAGCTGGCAAGGCCAAGGCCGCCGCCGCCGCCGATGACGCTGTGGACGAGTCGGCGGATGCCGAGGAGAAGGCGGAAGAGAAGGTCGAGGAGACCAAGGACGAGGCCGAGGAGAAGGCCAAGGAAGCCCTTGACGACGCCGCCGACGCTGCTGAGAAGGCCGGCAAGGGCGGGCTCTAGCAGGGGTGGGCGAATTGAGGACCGAGGCCCGTGAGGCCGACCCGACTGACTCCGAGGCGCGATGAGAGAGTGTGCCGTGGCACACGATTGAAGAGCAACGACGGAGCCGGGTGGGCCGGTCCGCGGGGCGACCGACGCAATTCGCCCACCCCTGCTAGAAGCTCTTCGCGGGCTTCTTCGCCAGGACCACCATCTTGCGGCTCGACCGCAGCAGCCGGTCCGCCTGCACCATCCCGAGCAGCATCAGGCGCCGCTTCCAGCCGTACTGATGTACGAAGAACCGCGTGCTGAGTGGCTCAATCGGCCGCACCGCGTGCAGCTCCAGACCCACCGACTCGAGCAGCTGGCCGATGTTGCCGGCGCGGAAGTAGCAGTAGTGCTGCCCCTCGTACATCTCATCGCGCATCCCCGCGGTGCGCCCGGGCGCGAGCTTGAACGCAGCGAGGAACGCAGGGACGAGCCGCCAGTCTTCGTTCACAGTGGAGAGCAGCAGCTCGCCTCCGGGAGCCAGAAGATCCGCGGTGGCTTGCAGGGTGCGCCGCGGCTCCGGCAGATGGGCGAGCACGTCGAACAGCGCGACCCGGTGAAAGCGTCCCGCTTCGAACGGCGCGTCTTCGGGGGTGCCTTCGTGCACGGTCCCGTCGATGCGCCCGCGGGCCGACTCGCACGATGTGTGGGAGACCTCGATGCCGGTGCATTGCCAGCCACGGTGCTCCATCTCTTCGAGGAGGTGGCCGCGGGAGCAGCCGATCTCCAGGAAGCGGCCGAAGCGGCGCGGTCCGCACAGCGTCTCCATCCGGTCCGCCTGGTCTCGGGCAATGGCGCGCAGCATGCCGTCGCGGTCCGCCAGGCTCGTGCCCAGCTTGCCGTGGTGGGCTTGCACCGCTCCGTAGTAGGCGGCCACTGCCTCGCCATCGGCGTACACGTCGGTGACCCGTACGCCGCAGCCGTCGCAGGTCAGCAGCTGCCGGTCCCTCAGCGGCAACGTGGGGCGCAGCTTGCTGCCGCCGCAGAGCGGGCACGACGTGCGTCGCAGCCCCCCGGGCGCCATGCCTCGGGAGCGAACGCCGTCGGTCGGATCGAGCGGAGTCTCCATGGCGCGGGAGTGTAGTCGCCGTGCTCTACACTGGCGCGTATGGCCGAGCTCAAGACCCAGGAGAACGACGGAGACGTCGCTGCATTCCTCGCCAGCATCGAGGATGACACCCGGCGCGCAGACTGCCGGGCGATCGCTGCGCTCCTGGAGGAGCTGACGAGCAAGCCGCCGCGCATGTGGGGCAAGTCGATCGTCGGCTTCGGCACCTATCACTACCGCTACGCGTCGGGTCGAGAGGGCGAGTGGATGCGCATCGGCTTCGCCCCCCGCAAGCGGGACATCACGCTCTATCTCATGGACGGGTACGAGGAGCGAGGCGCGCTGCTGGAGCGGCTCGGCAAGCACAAGACCGGCAAGTCTTGCCTGTACCTCAAGGGTCTCGCGGGTCTCGACGAGGGGGCCCTGCGCGAGCTCATCTCTGCGTCACTCGCGACCATGCAGGAGCGCTACCCCGTCGGCTCAGAGCCCTCGAGCTCGCGCTAGAACTCGCTCGAGAGCACCTCCTCGGCGCTGAGCCCCCACGACTGCTCCAGCGTGGCTCGCAGCGCCGCCGCGTCCTCGTGCAGGGCGTCCACCGACCACACCCGCACGTCTCCATCCCAGCTGCCCGTGACGAGTCGCTTGCCGTCGGGCGTGAAGGCCAGCCCCGCGACCCGCGCCGTGTGGCCCCGCAGCACGGCCAGCTTCTTCAGGCTGCCCGGGTCCCAGACGATGATGGTGCCATCCACTCGGCCCACCGCCACGAAGCGCCCGTCTGCGGACACCGCCACGTCCTGGTTTTCGGGGCCTTCCCAGGTGACCGAGCGCGTGCCGTGTTCGTCGTGGATGGTCAGGCGGCGGCTGGCGAGCACGGCGACGACGCCGCCGCCGGCGGCGATGCCCCGGCCCGACACGTCCTCGCCCAGCTGGGTGATGCGCTCACCCACGACCTCGAAGAACTCGCCCGGCTCTGCGCGCAGAACCACCCCGGCAGCTCCCTCATGACGATCCAGATCCACGAAGCGGTCACCGAAGCCGAAGCGGCTGTCGCTCACCGCGCCCCCCTCCCAGGTGAAGCGCACGATGTCCCACCCGTAGGGGATCGCGAGCAGCTCGCTGTCCGATGTCCACGCCACCCGCCGAAAGACGTCGGTGGCCGGGATGATCTGCGGCTCCCAGTCTGGGCCCTCCATGCGCACCAGGATGTGGCGCTCGGCTGGGGCGGCGACCAGCACGTCGGAGCCCGGCGCGAACGCCACATCCTTCATGACGCGATGGTGCACCCAGGCCTCGGTGACCGTCGCGCCGGTCGAGAGCGATGCGATGCGGATCTGCCCGAGCCCGTGCGCGCTCGCGACCAGCTCTCCACGGTGGTCCACCGACACCGCCGAGATCCCCGAGCTGTGCGGGATGACGTGGGGCGTCAGGTGGCTCGGCACCGCCCAGTCCTCCACAGCGTCGCGGTGCAGCAGGCGAAGCAGGCCCGGACCCATCCAGTGCACGGCGAGCGCCCTCCCTGGCAGGGTCGCGATGAGCGCGCGGCTCTCGAGATCGTAGAGCACGACGCCGACCTCGGGCGAGAACACAACCAGGTGCTGGTCGTACAGCAGCGCGCGGCCGGCGAGCACCGAGAGACCCGAGTCAAAGCCGAATCCGGCGCTGACATCGTCGATGTCGGCCACGTACACGGTACCCGTGGACCCCGTGGCCGCTACGCGACGGCTGCCGTCCTGAGCCGCGCTGAGTCGCATGGGCACACCGCCTTGCAGCGGGAGGTGCCCGACCGTGCGGATTGTCGGCGGGGGGCCAGGGGCGCGCGCCTCGATCTGGCCCCCGCGGAGGAGGTACAGGGTCGTGGTCCCGACCAGGGCGATGTCCGCGACGCCTCGCTGCATGTCCGCGCCTTCGGCGACCGCCGCCGCGCCCCCAGCGCGAGGTATGGAGAAGACGTTGCCGTTGCCGTACACGGAGACCGGGCCGACCTGGCGGTCGGAGTCGATGAACAACGTCTGCCCCGGCATCGTGCGGTGGTTCACGCCGCCTTCGTCCCATCGGCCGTATCCCAGATCCGGATCGCCGAAGAACACCGCGTCGTCCACGAGCCGAGCGCTGATGACGTTCTCGTCGATTGCCCCGACGACCTCCACCACCTCGCCGCGCAGCCGACGGCGAGAGAGGCCGTTGGTCTCCCGGCAGAGCCACTCGTCACCGAACGAGTCGAAGACATGCACGCAGGGCGGCTGCTCCACGCGATGCAAGAGGCGGGGTCGGTCCTGTCCCCACGACTGGGCGAGCACCCCGCGGGCGTCTGGCGACTCGCTGATTCCCAGAGCCCGCGCGGCGAGCAGCTCGGCCTCGGCCCGTCGGCCGTCGGCGGCGGCTTCCACCGCCTGCGCGACCAGAGCCTGCCCCAGGTTGCTGTCCGAGCGCTCCCGCGCGGAGATGGCTTCGCCCTCGGCGGAGATGGCGCGGTCTCGCTCGGCGGTCGTGTTCCGATATCCGTTGGCGACGGCGAATGCGGTGGCCGCGAAGCCGAGGAGCACGAGGAGCAGCGGCGTGCGCCACTCGGACACGAAGCGCCGCAGGAGATCCCAGGCGGTGTAGTCGTACGCGCCGACCCGTCGCCCCTCGAACCACGCCTCGACATCCGCGACCAGCGCGGTGACGTCGCTGTAGCGCTCTTCGCGCCGGGCGGCCGTCGCCTTGTGCACCACCGCGGCCAGCTCCCGTGGAATCTCGGAGGTCGGGCTGTGCGGTTGCAGGGGCGGCAGGTCGTCGATGCTCGGGCGCGCGCCAGTGAGCAGCTCGTGCAGCGATGCCCCCAGCGAGTAGACGTCCGACCGCGTGTCGAGCGCGCCGCCAGCGCGCTGCTCGGGCGCCGAGTACTCCGGGGTGCCCGCGCTGGAGACCCCGCGCTTGGCAACCAGCAGCGTCACTGACAGCCCCCAGTCCACCACCAGCGTCTCGCCGAACTCGCCCACCATCACGTTCGCAGGCTTGATGTCGCGGTGGAGCACGCCCTCGCTGTGGGCGTAGGCCACGGCCTGGCAGGCATCGACGAAGTGCCGCACCAGGCGCAACCGTTCCGCCAGCGAGGAGGCCTCGGCGATGGCCTGGCCCAGCGAGCGGCCGCGCACCACCGGCATCGTGTAGTAGGGGCGTCCGTCTGCCGTCTCCCCGGCGCCGTAGACAGGGACGATCCCCGGGTGCTCGAGCCGCGCGGTCAGCTGCGCCTCGAGCACCAGCGAGTCGCGTCCGCGTCCCTGCTCCCGGGACGTCTTGAGCGCCACGGTGCGGCTCAGGCGTCGGTCGTGCGCTGCCCGGACCTCGCCCATCCCGCCCTTGCCGAGCAGGCCCCCGTCCACGTAGCGAGCATCGTCCGGGGCGTCGAACCCGGGCGTGGCGTCGTGGCCGTCGGTGGACTTATCGAGGCCGAGGGACGCGCCGCTGAGCGGGGTGTCGCTCACGTGCGATCCACGGCCTCGTCGTGGGGGTAGAGCAGCAGCTCGATGCTGCCGGCGCCGTCTGAGCTGACGAGATCGGTGCGCACGCCGCCGGCCCGCAGCCGCCTGCGCAAGCGGGTCAGGTTCGCGTCGAGGCGCGAGCGCAGGATGTCGGGCTCGTTCTCCCGGGACCAGATCTGACCGGCGAGCACGGCCCACGGGACTGGCCCGTCAAAGGTCACCAGCTCCGACAGGATGCGGGCCATGACGCCGGAGAGCGACGTCACCACGGCGCCGTCTCGGTGGATATTGACGGTGTCGAAGTTGGCCACGATCCGCAGGGGAGCGTCTACGCCACCTTGCTGGGTAGGGGTGCCGCCCGCGGCGGCGAGTGGGATCGCCTCAAAGCGCAGCGTGTGGTTCCCCACCTGGAATCGGTCCCCGGCGTCCACCGCCCGGGCGGGCTCCGCGCCGACGCGCAGGCTCCACTCCTCGCCGGTAGACCACGCGTGGGCGAGGGCTCCGTCGCTCCACCCAGCGGCCACCCGCAGCTCCGGGCTGGTGAAGAACGAGGCGACCGGCGGCAGCATCTGGGTGGGGAGCCCGTCTCCCGCCACGCCGAGCACCGCGTCCGGGAGCGAGACATCGAGGATCGACAGGAAGAGCCCCCGGGCGAGCTGCACGGCGAGGCCGGCGCTCAGCGCCGCTTCCCGCACGGGCTTGCCGTCCACCGCGAAACCGCCGCGCAGGGCGATGAGGCGCAGCTCGTTGTCCCGCAGGGAGATCATGGCGTGGGCCTCAGAGACCCGGCCGTCGTCCAGGTGCAAGGCCGCGGAGCGCAGACGCCCGATCACGTCGCCGTGCACGAGCTCGAACTCGTCGCCCGCCTCAGTCCTCACTCGCACGAACGCGCGCATCGTCCTCCGTCCCGCCCGTCGGCGCAGTCCCCCGGTCCAGCACACCACGGACGGGGAGTCGTGCGCACCCGGTTTGGGAAATCGTTGGGACGCTCAGCGAGCGGTGGGACGGGGCTCGGTGGTGCCTGGCTTGTAGACGATGGGGTGGTGATCCCGGAACCGGGGCATCCACTTGCGGCGCTTGAGCAGCTTGCTGGCGATGCGCGACGCAGGCGTCGGCTCCGTCTTCGCCTTGCGGGCGGCGCCGTCGAGCCCCATCACCTGCGCCCGCATCTTGCGGGCCATCGAGTACTGGAACATCTCGAAGAAGCGCCACGCGAGGAACTTGCTGCGCACGTCATACCCCCGCACGACGCCGCTGAGCAGGCGCGGCACGAAGAACACCACGGGGTCGATGCCCGAGATGTTGGGCACCTTGCCCAGGTGCCGATGCCACCCCTTCTGCACCACCTTGACGAACACCGACTTCGGCAGGATGGGCTTGAGCCCATACATCAGGAAGTACGGCCGGAACTCCTTCTCGTAGCCCGAACCCTTGAACATCAGGGAGTTGAGGTAGCCATCGGCGGCGTCGGCCTCGTCCTGCTCGGTGATGACGCCCTGCTCGATGGCGATGCGGGTCATCCCGGTCTTCGGCAGATACGTCAGCGGCAAGGGCTTGACGACCGAGGGATCGGCGTCGCTGTAGAACAGCAGCGCGTCGTCCTGGTCTTTGAGCGTCTCGCCGGGCGTGCCCAGGATGTGGTCGCAGGTGACGAAGATGTTCCGCTCCCGCAAGCGGCGGATGGCGTTGAAGATGTCCACGTTCTTCTCGTACCGGGCCATCGTGTTCGCGCGGGACTCCTCGGACAGGCTCTGCACGCCCATGATCACGCTGACGCAGCCGGCGTCCGCGAGCAGGTCCGCCATGTACTCGGTGACCAGCAGGGGGTACGTGATGCACGCAAACGGCAGCCCCACCTGCTCCTTGTACAACGGCGCGAACTCCTCGAGCCATCGCACCCGCACCGGGAAGATGTCGTCGTGAAAGAGCACCGACTCCATCTGCGGATACAGCGCCTTCGCCGCGACGAGCTCGTCCACTACGTGCTGCGGCGTGCGCAGGCGCACCTTGCGATTGCCCACGATGTCGTGCACCGCGTTGTAGAAGCAGAACGTGCAGTTGTAGGGGCAGCCCCGCGAGATGGTCGTCATGTACTCGCAGCCGAGGCCCGGCAGCTTGTCGTAGTAGATCGACTTGTCGTAGTAGGGGAACTGGTCGAGATCGCGAGGCTCCGCGGCGACGCCGTTGTCGATGACGTTGCCTTCGCCGTCCCGGGCCCAGATGCCGGTGATCGCGGTGGCGTCACCCTCTTTGCGGCCATCGAGGATGTCGGCCAGCTCGAGCAGGGTGAGCTCGGCCTCGCCCACCGCGACGTAGTCCACCTCGGGACGGGCGATGACGTTCTCGGGGCACATGGTGGCGTGGATGCCGCCCATGATGATGGGCAGATCAGGCCGGCGTGACTTGAGCCGCCCTGCGATCTCGCACGCCCAGTGAAAGCCGTTGATCTCGATGGGGAAGCCCACCAGATCGGGGTCCTCGGCCAGGATGTCCTCCACCACGAGATCGTCGTTGCTGAGGAACTCCACGAGCTTTGGGTCCTTGATGGCCCCGGTGGCGAACAGGTTCGGCTCGAAGACCAGCGCGGTCTCGTGGCCTGCCTCCTTCAGCACGGCCGAGAGAAGCTGGACGCCCAGCATCTCGGTCAGCTGATTGCAGAAGACGACTTTCAAGGTTGAGACCCCATCGTGCGGCGCCGTACCACCCGCCTAGCGGATGATCCTGCGCGCCTCGTCGGGGTTGGTCTCCTGATACTTCGGGTGCTCCTCGATGGGGAACAGCGCCTTTTCGTGCTCGATGATCGGCTCGATGTACTCGTTGTAGAAGGTCTCGTCGTTGCTCGCGATGCAGCGCTCCTTCGTCTCCTGGAAGTACTCGAAGCTCTTCATGCGCTCCCAGATGGTGCCCACCGTCTCCTTGCGCACGTTGCCGAAGTTGAGGTGGATGAACGCGCACGGGATGACGTCGCCGGCGTTGCTCATGTACATGCGCTCGAGGCCCGGGCGGCAACCGTTCTCCTTGTAGTTGCTCTTGCCCTCCCACACGACCCACGGCAGCTTCATCGCCTTGTCGAACTCGGCGTAGTCGTCCGGCTGCATCCGGATGCCCTTGTTGTCGGCCCACTTGCCGGTGGTGCAGGGCTGCACGAAGTTCACGGTGACGTCCTTGTCGCGGGCGAGGCGCACCATCTCCCACAGCGTGCCGTCCTGGACCTTCTCGTGGGTCATGGTGCAGTTGAGGATGACGTCCATGCCGTAGCGGTGGCAGTTGTCGATGGCCTCCATGACCTTGTCGAAGGCGCCGGGCACGTTCAGCAGGTCGTCGTGGTACTCGGCGCGGTGGCTGTGCAGCGAGATCATGACGATGTACAGGCCCGCTTCACGCAGCTTGCGGGCGGTGGCGTCGTCCAGATCCAGGCCGTTGGTCTGGATGTTCACCACCCCACGCCAGGGCGGCACCATCTTGATGATGTCGTACACGTTGGGGTTGAGCAGGGGCTCACCGCCGGTCAGGTTCACCGACACGGCGCCAGCGCGCAGGAAGCCATCGATCGCGCGGCGGTACTCGTCCAACGAGAGCTGATTCTCGTTGCGAGCCGTCTCATCCATGATGTCGTCGGCGGAGCAGTGGTCACACGTGGCGTTGCACGCAGACTCGATGTTCACCGAGGCGGTGCGCAGCACGTCCTGGTCCATCAGGTTCATGCGGGCGTAGTTGATGGCCAGCTTCGGGATCAACTGCGGCTTGCGCTTGAGCACGGTTCCGAGGTGATTTCGGATGAGGCCGACGAACTGTCGGGCTTCAGCGAATGGTCCATCATTCAGCGCGGGCATGGCGTGCTCCCAGAAGTGATTCACGGAAGGTAGCACCGGGGCAGGGGACCGGCGACAGCTCCTTGCATGCGGTTGCAGTGGCGCTCGGCGCTGCCCCGGGCGAAGCTCGCACCCATGAGGGCTCTACGGATTGTGTTCTTCGTGGTCGTGTTGGTGAGCGGGTGTCTCCCGTGGGGCGACGCGTCCCAGTGGAGTGGGGCGCCAGCGGGGGTGACGTCGTGGGACTGGATCCTCGATGAGACCTCGATTCCGTCCCGGCCGCCCGCGGTGGACTTCCTGGGGCTGGATGCGTTCGACTCCGACGCCCGCTATGTCCAGGAGGCAGTGGACGCGGGCACCACGGTCTGGTGTTACGTCAGCGTGGGCACGGCTGAGGACTACCGCGACGACTGGGCGGAGCTCGTGGCGCTCGACAACGCGGCCCGCGCCAACGGCGAGGAGCCGATCCTGGGGGGCGATCTTCCGGCCTGGCCGGGGGAGCGATGGCTCAACATCCAGGTCTATCCGGTGTTCCTCGATGTGATGATCTCCCGGCTCCGCACCTGCGCGGAGAAGGGGTTCACGCTGGTCGAGTTCGACAACATGGACGCCTACACCAACGACACGGGCCTGACTCTGACCGAGCAGGACACGCGGGCGTACATCGCGACGCTGGTCGGCGAAGCGAACGACCGGGGGCTCGGGGTGATTCACAAGAACGCCGAGGGCCTCATCGACGACCTGGAGCCGTCGATGGCGGCGCTGCTGCTGGAGAGCTGCGTGCTCGATGACTTCTGCGCGGCGGGCGCGCCGTTCCTTGAAGCGGGCAAGCCGGTCCTCAACGCCGAGTACCCCGCCCGCTGGGCAGAGGCGGGGCGCAGAGTCGATGTCGAGGAGATCTGCACCATCGCGGACGCGGCGGGGGCCAACACGATCCTCAAGCGTCCCGATCTCGACGACCGCAGCATCGTCTGCGCGGCGCAGTAGCGACCGTCCCTGGTTCTCGCCCCGGTCCAACGTCACAACCCGTCACAGCCCGATGCTCAGTGCTCGCGCGGTGGGGGTCTGGGCCCTATGGTCCGCGGCGCGCTAGAAACGATGCGCCTTGGAGTGTCCCGATGAACCGACCCACCGCCGTCTCCCTTCGCGCTCTGTGTGCGCTCTGTGCGCTCGCCGCCCTGGTTGGTTGGCCGATGCCCGGCACGGCACAGGTCTCCCCGCATGCCCGCGTCGGCGAGGTGACGTCGAACAGCGAGGACGCCGCGCGCATCGTGCGCAAGATCTTGGAGAAGGAGATCAACCGGGTCGATCGCTGCGGCGAGAAGTACCTGGAGAGCAAGCCGAAGGGTCCCGCGTCGGTGAAGCTCAAGATCCGGCTGAGCCCGAAGGAGGGGGCCGTGCTTCCGCTGAAGAACGCAGACATGGAGCGCCCCGAGGTGGCCTGTGTCGGGCGCGCGCTGGCGGGGCTGAACTGGCCGAAGCCGAGCGCCAAGGTCGATGTGGTCGTGGAGCTTGTGCTCGACCACAACGGTGGGGTGATCGGCGGCACCGCGGTGGACGAGGATGACGACGACGACGATCTGGATGACGAGGGCGAACCGTCGGACGAGGGCAGGGACCTCGATCTGGACGAGGACGACGAGGAAGCCGATCTGGACGAGGACGACGTTCTGGACGACGAGGACGACGAGGACGACGAGGACGACTTCGACGAGGAGGATGATCTCGATCTGGACGAGATCGACGGCGATTCCCCGAAGAAGAGCAAGTCGGGCAAGGCCAGCAAGGGCAAGGACGATGACCGCCGCCGGCGCGAGGAGGCTCGCGAGGCGGAGCGTCGTCAGGAGGACGAGCAAGCCCGCGAAGAGGAGCGCCGCGAGCGCGACCGGGCGCGCCGCGAGGCGGAGGCGAAAGACAAGGAGCGGGCCCGCCGCGACCAGGAGCGCGCCGAGAAGGACGCCGCCCGCGACGAGAAGCGCCAGAAGGACAGCGAGCGCCGCCCCCGTGACGACGACCGCGATGACGACCGCGACTCGGGCAAGTCCAGCGTGGACTGGCGAAACTCACGGGTCGGCTACGCGGCCATCTCCATCGATGGGGACCTCAAGAAGAAGTCCGTGACCGAGGCGATCGACGGCGTGTTGAGCAAGGTGGACAAGGAGTGGCGTGGCGCGAAGGCGTTCCACGGCATGGTGCGCGTGGAGGTGGAGATCAGCTCGGACGGCGACGTCGAGGGTGTGAGCGTCGTGAAGTCTCGGGACACCGACGACTGCAAGCGCGCGATCGCGGACGCGGTAGAGGGCATCCGGTTCCCCGAGACGGGTGATGGCGAACCCGCGACCGTGACCTGGACGTTCGCGCTGAAGCGTTAGGACGACCAGGGCGTGCACTCATTCTTGAGCTGGCTTCCGGCGGAGTCTCCGCTGGGTCGCGCCGGGCTCCTGATCCTCGCGACCTTCGCCGCGCATCTCCTGACGCGTGCGCTGCACCGCGGCCTGACCCGTCTCACATCCACCCGGCTGGCGAAGCGTTGGCGCAAGGTGCACACCGTCTCGGACTTGCTCTACAGCATCGTCCTGTTCGGGCTGTGGTTCGGAGTCTTCGGGTTCGCCCTCGCCGAGTTCGGCATCAGCCTGAAGGCCTACTTCGCCAGCGCCACGATCATCGGCCTCGCGGTCGGATTCGGGTCTCAAGGGATCGTGCAGGACGTCGTGAACGGGCTCACGCTTGTGGCGACCGATCTGGTGGACATCGGCGATCTCGTGGAGATCGGCGGGCAGACCGGCATCGTGACCGGCGTGGGGATGCGCTTTGTTGTGGTGACCAACTACCTCGGCGCGGACGTCAGCATCCCCAACCGGACCATCAACAACGTGACGCGGTACCCGAAGGGCTACGTGCGGGCGCTCATCGATGTGCGCCTGAGTGCGGACCTGGACCCCGTCGCGGCCGAGGCCAGGATCGGTGAGATCGTGCACGGCGCTTGGGAGCAGATGCCAGGGCTGTGCCTCGCCCCGCCCACGCTGATGGGCCTCTCGAAGACATCCACGGGGGGGCGATTCGTGCGGGCAAAGCTCCGAATCTGGCCGGGCCAGGTGGCGGCCTTGGACGCGGTCGAGGCGGAGTTGGTCTCGGCGATGAAGGCGATGGACCCGGCCTTCGAGGCCTGGGCGGTGACCGTGGGGCTGGAGATTGAAGCGCGGGCGGCCCTGGGCGCCGGTCCCCTGCGGGGGCAAGCGAAGTAGCACCCCGGAGCTCCGGTCGAGCCTCAGCTCGCTTTCAGGCGAAAGACCCGTCGAACCGACACTGGCGCGCTGCCACCGCGAGTGAGCACGCTGGTGACGAGCATCGTGTCGCTGCTCGGCCTCGTCCGCGTGACCACGAACTCTGCTGAGCTCTTGTCGCTCAGGGTCAGCTGCGACCGCGACACGATGGACTGACGGCCGGTCCCCCAGTTGGTGCGCGACAGCGACTTGCGCCCGCCCGGGTCCTCGTCTTCGGCCAGGACGCCGGTGATCGGGATCTCTCGGGTGGAGTCCCGCCAGTGGGAGAGGAAGTCGATGTACAGGGTGTCTCCGTCATGGCGGACGACCTGGGTCACCACGGTGCGCTCCGCGATGGCTTGGGTGGCGCGGTCGACGCCAAACAGGGAGATCAGGGGGCTGATGGGGTCGCTGTCTTCCAAGTCGAGGACCCAGCGACCCGAGAGGTCCACGGCGACGCGGGCCTGGTCCACCGCCGGTGCCGCCGTGCCGCCGTAAGCCAACGGCGAGGGGAGCAGCGCTGCGCAGAGAAGCGCGATGGCGAGACGGGTCGAGATGAAACCGACTATAGCGCTCTACGCGCCGTCCCTTGCGCCGTCCGCGTCACGCCGGTGCACCAGGAACGACACCGTGGTCGATCGCGCAAGTTCGGTGAAGGACAGCTCGGGATGGACGGCGCGGAACTCCGCGAACGCGCGCTGCTCCCCTTGATCGGGGTGCCCCCGATGCAGCCACCAGTCGTCGAAGATCACGATGGCTCCGTCCACGAGCCGCGGCGCCAGGAACTCCAGACAGTGCGCCGTGGACGAGTAGAGGTCACAGTCGATGTGGGCCAGGGCCACCCGCGCCGGATGGGGGTCGGTCCCAGGCGCGAGGGAGTCCTCGTACCAACCGGGGACCAGCGTCACCGCGCTCTCGGGGATCCGTGCCTTGCGCAGCCCGCGCTCCACGAATGCCAGGGGCGCCGCGAAGGCCCCCTGGGCGATCCACTTCGGCTGACCGGCCACGGGTTCGTCGTGGGCGGGCAGCCCCTCAAAGCTGTCGTACCCCCAGAAGTGCCGAGTCAGGGGTTCGGGGTCGGCGCCGCGCAGGATGGGGCGGACCTCATCGCGGATCAGGTGCTCAAACCAGCGATGGGAGAACCATAGGTGCTGCAGGGAGCGCCCCTGGAAGACCCCGAACTCCACGACATCGCCGCGCACCCCGTTCACCGCCAGCAGCATCACGGCGGCGTCGATGACGTCTTCTCCGTGCAGGGGCTGGAACAACGCGCGGAGCTGATAGCCAGCCCGGGAGTAGCGGAGCTTGGGGGCGAGCAGCCAGGCGCCGAGACGCTGGACCAGAGAGTCGAGGAAGCTCATGGGCGGTCCACCGCTATGGCAGCAGTCCGTTGCGGACCTGATACCCGACGATGGTGCGTAGGTAGTTCAAGTAGAGCTTCGGCCGGATGTCGCGGTCGCTGAGCAGGCCGGTCACGAGGCGCGGGAAGAGGATGATGTTCCCCAGTCCTGGCAGGCCTCCGATGGGCGCGAGCTTCTTGTGCACGCCCAGCTCGATCATCGCCTTGCGGCCGCGGGTGCCAAGCATGGGCCACAGCGCGTAGGCGAGGTTGTAGGGCCGGTAGTCGTTGCCGTGCAGGGCACCCTCGAACATGAAGTGGTCCCAGCCGCCCTCGACGTTGCGGTCCAGCTCGTCCCTCTCCACCGACTCGGCGGCCTCGGCGCGCTTGGTCAGGTCGGTGCCGGGGAAGTAGCTCATGAAGAACGGCTTGACGACGTCTGGAGCGGCATCCAGGTAGAAGCGCAGGGCGTCTTCCTGGTCCTGCTCGGACTCGCCGGGCACGCCGAAGATGTGATCGAGCAGCACGAAGATCCCGTGGGCGCGCAGGCGCTTCGTCGCGGTGGCGATCTCCTCGCTGGACTCGGTGCGATTGAGCACCTCCTCGTCCCGCGACTCGGGGTTGGCCGTCTGACTGCCCATGATCACGTATCGGCAGTCCATGGCGCCGAGCAAGTCGGCTGTCTCCTGCCGCACGAGCTGCGGGTGGGTGATGCACGAGAACGGCAGCCCCACCTGCTCGATGTAGAGCGGCGCGAACTCCTTGAGCCACTTGAGCGAGGTGGGGAAGATGTCGTCGTGGAAGACGATGTACTCGGGGCTCCAGCGCCGCTTCGCTTCTACGAGCTCGCCGATGACGTGCTGGGGCGAGCGCGCGCGGAGAAAGCCGTTGCGTCCGTAGATGTCATAGAGCGTGGTGTAGAAGCAGAAGCTGCACGCCCAGTGGCAGCCGCGTGACGCCACGCAGACGTACTCCTTCGCCAGCCCCGGGAGCTCGTCGTAGTACAGCGCCTTGTCGGGATAGGGCAGGGAGTCCAGATCCGCCACCAGCGGGCGGGGCTTGTTGCGATGCACGGTGCCGTCGGGGTCCTTGACCCACAGGTTGGCGATGACCCGGTGGTCGTCACCGACCGCGAGCGCCTCGACGAACTCGGGCAGCGCGTGGTCCCCCTCGCCAATGCAGAGCACATCGACGCCGTCCCGGGCGATGCACTCCTCAGGCGTGCTGGTGACGTGGAAGCCGCCGTGCACCTGATAGCTGGTGGGCAAGCTCTGTTTCACGCGCGCGCCCACGCGTGAGCACCAGTCGAAGCTGTTGATCTCGCTGGGATAGAGCACGACGTCTGGGGCGAGCTCGACCACGCGGCGGGCGGCGCGATCCACGGAGTCGATGCGGCGGGCGAGGGGGCCGGGTAGGGCGCGCAGAAACGCCGCAGTCAGGAGATCCGGTTCGAAGACCAGATCCACGCGGTGCCCAGCCTGCTTCAGGATTGCCGAGATGATCTCGATACCCTGGTATTCGGTCAGGCGATTGCAGACGACGACATGCACGGCGGCAGTGTAGTCCCTGCGCGAGCGACGGCCACCCGGCGACGCGATGGGGCGTGATGGGGCGGTTCGCCCCCGTCGAAGGTGGGGCGATATGACTCATTCTGGGACGATCCGCCTCGGTCTCGGAGGCGCCACCGCGGCGTCTCTTGCCCCGAACCCCTGTGTTGCAGCCACCTCGGCGAAGTTGGCGCGGCGCGTGCAGCACCCCTGCGCGGCGGCATGTCGCCGACCTCTTTTCGGGACCGACCGTCCCCCCATGGGACGTCCGTCCCCGCAGGCCTTCGGGCCCAGGAGTCTTGACTATGACCTCGATCCTCTCGCGCACCCCCGCGCTCCTCCTCTCCCTCCTCTTTCTGACCGCGGGCTGCGCGACCACCAAGGGACTCCAGGCCGACTACGACGCCTGCGGATCTGCCCTGAAGACCTGCGAGAGCGAGCTGACGGCCGCCCGGGCCCGCGTGAAGGAGCTCGAGTCCAAGGTGAGCCTCGCCGAGAAGCGCATGAAGGCGTTCCGGGACATCGCTGATCGCCTGCGCAAGGCGTTCGGCAGTGACGATCTCGAGATCATCATCCGCAACGGCCGCCTCGTGGTGCAGCTCCCCAACCGGGTCCTGTTCGACTCGGGCAAGACCGAGATCAAGCCCGACGGCCAGGTCGCGCTCGACAAGCTCGCGAGCGTGCTGGCGACCGTCGAGGACCGTCAGTTCCTGATCGCCGGACACACCGACAACGTGGGCGTGAAGGAGAACCCCAAGTACAAGGACAACTGGGAGCTGTCGACCCTCCGCGGAGTCCAGGTGGTGCGGTACCTGCAGAGCAAGGGCGTGGCGTCGGGCCAGCTCGGCGCAGCGGGCTACTCCGAGTTCATGCCCGAGGCGAGCAACGACACCGACGAGGGCCGCGCTCAGAACCGCCGCACCGAGGTGATCATCATGCCGACCCTCGACGAGATCCCCGAGCTCGAGGAGATCTAGCAGCCTGAGCCGCGCTCCCTCTGGGGAGCCGGTTCCTAGGTGAGAGACGCGCGCGGGCGCGGCGAGCAATCTCGTCGCGCCCGCGCTGCTTGCGTCACAGAAAGGGCGTCGCCAGGCGTGCCAGCGCATTTCGGAGCCGGACGAGGAGCGGAGAGCTGCTGTGTTCATCCCCAGCCATCTCGGCGTCGGGGCGCAGGTGGGGGGTGAGGTGATCGGCGCAGGCCCCCGCCAGCTGTTCGCAGTAGACCTCGACGTTGAGCTCGAAGTTCAGATGCATGCTGCGCGGGTCCCAGTTGGCTGAGCCAAACAGCGTCCACGCCCGATCGACGACCAACAGCTTGGTGTGGGGGAAGGAGTCGCTGACCCGATAGACCCGACACCCGGCGTTGACGGCGTCGGCGAGGATGGAGGCGCTGGCCCACCTCACCAGGGCCACGTTCGTGCGGGCGGGAACGACGATGCGTACCTCTACCCCCCGCGCTGCCGCGCTCTGCAGCGCGCGGAGCAGGGCGTGCTCGGGCAGGAAGTACGGGGTGGCGATGATCACCTCGCGCTGCGCGCATGCGAGGGCTCCGAACACCGCATCCAGGAAGCGTTCGTAGTCCTCATCGGGGCCGTCGCTGATGGCCCGAGCCGGCACACCTCCCGTCGCCGCGAGGTCGGGGAACCATCCGGGTCCCGAGAGGACTTCGCCGGTGGTGAACGCCCAGTCTTTGGCGAAGACGCGCTGCAGCTGCGACACGACGGGGCCGCGCAGCTCGAAATGCACGTCGATGATGCGCTCCTCGGGGGAACACAGGACGGCCGAGTGTCCTTGCCGGATGTTCATGCCACCCGTGAAGGCGTGTGCTCCATCGACTACGAGGAGCTTGCGGTGGTTGCGCAGATTGATGAAGCGCACCTTCCACGGCACGATCGAAGGGAGGAACCGTGCCACCGTCACCCCCACGCGCTTGAGCCGACGGTCGATGGGGTGACGGGAGTAGCGCACGCCGGCTCCGTCCACGAGGACGCGCACCTCGACCGATCGCGCGACGGCATCGGCGAGGGCGGTCACGAAGTCCTTCCCTGCTCGGTCGTCATCGAAGATGTAGCTGCACAGGGTCACCGACGTGGTGGCGTTCCGGATCGCGTCCAGCATGGCGGGGTAGGCCTGCTCCCCGTCCCAGAGCGGGGTCACGACGTTGCCGCCGCGCACCGGCCGCCGGGTGGAGCGACCGATTGTCCGGGCGAGGGACTCGAGGGCTCCGAGCTCGATGACCTCGTCGGGGCCTGGCTGCGCGAGGGGAGTGGGCAGAATCGCCGCGACGCCGTGTGGCCGCAGCTGGTGCGCCTCACGCTCGATGCGATTGATACCGAACACTAGGTAGAGCAGCGCGCCGAAGAGTGGACTGAACCAGACCAGACCGATCCATCCCACCGACGCACGGGAGTCCTCCTTGTTGAGCAGGATGTGCACGCTGCTCCCCAGCGCGGCGCCGAAGTGTCCCCAGACCACGAGGTGGGGCCACAGGGTGCGGAGCAGCTCCAGGGGGGCGTTGGGCATGGTCTCCTCGGGCCTACTCTGGCCCGCTGGCGTGCGGTTCCGCTGCCGGGGACACGACGGCGGTCAGTGCCCGGCGGGCGGCCCGGGAGACGACGATGAGTCCGACGAGCCCGACGACGAGTCCCAGTCCCACCACGGCGCTGTGCAGCCCCGAACCCGATGCACCGGCGGTCGCGACTTGGCGGCCCGCATTGCCGAACCACACCTCAAAGAGGATGTGGGGAGCCTGGGCGAGGCTGGTCAGCAGGAACCCCCCGAACCGCACGCCCGCTGCGCCGAGCAAATAGCTGACGATCGCTGGGTTGAGAGGCGTGAGGCGCAGCAGCACCTGGAGCCGCAGCTCGTCGGTGTGAATGGCGCGCATGATGGCGGCGACTGATGGGCGAGCCCCCAGAGCGCGCTGCACCCGGTCCCGCAGCAGGCCGTGGGCCAGCCCGTACTGGAGAGCGCAGGCCGCGACGCTGCCCAGCAAAGTGAGCGCGAGACCCGGGCCCACGCCGAACAGGGCGCCGGCGGTGATGCCGAGCAGGGACTCGGGGACGAGAAGGGTCGTGGCGACGATGAAGATCAGGACATACGCGATCGGCCCCCAATGTCCGAGCCCGTCGATCCACCCTGCGACGGCATCAACATGCGTTGCGACGTCGTGGCCGATGACGACAAGCGCCGCCGCGAGCACGAGGGCGGCGCCCAGATACTGCAGGGCAGCGCCGGACCTCGCTCTGGCGAGGAGCTGGCGTAGGCGGTCGGGGAGCTCGGGCGGGGGAGGGGAGTTCACGACGGGTTGTCACTCTACCCACGGCCCTGGGGCGCGATGGGGACAACGGTCGTGGGACTGAAAACAGAAAAGGCGACCCGAAGGCCGCCTTTTCAAATGGTACACCCGGCAGGATTCGAACCTGCGACCCCCGGATTCGTAGTCCGGTGCTCTATCCAGCTGAGCCACGGGTGCAAACCACATGAATCGTCCGCCCTTGCGAGGCGGAGCGGGAACTTATTGCACGCCTTCCGCTCCGTCAACCGGCAGCCCACAAGACATGCCGGCCAGCGGTGGAATCAAGTAGGGCCGTGCCCTGAGCTCACCACTGGAGGGCTGTGCACGATCTCCTTCTTGCCGGACTCAGCGGCTGGCTCGACCGGCGAGGTCCAGACCTGAGGAGCCGCGACCGCGGACGCCATGTGGCCCTTCCCGGCGGCAACGGAGCGCGGCGCCGCGGCGGCATATCGAGCGAGCCCGCCCGTCTCGGACGCCACCGTCACCCGACCTTCGCCCACGAGCACGGGGGCCACGTGGTGGGCTAGCACGGCGGGGAACTTCGCGCCGTCGATCAGCACTCCGGCCGCCTCTGCCCACTCGGCTGCGGTCCAGCCGCCAGCCGGCGACGACGCGAGCGCAGCGATGAGGTGATCCTTCGCCGTTTCGATGATCTCGCGGCCGTGGTCGGTCAATGCCCTCGACGTCATGGGGAATCCTCAACTGGGTTCAGGTGTCGATCCCGGGTCAGCCCCCAGACCCCTTGTCGGCGGAAACGGGATGACCCTGCGTGGGTGCGATGTTAGCATGCCGCGCCTTTCGAGCAGATCCCCTGGAGACCGAGGCCCCATGCGACTTTTTGACCTTCGATTCCCTCTCGCCATCGTCGCCGCACTCGCGGTCGGATGCGGCGGTTCAAGCACCAACGACACCACCGCGGGCACTGCGCCGGCTGGTGGAGCGACCTCGGCAGCAGTCACCTCGACCGGGGGTGGTGGCGATGAGCTCATCCCTGCGCTCACGGGTGCAGCGGCGAAGGTGAACGGCGAGGAGATCACCTACGCCATGCTCGACGACAAGGCTTCGGCCAAGCTCGTCCGGCTTCGCACGCAGGCCTACGAGATCCGTAAGCAGACGCTCGACGAGATCATCGACACCCGCCTGCTGGAAGGCGAGGCCAAGAAGCGCGGCGTGTCCGTGGACGACCTCGTCAAGGCTGAGGTCGAGGGCAAGGCGCCCGAGATCACGGACGAGGAGGCTCGCGCCTTCTTCGAGAAGAACCCCCCGCGCGGCAACGTCGACTTCGATCGCATGAAGGATCGCATCAAGGACTACCTGTCCAAGAAGAACACCGCGGACGCCCGCACGGCGTTCATCGCCTCGCTTCGCGAGGCAGCCGGTGTCGAGGTCTTCCTCGAGCCCATGCGCTTCGACGTGACCTTCGCCTCCACGGACCCGGTCAAGGGTGCCGCCTCGGCTCCCATTCAGATCGTCGAGTACTCCGACTTCCAGTGCCCCTACTGCACCCGGGTCAACCCCACGCTGGAGCAGGTCCGTGAGAAGTACGGCGACAAGGTGGCTCTCGCCTTCCGCAACTTCCCGCTGCCCATGCACAAGGAGGCGCCCCGCGCCGGTGAGGCCAGCTACTGCGCCCAGGATCAGGGCAAGTTCTGGGAGTACCACGACGTGCTCTTCCAGAACCAGCGTGCACAGAAGGACGAAGACCTGAAGAAGTACGCCGGTGAGGTCGGTCTCGACGCGGCGAAGTTCGACGAGTGCCTGTCCACGAACAAGTACGCGGAGCGCATCGCCGAGGACAAGAAGTCCGGCGAGGCGAACGGCGTGTCGGGCACGCCCGCGTTCTTCATCAACGGTGTCTTCGTGAACGGCGCGCGTCCCTTTGAGGCGTTCGCTGAGGTCATCGACGACGAGTTGAAGCGCAAGAACCTCTAGTCACCCGTCCGCTATTGAATCGAACGGCGGCTCGGAGAATTCCGGGCCGCCGTTCGTCGTTTTCACGCTAGCCATCGCACCGTGAGTGCGGTTTCCTGAGGCCCAGGTTCATGGGACATGACGAGCCGAGCACCCAGGTCCTCGATGCACGACGCCTCAGGCGACGCGGCGACCGGGTGCTCACGCCCACCTTCACGATGATCGAGGGCCCGGGCATCGGTGTGTTGCACGTGCTCGAGGCGGGCCGTCGGGCGCATCGCATGGGTCGAGGCGACGCCGCCGACGTACAGATTCAGGCACCGTCGGTGTCTCGGTTTCATGCGCTCGCCGTGCTCGCCGATCACGAGGGCGAGCGGCGAGTTCGGATCGAGGACAACGGCTCGACCAATGGGATCAAGGTCAACGGAACCACCGTGAAGACGGCGTGGCTCTCCAGCGGCGACAAGGTCCGTCTTGGCGACGTCCTCCTCCGCTTCCAGTGGATGAGCGAGGACGAGATCCAGTACGCCTCGGGCGTCTCCAGCCGGCTGCTGCAGGCGGCCAAGGACCCGCTCACCGGGCTCCTCACCCGCGCCTTCGTGCAGGACCGCCTGCCATCCAGGCTCTATGAGGCCGAGCGTCGAGGGCAGCCGACCAGCTGCATCCTGCTCGACCTCGATCGCTTCAAGCGCATCAACGACGACCACGGACACCTCGCCGGGGACGCGGTGATCCGGCGTACGTCGAAGGCGATCCTGTCTACGCTGCGCGGATCCGACATCGCGGTGCGCTACGGCGGGGAGGAGTTTCTCATCGTCCTCCAGGACACCGGGTTGACCGAGGCGGTGGACGCCGCCAGCCGCCTTCGCGACGCGATCCGGGCCATCGATCTGTCCGACCTCAGCCCCAAACTGAAGGTCACCGCCTCCCAGGGCGTCGCGCTGCGTGCCCGCGGGGAGAGCCACGACTCACTCATCGAGCGCGCGGACAAGGCCCTGTACGAGGCGAAGGCCCAGGGCCGCGATCGGGTCCGCGTCGCCGAGAGCCCGGAGATCTACGACGACGTGGGGGCGCGCAGCACCGACGACCCGGACCAGACCGGAGTCACTGAGGGGAGCCTCGAGAGCGATGCCCCCCAGACCCTGGATGCGACCGGGCGCTCGAGCTAGCGCACCAAACAGATAGTCCGACCGAGACCCGCTCTTCGGAGGCGCGCGAGGTCCAGGAGCGACGAGAAAGTGCATCGGGATGCTCGACGAGGAGTCGACGCCGAGATCGCGCGCCTCCGTGTGCGGGGCGACCGAGCGACGATCTGTTTGGTGCTCTAGCGCTCAAACACCGCCACGAGCTCCAGGTGCGCGGTCTGGGGCAGCATGTCGGCGGGCCAGAGCCCGACCGGCTTGTAGCCAGCGGCGAGGATGCGCTCGGCGTCCCGGGCGAGGCTCCCCACGTGGCAGCTCAAGTAGATGATGCGGCCAGGCTCAGCGTCGAGGATCGAGGTCAGCTCCGCGGCGCTGCAGCCCTTGCGGGGGGGATCGACCAACGCGACGTCCGGCGACAGCGGGCCCATGTCGGTGGGAGTCCCGAGCACGTAGCGAGCCGACAGGCCGTGGTGTTCGGCCGCCTTTGCCGCGGCGTCCACGGCGCTCTTCACCACGTCGCAGCCCACGAGCAGCGGGGGCGCCTCGCTCCCCGCCGCGAGCGCGATCCCGAGGGCGCCGACCCCGCAGTACGCGTCGAGCAAGATGCCGGGGGCCTCACCGAGCTGAGCGCGCGAGAGCTGCACGATCTGCTCGAGCACCCCGGGATTGACCTGGAAAAAGGCCAGCGGAAGCACAGGCAGAGTGACGCCCGCGATGTCCTCCAGCAGGAATCGCAGCCCCCCCACATGCTGCGCGGGCTCGCGGCCGTGCACCGCGTCCGAGCCGCTGGCGGTCACCTGCACAAAGGCCCCGGCCAACAGCCCGTCGGTCACCGCGTTGCGCATGTACGGGCCGAGCCTGGAGGCGTCTTCCTCGCTGCGCACGATCGCGGTGCCGAGCACCTGTCCCGACCGATTGGCCCGCAACACGAGCGCGCGGAGCCCCCGCTTGCCTTTGCTCCCGGGAGGGGCGAGCGCCATCCCGGCGTTCGCGCGCTCTTCGATCATCGGGAGCAGGGCTTTGCGCGCCTCGCGTAGGTAGGGCGCGAGGACGTTGCACTTCGGCTGATCGACGATGTCGTGGCTGCCGCGGGCGTAGGCGCCCAACGTGACGTTCCCGCCCTTCCAGCCGGGCAAGAAGACGGCCTTGTGACGCCAACCGAACCCCGGCGATCGGATCCAGTCCTCCTCGGGAGCCAGCACCTCCAGCAGCGCGGCGGGGAGGCGGGGGGTGTGGCCCGCGACCAGATGCTTGAGCCGGGCTTCCTCCCGCACGTACTGCAGACCGCACCCACCGCACTCGCCGTGAATGGCGCACGGAGGACTGCGCCGCCGCGAGGAGCGCTCGATGCTCTCGATCTCCCCCCAGGCGACGGGCCCGCCCTGACTGCGCCCGGTGACGTGGATCTGCGCCACGTCACCAGGGATCAACCCCGGTACCCGCAGCTCGATCCCGTCCTGGTCGGTGCACGTCTCTGCGCGTAGGTTCCACGGACCGGCGACGATCGTCATCCGGTCTCCCTGCCTTGGTCCTTTGGATGCCATGAGGCCGAGAGTGGCACAGCCGTCGGCGCCTTGACGGATCCACAATCGGTAGTTAGCTTCCCCGCGCTGATGGGTTCCCGCCGCCCGCGCCATTCCGGCTCGGGCTTTTCTTATGCGGGCCAAAGTGAGAGGACTGGATGGCGAACGAAGATTCTATCGAGATGGAAGGCACCGTCACTGAGGTGTTCCCCGGCGGAACGTTCCGTGTCGTGACCGATGAGAAGCATGAGATCCTGGCCCACCTGGGTGGGAAGATGCGCAAGTTCCGCATTCGCGTGCTGCGTGGTGACCGTGTGATCGTCGCCGTGTCGCCCTACGACCTCACGCGCGGCCGCATCACCTACCGCCAGCGCTGATCCATCCTCGACCCGCGCGCTTCGGCGGCGGAAAGGAACTCTCATGTCCGCTCGACTCTACGTCGGCAATCTGCCCTATTCCTGCTCCGACGATGACGTCCGCGAGCTCTTCGAGTCTGTCGGGATCGAGCCCACTTCGGTGCGCGTGATCATGGACCGCGGCACTGGCCTCTCCAAGGGGTTCGGGTTCGTTGAGCTCGAGAGCCATGAGCTCGCCGTGCGCTCGCGCAACGAGCTGTCCGGCGCCAGCATCGGCGACCGCAACCTCGTGATCGATCTGGCGAAGCCGAACCCGACCGGTCGGCGCTGAGCCCCGGTGGTCGGCGCCTCGCCGACTACTCCCCAGTCGCGAACGACCAGCTCTCCTCGAACTGCTCCCCGTTCAGGGTGAACACGAGCGTGACGTCCCAGCTCGAGTGGGGCGGGAGCGGTGCCGTGGGCACAGCCGCGATCGTGCGCAGCAGCGTGGGACTGGACGCGGGCGCCAGGAACACCAGCCCTCGCTGCGCCCCCTGGGCGCTGGTCAACCGGCTCAACGCCTCGTTGATCGACAGCCCATAGGGGTCGTCATCGCCTAGCCACACCGGTGCGAGCGCGGTGATGGTGATCGGAACGCCGACTTCGCCGAGACCGGGCAGCGGGTCTGGCGTCTCGGCGTCGGAGTCGAAGTGGGTCCTCGCGTCGCCTTGTCCTGGGGCGGGGTAGCGGGCGAGCTTGGTCTCCGCGGGCGCCTCCCAAGGAGCGACGAGCTCCATCACCGAGTAGATCCCCGCCGTCCCAAAGCCCACCGCCGTCAGCGACGGTGTGACCAGCGGTTCTCGGTGAAACACCGTGTCCATCCACAGGTCCACGGCGAGGGTCGGATCGGCGCCGGCGGTGTGGAACGCCAGGACCTCATGCACTCCGTCTGCGGAGGTATCAAGCTGCGCTCCCGCGGAGTTGAGTCGGTCGAGCACCTGGGAGCCGGAGAACAGGTGGTGGCTCGGGCTCGACTGGGTGTGGCTGTACTCGCCGGTGGCCTGCATGTAGTTGGCGTGGGCCTGAGCGGCGGCGCTGAGATCGGCATCCAGGGAGACGCGCCCGAGCCCGATCATCTCGCGGTAGCAGTTGAGTCTGGCCGTCGCCTCCACCGCGTCGGAGCCGAGCCCACGCGTGGAGTCTGAGCAGCCCACTGCGAGCTCGGAGCCTGAGGGTCCGGCACCGACGCAGCCCGTCAGAGCGGTGATCAACAAGAACAGCGTGGTGCGCACGGATTCCCTCGCAGCCCAATCATTGGGTGGGTCTCCGAACGACGCCGCGGACCAAACCTTGAGTCGGACTCGCGAGGAAAGCGGGGTCAGGACTCCCGGATCGCGACGGTCAGGACCTCGTCGCCGCCGTGGAGCAGCCGCACGGCCAGCGGACCGGGCTCCACCGGAAGGTCGAGGTCGATGACGAACCGCCCCGGGATGGGCTCGCCCAGGACGCGCTCCTTCGCTTCGCTCCCCCCAGCATCCATCCACTCCCCGGTGCCAGACCGGACCTGCGCCCGCAGCGGCGTCCCCGCGCCGGGGGCCGCATCGCCGGTCAGCGTCCAGCGGCCGCCCGCGACGCCGAGAACCGGAGCCCCATGCAGCGTGGCGACCCGACGACCCGCCACCACCACCACCGCGCAGGTGCCGGCCTCGACTGCCGCGCCGACCCCATAGGCCTCATGGGGCGCGATCGCGAGACCCTTCTGTCGCAGGCGCTCTGCTCCACCCGCCCCGACGGCCGCTTCACGATCTCCAGGCGGTCGCGTGAACAGCGTCGCGATCTCCCGGCTCGTTCCGACATACAGCGGCGTCAGCCTGGCGCGCCGGCCCGGATGACCCTCGCCCTCTGGCGTGACCTCTCCGTCGAGGCGCCGCGACGCCATGGTGAACGCGTGGTGCCGGGCGAGCTCGGAGAGATCGGGGTCGTCGGGTCCAGGCAGCCCGAGCGCCTCGCGGACCGCATCTTCGACCGCTCCCGAGTTCAGGGTTCCCCACTGAACCTGCCCATGCGGGGTCGCTCCGGGCTCGGGGCCATCCGCAGTCTTGACCGCGAGCCACACCACGGCGCCGAGGACGACCAGCGTCAGGACCCCGCCGATCAGCATGAACGTGCGGCTCCGTAGCGGCCGGTCGCAACGTCGATGGCGGGGCTCGGTATACTCGCGCGGTTAGTCATGACCGAAGAAGAGTACCCCGGCCCGAGGATCATCGAGACCTCGGCACCTTGTCCCACCCTGGCCCGCTTGCCCAAGCTGCCTGTGCGCGTGCTGATCCTCAGCGCTGGCGGGGACGACGGCGCGGAGGGTCGGGGACTGGCATCGCGCCTCGTCCGTCTCGCTGACGAGCTCGGCGTAGGGACCGGCGTCCAGGTGCAGGAGCGGCACGCTGCCCATTGGGATGCGCTGTTCGAGGACCATGAACGCGAGCGCTGGGACGGGGTGTTCGTCGCGGAGAGCGATCTCCCCGCGAGCTACGACGATCCTTCGGAGCCGACCGACGGGCTCATCGACTCCCTGTCGCTGCTCCTGGCGGACTCCGACACGCGCTTCCTTGTTCTTCAGCCGCCCCACGAGGGCGAGTTCGATCGCCGCAACGCGCTCTGCCTCCGGTTGGCCGAGCGGGGCTCACCACCCGCGGTCGTGGTGCCCGCGACGTGGGGCGACGGCGAGGCGGACGCCTTCGCGGATGCGCTGCTCGAGCGCATCCTGCACGACGCGCCGCTGGTGGCCGCCGTGAGCGACGCCGCAGAACCTCGCTTGCCGCCCCCGACGATCTTCAAGCCGCCGGGGCGTCGCCACGGCCTCGACCTCGGTCGCCTGCTGGAGGACCATCGGCGTCGCATCGAAGAGGGCGCGATCGCGCTGCGCATGTTCCTGCGTGAGCTTCAGGCTGTCCGTGGAGATGGCGATCCGGATCCCCGCGGGGTGGCCCTGGCAGAGGGGGCCGAGGCTCAGCAGGTGGAGCTCGAGGGGGTGAAGTCTGCGGTGGAGGAGATCAACCGTGATCGCGACCCGGCGGGGTGGAGCCGACTCGCGGACAGCATCGCCCGGCTGCAACGCTGGGAGGATGAACTCGAGGGGGCGCGACACGCCCTGGAGGCCACCCGCAACCCCCCAGGATGACTCTGTCGCGCGTCTTCGCCCGGGGCCTCCTGGTCGCGGTCCTGTTCGGATCCTTCGCGGTGGGGACGGCGGGCGGAGATACGCCCGCGGCCGACCTCGTGTACCGACGGGTCGAGATCCCCGGAGCTGGCAGCGCCCATGAGCTGGAGATCGACCTCCTCTCCGCCGAGCTTCGAGTGCTCGACAGCCGCGACTACAAGAAGCCGGCGATGACCGCCCGGGAGTTCGCGCTGGCGACCGGCGCCGCAGCGGTCATCAATGGACCGTTCTTCGACGTGGATGGCTCGCCCATGGGGCTGCTCGTAGTGGACAGCAAGCAGCGCCAGAAGCTGCGCCGGGCGGACTGGGGAGTGTTCTACCTCGACGGCGCGGGCGCTCACATCGTGCACACCCGGGACTACGGGGGCGGAGGCGGGATCAAGCAGGCGTTCCAGGTGGGGCCTCGGCTCGTCGTCGATGGCGAACCCCTCGGCCTCAAGCCCCAGTCGGCCCGCCGCACCGCGCTGTGCACGAAGTCCAGCGGCAAGGTCATCGCGCTCGTAGCGGGCACCTCGGTGGGCGCCTCCGACCTTGCCGCGTACTTCGTCGCCAGCGGCTGTAAAGACGCGCTCAATCTGGACGGCGGCCCGTCGTCTCAGCTCTTCGTGCGCAGCGGGGGACTCGAGGTGGAGGAGGAGGGCGGCACGGGCGTGCCCATCGCGCTGGGCGTGTTCCCGAAGCGGCCCGCCGAGCGCCGCAAGTCCGACGGCGCAGGCTGCCTGTGACGGACTACCTGGACGGGCTGATCCACTCGGTCCTTGTGGGTCGGTACGAGGTCCTCGCGCACATCGGCGGCGGCGCCATGGGCAGCGTGTACAAAGCTCGCCAGCTGCTGCTCGATCGCGAGGTGGCCATCAAGGTGCTGCGCGGCGACGACGTGGACGGACGCGCGCGCCGACGACTGCACCGCGAGGCGAGGGCCGTCGCTCGCATTCACAATCCCCACGTCGTTCAGGTCCACGACTATGGCGAGACGGAGGCGGGAGACCCCTACCTCGTCATGGACCTGGTCGCCGGGCCCACCCTGTCGGCATGGCTTCGCGGCGCCTGCCCGAGCCTGGAGCACGCATTGCTGGCAGCGGATGGGATGCTGTCGGGGCTCGCTGCGGCCCACGCGCGCGGCGTGCTCCACCGGGACCTGAAGCCGGCGAACATGCTCCTGCGGGACGACGACCCGGCGCAGCTGGTGCTGGTGGACTTTGGGATCGCGGCCGTGCTCACTGCGGAGGAGGAGGACGGAGACGATCCGCTGACCCGCGAGGGCACGGTGGTGGGGACGCCGCTGTACATGTCCCCGGAGCAGGCGCTCGGACAACCGGTCGGTCCCGAGTCTGATGTCTACGCTGCGGGCATCGTCATCTACGAGTGGCTCTCGGGCCGACCGCCCTTCACCGGGCCCGTGATGGACGTGATGCGCAGCCACGCGTTCCGCCAGGTCCCCGCGCTGGTTCCTCGGCCGGAGCTCGACGTTCCCCCCGAGGTCATCGCGGTGGTGGAGCGCGCGCTCAACAAGCCCCGGGATGCGCGCTACCCCAGCGCCGGGGCCATGCGCGAGGCGCTCGCCCAGCTGGGTCGGGCGGCCGGTACGCAACCTGCGCCTCCCTCGCTGCCGAGCATCTACCTCGACCTTCCGCCCACGGTGGCCACCAACAAGGTGGCGCCCGAGCTCCCGTTTGTGGGGCGCGAGGAGGAGCTGGCCTGGCTGGACGAGGAGTTCGCCAGGGTAGTGAGTGGCCGAGGAGGCATCACGTTCGTGGAGGGCATCGCCGGCGTCGGGAGCTCACGCCTCATCGCGGAGTTCGTGGCCGGTCTGTCCGAGCGAGCGGCCGCTCAGGTGGGCCGGGGCGCCACCGTGGATGGAAACCCGGCTCTCGGGCCGGTGCGTCAGGCCGTCGAAGACTTGTTGGGCAGCCGGTCGCTGGGGCTCCAGGGGCTGCGCCAGCGGCTCGACAGCTCGCTGAGCCAGCTCGGTGGGGAGAGCCTGTCGGAGCAGGAACAGGCTGCGCTGGTCCGCTGGCTGCGTCCTGAGAGCGGGCTCGTGGATGCGCGCGAAGGCTCCGATGGCGGCTGGTCTGCCGCCCTCGTCGAGCGCACCCTGCGCGTGCTCACCCGGAGCCGCCCCGTCGTGCTCTGGCTCGATGACTTCGAGCGCCATGGAGCGGCGAGCACCGCCTGGCTCGAGTCGCTCGTCGCCTCGCAGCGGCTGGAGCCGTTCCCGTTGTGGGTCCTCGTCACCCGCTCCACGTCGGCGGAGACGAGCGGCGACAGCACCACCACCATCGTCGGTGGACTGTACGCGTCCGACTTCGTGACGAGCCTCGCGGTCCCGAGGCTTCCCGATCTGCGCGTCGTCGAGCTCGCCAACTCCATCGCCGGGCTGACGGTCCAGGCGTCGGACGCTGTCGCGGGCAAGGCGGCGGGGTTGCCGCTCATGGCGCTGCAACTGATGCGCCACCTGGTGGACTCGGGCCGGCTGGTGTCGGTGGGAGACCGCCTCGGGCTCGCTGATGGAGACGACCTGCACGACGCCTTGCCTGGCGGCATGCGGGAGCTTTGGGGGGTGCGCCTCGCGGCAGCGGTCGCGAAGACACCGGAGCCGGATCTGGCAGGGCTGGTGCTCGACGTGGCGGCGGGGCTGGGTCGGCAGTTCATGGTGGACTCCCTGGCCGACGGGCTCGCGTCTCTCGGTTCTGAGCCGGACGCGGACTCCTTTGATGGTGTGCTCGATGGACTCATCGCCGCGGGGGTGTTTGCGGAGGCTTCGACCAGCGATGACCGTCTGATCTGGGAGCACCCAGCGCTGGTGGACGTGGTGCTCGACGCGCTGGGCTCGACTCGGCGCGGGCGTCGTCGGGCGAAAGATCTCGCTCGCACCTTCCTGAGCTGGGATGTCGTGCGCCGGGAGCTGCTCGCGGCGAGCACCGTGCGGCTGCTTGAGCTCGCGGGAGACAGCGAGCTCGTGGCGACTCCGGCGTTGGACGCCGGCCGGCAGGCGCTGGCCGCGGGGCGGCTCGGCGAGGCAGGCCGGCTGCTGCGGCTGGCTGCGGGTCCGGGGGCTCCCTCGGCGGTGAGGGCGGCGGCCCAGGAGGCGTGGGCGGACGCGGCGAGGCTCGCGGGTCGATACACCGAGGCATCCGACCTCTACAGCGCCGTCCTGAGCGAGCTGGACGACGACCCGCTGCGTCGCGGACGGCTGCTGGTGGGGCGCGGCCGGGCGGCACTGGGGGCCCAGAAGCTCCGCGACGCCGCGTCGGACCTGACCGAGGGGATCGCGCTGCTGCGCCCGTTCCTGCCTCAGGTGGCGGCGGCCCGCGAGACCGCGCGAGCGCTCGCCGCGCTGGGGTCGGTGGCGGACGCGATGCCGGGGCTGGAGCTCCCCCAGTGGAACCCTCAGGTGCTCCTCGAGTCGGCGGTGGCTCCGCCCGACCGGCACGCCATCGCGGCGAGCCTGGCGTACCTCGCGGGCCGCTCCCACGACTTGACCCGGGCGGTCGCGCTGCACAGCACGGCCCTGGACGCGGCGCGAGCGGGCCACCATCGGCCAGGGGTGGTGACGTCCCTGTACGACCTCGGCTGGTGCGAGCGGCGCGCAGACCTCGCCGACGATGCGCTGCGGCATCTGAGCGAGTGCCAGCGACTGGCGGCAGCGCTGGGGCGCAATGTGATGTTGGCCCGCGTGCACAACGAGCTGGGCGAGCTGTACCGCGAGCGCGGCGCCGTGGAAGCGGCGCGGCACCACTACGGCGAGGGCGCGGCGCTCCTGGGGCATGTCACGGGTCCGGAGCCGGTCTTGTGCGCACTGAACCTCGCGCGGCTGGACGCCGAGATGGGCTCCGACGCCGCGGGTCGCGAGCGTCTGACCGCCCTGGAGACCGCCGGGTACGTTCCGGACTGGCTGCTCGGCCCGTTCTGTCTCACCCTCGCGTTCTGCGAAGCGGGACACAACGACGCGGTCGCTCGGTCGAGCATGAGGCGCGGTCTCGGCGCGCTCCTTCTCACGCCCGATGCGCGCGCCGGAGCCATCGAAATCCTCGATGCGCTCGCGAAACGCTGGTCTTCAGCCGATGAAGTGGAGGCCGCGCGAGAGGCGCGCAGCGCATCGGACGGGCTCGCTGGAGCATCCGATGTCGGCCAAGATGCGGTCCGAAGGACCTGAGCACGGTGGCAGCTGGCAGATCGGCGGCATACAATGATGGTTTGCTATGGGTTGTGAGGGGAGCTAGCGCGCACGATGTCTGAGGGGATCCCCTTCGGTCGCTACCGACTCCTGAGCCTCTTGGGTGAAGGAGGAATGGCCAAGGTGTACCGCGCCGTCCTCTCGGGCCCCATGGGGTTCGAGAAGGATGTTGCGCTCAAGCGCCTCGATCCGCGGCTCACCGCCGACGAGCGCATGGTGCGCAGCCTCATCAACGAGGCGCGTCTCGGTGGGCAGCTCCGTCACAAGAACATCGTGGAGATCTACGAGTTCAACCAGGTGCAGGCCA
>Ga0222662_1000467_pt1 | contig 32521 bp, 32 predicted proteins | sample AntAcemetagen600_FD_179821 | JGI IMG/M metagenome (GOLD analysis project Ga0222662, IMG submission 179821) | Saline water microbial communities from Ace Lake, Antarctica - #600 | ecosystem: Environmental > Aquatic > Non-marine Saline and Alkaline > Saline | place: Antarctica: Ace Lake... | reverse complement strand
TTAAAACAGACTGCGTAGCACGTCGATCAGTCTGGCTGCGGATCCGCATGGCAGGTGGTGTGGGAGCGGGGGGAGTTAATGCCCCTCGCTACCCGATTTCTCACCCTTCTGTTAGTGCTTTAAGATGAGAGTCAGGGTTGGAGCGGCAATCCAATATTCGGAAGACGACCGGGAGACCATCTTCCATTTGATAGGAGATCGCCTAAGGGAATCGATTGACTAAAACAAAGTGGAAGCCGAATTTCATTCCGTGAATTCCGCCGTAAAGCCGGAGGGATTCAATGTCTGCAAAAGCTCTCTGGACAAAATAGTCGCCGATTCCCGGCTCCTGAAAGTCATAAATTCTCTGCCTCGCTCAAGATCCGCAATTGCTCCTGGTAGAAGCTTAGGAGTCATTTTTATTCGGGAAGAGGCGATTTCTTGCTTCCTCCAGAGTCATCGGCTCTTCGAGCCCCATTTCTCTTCTAGCTTTGGTCTTTTCAAGTTCTTCACGATGCCAACTCGGCGGTTCAAACTGTCCCGGGGCGCTGCTCAGGTCTTCCCAAATTGCGTCCATAAGCTGAAGCTTCTCAGGGACGCTCATTGTCGAAATTTGTGTCATGTCCATGGCTAAAATAGTATTGAGAGCACTGCCGGGAGCAAGCGGGATTTTTCTTTCTTGAGATCGTCGAGGGTATGTACCCGAGTCGGGGTAATCAAGCACAAGGCGGGCGGTTAATCTCGGGTTGTATACCCGTCTTGTTCAGGACTTGCATGAATGGGATTGCAGATAGGGTGGGGGGGCTCAGATTTCCAGCAGAGCTGGGGACCTAATGTTCGCTAATTTTACGCTTATTATGGGATTCCATTTTTCTCTTTTGCGTCATGATGGATTAGCGACAATAGCGAAAATGAGCGGTGAAAAAAGACGTCTTGGGAGATTTCTGTATTTATTTCCTGAATCGTGGAGGCTAGGCAGCCCAGCCTATGGGGAGCGGAGTTCTGTGGGTTATCGATTTCACCGGGAGTGAGCCTGGGTTGCCTAGGCCGTCTGGTTGGCTGGATTTTTACCACTCGTAAATGTCCTTCTTAATAACTCTTCCGTTCAACAAGTAGTAGTATCCAGTCAACTCTTCATCCTCTCGGAAAAAGGAGACAAAGTATAGCTCGGCTCCAGAAGGAACACCTTCGGAGAACTCATTCCAGAATGTCTCCGTGTTTTCGTTCATGGCTTTAAGCAGATCATCAGGGTCCCGCTCAGGTTCAGGATTATTCTTCGCCAGATGCCAAAGCATTATGTTTCTGTCAAGTGCATGATAGAGTTCAGATTCTTTAGAGGTCAAATTGAAATCTTCATAGTACGCCTCGACCTCCGGATTGTTTTCGAAAAAAAGCTCTCTTTCTGATTTTGTTTCATGCGTACTACAAGAGGAGAACGTCAGTAGTAACACTACTGCGACAAACGCTCTAACAATTCGGAAGAGGTTCATTTTCAGCCAACGTGGAGAGATGGCGCGGCTTCAGCCGTTGCCATCCTCGCTTGGTTGGGTTCTCAATTCTTCCAGGTGGCGACGTATGAACTCAGGGTCACGTCTCAGGTCCACAACTGCATAGACCGAGACGGTCTTTTCGTCATCTGTATAAAATATTCCATATGGAAACGCCCGCGATAAGCTTCGGTAAAAATGGCGATGAACAATCCGGTGCACTCCACCTGTAACGCGTAGTTCCTCGATATCAGCCCTTAAACAGGACGTAAAATAGTCGCCGAGACCTTGATCCTGCTGCTCATAAAAGAAAAATCCGTTATTCAAATCGACCAGTGCGTCCGACGAAATTCTGATTTTCTTCATCGACGACCAATGCTTCCCTTTACTCTGTCCCAGTCCAAAAGTTCTGCCTCCCCTGATTCGACGCGTTCTGCCCGCTGGTCAAGAAGGTCGGTGATTTCTGGTGTCTCGGGGGAATTGTCGATATCCTTCTGCATGTCCTCCCATAAGTTCCTCATAGTGAGAAACTTCTCTTCTTTAGTCATAGTGGTAACGTCAGGTAGCATATCGATAAGATGGCACCTCAAGCCGATTAGTCAATTCCATCCATCCTACATTCCTTTACCCAACGTAGAGCACTATCGCGACTGTAGCGAGGCACGAGCGAAAGGAGTTGATAGATGTGACTGGTTCGCTGTCATTATTTTTCTGATCCATCCGGATATACAATTCTATAGCTTCGACTCTGGTCAAAATGCCCATCAAGCGTTGCTTCAAAATCGACAATGGAAACAGTCTTGTAGTCAATTCTACGAATCCGTTCTGCAGCTGTGTTTAAAATTTCATCTTCTGCCCGCTCAATTTTCTCCCCGACTCCTAGTTCCAACCTCTGGAGCGGATAGATCCATCGAGAATCGGCTACTTCAAGGAAGAATTGGTTCACGCATTTGGGGCATTTTAGTGGACTAAGCCACAAGTTGCGCAAATCACGAATTTCGTTCAATTGAGTGCCACAATCTGGACAATGGATATTCATTTATTATTTAGCGAACGTGGAGGCTATGCATAGATGAGCGCAGCGAAATCTATTGTCATATGCCGTCTGGTTCGCACTTCGGGATTAGAATGATTCATATATGTAGATTCTCCAACGATTAGTATCCACGATAATTCCAGTTACTTTGTTTTCGTTAAACTGATAGTGTTTTCGACCTGCTGCGATCTCTTCGATATCCCAGTAACCTTTGTTTCTCTCTTCAGACCTTGCAGGTTTTCCTACTGGTGAAGAGCCTCCTTGCTTCCAAATGTCCAGTTCTTCGATTTTCTTTTCTGTTAATTCCCCGACTGCTAGTTCGATGTCAGATCTGTCTGCTGAGTAGGCGGTCCATCTCGCAGTGTCGGCGAATCCCGTGGTATATCGCATGATACGAGAAGCTGAATCTGGTAAACCTGCTGATGCTTCTTTATCGAATGAAGATTGAGATAGCCCCATTATCTCATCGATTGGCTTATCTGGCCAGAAGGCAAAGAATGCACCCGCTCCAATAATGCCTAGGACTCCAAAGAAGATTAGGAGGTTTTTGAGGAGGCGTGTCATTCTTTCTGCGAACTTAAAGAGTTGTAGGCGTCGTTCAACGACGTATAATTCGCGAGTGGGGAGTTTTGTGCGCATGGTCAGATTTCTTTCTAGCTGAGCTCAAGGTTTTGGTGAATTGCTGATAATCAAGGATTTTCGGCGTATTTTCTAAATTCTATCTGCTCTCATTCTGGAGAATCGAGCCAAATGGGTCCTTGAAAAAGCGTCGTTCAGAAGAGCGATGATCGAAGATGCCCTGGTCAGCGACGGCTATCACGGCACGATATTCTTGGACTGTAGTTGTGGTAAACTTGCTTCTCATTGGATACGACAGGGTTGCCGAATTTTGAATAACTGAGACCGAGACTGTCATTCCTGAAATTGCGTCGTTCGATCGACTTTTCCTTGTAAAGTGCACAAATGTTCACATATCGTTTGTCACTATGAAGATGATTCACTTTCCTCGCTGGGCCGAAGTCTTGGAACAGAGTGTCGATCTTTCCGAGCGTCAGCGGAAGGGTTTTCGTGTCACCTTGCGTTGGTACTTGGGGTGGTGCGGTAGGCGGTCGGAAGGATGTACCGTGGAATCGGCTCGGGCGTTTGTTGAATGGGCGACGGAGGAGAAGGAAGCTTCGGACTGGATGGTTGAGCGGTGGAGGGAAGCGATTCGCTGGTCGCGTAAAAGACTTCGTCTCACGCGATTCTCAAGCCTCTTGGGTAGGCCCTTTGAATAAGATTGATGTATTACGTGTATGTCCTCCATTCCCAAGCGGACAAGGGTCTTTATATTGGATTTTCAGAAGATCTTACCCGGCGAATGTGCTTCCACAGCCAAGGGCGTTCTGCATCCACATCGCACCGCCGTCCACTTCGATTAGTCTATTATGAGGCCTATGCATCACGATCAGACGCAGTTGGCCGTGAACGGTTCCTAAAAAGCGGGGCTGGTAGGCGACATCTGGATAAGCAGTTACGAAATTACTTTTTAGAATCACCGCGTCGTTAGACCGCGTGGCCGAAAGGCTTTACGCGGGCAATGAGACGGGCGGTAGCATCATCGACGCAGAAGCAAGCATTGAACGCGTTGGTATTTGTAGCTCAAGAGGTGTTTGATTCCGAGCTCGGCGATATTGGGGACTTTGTCAGGGCGAAAAATCAGAAGAGGATTCCGGTAGTCATGAGTAAGGAGGAGACTCGTCGCTTTTTTGCCTGCATGAGGGGAGAGAAACTTCTGATGGCTCAGGTCCAGTATGCGGGAGGTCTCCGCGTTTCAGAACTGGCACGTCTGCGGGTGAAGGACTTGGATTTAGAACGCGGGCAGGTGGTTGTGCGTTCAGGGAAAGGAGGGAAGGATCGAGTCGCCCCACTTTCTTCACGACTGACCGAGGGCTTGGAGGCTCACTTGGGAGAGGTGAGACAACTTTTTGAAGAAGATTTACGCAGCGACCTGCCAGGGGTCTATCTGCCGGAAGCGTTGGCGAGAAAATTCTCGAATGCGGGGAAGGACTGGCGATGGCAGTGGCTTTGGCCGAGTCGAGAAATTTCGAAAGACCCGCGCACTGGTAAGCGAAGGCGGCACCATGTTCTGGACGGAGTTTATCAAGGAGCGGTTTCACGGGCCGGGAAGCGCGCGGGCCTGAACAAGCGGGTGACCAGCCACACCCTGCGCCACTCTTTTGCCACCCATTTGCTGGAGGATGGTGTCGACATCCGGACGGTGCAGGATCTGCTGGGGCACAAGAGTGTGGAGACGACGCAGATTTACCTGCATGTGATGCGAAAGCCCGGAGCGGGCGTCCGGAGTCCTTTGGATAGTTTGTGAGTTTGAGAAGGCAGGCTATCTACCTTCCTGAATTCTCGCTTCCAGTACGAGAGCAACCATGACGGATTACCACTTCCCAACCAGGCGCCGGTAGAAAAGCACTAGCTTGTCGACAGCGATTTGCACATCCCACTGATCCGACTCCTGGAAGGCCGCATCGCCCAGTGACTTTGCTTTGGCTGGATTGGATAGCACTTTCTCCAGCGCATCGGATAGGGGCTCTACCTCGCCGGGTGGAACCAGTAAGCCATTGACCCCGTCACGGATCGCTTGCGGCACCAACCCTACCGGAGTTGATACGATGGCACGAGAGAGGCGCATGGCCTCGAAGAGGGTGATCGGCCCACCCTCATAGAGAGAGGCGATCGCAAAGACGGATGCCATCGCAATCCATGGGCGGACATCCTTTTGAAAACCAACCAGGTGTACCTTCCCATCCAAATTCAACTCCGCGATGCATTCCTCAACGGCTTTCCGCTCAGGACCCTCCCCTACGATCACGAGGTGTGCCGCCTCTTTGGTCTTCGCTATCCGGGCAAAGGCGGCAACTAGGGTCACGAGGCCCTTCTGCGGAGCCAGTCGTCCCGCAGTAACCACTACCTGTGCATTGGGAGGAACTCCGGCGGTCTTTCGCGCCTCGGCAATTTCTTCGTCTTTGGGAACCGCGAATTCGTCAAAGGGGATGCCGTAAAAAAAGGTCTCCAACCCCGAAGCGGGCACCCGGCGCTCTTCGATCATAAATCGTTCGACCGCGGGTGAAATTGCCAGTGAAGAATCCGTCAGTCCCGAAAGCAGGGCATCCGCCCACTCCTGATAAATTGGCTGGGAAGGGAAAACCACGTGTTCGTGAACGACGTTGGGCAGAGAGAGGATGTGCGAGGCGATGCGACCGAAATTCGTCGAGGCGTAGCCATGTAGGTGCAGCACATGTGCCTGCCAGTCCCTCGCCTCCTGGCAAAAGACCGGAACGGTCCGGGGGTCAAACTTGCCCAGACTCACAAAGCGCAAGTCGATCCCGCGTTTCTCAAAGAAAGCGGCAGCCTCCTCCTCGCGCCCACGAAGACTCAAGATCCGAAAAACCACCTTGCCGGGATCCACACGGGAGGCCCACCACTCCAGGGCGCGGGCGATTCCATGAATGCCCGAGCCGTCCACACTCAACTTATCGATGATGTGTAGGACTCGGATCATGATCGTTTCAAGACACCAGCAATCACGCCGAGAATCAATTCCCGTTCCGCTTTCCCGAGGAGAAAGAACCAAATCAGGGGCAACATGAGAAGGATCAATACGCTACCCATGAGCATGCCCGGTCCGCTATCGGGCAAAAAGACCATCCCAACCAGTATTCCAATCGCCACGACAAAGCTGGCCACCAACCGCTTCAATCGACCCTCACGACTCGGCATTCTCCGACCGGCGAGCCACAACATCACTCCCAGCTCCAGCATCCCCCGCAGGGCCCAGGCAATGGCTGCACCAACAGCACCCCCGAGGGTGATTCCAACCCAGGCAAGGAGAAGGTAAACGGGAAGCTGACCCAAGTGGGCCAATGCGGTGTGGGAGGGCTTGCCAGAAGCCTGAATAAGATACTGCGGCACGTAGGCCAGACTGAGGGCAACAATCCCGACGGCGAGCCAGCGCAGGACCGGCCCACTGTTCAAGCGGAAGTCCTCACCGAGCCAAAGCCCGAGCGCCCAGGGACCAAAGACAATCAACACTGCAGCTCCGGCGGCAAGAAGTGCGGTGAGTAGAATCATGCACTGGGAAAAGAGCTCCTCTACCCCTTCCTTTCTCCCGGCAAACCGCATAGTGAGGTTAGGGAAAAGAGCCGTGACGAGAGAGCGGGGCACAACCAGAAGGCGAACAACCAACTCGGCCGGTGTACCGTAGTAGGCCACGGTGACCAGGCTTCTCATGCTTCCGAGAAAGAAGCGGTCCCCATGAATCATGATCGGCTGAATGATGTTCGTAATGGTCATCCATCCACCGAAGCCAAACATCCGCTTTGCGTAGGTAAGACTGGGCCGGGGCAAATACCCTCCCCCAACCTTGCGTTGGCAAAAGTAGAAAAAGATGAGGGTCTCGCACACTCGACCCAGGCCCATGGCAATGACGACGGGGATCAGTGAGCTCGAAAAGGGCAGGACCACGAGGGGGGCCAGAATGTAGGAGGCACCGGTCGGGATCCGGATCAGGTTGATCAGTCGGAATTCCTGATAAGCCTCCAGGGTAGCAATCAGGCAGGGCGAGAGCATCACGAAGGGCACGATAAAGGGAACGACCCGAAACGCGCCGACCACCTCCGCCTCCAAATCGGGACCGACATTGAGAACCGATTGCGCAAACCATTCACTAAGAAAGTAAGATGTCCCGGAAAAAACGGCTCCGAGAACCATAATGAGGGAGATCCCCGTCCAGAAGACAACCGAGGTATCTTTCTCCCGGCCTCTCCCCCGGTGATCGGCGATAAAGTAAGCCTGCGCCTGCCCCAATCCGAGGTCGAAAACGCTCATGTAGCCGATAACCAGACCGATGATCACCAAGACACCGAATCGATCCTTCCCAAGATGCTCGATCAGCAAGGGGATGGCGATCAATGCGAGCAACAAGGGAAGCGTCAACCCCGCCAGGTTCCAGAGACTCTGCCCCGCGACCGTTTTCAGATCGCCCGGATCGCGTGTCTCCTCACTCATGGTTGCGTCTCCCCTCCCCGATCAACTCGCCAAACCAATCCAAGTGTTCCTCGCTCACTGCGTGAAAGGAATACTCGCGCACAACCCGCTCCCGGGCTGTTTCTCCGATAGCTCGGCGCAGGTCTGGCTGAGCGGCCAAGCGTTCCATCGCCCCAGTCAGGGCTTCTGCATCACCGACTGGCACGCGCACTCCGGCAATCCCTTCCGGCACTGTCTCGGCCAACGCCCCGGCGGGTGTGCAAATCGCCGGAAGCCCACAAGCATTGGCCTCCAGTGGCGCCAGCCCGAACGACTCCGCCTCGGACGGAAAGACGAAAATATCCGCTGCCTGAAGCCAACGTTCCACATCCTGCCGGTAGCCCGTAAAGCGCACTCGGTCGGTCAGGCCCTCAGCGCTCACCCGGCGAACGAGATCCTCCTCTTCCGATAGAAACTGCCCCCCGCCTGCACCGACTAGAACCAGAAGACCCTCGCCGCCCCGCTTTACGTATTCACTCCATCCAGACAAAAGATTGGGCAGACCCTTCCCGCGGTTTAGCTTTCCCGAATAGAGAAACACCAAACCCTCCGGCAGCTCCAGCTCGGCGCGCAGCTGATGCTTCTCCTCTTCCGAAACCGGAGCGAAGCGTTTCGTATCGATCCCGTTTGAAATCTGGCGGATGCGTGGTGGGACGACTCCAGCCTGACGAAACTCATCCGTGATCACAGAGGAGATCGAGAGAAAATGACCGACCCGCAAAAGCCGGTGATTTCGGAGACGGATCAGTGGGCGAAAAAGGCATCGCATAACTCCACTGGATCCCTTGCCGGGGCGATCCCAGATGAACGCGCCGGACATCTCCCCACAGACCTCAGCGCGCAAAACGATGGGGACCCCAGACTTCGCAGCAGCACCAGCCATGGGCCAGCCAAGGACCCGAAAACCGCAGAGATAGATAAGATCGAACTCGCCCGCTCGCCTCTTCCACTCCCGCAACAAGTCCGGGACGAAGCGATACTTCCCCCAACGAGGGCTCCCGGGGAAACCAATCCGAATTACCTTTACGCCTGATTTCAAAACCTCCTCATCCTCCAAATCCTCCCGAGCCCGACGGGTTAAAACTGTGACCTCAGCTCCCGCTCCGACCCATTCACTGGCGAGATCGCGGGCATGGGTCTCCGCTCCGCCAACGATGGGTGGGAAGAGGTCGATCACCAAAGCAATCCGAAGAGGTTGTGCTTTTGCCGCGCTCATGTTGTTACGGCTTCTTTTAAAAATGATGGCAGGAGGGAATCCGGCGGAGGAAAGGATGCAGCCATACCGGGGCCTTGGCCCACGGCCAGAAAGGCAACACCGGCCGCCTCTGCGCAAGGGCGATCCCGATCGAGGCGATCCCCGACGTAGAGTGCATTTTGCGGAGCAACGCCCAAGCGATCCAGTACGACCTGAATTCCCCGCGGGTGCGGCTTAAATGCGTCCACATCGGCATCGGTTGAGCTGACGACCGCGTCAAAGGAAAGTTTAAGGGCGGCGAGCTTCTCCTCAGCCGGATACTCCGAATAGACACCGAGTCGAACCCCGCTCTTGCGCAACTGCTCGAGCCACAGATCGATACCCGGGATCCGGTTCGCCAGAAGGTAGGGCAACGGCCTGCGAAAGATCCACTCCTCCACTGCTTTCTTAACCCGCTCCATCGGCAATCCCAAAGCTTGCGCGGTCTGCTCGTATTGGGCGACGGCATACCCTGACTTGACTCGTTCGCCGAGACCTTCGCGAATCTCGCGAAAGCGCTTTAGGATGCGAACATCGGCACGGGTGCGGGCGGATAGGATCGCACCGAGCAGAAGCTTGCGAAGCATGGCCCGCCGGAGGCCCTTTTGATGATACAAAGTGCCATCGACATCGAAGACTACTGCGACGGGAGCGTTCCCGCTATCTGCTTCAGTTGCTGCCACTCGAGGGATTTGCACCACCCTACCCGGTCTAGCCACCAAGACCCGGGAGACTAATAAAGCTCTCTTCCAGGAAGATGGATAGCGATGGAATATCGACTAGAAAGAGGAAAACGATGAGAAGGCAGACAAATCCGGTATAAAGGACAAACCATTTTCTCTTCCACATCTCCTCTGGATTCTCCGCGACACCGTCCTGTTTGAGTCCGAACCAAAGATACCATGTGAAGAGAATCGCAAGAAACGGGAAAACGAGAAGGAACTCGATGCGGTATTTAATGAGAAAGACCCCGAGGAACAGGGCGGAATTCATTGCGTAGAAAAAGCTGGAGAGAAGGAGGATGTTGTTTGTGTATTTTTTAAAGGACCGTCGATAGAGTCCGGCCCGCTCGGGATCGGCGATGCTGCTATATTCAGAGTATCGCTTCACTGCCATGAGAAAGGCACCCCCGAACCAGTAGGCCAGCAGCACACTGGAGGGAGGAAGGAGTGTCTTTTCGACGATCGCCCAACCAAGGACCAAACGGATCGGATTGTTGATCGACTCCGAGAGCACATCCATAATAACCCTCTCCTTCAACCGGAAGGGCCTCACATTGTAGAGAATGCCCATAAAGAGGAAAAAGACAGAAACGATAAAGAACATCTTGCCGAGGAAGCAGGCGATCCCCAGCCCGACTAAACCCAGAGCGATATACTCAACTATGACCCACTTTGCCTCGATCTTCCCCTGCACGCTGGGACGCTGGCTCTTAACAGGGTGGAAACGGTCAAACTCGGCATCGAGATACTCGTTGATCACGTAATTAGCCGAGGCCAGGAGGCAGGTCGCCACCACCCCTAGAACAAAGTGAACTGCAAACATCCAGTCGAACGAACCGACCAGCAGGAATGCCAAGCCCGTACCGGGCAGCATGAAAACGTTTTTGAACCAATGGTCCGGACGGGCAATGCGTATGTAAGGATTCATCGAAAAGGAAAAGACGATATCGTCAAAGAATGCGGTGAAGTGCCAACCCGAAATTCAGATATATGCTCCAGGCGAAAGTAAGCGTCAAGAGACTGCCAAGGACCCATCTCGGTTTTCCGACTGCCTCTCTACCGCTACCGGACGCCCAGACAAGGCAGAAAAGCAAAACCATCCAAGGCAGATAATCGACCGAATAACGGGGCGCGGAATAGGAGAAAAGGGCAATAATGATAAAATTAAGGATCGCAATCCCGGCCACTACTCCAACGACCCAAATCCCGCGACGGTTCAACCCTCGCAGGAATCGGCCCCAGCCCAGAAAGGGTAAAAGGAGTAAATAGGGATTCGCTACCAGCAAACCGATTGCGCCTTCAACGCGAATGTGTGAATCCGGTCGCGCCACCCATTCGAGGATCTCCTGCCCCCTGAGATGAACCCAGGGAAAAGGAGAATAGAATGCCGGAGTCTGGAATAGGTTGACCACCGTGTTGTAGACAAGGTTTGCGGGCTCAAGAAAGCTGACTGATTGAGGGTCGACCACACCGATTTGGTAGTTGTGCCCAAACTCCAGGGGATCCCCAAAACGAGCATAATTGTGGAGAAGGAGAAGCACGCCGATCACCGTAACGGGAAGCACTAGGGCAAGAAATCGACCCACCTTGGCACCGAAAGAATAGTTCGTGAAGAAAATGTGCAGAAAGGCAGCTCCCACGAAAAGACCGCTACTGAGCACAAAAGAGTGGCGGCTTGCCATGGCCATGCCCAGTGCAAGACCGGCAGCAGCAAGGAGCCAGCTGGATCGGTTTTTTCCCAGCCCCTCGTAGCCCAACAAAACAGCGGCGGCCATCCAGAAAAGCGCGGAAGCCAGAGCGACCTCGTAGACGACGCTACGGGCCATGAGAAAAAGCGCTCCGGTTGTGCAGCCGAGTGCAAAGAGGCCGAAAAGAAGGCCGGTCAGACCGATATGACCCGGCAGGAAAGACCGCACCCGAAGCAGGATAAAAAAGAGGACAAGGAGGGCGCCAGAGAGCAAAAAGCCGTCTGCCCACCGATCCGGCAAATCTGTTCCCGTCAAAACTCGCCAAGGGACGTAGAGGGAAAGAACGGGAGCTGGTCCAAAATAGACGTAATAGCGCTCGTTAAAATAACTGGCGTCGTGCATGCGCAGGCGCTCATTTGCTTCCGGGTCGAAGGGATTCTCCAATTCACGAAGTGGTCTCGAGGGCTCCTCCAGTAAATTCAGATAACCGTGAAGAAAAGCCTCTGTGAGGTGAAAGTATAAATTGTGACCCGCCATATGCTGGGGGACGGGATCTTTCTCCGCTTGGGTCCCAACCATGAAGTAACCCGCAACAAGCAACCCGATACACACCAAGGCAAAGGGACCCCGGTAGCCTGCGAGCGAGCTGCCCGGAGCACGTAGGTCCCGCCAGATGCGAACCAGAAAAAGCCCACCCCAGCCAAGCAGAACAAGAGATGCAAATGTGCACCCGAGAGCGAAGCCCAGACGCACCAAACGCGACGCGCCAAAGATCAACGGTTCGGGCGATTCTGCCTCAAAACTGAATTGAGGATCCGGACCGCTCGATCGATAGATCAGTCCACCTGCTTGATCCTGACCAATCTCGACAACCTGAATGACCGGCCTCAGGACTTCTGGAATTTGATTTCCTTCCCAGGATAGGATCTCTCGATCCGAAACCAACCGTACCGAACGGATAGAAAAGAGCCCAGGCTTCGCCGGTCCGTCGAACCGTATTCTCTCCCACTCCGGGAAGGGGAGAACGATACGTATCCATTCGTATTCCCCGGTTCCGGTTGTCGAAATGTGACGGCTATCATTCTCATTGTACCCCTTCCCGATGTCTTGAAAAACTTGCAGGTACGTTTCGTCCTTCCGACTCTTCTCATCATCGGGTTGCTTATCCAGTCGCACCTCGACCTCGAGCTTTACGGGACTCAACCATCCGGGTGGAAATGCCAGAAATCGCACCCCTTGCGCAAAAACAAGGAAGAGGGCAAAGAGAACCACGACCACAAGGGGGGTGCGCCAATAGCGACTCTGACGGTGGGCCGGAGCAGACTCGTCCGCTGGAGGCATCATCGAATCCACCCGGCCTCACTATAAGCAGTCGCCGTATCCCTCAGCCCATCCTCAATCCGGAACTGGGGCTCATAACCGAGCAGGTGTCGCGCTTTTTCGATGCTAAAGGCACGGCTTTTGGTAAAAAAGTCGACCCGCCTCCGATAGAGAGGGGGCGTAAGGCCCAAAGGGATGAAGATTTTTTCGCAAATCGTTCCTGCCCACTGGAACGGAGCTGCCGGGAAGTGTAGGAGTTTGCCTTTCTTCCCGAGCAAATTCGCGATTGTAGCGACGAGATCGTTCAGAGAAAGATACCGGTCGCCGGCAATAATAAAGGCCTCGCCCACTGCCTCGGGGACCACCCCGGCGAGAAGAAATCCGGTGGCCAGATCCTCGACATGAACCATGTGGTAGAATATCTCTCCCTTCCCGAGCAGAATAATTCGATCCCTGTTCGCGAGGCGAAACATCTTGAGGAGGCGCTTGTCCTCCGGACCAAAAATCGCCGCTGGCCGAACGACGCTCACGGCCAGACCCTTTTCCTTGTAAAATTTCCAGGCAGTCTGCTCTCCCTCCAGCTTTGTATCTTGATACACATCGCCGGGGGAGTAGCGGTAGGTCTCGTCCGCGGGAGGATTTTCAATGTGGCCGTGCACGCCCACTGTACTGCAATGAACGAAGCGCTTCACACCGGCAGCCACAGAAGCAGCGCAAAGGTTTTCCGTTCCGCCCACGTGAACGTCGCGGTACACCTCATCATTCAAGCCACCCTCACGGAAAACCGCGGCGAGGTGAAAAACAACCGACACGCCATCAACCGCCTTACGGACTGCTTCCGGATCCGTAACGGATCCCTCGATGCATTCGACAGAACCGAGCCCCTTCTCGTCCAGCTTTTCCCGTGAGCGCACCAGAACCCGGACCTTCGCACCGGCTGCTACCAATCGACGGGTTAACACGCCGCCAGCAAAACCGGTGGCGCCCGTAACTAAAACAGACACGTCCCGGTATTGCTCAGCCAAGGCTTCTAGATCCTCAAATTTCATTCGAAGAGGAGTACGTCAGACCCAGCGACTGGGTCAATCCATCACTCAAGGGTCAATATACCGATTTGCAATCTCCCGAGAACTGCAGACTCTGGAGCCTCCAGTTACACCCTTCGCCATGACAAAAAATTCCCGAGATAACGAAACCCCTCACCCCGGCACGGATGAGTTCGGGGTTGGCGGGTCCGCGCCACAATTTTCGCTACCCTCTATTCAGGGACCAACCATCCAGCTGTTGAAACTCTGCAAGCAGAACAACGTGCTCCTCTGGTTCTCCCGCGGCTTTCAGTGCAACTTTTGCCGCAGTCACATGCAGGAGTTTACCCGTGGCTACGACCGCCTCCTCGAGCACGGAACCGAGCTCATTCAGGTAGCGCCCAACCTCGACACATCCGCCCGCCGCTTTTTTCGCGACGACCTGCCGCCTTTCCCTTTCGTCTGCGATCCCGATAAACGGCTCTACGCTGTTTATGGTCTGGGGGATCGCGGAGCAATGGATGCCGCCAAGAACGCGATCGTGACCCTGGCCAGTTCGATCAAGACCGGGGAGACCCGGCGCACGATCTACGGAGCTTATCTGGATATTGCCAATCGGAACTTTGCCAGGCGCCTTCACCACCACGCAGCCACGGCAGTAGAACACGGTCTATTTCTCATCGACCGGAAACAGACCATCCAGCACAGGACGATCGTGGGACCCATTGACCCAATCCCCATGGTGGAGGATATGCTGGAGCTTATCGCCTCCAGGTGCCCCATTCCCAGCGAATGAACCCGCGCAAACTACAGACACTGACGACCATCCTCGAGGAATTCAGCGCCTCGCCGGTCCCCAGCCATATCTTTCAGGTCATCGCAGACTTTGCACCTGCTCTTCTCTCGCATCATTTTCTCGGGATCTGTCTCATGGAGGAGGGTCAGCAGTTCCGTATCCACACGCTTTCGGGCCAACCCTCCCATTCCGGAGAGCTTTTCAAAGTGGAAGACGGTCCCTGCGGGCTTTGCCTTTCCTCCAGCAAATCTTTTCGTGGAGCCATTGACTCGGCGATAGGGAACGAACCGTTTTGGGGAAACTCTTCGCTCCAGTGCGCACTAGTCTCACCCATCCGCCAGGGAGAATCGGTTTCCGGCGCCCTTGCCTTCGGGCACGAGAAAGCGGATGGCTTCGACGAGGACGACGAGGTGCTGGCCGAAGCGCTGGCAGCAGCCCTCAGCGCCTCCCTGCAGAATTCAAAATTATACCAGGAACTCTCCGATGAGCGCCTCACTCTACGAGCGGTCCTCCAGGCCTCGACAGACGCCTTCCTCCTCGTAAACCCGGAAGGAGTCCTGCTCATGGCAAACGATGCAGCAGAAATCATCCTGAATCGCCCCGCCTCCGAGGCACCCGGACTGCCCCTTCGATCCCTGACCGACAACGATGCCATTCATTCCATTTTCGACAACCCGCAGACCTATCCGGTCGAGGTCGAAATCAGCAACCAGAGAACCGCACAAGTCACCGTCTCACCGGTCAACACCGAATTTGGCGAAACGGTTGGATACTCCGCTTCCTTCCGCGACATCACCTCGCTCAAAGAGTTGAACGAGATGAAGAGTGAGTTCGTGCACAGTGTCTCCCACGACCTGAAGGGACCGATTGGTTCCCTCATGCTCGGGATAGAACTCCTGGAGCGGGGGAACAATCTCGAACCGAAGCAAAAGAAACAACTGGCCCGCATGATGCGGACGATGGACGACATGAAGCTTTTGGTTGAAAACCTTCTCGACCTGGGACGGCTTGAGGCAGGTCGTGGTGGTAAAACGGAAGTGTTTGATTTGCTCGAGGTCGCCTCGGCTTCGATCAACTCCTTTATGGATCAGTACGCGGACCGAAAGATTCACCTCTCTCACCCAAAGGGTTCTTCTCTCCCTGTGGAAGGTGACAGGAATCAGATCCTCCAGGTGATCAACAATTTACTCGGCAATGCCATCAAGTACTCTCCCGACGGGGGGCCAGTCCAACTGGCCATGAGCCGACAATCCGGAGCGGAACTGGCACAGTCTCTGGATGTTGCCTCGGAAGACATTGCCGACACGGTGCTGGTCCGTGTATCGGACAAGGGTATTGGGATTTCCGAAGAAGAGTCAGAGAAGGTTTATGATCGGTTTTTCCGTTCCGACAACCCGGAGGGCCGTGAAATCTCCGGCACCGGTTTGGGCCTGGCGATCGTCAAAAAGGCCGTCGAGACACACGGAGGAGCCATGCACATGGAAAGCACCCTGGGTGAGGGTTCGACATTTTCCTTTTTTCTACCTACTTCCTACAGCAAGACCGCTTCCTCATGAGTGAAACAATTTCCATCCTCGTCATTGAAGATGACAACTCCATCCGGGAAAACATCACCGAAATTCTCCTCTATGAGGAGTTCCAAGTGGACACTGCACCAAATGGAGAGATCGGCATCGAAAAAGCGCGTGAAATCGAGCCGGATTTGATTTTGTGCGACGTAAACATGCCGGGCATCGACGGGCATGGAGTGATTCAGGCTCTCCGCGAAATCCCTGCCCTCGCGGCAACCCCCTTTATCTTTCTCACCGCCCTCGGCGACCGGAAAGACGTGCGGGAAGGGATGGAACTGGGAGCGGACGATTACCTCACAAAACCTTTCAAAACTGCAGACCTCCTGCGGGCCATCGAGACGCGGCTTCAGCAAAGCGATAAACGCGAAGAAGCCAAGAAGCAGGAGTGGGATAGCTTCCGCAAGGATCTATCGTCCATGATCCCCCACGAGCTAAAAACCCCTCTAAACAGCCTCTGCACCCTTTCCCAGGTTCTTCGGGATGATTGGAAGAATCTGGATGAGGAAGATATCAATGAGTATCTCGACATTATGATCGAGAGTGGTCACCGATTGGAGCGGGTAGCGGGAAACCTGAGCCTCTACTCCCATCTACGTTCTGCCAGAAGTCCGGAGGAGTTGTCCGAATACGCAGAGGAGGAGCTTTTCAACGTACTCATCTCCACAAATGTCGAAGCGCTGGCCGAGGCACAGGGACGCACGGATGATATTCAGCTGGAACTTCCGGAAAATTCGCCCACCTGCCCAAACGCCATGTTGTTTAGCAAGGCGCTCAGTGAACTGTTGGATAACGCCTTTAAGTTTTCCAATGCGGGTCAAAAGGTAGTCGTCACGATGGAGAATCGTGAAAAGAAGACGGTGATCACTGTCAACGACCACGGGCCGGGATTGACCCCAGCCCAAGCGAAAAAGGTGGGGGCACTGGTGCAATTCGACCGCAAAAAGAAAGAACAGCAGGGAATGGGGCTCGGACTATCGCTCGCGCAGGAAATTTGCAACGCAATGGGTGGCTCTCTAACGATTGAGAGTGGGTCAGAAACCGGAACAAAGGTCAGCATGACCTTTCCGGTTTGATTGGTGACCAGCAGGGCGCTTCAGACGGGTCCCGCGAACGCGCATGTGCGTCAACCTAAGGAATGATCCGACGAGTCGCCTCAAATCTCTAGAGTTCAAAATTGAGTGTAAATGAGCTCGGTAAGCTGTATGAAAAAGGGGGTTTGTTGTGAAATGGGATGGCACGATGAAGTTTTCAGGCTGGGGTCAGGTTTCCAGAATTAAGAATCCACCTTATGTGCGCTGATCTACAGAAAGAAACCCCAGAATTTAAACCACCCGCTTCCGCTAGAGATCACCGAGGGCACAGAGAAAAGAATAAAAAGACGTCAGAGCTGCTCTGTGACCTCTGTGCTCTTGTAGGATACCCCGCTCAGCGGGAGAGTGGGTGGTAAAAAACAGAAGAGAAGACAGATTGGGCGTTCTGGTTTTACGTCCCCGTGGTTGCGCAAAGGAAGGAATGATCCTACAGCGCCAAGAATATATTTACTGGTTTTTGGAGGCTTCCACCTTTGCTGCGCAACAAGATTATAATGTAGCACCTTCAGCGCTTAGGTTGACGCACATGCACGGCCGCGGGATGGGGTCCGTGCGTTGGAGTGGTTCGGTATTCTGCTCGATGACACAACGGGTCCTCGTTCACCTCAACGAGGGTAAGCCTAAAGGCATACCCCACTATGGAGGGGAATTGAATGTGGGTGGGTTGCTTTAGCGCCCACTTCCATAGGGTGGGTCACCAGCACCCCGCTGCGGACGAGTCCCGCGAACGTGGGATCGTCCCTCCCAAAGACTTACCCCCTTCCTACAGGTCCCCCGAACTTAAATTCCACCCCGATCTGCCATTGCGTTTGACCTCGCTATTCCTGACCCCGACCATCCATTTTCCAAACTGGAAAGAATACTGCTTACCGAACTTGTGAAACAAATGGAAGAATCTCTCACCTACGATGAACGAATCCGTATCGGTTTCGAAAAAATCGATACCGATCTCACTTTCCTTATGGGATGCTTCCGCAAAATGTTGCTCGAGCTGGGCGAGGACACCATCGCTCAACACCTCCCATGGATCGGCGATGGGCCGCCTTCCGCTAACAGCAAACTCGGGCCGGGGATGATTCAGGCAACGTCCATCTCCTTCCAAATACTCAACATGGTGGAGGAGAATGCAGCCAACCAGATGCGCCGCCTCTACGAGCGGGCCAACGGACCTTTGCACGAATCCGGCCTCTGGGGCTACTACTTGCGCAAGCTACGGGAAGACAACTGGACGGCAGAGCAAGTCGCCGACGCCCTCCCCTACTTGCGCATTGAGCCGGTTCTCACCGCCCACCCCACAGAGTCGAAGCGGGTGACGATTCTCGAGCAACACCGCGAGCTCTACATCCTCCTCGTCCACCTAGAGAATCGTATGTGGACGCCCAACGAGCGAATCGCCATCGAGGATCAGATCAAGACCGTCCTCGAAAGGCTTTGGCGCACAGGCGAGACCCTCCTTACCAAGCCAACCATCGCCGCCGAAAGAAAATCCCAACTCCACTACTTCAACAACGTCTTCCCCGAGGTCCTGCCCCAAGTGGATCGCAATCTCGAAGAGGCTTGGGCGGCAAACGGATGGGACACCAATCTCATCGACAACTCTTCCCACCGCCCCCGCCTGCGTTTTGGAACTTGGGTCGGAGGCGACCGGGACGGGCATCCACTGGTGACCGCAAAGGTCACGAGGGAATCTCTTTTAGACTTCCGCCAGAACGCCCTTTCGCTCCAGGAGCGAAAACTATCCGAACTTCGGGCGCGCCTGAGCCTTTCCGAGAGTCTGCAGGAACCGCCGCTAGCCCTTGAGGAAAAGATCGACTCCATGGCCTCACAGATCGGGGATGAAGCTGCTGCTATTCTCGATCGCAACCTCCAAGAGCCATGGCGACAGTTTGTCAGCCTCCTCATCGCTCAACTTCCTCCGGTCGATTTCGACCCATCGGAGTCCAAGCAACCGGTCAGTCGTTACTACCGCTATTCCTTCAGCCTGACAGCCGATTTGAGACTTTTGCGGAACTCGCTGGTCGAGATCGGTGCCGAGAGGATCGCCCGCATGGATGTGGATCCGGTTTTGCGAAATATTGAGGTGTTTGGCTTCCACTTGGCAGCCCTCGACATTCGCCAGAACAGCGTTTTTCACGAGACCGCCATCGATCAGATTCTAAAGAGGGCTGGCATGGAAGACTACCAATATACCGGCTGGGACGAGAAGAGACGCATCGAGTTTCTCCGTGACCAACTGGAGTCCACATACCCTCTCCTTCCGGCTGGGGAAACTCCTGGCAAGGAAGCCGAAGCAGTCGTCTCGGCTTACAGGGAGGTCTCCCGTTACATTGATCATCACGGCGATGAAGGTATCGGCTCCTTCATCCTGAGCATGACCCGTTCTGCATCGGATCTCCTCGCAGTCTACTTCCTGGCCCGCGAGGCGAACCTCCTGCGCAAGCTCGACTTTGGCGTGATCTGTCTCGTTCCGGTTGTCCCGCTTCTGGAGACTTTGGAGGATTTGGAAAATGGCCCGGGAATCCTCAATGAATTTCTGTCCCATCCGATTGCGAAAAACTCTCTCACCTGGCTTCACCGTCGCGGGGGTCTGCTCGCGAAAAAGGGTTCCGCGCGGGATACGGAAGCCGTCAGCGATTTCGCATCGCTTCGTCTCCCCATCCAGCAAGTCATGATCGGCTACAGTGACAGCAACAAAGACAGCGGCATCCTCGCCAGCCAGTGGGGGCTCCACCTTGCGCAAAAGAAGATTACCCAGATTTCCAGAGAGTTGGGCTTCCGCATCCGATTCTTTCACGGCCGGGGTGGCACGATCAGCCGTGGGGCCGGGCCGACCCACCGCTTTCTTGAGGCGTTGCCGCGCTCTGCTCTGGGATTCGATCTCCGTGTCACCGAGCAAGGCGAAACCATCGCACAGAAGTTTGCCAATCATCTGACCGCGGGCTATAATCTCGATCTATTGATTGCGGGAACCTGCTACCATTCACTGGGTGGCACCCGCCACGCCGATCCCAACCCCGATCTCGAAAACGCAGTCAGTGCTCTTTCTGAGAATACGGGGCGCGTCTATCGGGACTTGCTCAAAGAAACGGGCTTCATGGATTTTTACACCGGTGCGACTCCACTTGATGCACTCGAAAGAAGTAGCATCGGGTCACGTCCGGCGCGGCGCACGGGGGTTCGGTCCCTGGAGGATCTTCGCGCCATCCCCTGGGTCTTTAGTTGGTCTCAATCCCGCTTTTTCCTACCCGGTTGGTTCGGCTTCGGTTCTGGAATCGAAAACCTCACGGATGAACAATTCGAAACCATCCGCAAGGGCACCCGCGAGTGGCCATTCCTCCGATACGTCTTGACCAACATCGAGACCTCACTCTCCAGCGCTGATACCTCCATCATGAACGCGTATGCCGATATGGTCCCCGACCAGAATTTGCGGGATAAATTCATGGGCATCATTCTAAAGGAATTAGAACTGACTCACGAAAGCATGACCAAACTCTTTGGCAGCGAGCAAAAAATCCGCCGTCCCCGCCTCGACAAAACGGTGCAACCGCGCAATACCGCCTTGCAGCCTCTGCACTACGAACAAATCCGCCTGCTGCGCCGCCTCCGCGCCGAGGACTATAGTCGCGGGGAAGAGGTAGAGCTGACGGGAAAACTTCTTCTCACCATCAACGCAATCTCTTCCGGATTGCGGACGACTGGCTGAGGTTTTTGGGGTGGGGTTGGTGTAGGAGGCGGCCTTTCCAATCCGATGCGGACCACGCGGCCTCCGGCACATAGGGGCCTACGCCCCGGTGGGATGGGGGCCCTCCGGGGATGGCGTTTGATTCGATTGGGGAGGGACGGGCTCCGTCCCGTCCGCAGCTTCGTGCTGTAGTAGTTGGATGAGCAGGTGCACGCTGCCGGCGCTCGCCCTTCGATCAACTCAGGGCCTTGAGCTTGTCGAAACGGCAAGCGAGCACGCCACAAAGCTTCTTCCCTTGTGGCGTGTTCGCTTGCGGACGCCTGGGGTTGGCTATGGGCCGAAACGCAGCGTCGTGACGGGGCTGCTGACCCACCCTATGAAAGTGGGCGCTAAAGCAACCCACCCACATTCAATTCCTCTCCATAGTGGGGTATGCCTTTAGGCTTACCCTCGTTCCGGCAAACGAGGAAACGTTGTGCCACTGAGCATCATACCGAACCACTCCAACGCACGGAATACACGGCCTCCGCCCCACCCCAAAGAACAATCTAGCCCGACGACCCTAAAAAACGGTCTACTTTGCTGGACACGATCACGCCGTAGTTGATCGTCCCCAACCAACCGGACATGATGATTCCTACGCTGCCCGCGTGATAGAGACCGGGCACTTTTTCGGGTAAGTCCATCGACACCTGCAGTCCCTCGAATTTTGTTCCAAACGAAGTGCCGCCGATGTGGCGGGTGTAGTGATTCACTGTCCGCGGAGTCGCGGCCTCGATGTGATCCAGCTTCCCCCGGATGCCCGGAAGATAGGTTTCCAAAGAGGTGAGGGATTCCTCGCAGAGACGCTCCTTCTCCTTCTTGTAGGTTTCCTCATCCATATCCGCCCAGTCCGACCATTTCGCATTGAGTGAGGCGACCACCGAGTAGCGCGGCGGGTCAATGTGAGGTCGCATGTCCGGGTAGTAGACCGAAAAGGTCCGGCTCGTGGTGTTCAGATCCGTGAGTTCATCACTGGAGAAATTTTCCGCCGCAGAGGTGAAGACCAAGTCTCCAATATTCTCGATGGATTCTCCCTTGCGGAGCCCCATGTAAACTTGGCATGAACTACTGTTCACCCGAACCGCGCGCACGGCCTTTGCGTATTCTGCTTCAAGATGATCCTCCCCCACAAGCCGCAGCGTGGTGTTCTTGACATTGGCATTCGAGACGACTGCCTTGGCCGGGATGAAGCGACCGTTCGCCGTCACACCCTGCACCACGGGAAGGCCGTCTTTCTCCTCCACCTCGATTTTCTCGACCAGCACCTTCTTGCGGATGTCCACTCCGTTCGCCTTGAGCTCTTCTTCCATTTTAGTGACGAGCACATCGGTGCCCCCTTGGAATGTGAAAACTCCCTTGCTCATGAAATTCGAAAAAACGATTCCGAACGTGATGGCAGGATCATTCTCGGAAGAACCATTGGCATAGGCAATTGGTTCCATCAGCAGTCGCTTCACATCGGTGCGACCAGGGAAAAACTCCTCAAACATCTCTCCGGTCGTCCGGTTGTCGTCGTCGTAAAAATTCATCGCCCGCAGGTGCTGAAAAAAGGCCTCCACAGTCTGCCGGGGAATCTTAAAATCTTCCTCCAGGATTCTGCTAAAATCGACCCGGTCGAAGGTCGTCCAGACATCGAACTGTGGATTGATGAAGCGGACATCCTTGAGCTGGACGATCGAATCGGCGATCTCCTTCGTCCAGTATTTCCGGCAGGACTTCAACATCCCGTGGGGAAAACCGTGAAGCGAGATATCGAAAATGTGTCCCCTCGGCCGCTTGAACCAAGTAGCGAGTCCCCCCAATTGATAATGATGCTCGAGGACGAGCACGGAGCGCCCGGCTTTGGCGAGAGTGTTCGCAGCCGTGAGCCCACCCAGCCCACTTCCAATGACGACCACATCATAGCGATCCTTGATTCCTTTTAATCGGTCTAAAACCATCCTATGAGGCAAATCGCAATTGGGGATAGAGCAAGCGCGGAATAGAAGTGGTCTTCACGGAAGACGATCAATAGGAGCGAAAATTTGGCCGAGAACCTCTCATCAGTTCCCATTCTCCTTGCGATCTTTTTTCGTAACCCGGTCCACGGTCGCCTCGACCTGTCCGTCGTAGAAATCGATGCGCAAAGACTCCCCTTCCTTCCAGTTTGTCGCTCGGGTTTTCGGATTCCCGTCGCTGTCCCGCACGACAGAAAATCCGCGGCGCAGGCTTTGGTCCAACCCTCCCGAACGCAGCGCTGGAAGCAGGTGCTCCAAGCGATCCTTTTTCTCGCGAAACCGGCGATCGACAACTTGTCCGATTCTCTTTCGCAGGGCCTCAAAATCCGCCTCCTTGTTTTTTAACAGCCGAACCGGGTTCCTGAGCAACAAGCGTTCACGGATCTGCCGCGTGCGGTTCCACTCGTTGGCGAAAGACTGCTCGACCGTTCGCAGGATTCGATTTTGAATTTCATCCAGCCTCTGAACATTTCCCTCGATCTGGCGCAGGAACGGGCGAGCCGTCGTCCGGGTTCGGATCTGTTCTAGTTCTTGCAAGCGATTACGAAGACCCTCACGCCCCGCGCGAATCAAATCCTCACCAGCCTCGCGCAAATCGCGGACGACCGCCTGCACCACGCTACTAATCCACTCAGCGGCGCCCGTCGGTGTCTCTTTGCGCAAATCAGCGACAAAGTCCGTTAGCACGACATCCGTTTCGTGCCCGATCGCCGAAATTGTAGGGATGGGGCAATCGGCCAGGGCACGGGCCAACGATTCGTCATTAAAACACCAAAGGTCTTCCAAGCTCCCACCTCCCCGCGCCACGACCAGCACATCGAGGTCCTTCATCCGCCCGGCCCGTTCCACCTGGCGCAAGAGGCCGGGGATTGCCGCCGCGCCCTGCACTGTTGCTGGAAAAATGCGCAGAGAGCCCTTCCAATTCATCCGCTGAAAGACACTGATCATGTCCCGGATCGCTGCTCCACTGGGCGAGGTGATCACTCCAACGGTCAGCGGAAGGGTCGGCAGTGCTTTTTTCCGCGAGTCCTCGAACAATCCCTCTTCGCGCATTTTTTCCTTCAAGCGTTCAAATTCCCGCTGCAAGCGACCGATCCCATCCTCGATCAGTTCCCGGATGATGATCTGATAGGTTCCCCGCGGCTCGTAAACGGATAACTCACCGAACGCTAAAACCTGTTTCCCATTTGCAGGTTCGCACTCGGCGCGCAGCGCGTTGCCGCGGAAAAGAACCGCTGAGAGCTGGCTCCCCTCATCCTTCAACGAAAAGTAGCAATGGCCGCTGGGTTGCCGGCGCAAGTTCGAGATCTCACCACGAAGCCAGATCGCGGGGAACCCATCTTCGATCAATCGCTTCAACGACCGATTGAGATCGCTGACGCTGACCGCACTCTCGGGACCGCCCATCATTTCAAAATGCTTGATTCAGCGGAATCCTCCGCTCCGAGCTGTTCTTCCAAGTTCTCCATCCCAGGCTCCTTTCCAAGCCTCTTCCGCAACCACTTCAACCCAAAAACAAAAGCCAGCAGAACGGCCACCGCCAATAAAACGACGACCAGATTGCCCTCCAGAATCGCACCAGCCGTCAGTGCGATGGCAAATGCGAGAGGGACTTGCGTGGTCCAACTGGCCAGCAAATACAGGTGCAGAGGTACCTTCAGCATACCGAGGGTGTAGTTTTGTACGCACAAAGGAAGGACAGGGGTTACCCGAACGAGAAACGAGAATTTGAGGTAATTTTCCGGGGCGATTTTCGGCACGGAATACCCGAAGCGGGAGAGCACCTTGTCCGCCAAGGCATGCAGGGGGCCCACGGTTAAGAAGTAGCTCCAGAGAATATTCAGGGCGACCGCACTGGCTGCGACGGCGGCTCCGGGAATTTCTCCCATACTCTCTGCATAGACAATTCCCGCCAAAACCAGAAAAGGACTTTGCGGAACAAAGAAAGCCGGCAGAATTACCATGCAAAGATAGAGAATTACCGGATGATCTTCGAGTGCCGTCCATATCTCTCCCACCAGTTGCCAGATGGAATCAAATACCTCCGGGGGCAGCCAAAGGACAACGGTTAAGGCCCCCAGTACCAACGCAATACCGAGGAGAAATGCGGTGCGAACCTTGGTATTCACCGAATCTTGTCCGCACGGGCACGAAGGGTATTCACTTCATCCCGCAACTTGGCTGCTTCTTCAAAATTTTCGCGACCAACGGCTTGCTCCAATTCTACGTTGAGCAGCTGGATTCGATCTTCCAAAAGGGAGCGACTGACCCGTTTCTGGGGTATCTTGCCGATGTTCTGCAACCCCTTGTGCATCTTGCGAAGGAGACCGGAAAGAAAGGGACCGAAGGCGCGATAACAATCGGTGCACCCGAAGCGTCCCGTTTCCTCGAACTTTTCCTTCGAGCAACCGCAGGACGGGCACTCAATGGTGATCCGGCTCTTTACCCGCCCCAAGCTATCCCCATCAGAGATTAGGGAGTAGCCCGGTGACTTCAGGATGGGCTCGTCTCCCCCCCCTTTCTTCAAGACCGAGGAAAACACCTTCCCACCGATGATTTTTGTGATGTATATCTTCGGGCTTTCTGCTGTGTCCTGAGATTTCTTCTCCATTGCTGGTGTAAAAATCACTACTTTTGCCGATCCTGTCAACTGGGTCCGAAGCGGATCAAAAACTAGAATGAGTGTAATGGGTTGTTTAGGCATGCCAACTGTGACTGGTTTGCTTTACCTGATTGCGCCGCGAAGAAACCCCTGAGTTTTTACTCACAAATGTTACCTATGTCCTGAACCTTTCTTGTTACCTATGTCCTGAACCCAAACCGAAAGCCCTGTGGTCCGATTGCGTTTGCGTGGAGAGACCAGCACACCCCTTGCCGAAACGAGGGTAAGCCTAAAGGCATACCCCACTATGGAGAGGTATTGAATGTGGGTGGGTTGCTTTAGCGCCCACCGCCATAGGGTGGAGAGTCCAGCACCGCGTTGCGGAAGAGTCCAGCGAACGCGGGATCGTCCCTCCCGTAGGCTTTTTCCCCATCAAAAGCCTCGAATTCTTCCCTTTTTGCACTCAGTCGAAAATAATTTCGAAAAAAGATCATTTTCTCGAAATTTGCTCTTGCATCCCATGATTTCAGAATCATTGTCTAAACCATAACAACTTTTCTCCCGCAAGGGAGATTGGGGTAACAATAAAGCAGAAAGCTAAATGGGGCGCGATCTTGGGGTAGATCGCGCCCCTCTTTTTTACCCAAATACCTAGGAGTTATTACAGGATGACCCACTACTCGTTTGAGCTCGCGCGCGACTGTATGCGGATGGCATTCAGGTTTGCCTGACGAGACCAGTCCATTACCTGCGTAATGATACGCAGGGGGGTTTCCTGATGGGCGGCCAATAATACCTTCCGATCCGGGTTCGATTGGCCCGCCAGATTCAAAGCCTGCTGCAGCTCCTGGTCATCCACCTTCTGTTCGTTCAGGAAAAAATTGCCCTCTTGGTCGACTATCAGGCGCAAGTCGCCACGGGCTTCACTGGTCCCTGCCGTCTCAATCTCCGGCAACTCCAGGTTCAAAACCTTTTGCTCCCGAAATTGCATGGTCATTAAAAAGAAAAAGATCAGCACCATGAGCACATCAACCAGGGGGACGATGTTGACCTCGGCCCTCCGTTTGCGGGTCCGGGAGCGGAGGTTCATCGCTCGCCTTCTTTTTTCCGGCGTGAGATCAAGTGCTCGACCACAACCTCCAGCCGTGCCGCATGGTTATCCACCCGACGATTGAAATAGGAGGAGGCGACCATGGCCGGGATCGCGATCGCCAGTCCGAGGATCGTCGTCGTCAATGCGAGAGAGATCCCCGCGACAAATTGTTCGGGGTCCGGGACGCCCGGTTGATCCGCGAAAGTCGCAAACACTTCAACCAGTCCGGTTACCGTGCCCAGCAGACCCACGAGTGGCGCACCGCTGACCACGAAATCCAGAATAAACAGTCCCCTCTCCAGCCGATTGACCTGTAGTTTGGCAAAAGCCTGAAACGTTTCCGGGTCGGGAGATAAACGAGAAAAGAAACGGACCAACTCCGCAGCGGTTGACTTGTCGTTCTCACGCAGTTCGGGCAACTTCCCCTCGAACAAAGACTCCTTTTGATAAGCGGGAACCACCGCACCGTCCCGAAGAGCAATCAAACGCTCCACGATAATCACCCCCGCAAGGAGTGAGAAGGCCGCTAAGGGGTAAAGGAAAAATCCGGCTTCTTGAAGAAAGGCAATCATTGTGAACAGTAGTAAACGCTACCCATCGATATCCCAATCACGGATACACAAAATAGTCCCTTTTTTGTCAAAGAGATCATTTCCAAAACTCCACCCTTTTTCTCATACGTAATGGCGAGGCTGGAGCTCATTTTTCCGGAACTATACGTAAGAGAGGCCTTCCGCCACCTTATCGACAGCATCCCCGTTATCGATCAACTCGGCGATAGGATCCCAACGTCCCTCGGTCAACCCTTCATGAGCTGAATCGGTAATTTCCGCGGCATAGGTTTTATCGCCGACGATTACTTTCCGGTTTTCTATGTCGAGAACAATTGCGGTTTCCGGATCGGTTTTAACGGTCGCCGCAATCTCGTTCAGATTTTCGCGGGACAGCGTCATGCAAGGCATGCCTAGAGTGATCGAATTTCCGAAGAAAATTTCGGCAAAACTTTCCGCTAAAATCCCACGGAACCCATAACGATAGAGGGATTGTGGGGCGTGCTCACGGGAACTCCCGCAACCAAAATTCGCCCCTGAGATCAATATGCTGGCTTCCGAGAAACGCTTGTCGTTCAGGATATGCGTTTTTTCAGAACCGTCCTCATTGAACCGCACATCAAAAAAGGCGTACTCGGCGAGGCCGTCAAAAGTAACGCACTTCATGAAGCGAGCCGGTATGATCCGGTCCGTATCGATGTCGTCACCCATTACTGGCACTCCGGTGCCTTTTACTTCTGTGATAATTTCCAATGCCATGAATTTTTCCTCCTGTTCAGGCCGCGGTGCGGCCGATTTCAAACACTTCGCGCGCATCGGAGATCACCCCGGTCACCGCAGCTGCGATGACCATCAGAGGACTCATGAGCACCGTTCGCCCGGTCGGACTGCCTTGCCGCCCCTTGAAATTCCTATTACTGGAACTGGCGCAGAGTTGATTCCCGATCAGCTTGTCCGGATTCATCGCTAGGCACATGGAACAACCGGCACCACGCCACTCGAATCCGGCCTCGCGGAAAATTTTGTCCAAGCCCTGTTGCTCGGCGATCTTCGCAACTACCTGGGATCCCGGCACAACAATCGCCTTCACTCCCTTGGCTACTTTGCGACCCTTCAAATAACGGGCCGCTTCCTGTAGATCCGAGAGACGCCCATTGGTGCAACTTCCGAGGAAAGCGACGTCGATCCGCGTGCCCGCAATGGGCGTGCCCGACGTCAGGGACATGTGCTCGAGTGCTTCCTCAGCAGTGGCCCGGTCTTTTTCAGGGAGGTCTGCCGGAAACGGGATATCCTGGTCGATGAAGATCGCCTGCCCTGGAGTAATCCCCCACGTCACGGTCGGGAGAATGTCTTCGGCGCGGATGTTGACGACGTCGTCATACTCGCAGTCGGGATCCGACCGGAGGCTGGACCACATTTCAACGGCGCGATCCCAATCCTTGGGGGCGTAGTTTCTGCCTTTCAAGTATTCGTAAGTCGTCTCGTCCGGATTCACGTAACCGCAGCGGGCACCCCCTTCGATGGACATGTTGCAGACGGTCATGCGTTCTTCCAAAGTGAAGTTGTCAAAGAGCTCACCGCCATATTCGTAGGCGTATCCAATTCCCCCGTTCACACCGAGAGTCCGGATGATGTGCAGGATGACATCTTTCGCATAGACACCGGGAGACAGCTCGCCGTCCACATTGATCCGACGCACCTTGAGGCGAGACATCGCCAAGGTCTGCGATGCGAGGACGTCCCGCACCTGACTCGTCCCGATCCCGAACGCGATCGCTCCGAAAGCACCGTGGGTCGAAGTGTGCGAATCGCCACAGGCAATTGTCATCCCCGGCTGGGTGATCCCCTGCTCGGGTCCGATGATGTGGACGATCCCCTGCATGCCCGAATGGACGTCAAAAAAAGTGATGTCGTTATCCAGGCAATTCTTCCGCAATTCCTTGATCATGGCATCCGCCAGGGAGTCGGAATACGGCTCGTGCGTTTCATCCGTCGGAACAATGTGGTCCACGGTTGCAAACGTGCGTTTCGGATAGCGAACCGGCAGGTTCAAATCGCGGAGCATGCCGAAGGCTTGCGGACTAGTGACCTCGTGGATCAGGTGGGTACCGATAAAGAGCTGTGAGCGCCCGTCGGATAGTTTACCGACCTCATGAGCATCCCAGACCTTATCAAAGAGACTTTTGGGCTTTTCTTGCATGGAAAAACCGTGAAATTGAGCTAATTGAGACCCTTTTGCAACTCAGATTCTCACAGAAATTTAATTTTGCCGCGATCAAATGAGTTAGGATTTGACAGAGCCGCTCCTATTTAGTGAATATTTGATCACTTGTTTTACTAACAACCTTTCCCTATGCAAGATCCACTGAAACTCCTTCGCGAACGCTTCGGTTTCGACGAGTTTAGAGACGGGCAGGAAGCCGTTATCAATTGCCTCCTGGCCGGGCGCGGGGCCGGAGCGATTTTCCCTACCGGATCGGGGAAGAGTCTTTGCTATCAATTACCCTCCCTTCTCCTGCCGGGGCTGACCCTCGTGATCTCGCCCTTGCTGGCTCTCATGAAAGACCAGATCGACGCCTTGCGCCGCAAAGGGATCCAGGCGGAGCGACTCGACTCCAGTCTGGGGGAAGAGGAATACCGGCGGGTCACCGATGACATCCGGTCGGGGCGGGTTCGGCTGCTATTCGTGGCTCCTGAACGGCTCGGCAATGAACGCTTTCTCAATCTCGTCCAAGGGCAACGGATCAGCCTCTTTGCGGTTGACGAGGCTCACTGCATATCGTCCTGGGGTCATAATTTCCGGCCGGATTACCTCAAACTGGCCGAGGCCGCCAAAAAGCTTCAGGTGGAACGGGTCCTTGCTCTCACCGCCACGGCTACACCGCAAGTGGCGTCCGACATTTCCTCCGTTTTCGGAATCGCCCCCGAGGACATGACCAACACCGGATTCTACCGCGGAAATCTTGAATTGCGGGTCACCGCTTGTCGCGACGAAGAGAGGTCCGACTTGCTGATTCAAAAACTGGGCCAACGTCCACCGGGGCCAACCATTATTTACGTAATCCTGCAGCGGCATGCGGAGGAGCTGGCTCAAACCCTCGTCAATGCGGGATTCAAGGCCGTCCCCTACCATGCCGGCTTGGCCGCCGAAAAGCGGTCGGTTACCCAGGACGCCTTCATGGAGGGGCGCACTCCGATCGTCTGCGCGACCATCGCTTTCGGCATGGGTATTGACAAGGCCAACATTCGATACGTTTACCACTATCATCTGGCCAAGGGATACGAGAGCTATCTTCAGGAAATCGGGCGTGCCGGACGCGATGGCCAGCCCTCCATTTGCGAGCTTTTCGCCTGCCCCGACGATGCGACCACCCTGGAAAATTTTGTTTACGGTGACACTCCCGATTCAGCAAAGCTACGGGACCTATTGGAAGAACTCCTCGGCGGAGAGAAGGATATCGACATTGCGGTCTTCGACATTTCCCGGAGATTTGACATGCGCCAACTCGTCGTAAACACACTCCTGGTGCGCTTGGAGCTCGCGGGGATCATCCGGTCACGCGGTCCCTACTACGGCAGCATCCGCTTTGCCCCGAAGGTCGACAGCGCGGCGATTCTATCGAACTACCCCGATGCACAAGCCAACTTCCTCAGGAAACTTTTCGCCTGTTGCCAGAAAGCAAAAAAGTGGGTGACCTGTGACATGGAAAAGGCGGTGGCGCAAACCGGGCAGAGCCGCGACGTCATCCTTCGCGCTCTGGAAAGCCTCCAAACCAATGGCTTCGCTGATCTGCAACTGGCAGGATATCGGCTGCGATTCGAACGGATTCCCGCGGAAGTGGATCGCGACCACCTCGGCCGCGAGATGGAAACCCTTTTTCTTCAACACGAGGAACGGGAAATCGAGCGCATCCATACCCTACTCTCCTATGCCGAAGAGACGGGCTGCTTGACCGCCCGGATCCTCGATTACTTTGGAGAAACGATCGAACCCTGTGGCCACTGCTCCACCTGTCTCGGCGAAACTCCCCTGCAGCTCCCTCCGAGAAAGACTCCACCATTTCAATCCTTCAACCTCTCCGATTTTGATGAGCTGGTCGCCTCCCACCCCAACGCATTGGCCCGGCCCCGCCAGCAAGCCCGCTTCCTTTGCGGACTGAATTCACCAGCGGTCTCAGCCCAGCGAGGCCTGCGGGCGGATCGCTATTTCGGGCTCTGCGAAAAGGTTCCCTTCGCCGAGGTCTTGGAAGCCAGATCAGCGGTTACCAGTGGAGCGTAATCCAACCAGTAGGGTCCCGAGCTCATAGTCTTGTGCCGTCTCCCGTAGGGTCCCGACCTTGTGTCGGGCCGTCTTTCTACCGAACGTCGTGTCAGTCCGCGGTGGAGTGGAAAGTGGGGTGTGGCTTGTAGCCTTACCCATCGTAAAGGGAGATATGGAGCCTGGTCGCCTCGCGGGAGCATGATCGCCCAATGCTGTTCCATTTTTCCGTAGCAACGCCGAGGCTGAAGCCCCCCGCCCACTTCAATGGGACGGTGCGGTGAGGTCCGCACTTTCGGCTTTGATCAAATACCCGAATTGAGACCGGCGACATTCTACCAGCACTCAACCAAGGAATTCCCCTACTCCTCAATCAGCGCCAGGGCAAATGACAGGGTTGCTGCTTTTTTTCCTTCCTTCTCAATTACGGCACTGAGAAATTCAAAGCGGGAAATCGTTTCCTTATGGGTCACTATGATGCGGATTCGGTCGCCCGGTTTTACCATTGCTTTGAAACGGGCGTCAGTGATCCGGGATAGCACGGGAGTGCGGGAACCCACCTCTTCCCCTTTGGATTCGAGGCGACTGACGAGAAGAACGGCGGCGGCCTGAAAAGCGGACTCACAAATCAAGACGCCGGGCATAATGGGATTCCCAGGGTAATGACCTGCGAAATGCGGCTCCTCGGCGCGAATTTCACGCTCCGCAACGATTCGGCCCTCGTCCAGCTCCGTTACCTCGTCGATAAACAAAAAGGGAGGCCGGTGGGGAATCCGGTGTTTGATTTCTTCCGTTGTAAACATCTGTGTATCTAAAGTGGAAGTGAGGAGGAAGTCCACCCGTTCTGAATCTTGCTGGATGGGATTTTAAATGGGGCGGTTCCGATATCGATGTATGGGCACGAGTCAGTCCGCATTCAAAGCGAAACCAGGAAGAAACCCCTCCACCACGCTTCGCGCGGTCCCCCTCCCCTTGCAAGCAAGAGGAGGAATTATATTCATTACCCCTCGCGCGGTCCCTCCGGCCTTCGTCCTGCTTTCACAGGCATTACGGCGGACAGGCCCTCCCCTTGCAAGCAAGAGGAGGAATTATATTCATTACCCCTCGCGCGGTCCCTCCGGCCTTCGTCCTGCTTTCGCAGGCATTACGGCGGACAGGCCCTCCCCTTGCAAGCAAGAGGAGGAATTATATTCATTACCCCTCGCGCGGTCCCTCCGGCCTTCGTCCTGCTTTCGCAGGCATTACGGCGGACAGGCCCTCCCCTT
>Ga0222662_1000466_pt1 | contig 32601 bp, 30 predicted proteins | sample AntAcemetagen600_FD_179821 | JGI IMG/M metagenome (GOLD analysis project Ga0222662, IMG submission 179821) | Saline water microbial communities from Ace Lake, Antarctica - #600 | ecosystem: Environmental > Aquatic > Non-marine Saline and Alkaline > Saline | place: Antarctica: Ace Lake... | reverse complement strand
TGATCACCGAGATGTAGTTCGACAGCGCAGGCTGGGAGGTCGTCACCCCCAGGCTGGACACGTAGTAGGTGCCTGACTGCGACGCGAACTGCAGGTTCGTCGGACTCGTGAAGGTCACGTTGCCATTGGTGTCCCCGAACGTGAGGTTGAACACGTACTGGTACTGGAAGCCGTTCCACGCGTAGATCCCCGTGACCGACTCACAGAGCCCCTGCCCGGGCGCGATGTTCTGCCAGCTCTGCCCCGGCATCGAGTCGGTGATGTCGCCCGCGTTCCAGTCCGAGTCCGCGAAGATCGCGATGTCCTGCCAGTCGAACGTGCCCACCCCGTCGTTGCGCACACACACGTTGGCGGTGACCGCGGACGCAGTGCTCGCGGTCAGCAGGCAGGCAACAACTCCGAGCAAACACAAGCGCATGGGGGGCTCCAGGGGAACGAGGTCCGCCTGGAACATACCCGGTTCGCTCCCGCCCGATCGCGCCGGTGCCCGCGTCAGCTCAGCGGCAGGGGATCGGCCAGGAGCAGGCGGTTCTCGGGCGTGATGTCCTCGGGAATGAGCTGCGTCTTCACCGCGAACCCCTCCGCGCGCATGCGAGCGACCCGGGTGGCGTCGATGGCCATCGGACCCTTGAGCCAGCCCTGAAGCTCCCCGGTGTCGCAGTGCTGCTTGCTATGGCAGCACGGCAGCACCGCCACCCGCGAGCGCCCCCGCACCGCCGCGGTCAACACCCGGTCCGTCAGCGGCCCGCACGCGTGCACGCCCACGAGCAGCGCGTCGTCGGGCATTTGGTACTCCTTGAGCCACATCTCCGCGTACGTCACCCGCCCCGTCAAGCGAGGCCACACCTCGCACAGCGCAGCTTGAAGCCGGTCGAACGACACTGGCTTGCGCTTATCCACCACCACGGCGCAGGGCGAGCTGTCATCGAGCAGGAGCATCGCGAACGCCACCAGCCCGTGGCCGCCAGCGACGTCGATGACCGTGCCCCCGCGAAACCGCCGGCGCACCCGCTTGACGACCTCCCACGCCTCATACAACTCCTTGCGCGGCAGACACTCGGCCTCGCAGACCGTGCGCGCGAGGCGGTCGAACAGCGTGGGCCCGGGAAAGCGCGGGACCTGCCGGTGGGTCAGCCGGGAACGGGAGCCTCGATCCAACGTAGTTAGCCCGCCGCCTCGGCCTCGGAGCGCGTCTTCGCCTCCGCCTCCTTGGACAAGCGGCGCTCCTTGCGACGCGAGAACATCGCGGCCGCCAGGCCGGAGGCGATCGTCGCCAGGATCGCTTCATCCACGAACGGCACGATGTCGATCACGGCAATATCCAGACCGAGGGCCGCAAAGAAGCCAGCGGTGAGGAACGCGAGTGCGCGGTCAGAGATGCGGTCGAGGATCTTCAAGTGTGGGCCTCCGTCTGCTTCACTGTAGCTCCCGGCAGCATCCGCCGGACTCCCCTCCCGGAAGGACCCATGACCGTACCTACCCTGGTCGTCGCGCTCGATCTCGTGCACAAGAGCGACCACGTCGTAGACACCGCCATGGATCTCGCCCAGAAGCTCGACGCGCGAGTCTGCCTGGTGCACGCCATGGCCCTGGCCTCAGGCGTGCGCAAGGACACTCTCCTTTCCGTCCCTGGGCGCGATGCCACGACCGCGGCGGAGCTGCTGGAGGCGGACGCGCGCAAGCACATCCAGCCGCTCATCGATCAGCTCGAAGGAGAGGGGATCCCCACCCAGTTGGTGCTCGGCTACGACGACCCATGCGAGCTCATCGGAGCGACCGCGCGCGAGCAGTGGGCCCTGATGGTTCTGGTCGGCGCACCGAAGGCCGGCCGGCTCGGTCGCTTCTGGGGCAAGGACCTGACGACGGCGATCCTCGGCTGCTGCAATGTGCCCGTCCTCCTCGTACCGAGAGGCAAGGCCACGGCCGGCGACGCCTACAGCACCGCGCAGTTCCAGTTGCTCGCGGAGACCGACGGATGAGCCTGCCCCCGCCGCGACCGCGCTCCACCGGCCCCTGGCTGCCCGGCGTACACAGCGCGCCCAACATCCAGAGCGCGCCGACGGTCTACGAACTCGAGAACCTCGCCCTCGACCGGGCCCGACTCATCACCGACGCCATGTGGACGTTCAGCCCTTGGGACCACGCCGTGGTGTGCGACCTCGGCGCCGGCACGGGGTTCTGGTGCAGCGAGTTCCAGGCCGCCGCGCGCCACGTGTTCGCGGTGGAGCCCCACGGCCCGTCGCGCCTGCTCGCCTCGGTGAGGCTGGCCAAGCACCGCTGGGAGAACGTCTCGGTCCTGGCGGGCTCGGCGAGCAAGACCCACCTCGCGTCGAACTCGGTGGACTTGGTGCACGCCCGCTTCGCCTACTTCTGGGGGCCAGGCTGCGAGCCCGGTGTCAGCGAGGTGCAGCGGATCCTCCGCCCCGGTGGCTCGTTCATCGTCATCGACAACGACCTGCGCACCGGCACGTTTGCGTCCTGGCTCAAGCGCCTTCCGGCCCGCTACCAGCGCGATCCCGACATCATCGACGCCTTCTGGCGCGACCAGGGGTTCGAGGCGAAGACCGTGCGCTCCTCGTGGCACTTCGACCGCCGCTCCGATCTCGAAGCGGTGGTGAAGCTCGAGCTGCCATCCATCGCCGACGCCGTGCTCGCCGAGCACAAGGGTCTGCAAGTGGACTACGGCTTCCGCCTCTTCCTCAAGCGGTACTAGCCGTACTTAGCGCGCCTTTGTCTCGACTTCGTCGCTGAGCCGCGCCACGAACTCAGCCACGGGCATCGAGCCGAGGTCGCCGTCCATGCGCTTGCGCACCCCGACCGTGCCGGCTTCTTCCTCGCGGCCACCCAGAATCAGCGCGTACGGGACCTTGTCCATCTCGGCGCGGCGGATCTTGTAGCCAAGCTTCTCATCCGAGTCGTCGAGCTCTGCCCGCAACCCAGCGGCGCGCAGCTCCGCGGCGACCTTGCGGCCGTACTCCACGAACTTCTCCGACAGCGGAAGCACCCGCGCCTGCACCGGGGCCAGCCACGGCGGGAAGTTGCCCGCGTAGTGCTCGATGAGGATGCCGAAGAACCGCTCCAGCGATCCCAGCAGGGCCCGGTGGATCATGATCGGCCGGTGCGGAGCGTTGTCCGTGCCCACGTAGCTCAGGTCAAAGCGCTCGGGCTGGGTGAAGTCCAGCTGCACCGTGGTGAGCTGCCAGGTCCGACCGATGGTGTCTACGACCTTGATGTCGATCTTCGGACCGTAGAACGCCGCCTCGCCCTCGATGCGCGTGTACTCGATGTCCCGATCGTCGAGCACCCGGGCCAGCGTGGACTCCGACAGCTCCCAGATGGCGTCGTCGCCCAGGTACTTCTCCTTGTTCTCGGGATCCCGCGCCGACAGCTCCACCTTGTACTCGGGGAAGCCGTACGTGCTGTACATGAGCTGCGCGATGTCGAGGCACCGACCGAGCTCCTGCTCCAGGGTCTCCTCCGTGCAGAAGATGTGCGCGTCGTCCTGCGTGAAGCCGCGCACGCGCATCAACCCGTGCAGAGCGCCGCTGCGCTCGTAGCGGTAGACCGTGCCGAGCTCCGCGTAGCGAATGGGCAGCTCGCGATAGCTACGCACGCGGTTCTTGTAGGCGCCGATGTGGAACGGGCAGTTCATGGGCTTGAGCTGATACAGCTCATCGTCCACGTCGATGGGGCCGTACATCGAGTCGGTGTAGTGGTCGGTGTGCCCCGAGCGGTCCCACAGCGTGCGCGGCGCGATGTGCGGCGTGAACAGGAACTCGTAGCCAGCCGCCAGGTGCGCTTCCCGCCAGAAGTTCTCGATCTGCGTACGCACGAACGCCCCGTTGGGCAGCCAGATCACCAGGCCGCCGCCGTACTCCTGGGTGATGCGGAACAGCTCGAGGTCCTTGCCGATGCGCCGATGGTCGCGCTTCTTCGCCTCCTCCAGCATCTCCAGGTGCCCGTCGAGCTCCTCGCGGGACTCGAACGCCACGCCGTAGATGCGCGTCAACATCTTGCGCTTCTCGTCACCGCGCCAGTACGCGCCAGCGACGTGGGTGAGCTTGAAGTGCTTGAGCTTCTTGCTGTAGCGCACGTGCGGGCCGGCGCACATGTCCGTGAAGTCGCCGTGCTTGTAGAAGCTCAACTTCGGGTCGGGGATCCCATCGATCAGCTCGATCTTGTATTCCTGCTCCGTCTCCCGCGCCCAGGCCACCGCCTCCTCGCGCGACAACAGGAAGTGCTCGAACTTGTGATTGCCCTTCGCGATCTTGCGCATCTCAGCCTCGATCGCCGGCAGTTCGGCGTCCGAGATGGACTCGGGCAGGTCCATGTCGTAGTAGAAGCCATGATCGATGTGCGGGCCGATGCCGAACTTCGTCCCCGGGTAGAGGTGCTCCACCGCCGACGCCATCAGGTGAGCCGCGCTGTGGCGGATCGTCTCCACGGGGTTCAGCTCGCGGGGGACAAAGTCGTACTCTTCAGGGGATTCGGCCATGGCAGCCTCCGGTGGCGGGCGCCCATACGACGGGCATGCCGGGTTCGGTGTGACGCCGGAACGCGAGGCAGCGTGCGGGCGAGGGAGACGGAGCCTATGGCCGGTCTGACGGGGGGTCAACCAGGGGCAGGCGTCCCGCACAGATCCCTGACCATGGAGCCGCGATGACGCCCAACCCCCGCGCCCTCCCTGACGCCATCGGCCCCTACGAGATCATTGGTCCCCTGGGTCGCGGCGGCAACGCCACCGTCTTTCGAGGGCGACACAAGGTCACGGGCATCGACGCTGCGGTGAAGCTGCTCGCGCCGCGCAAGAACCTTGGCGAAGCTGAGGAGCGGTTCCGACGCGAGTTCCGCGCCATGTCTGCTCTAGACCACCCCGCGGTGGTGCAGGTGCATGACTCGGGGACGTCCGACGGGCGTCTCTGGTACGCCATGGACCTGCTCGATGGCGTCACCTTGGACGCGTGGTGGAAGGCCCAGCCCAACAGCATTCTGCCGATCCGCGCGAGTCTGGAGTTGATGCTTCAAGCGGCCGACGGGCTCGGCGCCGCTCACGAAGCCGGGCTGGTGCACCGGGACATCAAGCCGCGCAACCTGATGCTGACCGAGGAGATGAAGCGCCTCACCATCGTCGACTTTGGCCTCGCAAAGCAGACGGGGTCTGGCTCGTCGTTGACCGCGGACGGCAAGATCGTGGGCACCCCGGTGTGGCTCGCGCCCGAGCGCCTGACGTCGAACGCCGTCGCGTCGCCGACCTGGGACGTCTACAGCCTGGGGCTCACCTTCTACCGCGCCGTGTCGGGGCAGAATCCGTTCCGGGGCTCGTCGCTGACCCAGACGCTGACCCGGATCCAGCGCGGCACCGTGCCCGCGCCCAGCGTGTATCGCCTTGACCTTCCCCTCTCTGTGGACAAACTGCTGCTCGCGACCCTCTCAGGGCGACCTGAGAAGCGCCCTGCCGACGGTGGAGTGCTCGCTGCGCGACTCCGCGCGACCCTCGCCGAACTCCCGCCCGAGATGCCCTGATGGCCCGACGAAAAAGAGACCTCGTCGCCGAGACGCGCGCCATGCCCGCGAAGAAGGCGTCCGAACCGGAGTCCTTGCCGCCCCCCGAGCCCGGCTCGTGGACGATGACGCAAGCCGATCCTTTGGAGTCCACGAGCAAGATGAAGCAGGGCCGCCATGGGTCGTCGGGCACGGATCCGTTCGGCGACTGGTCCCTGCCGCCGGGCGAAGACCCCGACTCGCTTCCGCTGGTCGCCATCGACTCCGACCCCCCTGACCTCGAGGAGATCGCCGGGCGCTACCAAGTGGTCAGCGTGCTTGGCTCCGGTGCGACGTCCACGGTCTACGAGGTCATCGACACCACCGACGACAGTCGGCACGCGCTCAAGCTGCTCGATCTGGACGACGCTACGGAGATCACTCGCTTCCAGAGGGAGCAGACCCTGCTGCGCGAGCTCGACCACCCAAACGTCGTGCGCGTCACCGACTCGGGGACCTGGGAAGGCCGCCAATACATGGTGATGACCCTCCTCACCGGGGGCAGCCTCCTCGACTGGCTGCGAGACCACAAGGGCAGCATGGAGTACGGCCGCGCCTGTCGGCTCTTCCGGGGCGCCGCCGAGGCCCTGCACGCCGCCCACAAGGCCGGCGTGGTGCATCGGGACGTCAAGCCTGGGAACCTGGTGCTCGAGCCGGGCAAGGACGGCCGTGAGGAGCGCCTGCTGGTGCTCGACTTCGGCATCGCCAAGACCGTCAACTCGTCCTCGTCGCTGACCGATGTCGGGATGGTGATGGGCTCGCCGGCCTATATGTGCCCCGAGCGGCTGTTCTCTGGGGCCCGCGCGACGCCGTCTTGGGACGTCTACAGCCTCGGTGTCGTCATGTACGAGATCATCACCGGCGTGCCGCTGTTCCGGGGGAACGGCTGGATGGACGTGATGATGAAGATCCAAAAGACGACGCCGCCGTTCCTGAGCACCGTGCGCAGCGATGCGCCGCCGGCGTTCGACTGGCTCATCAGCGAGATGCTGAGCAAGGAGGCGCCGCAGCGGCCCAGCGGCTGCGACGTGGTGGCCCGGCGCCTGGAGCGCTTGGAGCGCCAGTTCTCGCAGTAGGTGACGCTGCGTTGAGAAAAGTCCTCAAGGCTGTCGGCGATCGACCGACGTAGGAACCATGTCGATCTCGCTGTGCATGGTGGTCCGCGACGAAGCAGCGGCCCTGCCGCGGTTTCTCGAGGCGGTGGCGGGCTGCTGGGATGAACTGTGTGTCGTGGACACCGGCTCGATCGACGAGACGAAGGCCATCCTGCGCGCGGCGGGGGCGCGCATCGTCGAGCGCCCCTGGGATGACGACTTCGCTGCGGCGCGGAACGCATCGCTGGAGATGGCCACGGGCGACTGGATCCTCGTGCTCGACCCCGACGAGTTCCCCACCCCGAGCTTCGCCGCCGCCCTGCGCGCCGCCACCGCCGAGCCTGACAACGGCGCGCTGCTCGTGTCCATGCGCAACCTGCTGCACGGCGGGCACCATCGGGACTGCGCCCTGCTGCGCTGCTTCCGCAATGAACGATCGGTGCGCTACGAGCACCGCATCCACGAAGACGCCGGACGCACGGTGCAGGCGATGCTGGAGCGGACGGGCCTGACCCAGCGCACCCTGGCGCCGCGCATCCTGCATGAGGGCTACCTGCGGGAGCGCGCCGAGTCCAAGGACAAGCGCACCCGGGACCGACGCATCCTGGAGGCGGCCATCGCCGAGGACCCGGACGACCTGTACCTGCGCTTCAAGCTGCTCGAACAGGCGCGCTACTGGGACGACGCCGATCTGCTGCATCGGTCCGCGTCGGACACCGTGCACGCCCTCGCTGAGCCCGGAGCTCCCCTCGCGGAGATCCTGGCCACGGCTCCTTGGGGTGGAGAGCTGCTGACGCTGCTGGCTCAGGGCTGCGCGGCCACCCCGCCGGCGAGCTGGAGCTGATCGACGCCTGGAGCTCCGCGGTGCGCCCCGGGCCGGCGCTGACCCTACGCCGCGGGGAGCTGCTCGAAGGGCTGGGGCGCGTGCCCGAGGCCGAGCACGAATACCGCGCCTGCCTCGTCGCCGACGATGACGGCACGCCTCAGCGCACGACGTCCCGTCCGCTCCTGGGGCTGGTGAGGCTGGCGCTGATGACCGGCCGCATGGACGTCGCGCGCGGGTTCTGCGCCCAGGCGCTGCTGCACGCGCCCCAGGACCGCGAGGCTCTGCTCGCCTCGACCTTCCTCGCGAGTCAGCCCTGATCGGAGCGGTCTGAGCGTCTCGCCCCGTGGCCCCCGGTAGTCTGGGGCCATGGGGACCCGGGCTCAGGAAACCGCGCTGCTCGATGCGTACCGAGATCACGTCGCCGCAGGCACGCCGATCCCCCCTCCCCTGGCGGCGCAGATCGACGGGCTCTTCGCCTCGTGCCAGACCCGGGTGTACGCCATCTGCCGCCGCATGAGCGGCAGCGAAGAGGCCGCCCTGGACCTCGCCCAGGACGCGATGCTGACCGGCTACCGCAAGCTGCACGAGTTCCGCGGGGAGTCGGCGCTGGGCACCTGGCTGTATGGAATCGCAAAGGGCCTGTGCATGAACGCCATCCGCCGCCGGCGCGAAGTGCTCAGCGAAGACGGGCTGCTGGAGGTGGGCGACCCGTCGCGGTCGGTGCTGTCGGCCATGCGGCGCGACGAGCGCGAGGACCTCATCCGCCAGGCAGCGGCGACCCTGAGCCCTCTGGAGCAGGAGGCGGTCTACCTGCGATACGTCGAGGACGTGCCCCAGGAGCGCATCACGGCCCTGCTCGGCATCACCCAGGCCAGCGGGGCTCGTGGACTGCTGCAGAAGTGTCGGCGCACGCTGGCCCGCGAGGTCCGCGCGCGACTGGAAGCGCTCGGCCACGGAACCTCTCTGCTGCGCGAGTCCATCTCGTGAGCGGCTCGCCTCACCTGCGGCTGGATCGGCTCGAGCCGGGCGAGACGCTGACCGCCACGGAGCGAGAGCACCTGGAAGCGTGCCCGCGCTGCCGGGTGGAGCGGCGGCTTCTGGGCGGCTTCTTTGCGGAGCCCGATCTCCCCGAGGCAGAGCTGAGCGCGGCCAACACGCTGCTCGACGGTGTGCGCTCGCGGCTCAGCATGTCCATGCAGATGGGCACTCTGGCGGACGTGGACCGCGCCATCGCCGGGGTGGAGCCCGACCTGGTGCCGACGCCGGCCGAGCGCTACCGCATCGATGGGCGGCTCGGTGCCGGAGGCATGGGCGAGGTGTTGGCGGTGCACGACCGCACGCTCTCCCGGCGGGTGGCCATGAAGGTGGCGAGCCCGGAGCTGCAGGCCAATCGCCGCGCGATGGGCCGCTTTGTGGAGGAGGCCCAGGTGGGCGCTCAGCTTCAGCACCCCGGCGTGGTGCCCGTGCACGAGCTGGGTCGCCTGCCCGATGGGCGCGCGTACTTCACGATGAAGGAGGTCGATGGGATCACCCTGGCCGAGGCCATCGCCGGGGTGCAGGTCGCGAGCCGCGCCGGGCGCTGGAGCCCGTCGCCGACAGGCTGGACGCTGCGGCGGCTGGTGGACGCGGTGCGGCGCGTCGCCGAGACCGTGGCGTACGCGCACTCCCGAGGGGTGGTGCACCGGGACCTGAAGCCCGCGAACATCATGCTCGGCAGCTGGGGCGAGGTGCTGGTGGTGGACTGGGGGCTGGCCAAGGTCCGGGGCGAGGCCCGAGACCCCATCGCGAGTCCCCGCCTCCTCGACGACGATCTCGCGACCCGGCTGGGCTCGGTGGCTGGCACCCCCGGGTACATGGCCCCCGAGCAGGCGCGCGGAGCTCAAGATCTCATCGGGCCGCCCGCCGACGTGTACGCCCTCGGAGCCATCCTGCGCACGGTGCTCACCGGCCGTCCCCCGTACGTCGGGGTGCACGCCGGTGACCTGCTCGCCCAGGTGCTGGCGGGGCCGCCGGCGGCGATGGAGGGCCCGGCGCCGCTGCCTCCGGAGCTGGTGGAGACCGCGCAGGCGGCGATGGCGCGTGCTCTCGACGACCGTCTGCAGGGAGCGGGCGCGTTCGCCCAGCGAGTCGGCGACTGGCTCGACGGCGCCGCGCGGCGGGACAAGGCGCTGGATGCGCTGCGCGAGGCGGAGCAGCTCGCGCCGCTGGCGACCCGGGCGCGGAGCCGGGCAGAGGCCCTGGACGCCGAAGCGAAGGCCCACCTCAGCGTGCTGCGCTCGTTCGATTCAGACACCCGCAAGGCCGCAGGCTGGGCCATGGAGGACGAGGCAGCGGCCCTGCGCGCCGAGGGCGAGATGCTCGAGCTGCGCTTCACCGAAGGCGTGCGCTCGGCCCTGGTGCACGATCCCGAGCTCCCCGAGGCACACCGCGCGCTGGCCGACCACTACCGCGCGCAGCACGAGGACGCCGAGCGCAACGGGCACAGCGACGAGGCCGCCAGGCTGGCGGTCTTGCTGGCCAACCACGACGACGGCGCCCACGGCGACTACCTGCGCGGGGTCGGCTGGGTGTCGCTGGACTCCGCAGAGCCGGTCGAGGTCGCGTTGTTCCGCTTTGCCACCGTGGCCCGCCGCCAGGTTCCGGTCCTGGACCGAACGGTGAGCACGCCGCTGGAGCGGGTGGAGCTGCCCATCGGTTCGTGGATGGCGGTGGTTGGTGGTTCCGGCGAGGATGGAAGCACCGAAGAGCTGCGCCTGCCGTTCGTGGTGCGCCGGGATCAGCACTGGCAGCACCGCGATGTGCTGCCGCCGCGGAGCGATGAGTGCTTTGTGTGCGGCGGCTGGTACCGGAGCGGCGGGGACGCGGGCACTCCCTCCTCGCTGCCCGACCGGTCCATCTGGGTAGACGACTTCGTGCTCGCCCGAGACCCGGTGACCCACGCCGAGTACCTGACCTTCCTCAACGCCCTGGTCGCCGAGGGGCGGCGAGACGAGGCCCTGCGCTACGCGCCCCGGGAGCGGCCAGCCCGGCCCGGAGAGCCCGGAGCGTTGCTGGTGGCCTACGAAGCCGGGGACGGCTTTGCCTTACGCGCGGACGCCGAGGGAGACCAGTGGGATCCACGGTGGCCGGCGTGGATGGTGGACTGGAGCGGGGCTCGTGCCTACGCGGCGTGGCGAGCGGAGGCCACCGGCCTGCCGTGGCGACTGCCGTGGGAGTACGAGTGGGAGAAGGCGTGTCGCGGCGTGGATGGGCGACCGTGGCCGTGGGGTGACTTCGCCGACCCGACCTGGGCCTGCGTCAGCGGCAGCCGCGACGGTCGCCCGATGCCGGCCCCGGTCGGAGATCACCCACTGGATGTCAGCGTCTATGGGGTCCGTGGGCTCGCCGGGAACGTCTGTGACTGGACGCTGGATGTGTTCAGCGAAGAGGGCACGCCGGTGGGACCGGACGGTCGCTTCGACAGCAGCCAGCCCGTCGAGGAGCCCGACGACCGCAGCCGGTGCGTCAAGGGTGGCTCGTGGAGCAACGCCGTGCTGCACGGCCGCGGCGCGTTCCGCGACGGTCGGCATCCCGGTGACCGGCGCTGGGTCATCGGGTTTCGGCTCGCGCGCTCGGTCTGATTCGCCCGGGGAGCTCCAGCCTTACTGAACGGCGGCGATCCAGGCGCGCATGTCGGACACGGTGTCGTCTTCGAGCTGGTCGCCATCAAACATCTGCGTGCCGTGCCGTGCGCCTCGCTCCACAAACGACCACGCGCCCGGGGCGTCGGGGACAAACGCGTTCGAGTACGGCTCGTTGGTGGGGTAGAGCCACAGGAACGGGAAGCTCAGGCTCCACCCGCGGTCGGCCTGGTTGGGCTCGAGGTCGTACTGGGCCTCGGTGTATCCGCCGGGCGACATGAAGACCACCGCAGCGGCGGACGGCAGGTCGTCGTCACCGGCCACCACGTAGTCGTACACGGACGTCGTGCCGTTGCTGGCGCCCACGAGCACGAGCGCGTCGGTGTTCACGGCACAGCCGCGCGCGTCGTCGATGGCGAAGCTCACCGCCGCCTCCATGTCCCGTAGGCCACCCTCGCCCAGATAGGCGTCGGCTGCATCTCCGCCGGATCCGCCCGCCCCGCGCCGATCCACGTTGAGGATGGCGACGTCCTCCTCTGCGAGCAGGTCGCGCACCCGCTCGGGGTAGCCGCGGCGGTCGTTGGATGGCGGGATCATGTGGACCAGGACCACGAGGCCCCGGCCGGGCTGGGACGCCGGGCGCCAGTCGGCCTCGAGCGTGACTCCATCGGAGGTCTCAAACGTCACGACCGACTCGTCCTCTCCGCAGCGGTCTGCGACGGCGTCGTCGTCGTCGCTGGCGTCGTCGTCGTCGTTCGCCGTGCCGCCGGACGGGCAGGCAACGAGGGAGAGAGAAAGAAATCCGAGCCAGAAAAGTCGTTGCATGTCAGCACCCTAGAGAAATTGTGCGCGGTTCTCTCGGACTTTTTCGTGCCCGCCTGTGACTCGCTGCGAGGTCGAGACACAGACCGAGTGCAAGGCGGGAATGACCCCGCCCGAAGCAAACACCCGGAGATGAGACCATGACCAACGCCACAACGATTCTGCTTGCCCTCACTTTTGCCCTGGCCACCGGATGCGCGAACCAGGAGAACCTGCGGGACGTCGACGGCGGCTACGTGCCGGACGAGCCCGCGGAGATCGAGGAGGAGGAGGTGATTGAGGACGAGGAGGAAGAGGTGATTGAGGACGAGGAGGAGGTGATTGAGGACGAAGAGGAGGAGGAGATCCTCGAGGCCTTGCAGGACAACGACACCTTCGACGACCCGCTGTTCTTCTACTCCTTCCTCGGCTCGGGGACCCAGCACTCGGTCACCGTCAGCGACGATGCCTCCGCGCCCTTCGGCGACGTGCACGACTGGGTTGGCTTCCACACGCCGGCTCCCCAGAACAGCTTGGTGAACGTGACCGTGACGCTGGACTGCGACTCGGACGACCTGACCGCCCGGCTGTTCGAAGACACCAACGCGGGACCCATCGCGTTTGGCGGCAGCTACGAGGTGGACTGCGGGGAGACGGACACCTTCCTCATCCCCATCAACAGCGACTACCTGATGCGGGTCTTCTTCCCCTACGGCACCGATGAGCAGACGCTCGTGCCCTGGGAGATGACCATCTCCTGGTAGAGCGCACCGGACCCCAGTGCCGAAGCAACGCGCCCCATCGGACCCCGGTTCGGTGGGGCGCGTTGCTTGGCGGTGAACACCATCCCCCCCACGGGTCTTGGTCTCCTATCCTCTGCGCATATGCGCCCAGTGGCTCTCATTCTGTGGTTCCTCCTGCTCGTCTCGGGCTGCGCGGTTCCCGAGCCGACACAGCTGGTGCACTTCGCCCTGAACGGCGCGCACGCCATCCTCAGCTGCTCCGACTGTCACAGCGAGACCCTGTACGAAGCGGTGCCGACCACGTGCACCGGGTGCCACCTCCCCGACCGGCCCATCCCACACGAGGACGGCGAGTGCAGCGAGTGCCACGACGAGGTCGACTGGGGGAACCGCGTGGTCGACCACAGCTTCTTCCCCCTGCAAGGCGGACACGACGGGGTGCCGTGCCTGGACTGCCACCCCACCGAGGACTACGCCGCAGCTGATCCCACCTGCGCGAGCTGCCACGAGACCGACCGGCCGGCCGGCCACTTCACGGGGGCCTGCGCGGAGTGCCACCCCGTCACCACCTGGGCGGACGGGCTCTTTGAGCACGACGACTTCTTCCCCACGCCGCATCGAGGCGTGACCGCGTGCGAGTCCTGCCACACCACCGGCGACAATGGCGTGTTCGAGTGCGTGCAGTGCCACGAGCACCGGCAGAGCGAAGCCGACGACGAGCACCAGGAGGTCGACGGGTACGAGTGGCTGTCCCCGAGGTGCATCTACTGCCACCCCACCGGCGTGCAGTAGCGCGGGGCTCGACTACCCCAGCTTGCCCCGGAGCAACGCCGAGATCGCCTTCGGATCCCCCTTGCCGCTCAGCGCGCCCATGACCTGACCCATGAAGAAGCCCGTGAGCCGCTTCTCGCCAGCGCGGTAGCGCGCCACTTCCTCGGGATGTGCGGCCAGCACCTCGTCCACCGCGGCGCCGAGCGCGTCGGCGTCGGACACCTGAGCCAGTCCCAGCGCCGCCACGATCTCCTTGGGGTGTCCGGGCTGCTCCAGCAAGACCTCCAGAACCGGCCGCACCGCAGACCGGTTGATCACCTCGCGGTCCAGGAGCGCCACCAACTGCGCGAGCTCGTTGCCCTCGATGCGCAGGTCGGTGGCCGGACCACCCAGCCCACGGCGCAGCTCGTTCAGCACGATGCTGCGCACGGTGTCTGCGTCCGCGCCGCTCGCCACTGCGGAGGCGATCAGGGCCGACTCGACCCCGCTGAGCGCTGCCTCCTTGGCCACATGGACGGCCTGGGGCTCGGTCTTGACGGCAGGGGTTGGCGCCTCCTTGGCAGGCGCCGCCTTCCAGCCATCACGCAGGGTCGCGATGCGGTTCAGCACCAGCGACTCCGGCGTTGAATCCACCGGATCCCGCCAGAAGTACCCCACCCGGCGCAGCTGCACGCGCTGCTCGCTGGGCATGGCAGCGAACGCCGGCTCGACGTAGCCCCGCTGCACCTTCAAGGAATCGGTGTTGAGGTTGTCCCGCCACTCGTCGCCGCTCGCGGGGTCCGGCGTGGCGAAGAGGCGGTCGTACAGCCGGTACTCCGCGGGCACGGCGTCCGTCGCGCTGACCCAGTGGATGGTGCCCTTCGGCTTGCGGCCGTCCGGGGCATTGCCGCCGTGGGTCGCCTTGTCGTACGTCGCTCGGACCGCGATGACGTCGCCCTCGCCGTCCACATCGATGCCGGTGCAGGTGACGAAGTAGGCCCCCACCAGACGCACCTCCCAGCCCGGCGCCAACCGCTTCCAGCCCCGGGGCGGATCCACCGCGACGTCCTCGCGCTCGATCCACAGCTCGCGGCCGAAGGGCACGGGGCGGCTGCCAAGGTCGTGATTCGGGTGGTGAGGGAGATCGAACGACTCGCGATGATCCGCAGGCAGGTTCTCGATGATGAGCTTGACCGGATCCACCACCCCGAGCACCCGGGGGCTCGAGTCGTCGAGGTCCTTGCGGATGGTGCCGTCGAGCAGCTCGTAGTCCACGGTGCTGTTGGCCTTGGCGACCCCGACCCGCTCTACGAACGCGCGCAGCGCCTCGGGTCGCACGCCCAGGCGGCGCATGCCTGCCAGCGTCGGCATCCGGGGGTCGTCCCAGCCACCGACGTGCCCCTCCTGCACCAGCGCGAGCAGCTTGCGCTTGCTCATCACCACATGGGTCACCGCCAGCCGCGCGAACTCGGTCTGCTCGGGGCGATGGGGCTTGTCGAGCGCGTCCAGATACCAGTCGTACAGCTCGCGGTTGTTCTCGAACTCGAGCGTGCACAGCGACTGGGTGATCCCCTCGTAGCTGTCCTCGAGGCAGTGCGCGTAGTCATACAGCGGGTACGCCTTCCAGCGGTCACCGACGTGATGGTGGGTCGCGTGCATCACTCGGTAGAACGCCGGGTCCCGCATCTTCATGTTCGGGTCAGCCATGTCGATCTTCGCGCGCAGCACGGCTGCGCCCTCGGCGATGTCGCCGCGCAGCATCTTCTCGAACAAGTCCAGGCTCTCGGCGACAGGCCGGTCACGGTATGGGCTGTTCTGGCCTGGCTCCGTCACGGTGCCGCGCTGCGACCGCATCTCGTCGATGGAGAGCTCGCACACGTACGCCTTGCCGCGCCGGATCAGCTCGCGCGCGTCGTCGGCCATCCGCGGGAAGTAGTCGGACGCGAAGTACAGGTGTTCGCCCCAGTCGAAGCCGAGCCAGCGAATGTCGCCTTTGATGCTCTCGACGTACTCGACGTCCTCCTTTGTGGGGTTGGTGTCATCGAAACGCAGGTGGCAGCGCCCGCCGTACTCCTCGGCGAGGCCGAAGTTGATGCACAGCGACTTCGCGTGCCCGATGTGCAGGTACCCGTTGGGCTCCGGTGGGAAGCGGGTCACCACTTCGCCGCCGAACTTGCCCGACTCGTTGTCCGCCTCGATCTTCTGCCGCAGGAAGTGCCGCACGCGCTCCGTCACGACTCACCGCCGATCCGCTCCATGCCACGCATGTAGGGCCGCAGGACCTCGGGCACGGTGATGCTGCCATCGGCCTGCTGGTAGTTCTCCATGATCGCCACCAGCGTGCGCCCCAGGGGCAACGCCGACCCGTTGAGCGTGTGCGCGAACTCGGGCTTGCTGCCGGCCTCACGGCGGAAGCGGATCCCGGCGCGGCGCGCCTGGAAGTCCTTGAAGTTGCTGCACGAGCTGATCTCGCGGAACGCGTTCTGCCCTGGAAGCCAGACCTCGAGGTCGTAGCACTTCCACGCCGCGAAGCTGGTGTCGCCCGAGCAGAGCTTCATCACCCGGTACGGCAAGCCCAACGCCTGAAGCAGCGCCTCGCTCTGGCCAGTCAGGGCCTCGTGGGCGGCCTCGCTGTCTTCCGGCAACACGATCTGCACGAGCTCGACCTTCTCGAACTGGTGCTGACGAATGAGCCCGCGGGTGTCCCGGCCGTAGCTGCCCGCCTCCGCGCGGAAGCACGGCGTGTAGGCCGTGTAGCGGATGGGCAGGACCCCAGGCTCCAGGATCTCGCCCGCGTGCAGGTTGGTCACCGGGACCTCAGCGGTGGGCACGAGGTAGTAGTTGTCAGGGTTGTTGAGCCGAAACAGGTCCTCGCCGAACTTCGGCAGCTGGCTCGTCCCCGTGAGAGCGTCGGCGTTGACGATGAATGGCGGCAGCACCTCGCTGTAGCCGGCGTCCCCGTTGCGGTCGAGGAAGAACATCATCAGCGCGCGGTTCAGCTTGCTCGCCGCGGCATGCAGCACGGTAAAGCGCGAACCCGTGACCTTGGCGCCCTGCTCGAAGTTGAGGATGCCGAGCTGCTCGCCCAGGTCGTGGTGGTCCTTGACCTCGAAGTCGAACTCCCGGGGCTCGCCCCAGGTGCGCTGGAGCACATTGGCCGCCTCGTCCGCGCCGTCGGGTACGTCGGCTGCGAGCAGGTTGGGCAACGCCAGCAGCAGCGTGTCGATCTTGCCCTGGAGATCCTTGCTCTCCGAGTCGAGCTGCGCGATCTCCTTGCCGAGCAGGCTCAGGCGATTCCGCAGATCGTTCGCCTCGTCCTTCTTGCCGGCCTTGAACAGCGCGCCGACCTGCTTGCTGCCGCTGTTCCGCTCCGCCTGGAGGCCCTGGAGGTGGTCGAGCTTGAACTTGCGGTGGCTGAGCAGCCCCAGGATCTCGTCCATGTCTACGTGGGTGCGTCGCGCCGCCAAGGTGGCGGTCACGATCTCGGCGTTCTCTTCGACAAAACGGGCGGCGAGCATCGAGGGTTCCTCTCACACGCGCGCGGGGCTCTGAGTCGGTCCCACGCAGCGACGCGGACCGTAGGCACCCCATGATGGGGCGTCAACCGGGGGCCCGAGCCGCTACCCTGCCGCTCCGCCGATCACGTCGCCCGGAGTCACGATGGTCCGCGCCGCCCGCGCCCACCTAGTTCGCATCCATCCCCCCGCCCCCCACGGCGGCGTGGAGGCGTACCCGTTCGAGGGCGCGAGGATGACCCTGGGCACCGCCGCGAACTGCTCGGTGACGATGCCCGATCTCGGCATCGAAGCCCGCCACGCTCAGCTCGATCGCCTGCGCGACGGCACCGCGCTGCGGGTGTCTGCGGTGCAGGACGCGCACACCTACGTGAACGGGCGCAAGGTCGGTCAGGAGGGCGCGGATGCGCCGCTCGGGGCAGTGATTCGGCTCGGAGGCGTGGTCCTGCTGCACAGGAGCTGGACCGACGAGGAAGCAAAGGCTGCGTCGCTCCCTCCCCTGCCCGGCCCCGTCAATACCTGCCACCCCATGGTCGTGGACGGCCTTCGCCGACTTCAGCAACGGCGCCACGACGGCGGCACGTTCTGGGTGATCGGGGAGTCGGGCTGCGGGCGCAGCGTGGTGATGGACCACCTGCGGGCGCTGCTGGAGGAGAGCTCGGGTCGGGACTGGATCACCGGCGGCCCCAGCCTGGAAGCCGCTGCGCAGCCGCCCGACGACGCCGACCCGGTCCGCACCATCATCCTTCCTCCCCTGCGGGACCGCGGCGAGGACATGCTGGTGCTGATGACCTCCATGAACGGGGGCTCCCTGCCGCGCCTCGCGCCGGAGCTGGTCGAGGCGCTGCTGCTGTATGACTGGCCGGGGAACATCCGGGAGCTGCGACTCACCGTCGCCCGGGCGCACGACACCCGCTTTGGCGCGGCAGACAGCGAGCGCTGGGAGCTGCCCGACTTCCCCGACGTGAAACGCTACGTCGATGAGCTCACCGGAGGCCAGGACCCCATCACGCTGCAGGCGCCGAAGCGACCGCTGCCTCGCACCGAGCCCGAGATGCGGCGGCTGCTCGACGCGCACTGGTGGCGCATCTACCCCCTGGCCGCCGCGACGGGTCAGTCCCGCCGCGCCGTGCTCCAGCACATCTTTGCGCTGGGGATTCGGGAACCCTGGTGGCGCCACTGAGCCCGCCCACCGCCGCGAAATCTAGTCCAGCAGCGACGGGTCCTGCAGCAGCAGCGCCGCGGCCATGACCATCGGCACGTAATGATTCAGCGCGCCGCGCGATGACAGCTCCAGCGCGTCGCGGGTGCCCTCGGCCTCAATGGCGTCCCGCACTACCCGGCTGCCCTGGTTGTAGGCCGCCAGCGCGAGGCCCCAGTCGCCGAACTCGACGTGCAGGTCGCGCAGCAGCCGCATGGCCGCGTCGGTCTCCTTCGCCAGATCCAGCCGCTCGTCCACGGTATCGTCCACGCGCAGGTCGTAGGTGCGGGCCGTGGACGGGATGAACATCCACAGCCCCTTGCCAGGCACTCCAGGCGCCGCCGACCGACCCTCGCTGTACTCGCCCAGGTTGGTGTAGCCGGACTCCACGAGAGGCACGGCGGCCAGCTGTGGGGGGAGGTCGTACGCTGCCAGCGCTCCATCGACGAGCTCGGCGAAGGCGGGCCGCTTGTCGATCCCGTCAGCGAAGAACCGCGCGGTCTTGCTGCGCGTCGTGATGCGCTCGATCGCGCTCTGCACCGCGGGGTGTTCGGGCACGACGAACCCACCATGGGACGCCCTGGCCGCCACGGCCGCCACGGTCTCAGGCGATGGCGCGCGGGTCTCCACGGCGCCGGCCGCCGCCCAGGCCGTGCCCAGAAGGCAGCCGAGCAGCCCGAGGGTCAAGGGGAGAGCGAGCAGGCGGCGGGGAGCGGGGGGCGAGGTCAGCATGTGAATTCTCCGGGTCAGCAGGGTCGGGTGATGAAGGCCAGAGGCCATTGGCAACAGCGAGGGAGAGGCGACGGCGCGCAGCAAGCAGCCGCCATAGGCGCGGGGCGAGATGGACGTGCGGGCGAGCACCGCTTCGTCGCACGCGAGCTCTTCGAGGGCCGCGAGGCGCCGGGCGAGCATGTGAGCGAACGGGTTCCACGCCGAGGCCACACGGATGCCGAGAAGGAGCCAGGCGAAGCGCGGATCGCCGTGCCGGTGATGCTGCAGCTCATGGGCCAGCGCGATGCGTCGATCGGTGGACGAGGCGAGACCTCGCTCCAACACGACATAGGTGCGGCCAGGGCGCCAGGCCGCGAAGGAGCGGTCACCGAGACGCAGATGCACCGAGCCGATGGAGCGCAGCGCAGTGGTGCTCGCCAGCGCCCTGCGCAGGGCCAAGAACGACAGCACCGCCCAGATGAGCGCGCTGGCGAGCGCCAAGACGGCCAGCGTCCCAGCGAAGCTCGCGGTGCCAGGCGGCGCCAGCAGCCCCGGCCCATCGGCGGCGATAAACGCGAGGGCGGTGGCTCCATCCATCCCGGGCGACGCGAAGACCTGGGGTTCGGGGCGCCACGCCGACTCCGGCAGCAGCGCCACCAGTCCGGGCGCCACCAGCGCCCCGAGCAAGCCAGCCCGCGCGACGCGCAGCGCCCAGCGCGCCGACATCGGGGTGGCCAGCAACCCCACCGCCGCGACCCACACGACCGCCAACAACAGCTGGCTACTCAGGTACCAGGTCACTGCTCGTCGCCCAGCTTCTCATTGAGCAGTGACTGCAGGGCTACAAGCTCGTCGTCGGGCACCGGCTCGGCGATGAGGTGGCGCACCAGCGCGAGGCGGTCTCCACCGAACAGGCTGCCGAGCAGGTGGCGCAGCGAGCGCGCCTCGTACCGCGGCTTCGGCTCCGTCGGCGCGTACACATGGGAGCGGCCGACCTTGCGGGACGTCACCGAGCCCTTCTGCTCCAGGATGCGCAGGGTCGTGGAGACCGTGGTGTAGGCGAGATCGCGCCCCTGGGGCAGACCCTGCATCACGTCGCGCACCGTTCCCTCGCCCGCCTCCCACAGGATGCGCATCAGCTCGAGCTCCGCTTCGGTCAGCAGTCGTTCCGTCATGACGGACTTATAACTAATCTCTTAGTAGACTTGCAACTAAGATCTTCGTTTCAGAGAAACGCCGCCGCCGGCACCTTCGAGATCAGGGCCGCACCGCCTGCCGTTTCCCAGGCGGCTGCAAGCGCAGCCAGACCTTGCCGTCCCACAACCTGCGAGACCGAGACTCCAAGACCTCGGTCTCGGACCGGTAGTGATACCCGCGCTCGGGCGCGTCGTACTGGAGCGTGGTCTTGCGCACGGGATGGGAGCGGGACTCGCCGGGGCTGCCCACTCCGTCCCCGACCTCCATCGAGACCCCAGGACCCAGGTACTGCCGCGCGATCGTCATGGCTCCATCGACGAGGTTCTTGCGATCCAGCAGGGGGCGAAGGGCCGGGCTCACGTACGACACCGCGCACTCGCGCATGTCCACGGCTGCGATGAGCCCGCGCTCATCCGCCCGGAACTCGACGCACCAGCTACCGGCCCCGCGCCCGACTCCGATGGCCCGAGGCCGCGCGCGCGAACCCACCACCGCCTCCCACCAGGGCTGCAGTCCCGCGTCCTCCAGCACCGCCCAGGCCGCGTCGAGACGCATGCCGAGCGCCACTCCGAGCACCGCCACGTCTGAGCTGACGTGGGTCGCCAACACGGTGGCCGGCGCCGTCGCCAGGTCTTCGGGTCGCGGGTGGATGGCGCCGCGACGCGGGACCTCGGCGAGCGCGAGGGGGCGCCCGGACACGGTCATGGCTGGGTAGCCGTGCCCGCTCTGTGGCGCATCCACCACCGCGCAGTCGCCACGCAGGCAGCGAATGGCGAGCAGATCGCCCTGGGCGTTTGATGTCACGCGGGTCGGTGAACCCACGCCCAGCTGCGGGGGGAGCGTGCGCGGCACCACGCGACCGCTGGGCTGCAGATCGAGCAGTTCCAGCCCTCCGTGGGCCGTGCGCACGGCGGCCACCAGCACCCCATCGTCCCGGGGATGCAGGGAGTCCACCGCGTCGAACAGCTGGTGCGTGACGTAGGGGACCCCGCTCTCCGGGCGGCGCATCACGACGGTGTGCGAGCCCGTGCGCTCTGCCCAGTACAGGTCCCCTTCGACACCCACCACCGGCGCGCTGCGGGGTCGCTCTCCGACGAGCGCGAGCAGGGCGAGATCGGGCAGCCCCACCCGCAGCAGCCACGAGGGCTGGCGCCCGTCCGGCGGACAGGCCAAGACCAGGAAGCGGGCCTCGGGATCGAAACTCGGAGACCGACACCCCCCTGGGCTCACCCAGGCGGGCTGTGCCTCACCGTCGCGCAGACGCCACAGCTGGGTCAGCACGTCGCCGCCGTATTGCACGGTGGCGGCGAGCCAGTGCCCGTCGGACGACCCCTGCACCCACAAGGGCTGGCCGGGCACGGTGACGAGCGTGCGAGCCTCGATGCGAACATCGCCGTCCAACCTGCTGCGGCGATAGCGAACGATGCGGGACTCGCCATCTCGGCGGGGGTCCAGGCCCTCGATGCCGAGCAGCACGTCGCCAGCGGCGAGCGTGACCCCATCGGTGGGCGGAGCGAGTCCCCGGCCCAGCGGCCCTCGCGCCGAGCAGCCCGCCAGCGAGACGAGGAGCAACAGAGCGAGTGTCTGGGGGGACGCGAGCTTCACCGTCTCCATCGTAACCAGCGAGCCGGGTGCGCGGGGGAGAATGGCGAGAGGGGGCGGCGGGCGCGGTATCGTGCGCTCATGGGAGCCCCCGAAGACGGCCCGAGCACCGGCGCGCGTGGCCAGGACTTACGTCAAGGCCAGGTCGCGGAGACCTATGCCGAGCAGCGCGCCCGCGCCAACGCCATGCGTGGTGAGGCGACCGACGGCCGCGGAAGCGGAGCCACCCGCCGAGAGCAGCAGGACCCGTCGGTGCGGGGCGCGGAGAGGGCCGGCGGGGCCGTGGACCCCAGCGTGCTGGCGGCGTTCACCCAGGACCTCCTCGCAGGGTCCGAAGTGGGCGAGATGGATGGCGGCGTCGATGTCGGCGAGGAGATGGAGGACTTGGAGATCGAGCCCGAAGGCCCCGACCAGGAGCGGCGGGTCAAGAAGGCACGGAGCGCCCGCGGCTCGCGGCGGTCCACGGGGGGTGTAGACGACAGTGGAGACGACGAGCCGGTCGATGAGGCCGCGGCCCCGGCGCCGGTGGCGCGCAGCGCGAAGTGGCCGCGGGTGTCGGCCAAGAAGCGGATCCGGGCGCTCGACCTGACCGCGCTCCTCGCCGCGGGAGCCGAGAGCCGGGTCCTGGTTGGGTGGCAGGCCGAGACGGTGCGAGGGCTGGTGCTCGGTCTGCCGTCACGAGGCTTTCACTTGCTGTGGCGCGCCCACGACTCCCTGCCCGGGCCTGCGCACCGCGTGGTGCTGCTCCAAGCGCTGGCTGCGCATCGCCGTGACGACGACCTCACGCGGCTCGCAGCGCGGCTCGCCGACGTGTCAGAAGAGGAGCTGCACGCATGGATCGGGGAGCGCATCGGCGCCCGCGACCCCGATCAGCGCGACCAGCCCGGGGAGGCACCGGATCTCGCGGTGCTGATGTCGCACTACGATCCCTGCGCCCACTGGCTTCACGAGCCTCCGCCGTCCTTGCAGTGCGAGGAACAGTGGGCGGTCCCTCAGTGGCTTCGCGGAGCACGCAGGGAGGCGATCGAGCTCTGTGCTGTGGCGTTCTTGCAGGCGGGGCTCGGCACGTTCGTGACCGGGGCAGACGACGAGGAGGAGAGCGGAGCGAATGACCCGCTCGCGGCCGCCATCGAGGTGCACGGTGAGTCCCACCCGGCCCTGGCGCGCTGGGGAGTGACGCTGTTGGCGCGTGCCGACACCCGGGCCGGGCTCGATTGCGCCGCGGACGCACTACTCAGGGCCCGGGCGGGCCTTCCGAGCTGAGCCTGGCGAGGGCTGCGATGTGCTCCGGCGTGGTGCCGCAGCAGCCCCCGACGATGCGCGCCCCGAGGTGTATCCAGCCCGCGACCGCCTCGGCGTAGGCCGCAGGCGCGGAGTCGCCTTCGCTGCGCCACCCCTGCTGGGAGCAAGGCTCTCCCACGTTGCCGTAGCCGCCGGTGGGGACGCCGGCGGAGTGCAGAGCGCCGATGGCGGTGGTGAGCCGCGCGGGCCGTCCGCAGTTCACGAGGACCGCCGCCGCGCCGGCAGCGATGGCGGAGCGCGCGCAGGCGACGATCGCGTCGTCGCCGAGGAGGTCGCCGGTCGGCCCAGGAGTGAGCGCCAGCCAGACGGGGAGCCCCGTGGCGACTGCGGCGCGCACCGCGATCAGCGCCTCGCCGGGGTGGGGAAAGGTCTCGCACAGGATGAGATCGCAGCCCCCGTCCGCCAGAAGTCGCGCCATCGCGGTGTGGGCGCGCTCCGCGACGGGGGGCGGCGGGCTGCGGTGCGGGGAGTAGCAGTCCTCGAGCGGCGCGAGGCACCCCGCGATGCGGTGCCCGGGGAACACCGCCCCGCGGGCAATGGCGATGGCGCGGGCCGTGAGCTGCGGCGCGTCCGCCTCGCGGCCAGCCTTCGCCAGCGAGTAGGGCGCGGTGCGAAAGGTGTTGGCGGTGTGCACGGTGGCGCCTGCCTCGGAATGGGCGCGGTGGACGGCGGCCAGCACATCGGGCGCGGTCTCGATCGCGGTCGCCGACCAGAGCGGCAGGGGCGTGGGCACGCCACGGCGGGCCAACTCCGTGCCCACCGGGCCATCCAAGATCACGAGCGAGGGGTCCATCGCACCATGTTCGTGGACCGCGAGCCATTGCGCATCCAAGACCTTGGTACCATCGGCGGCCCATGGCTGATCCTATCGTCGTAAGCGTCGAAATCGCCGACGCGGAGTACATCCGAGAGTTCGAGGTCGATCCCTCGGAGCCCTTGGTGAAGCTGCTCCAGCAGGTCGCAAAGGAAGAGAAGATCCCGCTTCGCAAGAAGTCGGGGCATCCCCTCGTGTGGACGGCCGAAGGGCCCGACGTGCGTGAGGATCACGCCGGCGAGTGGACCGAGCTCACCCGCACCCAGCCGCTGACCCGCATCAGCAGCATCGTGCTGGAGCGCTACGGCGCGCGATCGCCGCTGTTCACCATCCGCTTTCACATCCCCGGCGCGGCCGAGTCTCTCAACGAGAGGCGCGAGATCGAGAAGCGCGAGGAGATCGAGGCGAAGATGGCGCAGCGCGCCGCGGAGCGACAGGCCGAGAAGTCGGCGGCGATCGGCGATGCCGAGGACGAGTTCCTCATGGCGGCTCCGCCCGAAGAGGTGATGACGATGCGCCCGGAGCCCGAGACGGTTCTGGACACCGAGGGGTTTGGCGTGGCCGGAGCCGCGGTTGGAGCCGCAGTAGGCGTCGGCGCGCTGGCCGCCGGCGCGGCGGTCGCGGCGGGCGCGGGGCTCGAAGGTCGGATTCGGCGGCGCGGCGGCGAGGGCGACGGCGCCGCGAAGCGCGGCGGAGCGGGCAAGGCAGGCGCAGGCAAGTCAGGCGCGGGCCGCGCGGGCGCAGGCAAGAGTGGAGGCCGAGCGGGCGCGGGCAAGGCAGGCGCGGGCAAGAGCGGAGGCCGCGCGGGCGCGGCGAAGTCGGGTAGATCCGGCAGTTCGGGGACCAAAGGCAAGTCGGGCAGCAAGGGCGGCGGACCCTTCGCCGGGACCCCCCTCGAGGGCGTGCCCGTCTGGGCGGTCGGCGCAGCTGCTGGCGGCGCGGTGCTGCTCTTGGGGCTGATGTTGGTCTTGTTCTCCGGTGGCGACGAGCCCGAGCCAGTGCCTGAGCCCACGCCGGCCCCGGTCGTGGTCGGCGACATCGAGGTGGCGACCCCGCCTCCCCCGCCGCCGAAGCCGGAGGTGGTCGAGGAGATCACCCCTCCGCCGATGGAGCAGTTCTACAGCCGCAACAAGCTCGTCAGCTACCAGGCGAACGAGGTCAGCGCGCAGTTGACCTCATTCACGAAGACGAACGTGCAGATCACGTACACCGCCATGCACCCGTCGGGCGGCCTGTCTCACACCGTGGCGCTCGCGGATCGCTTCGCCATCAAGATCAGCGACGGCGGCGGGAACATGAACGGCCGGGCGTTCACCGCGGGCGTGACTCCGGGCAAGGGAACCCGAGTGGACCTGCGCTACGACGGGCAGCGCCTGACGGTGAGGGTTGGCGGCAAGCGCGCAGGGTCCTGGTCGATTCCAGACCCCGGGGGCTTCCCTCGGTGGCGGCTCGACCTCGAGTCTGGCATTGAGATCACCGGGCTGCGGGCGTCCGCCCAAGTCGACGAGTAGTTCCCGTTCGGGGACGCGCGAGGCGCCCCCGAACTGGGAACTGCCCCGTTCGGGGACGCGCGAGGTGCGCGAGGCACCCGGTCGCCGCGGCTAGATCCCGAATGTGTGGGTCAGCAGCGCGACCCCGTATCCGGTGCCGCGCCCGTTGTCGAGGCCGCTCGGTCCCGCCAGATCGACGTGCAGCCAGGGCCCCTCGTAGTCGCCGAGGTGCTCCGCGACGAACTGCGCCGCGCAGGACGTCTGGGCGTTCATCCGGTCCTTGACCGAGTTCTTCATGTCCGCGACTTCGCTGCGGAACTCCTTGCGGAAGAACTCCGGCACGTACGGCAGGCCGTGCACGAGATCGCCGGTCAGCTTGCCCGCGACCACCGCCCGGGCCTCCAGGGCCTCGTCGTTGCACACGATGCCCGCGTGGCGCTTGCCGGTCGCCATGAGCTGGGCGCCGGTCAAGGTCGCGCAGTCCACGATCACGTCCGGGGCGAGGTGCTTGCCCGCGTGAGCCACTCCGTCGGCGAGCACCAGACGCCCCTCGGCGTCCGTGTTGTTCACCTCCACCGTCTTGCCCGAGTACATCGACAAGATGTCGTCAGGGCGCGTGGAGAGGGGGCCCACCGAGTTCTCGGCGAGGCAGAGCAGGGCATGGATTCGGTGCTTGCTGCCCAGCTTCGCCGCCGCCACGAACGCGCCGAGGACCGCGGCCGCGCCGCCCATGTCCCCCTTCATGCCCGGCATGTGGTCCTTGCCCTTGATGCTCAAGCCACCGGTGTCGTACACGATGCCCTTGCCCACCCATGCGAGCGTGCTCTCGGCCTCGCCGCTGGGCTCGTGGGTCAGCACCACCAGGGCCGGCCCGTAGGTGGAGGCCTTGCCCACCCCCCACAGCCCGCCGTACCCGCGGCTCTCCAGCTCGGCGCTATCGATCACCTCGACCGACGCGCCCACCAGCGCGCCCTGAGCCTGCGCGATGCGCACGAACTCATCGGTCGTCAGCTCCGACGGCGGCATGTCCACGAGCTCGCCGGCGAGCCGCACCGAGTCCGCGTGCACAGACACACGGCGCGCGTCCTCATCCGACACCCCGTCGGCCAGGAACGAGACCGTCACGGTCCGATCGGAGGAGTCTTCGCCCTCCGCCTTGCGAGAGTAGGCGTGCAGGGGACGCGCCACCGCGAGGCCCGCGGCCAGCGCGTGCGTTCCGTCGTCCAGCGCCAACAGCACCGTGGCGTCGCCGCTGCCACCGACCGCCGGCCCGCTCAGCGCCGAGACCGCGTGGGGACGGGCCGGGCTGTTGTGCCGCGAGCAGGGCTCCGGCAGCACGCAGGCCACCAGCTTGCTGGGGCTGTCGTTGCCCGTGAAGCTCGTCGAGGACGCGCCGGCGTCTCCAGGCTTCGCGGCGTCCAGCATCGCGTCCCAGGCAGCGTCGCTCACCGGCACGACCGCGCGCACATCGGCGGCCTGCAGGCGCGCGAGGCGACCCACGATCACCAGGTTGGGGGCGGGGGGCGCGCTCGTGGGAGAGGCGACATAGGACAGTGTGGTCTTGCTGGGCATGGCGGGGAACTTAGCTCAGCCGCAGCCGGGCGTAGACCGAGCACGCAACGAACGGCTCCAGCAGGTCCCCGGGAGCCAGCGCCGTCGGCTGGGAGAGCAGGCCCAGGTCGCAGGCGATCTCGCCGAGCACGTCGCGGGGATCCCTCCCAGCGGCGCGCAGATCGGCCAGCGGCGCGCTCCCCCGGGACTTCGCGAGCTTGTGGCCAGACTCGTCCACCCGCAGCGGCACGTGGGTGAAACGCGGCGCCGGCGCGCCGAGCCACCGATAGAGCAGGAGCTGCCTCGCGGTGCTGACCAGCAGGTCCTCGCCCCGCAGCACCTCGGTGATCCCCATGGCGATGTCGTCCACCACGACGGCGAGCTGATACGTCGGCCAGCCAGCCTTCGTCCACACGATGAAGTCGCCGCACACGTCGGCCGGGTCCTGCGCACACGGGCCCCGCCAGCGGTCGTTCCACCCCAGGCTCTGCGGCTCCACCCGCACCCGAAGCGCCTCGTCCGCGCCGGGATGCGATGGCGCCTGGCGACACGTGCCCGGGTAGGGCCACTCGCCGGACGGGCGATGTTGCACGCTCGCTCGCCGCACCTCCTTGCGCGAACAGGTGCAAGGAAAGACGCGGTCTCCGAGCCGAGCGCAGGCCTGGCGATAGAGGTCCAGCCGCTCGCTCTGTAGATAGCTGCCCGCCGGGCCCCCGACGCCAGGACCTTCGTCCCAGTCAAAGCCAAGCCACTCCATGTCCCGCAGGATCGCGTCGGTGCCACCCGCCAGCGTGCGGCTCGGATCGATGTCCTCGATGCGCAGCAAGAAGCGCCCGCCCGCTGCCCGGATCTGCAGCCAGCCCAAGAGCAGCGTCTGCAGGTGCCCGAGATGCAGCCGCCCAGACGGGCTGGGCGCAAAGCGGCCGACGGCGACGGGGGGTGGCGATCCGGTGGTCACTGCGGAAGGATACGGCCCAGCCGATGAGCGACACAGCCTTCCCAGTCTCCGGACCGCGCGTCGCCCTCCTCGGCGGCTCGTTCAACCCGCCCCACATCTGCCACGTGCTGCTGTCCGTGTACCTGCTCGAGACCGTGGACTTCGACGAGGTCTGGTGGCTACCGGTGCATCGGCACGCCTTTGCCAAGGACTCCACGCTGCGACCGTTCGAGCACCGGCTGGCGATGTGCAACGAGGTCGCTGCGGCCTACCCGCGCATCAAGGTGGACGACATCGAGCGCTGGTTGGAGCCACCCAGCTACACGTTCGACACGCTCGCGTCCCTGCGCGCCGCCCACAAAGACCACGCGTTCTCCTGGCTGATCGGCTCGGACATCCTGCCGGACCTGCATCGCTGGCATCGCTGGGAGGAGCTGGCCGAGACCCTGCGCTTTGTGGTGGTCGGCCGGGGGCAGCCCGTGCTGGACGAGGACCTGCCCCCGGGCGGCGACTACCTCGTGCGGGACTTCCACCTCCCCGACATCTCGTCGTCCACCGTCCGCCAGCGACTCGCCGACGGCGCCGACATCTCCGCCTTGGTCCCGGCTTCGGTTCGGCGCTACCTGGCTCAGCACGAGGACTTGTACCGGTGAAGGGCGCCTCGGTGCTGCGGGGAGCCGGCGGCACCCTGCTGGTGCTGGCGATCATGGTGCTCGCGGGCACGGTGGCGTACATGGCCCGTGCGCTGTCCGACAACGTCATGTTCGTCACCGCGCTGACCTGGGTGGTGGCCGCGCCGGCGCTGCTCTTCCTCAGCACGCGGGCCCTGCAGATCACACCTGCGGACATGGGGCTGCGTCCGCCGCAGGAGCGCAGCCGTCGACCGCGCTACATCCTCGGGACCCTGGGCGGGCTCGTGCTCGTACTCATCCCGGCGCTCATCGGCCGCCTCGCAGGTGGCTACGAATCCATGCCGCCCCACGAGGTCGCGGCTCTGACCGCGCCTACTGGGGCGGCAGCGCTGTCGGCGGTGCTGTTCGTCGTGCCGGCCTTGATGATCGCCGCAGCGGGCGAGGAGCTCCTGTTTCGGGGGATCCTGCTGCGCCTCTGGGAGCCGCTCCTGGGGCCCAAGGGCGCCCTGGTGCTGAGCGCCCTGCTCTTTGTCGCCGTGCACGTCGGCAACCCCGGCGCGGCTCCTCGGGGTGCGATCGGCGTCCTTCTCGCGGGGATCCTCCTCGGCTCGCTGTTCCTCGCCCGGGGGGACCTGTGGCTCGTCGCCGGCGCCCACTTCGGGTGGAACGCGGGAGAGGCCCTGGTCCTCGGCGTGCCCGTGTCGGGGTTCACGATGCCGTCGATGTTGCGCTGGGAGGTCGCCGAGACCGATCTGTGGCGGGGCCTGCTCGGCGGATCCTTTGGCCCCGAGGAGGGTCTGCTGTTTCACGGAGTTCTCGGCCTGGGCGCTGGCGCAGCCCTCGTGTTCGCCGCGATCGGCGGAGCCTTCCGTCCTCCTGATTGAAGAATCCTGCACGGCAGACCGTCTGATTCCCTGGACGGCCCCCGCTACGGAGCGGTAGGTTCTAGGTCCACGGAGAGCGCCTGACGTCATGGCCATGTCGAAGCATCGATTCACGCTGAGAGAGCCGCCCCGCAACGGCTGGTGGGCACGGATCCGGCGCCGATGGGCGAACCTGCTCAAGCGCAGGCACCTGCAGGCGCTGCCCGCCATCGAGCCCCCGACGGCCGGTCCCAACGTCGACTTCAGCCTGCGCAAGCGGGCCGCTGTGCATGCGGTGCGCCGGTTCATTGAGTTGGTGGACACCTACGAGCTGCACAACCGCAGCACGGTGCACGTCGTCTCCCACTACGAGGTCCCACAGACCGCAGGCCTCGAGCAGCAGGTGCCCGAGTGGCTAGCCCACCGGGTGCGGTTCGGCATGATCGATCCGAGCACCAAAGAGACGACGTACGTCGAGATCCACGCTGTGGACGTGCTGGTCACCGACGAGGGGACAGAGATGTACCTGCATCTCAGCCGCCGGGTAGAGCCGGGAACCCGGGCGTTCGTCGCGGCCTGGCTGGGCGATGGCGATGGCCGCACCGGCCTTCAGGACGCTCCGGGCATGCTCATCGGTCGCTAGACCTGCACGACAGAAGTCGTGACCCGAATCCGCGACGGCCGGGGGGCCCAGCGCAATGAGCGAGGAGGGAGCGGGTCGAGACCCGTGACCGACGAGCGAAGCGGCGATGGGTCCGCCGGGCAAGCGGAAACGGTCAGAACTTCTGTCGTGCAGGTCTAATCAGTCGACCGGTAGACCCAGCTTCTCGAAGATCTCATTGCGCGAGTCCTTGAGCTCCACGTCGTTGATCTCGCCAGCGGCGTGCTTGCGACCGAGCTCGGCGAACTGCGCCATCAGCTCGTCGTTGGACTCGGTCTCGACCGGCTCGTCGGTGCTGGCGTTCTTCTCGTCCCGCCGCGCGCGCTTCATTTCCTTCTTCTCGCGCTTTTCCTTCTCACGCCGGCGCTTCTCGAAGCTCGTGTTGCCGCGCCCCATCTAGTTGGTCCGCAGGGGGAACAAGGGCGCAAAAAGCGCGGGCGAGGTGGGATGCTGCATGGAGGCTCCGGTTCGAGAAGGTGGCCCCCGAGAGGGTGCGCCGGGCTGGCGAAGGGCGGAACTCTACTGAAATTGGGGGATTTCGCCACCCTATCCACACCAGCGTTGCGAGCGAGCAGTCTGGATCCGGCCATAATGCGCCCCGTGATGAGCGCAGAGAACAGCGGACGTAGAGCCTGGATCGCGGCGGGTCTCGTGGCGCTCGCCGTCACCGCGATGGTGTGGATGCACCTCGCCGCGACCCCACCGCAGCCCCATGGCGTGCACGGCGACGAGTACGTCGAGCACGCCCACCGCCTGGTCCTCGCCCGGGCCGTGCAGGAGGGCATGTGGCGCCGGCCCCTGGAGCTGCTTGCCCTAGCGGACGGGGACTACCCCCCCGGGATCCATGCGTTCGGCGTCGCGGTGGGCGGGGTCCTGGGACACGAAGCGGAGCGGGTGGTCTGGACCTGGATGGGCTGGGTGGCCGTGCTGGGTCTTGCGATGGCGTGGATCGCCAGCTCGCTGGGGCTCGGCGATCGAGGGCGAGCCGCTGCCTTCGCCGCTGCCTTCCTGATCCCGTCCATGCCCGCCGCGGCGACCCGGTACCACTTCGATCTGCCGATGTTGGCGCTCTGTTGGGCTGCTCTGGCGGCCGCGATGGCGTCGTGGGGCGCTCCTCGGGCGGGACAGCGCGTCGTGGGCGGCGCGCTCGTCGCGGTTCTGGCGTTCGGCGCGCTGATGATGAAGTGGACCGCAGCTCCGTTCCTGCTTTGCATGCTCGGCGCAGCGGCGCTGGCGCCCGGGAGGGCCGGCTGGACCCGGCGCGCCCAGGGGTTCGGCGTGACCGCAGTGGTGCTCGGCATCTTGCTCGCCGCCTTCCTGAGCGTGACGACGCGCTCGCTCGACTCCATGTCCACCACCTTCACGGTGGGCGGTGGCCCCGATCTGAGCGCCAGCTACCTGCCTGAACCGATCGCCCGCGCGCTCCGCCCCATGGCTACTCAAGCTCCGTGGTTGCCCCGGTGGCTGACGTTCTACGGGCTGTCCACGTTCTTCATGGTGCTGTCGCCAGCAGTGTCTCTGGCGTTCGCGGCCCTCGCCGCGGTGTGGCTGCGCCGGGACCGGCGAGGGTGGGCCCTGTTTGCGCTCATCGGGGGCGGCGGGCTCGCGTTTCTGACCTTGAATGTCCCCATCGCCGACTGCCGCTTCATCCTGCCGCTCATGCCCATCCCCGCCCTGTGCGCAGTTCTGGGCTGGACAACCCTGGCCCCGCGGACGAGACGCGGCGTGGCCGTCGCCGCGGTGGTGCTCGGGCTCGCGGTCGCCGGGGACTTTCACCTGCGCACCGCGCCGGAGCCCCGGCGAGCATCGCCCCTGTGGAGCAGCCAGCTCGCGAACCACGGAGGCTCGGTGTGGCAGCGCGGGCTGGGACTCGCCAGCAGCACCAACGACCGGGGCTGGGTCCGCCGAGACGAGGAGCTGGATCATCGTCGCCCATTCCGCGAGGAGATCTGGCAGGCGTGGACACACTGTGGGCCGCGGATCGGCGTGTCGATGGGCCTGCTGACCTGGGGCGCCGACCGCTACTGGTGGAACTACCGAGCGTCGCTGGAGCGGACGAGAGGCGCCCCTCCCGACCGGGCGTGGCCCTCCGTCAGTGAGGTGTGCGAGATGCAGGACCCCGCCGCCCACGCGCCTCCCGTCCTCTTTCTGCGCGCCGCCGACGCCACCGATCGCAGCCTGCCGCCCTGCCTCGCCGCCCGCGCAGGCACCTGGGACTGGGAAGGCTTCGTCGCCGACCCTGGCGGGGGGGACGGGGCCGCGGTGTGGGCCTCGCCGGCCGAACGCGGATGCCTGAGTCCATGACCGGCCCCCGCACCCTCCGGGCGCTTCTCCTGGTGCTCCTGCTCGCGGCGCCGGCGCAGGCTTCGCCGCCGGGGGCCCTGCAGCGTCTGGCGAGCGAGGATCTGCTGGACACCACCCGAGCCGAGCTGGTCGCCCAGGCCTGCGCCGCACCCGAGCTCGCTCCGGATCAGCTCGCCCCGCTGTTCCAACTCGATCGTCGCACTCCGCCCATCGACGCCGCGCGCATCGCCACCTGCCGCCGGGACCCGGCGCTGCTCCCCTTGATGTTCAGCGAGTTCGCTCGCAGCAGCCTCGGCGCGGGCGCGTCCACCGACCCCGACATCTTCGAGCAGCTGCTGCGCGGGATGCAGCAGTTCCCTCTCGACGTCGTGCGCCGCGAGCTCTTGGAGGGCGACGTGGACCCCCTCGTGGACGCGATCCACGGGCGGTTCGTGGGCAACTGGTTG